>Ga0065711_1000112_pt1 | contig 111846 bp, 49 predicted proteins | sample Hoacrofraction12_FD_59098 | JGI IMG/M metagenome (GOLD analysis project Ga0065711, IMG submission 59098) | Hoatzin crop microbial communities from Cojedes, Venezuela - Epithelial fraction 12 v2 (version 2) | ecosystem: Host-associated > Birds > Digestive system > Esophagus > Crop | place... | reverse complement strand
CACATGGTATGGAATACCGGGCTCTGTTTGGCCAGGTGGGGTCAGCCCCCACCCCCCGGCTGTGCCCCTTCCTGGATTCCGGTGAAAATTAACCCTGTTCTGGCCAAACCCAGGACAGTTCCTCCAACAAATTTATAGTAAGTGGAGAGGAGGGATTTAGGAGAAATCATTAGCATAGCTTAGTGATGGCTTGTTTTAGACAATGACTGGGACATGGTTTCTGCTGCCATGTGAGCTGTATGGAAAGTCTCTCATTACACTGGAACATATTTATCTTATTACTTAAAAGAAATAATTAATTAAAAGAAATCATAAAGGCAACAAAGCATTTTTAATGAGATTTTATTAGACTGATGACCTATCTTCAGAGTTACTGATCTAAAGTCTTCAGCTCTGGGTGAGACGTCAAGTGTGTTATATTGGACATAACTGAAATAACTTGCATTTTGCTTTTAGACTAACTTAAAGGGATCAAAATTCAGATTGTCTGTTTTACTGCAAATGTAGGCATTGGAAATCTACTGCCATTCCAGTTTGCTAGGGGGCAGATGGCTGCTGTGAGTAAACCCTGCCACACTCGGTGAGACTGTGGCCTGATGCCATTATTTGTGACCCACAATTTTGAGAACTCCTTCTGAAAGGACACCAGTGCAATACATATGTAAATATATGTTTCATGAATGAGAAATCTGAATACTTTTTACATTTCAATAACATGCCAGAGCTAATAGTGCATGACTTCTATATTCATACAGTATCTGTCAGAAAAACATCTTGTAATTATATACTATGTTTTAAATACAAGGATTTTATCAATTTTGATCTTGTTAGGCTGTTATGACTAAAGGAATATGTTAATTTCAAGTACTGAAAATAGCAAAGCAAAAATTGATCTTTACTATCTATGCTTCAAAGGAGCATAGATAATACAATTACCTGCTTTTTCAGTCTTTCACCTGGCTCATCTATGAAACTATGTAAGTGTGATAGTTTTTAAATCAACAGGATTTAAATTAATCTCAAATATCCATAAAATAGCATTTTTTGTATCTTCCGCTCATGTCTTGATAAATTAGATCAACTATCCCATGAAATCTGGCATTGTGAAGGTTAAATGAAAGGCATGCAAGGGCAAAACAAGTGTTCAAAGTGCAAAACAAACAAAACATTTATGCTCTTGTACAGTTTCTTCTAGTTATTGTTTAAGCATTGCAGGCCAGTTGCAAAGTAGCAACACTACTACTGTCTCCAGTACACCCCACTTTGCTTGTGTTTATGGATTTGAGGTAAGTCTGCTGCATCACCTAGGGAGTAAATGACTGCGAAGTGCCTAGGATGCCACCCAAGACTGCAGACAACAGAGGTGATTCAATTTCTGAAAGGCAATAGCAAGTCTAGCAGTTATTACTGACCAAGACTATTGAGATAGCTGGACGTAGCCTGCCTCAACATCTAACTGCTGAGTGAAAAGCAGCAGCAGCAGAAGACGCGCAGGTTTAGAGCTACAGAAGCTGTGGAAGGAAGTAAAACTAAGAGACAGCAACAGTAAGACAAAGTACATATAAACCTTTAATGAATTAACCTTACAAAAGACAATAGCTTCAAAACATTTGACACGTTTGTACAAAACTATTCCAGCATTGTTAGTTCTCTCTTCAGAAAGAATGCCAGCAAGCCACCCAACGTGTCCCTGGCTATGAGATGCAACTGGTGATCACATCCAAGTCATGTGTGGACAGAGTAAACTTATTTACAAATACTGTATACTTTAATACCAGATTAGTGGATGCTATTGGGGAGCGCCTGTATTTTCCAGAAAACACCATGCATCAGAAAATAGTATGCACCCCTAGCTTTATTGCCTTTTTTCCCCTCATTTGTCACTACCATGTCTTTTTAATCCTTTCAGGATGAGTTATCTCCTTTTCATTCCTATTCCTTCTTTTCTTGTCTTTGAATAACAGTGCAAGCAGCAGTACAATCTTCCAGTCCTATAGCGTACATCGCAAATGTCCTTGAACATAGGAGTATCAAGGTGCAAAATGATGGCTCATGGGACTATTCTGCAGCCATATTAAAATAAGTGCCACATACCAGAAAATAGCACGCATGTTAAGGGCCAAAATGTAGTTAAAAAGTGCGTGATACTTTCCTGAAAATATGGTATTGATGACACGTACAAGCATTCTTCAAGATGCCACGTTCCCTTGTGAAAGGGATCTTGTCATTTCAGTATGTACAAAGTATGTCTTCAGTTCTCCTTTTCCTTTTACATTTATTATTCCTCTGCAAGTGCTCATGTACCCCAGCGTTTGCAGGACATTGTTCGTCTCCTCTGTAACCTGCAACAATACAGTAATACAACCAGTGTTGGTAACGGAGTAAGGCAGACTCTTCTTCCGGAGTGTGAAGAGAACACACTCTCTAAGCAATTATAAGGGTTTTGCTATAATGCCTATAAGCCCTTTAAGGGTCTTATGTGAGGTTTGAGCACCTGAGCTTTCAAATAGTCTGCTCCTGGATGCCCATTCTAATCACTTGCATCAAGTATCGAAATGGGTATAACCATTCCCATACCTAGGCCTGCAAACAGGGGACGCATAGATACACAAATGGCACCAAAGACAACACTCTTCCTCATATGGCATTTTTCTCAACTTTAGGAGCTGGTTTTCATTTCATTATACCCAAGCTGCCCCATTTTTTGGCAGATACTAAGGCTGTGTCAGTGATTAGCATCATCTGTCCTAGCTGCTGTTGCCAGTTTCTCACAAAGCTGGCAGTGAACCAAACTTTCGGCAGTTCTGCCATTTCGGGTGAAAGCCCGCTAGGACAGCGGTTGTTCAACAGCATCAGTTGTCTCAGACTCTCTGTGTTTCTTTGTGAAGCAAGCAACTGTTTGCAGATGTCGTCGCTTTTACATGCCTTTTGCTTTCAGTTTTGACCAACAGTTGGTAACTCTACTTTTCCATTGTTTAGTTCTGAATAGTCTCAATCATGGATGCAGAGTGCTCTCCATCACATGCTGGGATCCCAGGCAGCATACTAGGTGGATACTTAAAATATGATCGCTGACTACGGAATCACTGGAAAGTTACTAAAGTGAAGGTCTTTTCTATACAGGTCTATCTATGATCTATACAGATAACAATCTATAAAGACTATTAATCAGCATGGTTCATTAAAAGGGAATTTTCATAATTGCTTTATGGATTTAACTTAATGTACAGTGGTTATGGTCATTTCCTTTATTTAGAAACAATGAACATCAGGATAAGGAAGCTAGTATTTTATGAGTTTAGAAATTCACAGAATAGAAATGTGGTTTCCCTCAAATCTTCTCTTAATCTAGGGATGCATTTCCAGGCAACAGGTGACTTCCTTCACTGTATTCCTCCATAGGGTCAAGACAAAGTTTTGATTCTTCTCCCATTTTTCCTATAATTTTATTTTAATTCTTTACTTTCCTGCCCTGGGTCTAATTCCTTTGAAATGTACAGATACAGCTGGTAGGTAATTTTTTTCTGTAGGCATCCTCAGGTCCAAAACACAGGCCTATTTAGTGTACAAATATATGATTATTTTTTTTAAGCACCAAGCTCAAAGGATTAACATAAATACTAGTGCAAACCCAAGACTTACCTGAATTTTATCTAAGACACCAGTGCTGTCCATCCTGCTGGCCACATTTACTGTATTGCCCCAGATATCATACTGTGGTTTTTGAGCTCCAATTACTCCAGCTATTACAGGTCCATGGTTGATACCTGGAAAACATTGGAACTTAACATTAAAAAAGAAGATCCACCAAACAAGGACATGACATCTGGTAACATATCAAGTCAATGGACATGGTATTTGGCATGTGCTGAATAGCGAGTACAGCAACCCATTCACAGCCTGTTCACAAGTGTCTTATCAAACATTTTCAGCACAATGATGTTAGTTATAAAAATGTCAGAAGTTAGTTCATCTAATTTTAGTTTTGCAGCTCCCTCCCATCCTGACTAAACTTGATATTTTCAACCATTAGTACCCTAGTAACCTGCTACTGCCTTTATTAGATAGCATGAGGAACACACTGTGGGAGAGCAGCAGCTTCTGGGAAAACAGGTATACAATTATATATTATAATATATTATATACTTTTAGTGAAAAGGACTTCTCTGCAATAGCTGATGGCCAAATCAAATTACTTTTACAGTCTTCTTTGCTTCTTAAGCATAGAATAAACTAATGTGAATGAGCTGGAAGGATTTGAATTCTTGTTCTGAAGGCTGTATTGCCCCTAGAATGGTCTTAAATAACTGCAGTATAAATATATGTATTCAAATAATTTGATTAAGCCTGGAGTAAAAGTAACAAATTGCTAGCTCTGAAATGCACACTGTGAGCATGAAGAACAACATACTATAGTCCCTCATTAGACTCTGGGCATTTTGTATCTTGCAGTCAGTTTGTATCCTATGTTACGTTTGTAAAGTGAGTGAGTTGTACTCTGCTAGTAGGGAAGGATACCAGGAGGCAAAATCAAAAGCACTATCATTAACCAGCATCAAATATACCATAATTGTAACTATACATATTGATGAGCAGGAAAACCAAGTGAGACCTAGTGAGAAATAAATCCTGGACAAGTGAGTAGTTCGCATTTCTAAAGTTGTCTCCGTGTCAGTGGATCATAAATTACTTCTATTAATTCTAGCCTATTAATTCCTTGACAGAAACATCACTAGGGATATACCTATGCAGCAAAATGAAAGTGTGATTGTAGCATGGGGAGGCTTCTTAGAGCTGGCTCATCTAGTATGGATCATAAGTAACATGGCAGCACGGGCTAGCAACCACACTATAAGTGCACTTGGAAACCCTGGAAAAAGTGACTGTGGCAGTTAAATTTAGAAAACTGGGGGCATATGCAAACCCTAAAAGATACCAGATAGAACCTGATAAATATTTGTCTAAGTGCTTGGGATTAAATGCACGAAGGGACTTAGGCCTTGCAACACTCTGCATTAACAACCAAGCCATGAGTGTGTCTTTCTGCCTCCTGACATCCAATGCACAGAAAGCACTAGAGACCGAAGGGTGGAATCCACAAAAGCCACCTGCTGAATAGCCCAAGCTGGCTAGTAGGCAATACTGAAGAGATGTGTGTGGCATATGCTCTGCTGTGGTCCAGAAATTAGGGCAGTGAGGTGGGACTCTCCTACAAAATACAATGGGCAGGAGGTGCGATTTATATTTTTACCTCCTTCCTGAACTGCCACTGCTTATGGTTTTAGTAATACCTCAGGGGCTTGACAGCCAGCTTCCGATCTCTCCTCCTTTGACAAGACTTCTACCCATATCTCTCAGGAATGTGTTTTGGCCACCTAGGTGTTCTGGGATGTGCTGCTCTATGTCATTCCTGCTGGTGCAGGTCACCTTCGCATGACACACGTGTTTGTTGGGGCAAGGCTGGAAAAGGAGTACTCTCAGTCCAGGTGAGTGCTCTAACAGAGGGTGATACCATCTGTCTCTTTCTCTCCTATCCAAAGTGACATTTATTTATTCCATGAAAAGGCAAATACTGTTCAGCAGGACAAAGAGAGAATATCTCATTCCAAAGTATCTTACAGCCTGGGCTCATGGCATTTTCCAGAGAACAGGGATCCTTGTGCTTGAGCAGCCTCAGCCAAAAGCAAGAACAAAATTAAATTCACCTACAATACAGACAAATGTACTAACCATGAGGCTATATGGAAAAAGACATCAGCCTCTATTCTGTTCTGAAAAAACGCAGTACCTGCGCAAAACATGCTGCAAAAGCATATCTGAGCTTGTCTTTTAAATCAAGTACCTTAGCTAACAGAAGGGGAGGAACGCCTGAAATATAATCTAGGTGCTCCCCTCCCTTGCCTGGCCACGTCAGAGTAGGCTGTGTACCTCCCAAGGCACAACAGGCATTTAGGCACTCACAGAGAATGAAGGTTGAAAGCTGAGACCTCCACAGAGTTGCAACAATTCTGGGGTTAAATGCTGGCTGAGGAAGGCCTTTACAAATGGTAGTTTGGGTTTAAAGTGGGGATTATGTCAGAGGTAGATGCTCAAATGTTTCTGTGGCTCTAATTGCTATGGATAGCAGATGCTTTCAAGGTCAGGTGGTGGCAGGAAGTCGAGAAAGGATGTTAAAATGGGAAGTGAAGATCTCAGTGGTACCTATATTGGATTAAGGTGGCAAAAGTGCCAGTTTGGGGCCTGTGTCCCTTTCTGGATTTAATCATTCCTCATTTCATGAAGCAAAGGAGTCAAACTTCTCTGGAACCTATAGGAAGCACTTTAAAATTCACAAGTAGGTATATATTTTTCCCCTGGAATGTTTGCTTCATGATCCCCACTTTAAAGGAGTCAATATTGCTTTAATCAGTTGGCAGATTTAGCCCCGACACTCAGCAGCTCTTTATCTGTACTGACACTGCTGATAGAAGTATGTTTGCAAGTATGTGGCATGTGTCATCTACAGCAAGAGGAGAACTTTTATTCTGTACAGAAATATGGTATATCTACACAATTTTTTTAAACCCATCACGTTCTGTAACTCTTTGAGAAGGAAGCATACTTCAGATTTGTTTTGCCATTTTTTAACTGGCAAGTAACACAAAACACACTGGCAAAGCAGAGCTCTCAGGAACACATGAATATTTCCAGTCAGAAGACACGTAGTTTTGCCAGTGGGTGGCACTGCGAAATAAACAATAAGAAGGGAGAATAACTTGGAAATCAAATAGTTCTGACATGTTTACAGTATTTATGGGTTTCCAGTATTTATTTACTGCTCTCATTTCACAGTTTCCAAGATACATATTGTATTGTAAAACTCTTGTGTACTGCTATCAGGAAATAAACATTTTGGAACATATGGTTCTTGACCAGCTAGGCGTTAAATTATTTTGTCATCCTTTCCATGGCTTACTGCAGCTGCCTATTTCTTTTTTAAAATACCATGATGCACCACCATCATGTATTTTAAAATACCATGATGCAAAGTAGAAGCAATTAGAAGCTGAAACATAAGGGATACCTCTCTCAAATATAAACAGCTAGTCATCCTTTCCTCTTATTGGTCAATAACCACACAATAACAAAGAAGACAAATATCCTTCTTTGTCTGACACTAGGAAGGAAGGTGTGCTTTTTTTTATGCTTGCTGGAGTTTAGTGTATCTGAAATATTTCACACTCCAGCCTCACTGGCTCCTTATGGCTCCTGTCCTCCAAAGCTGTTTGTATGGTTTTGTAAAGCCCTGTCTAGAGTCTTCTTGTGTCCTTTGGTACTGAAAAGCTTAAAAATAAGTTTTTGATTAACAACCTCTAGAATAATTATAACAGAGTTACCATAAAACCATTCAGAGCCATGGGAATGTATTTTCCAACCATTCTTTATTTAGGAATACTGCCCTTTTTCGAGTCCTGCCTTGAAACACTCCTTGTCACAAGAGCAGCTATGGTTAATGGGCAATACCATGTAGACTGCCTTTAAACAGGGTAAAGATAGTGCTATTTACTTTCGTGGACCTTTTAGTCAGTTCTACTAACACTTTAATCAGCTGGTACGTCATACTGAATTCTCCCCCTCCTCCATGATATTCTCAGAAAAGTCCTGTGATACGTACCTACTCGTAACTTGAAGTCATTGAATGAATGCTTGTTTATGACATCCAGTTTTGCCACCAAGGCAAATGCGAACTCCACCATGGTTCCTATGTGCATATACTGTCGTTCAGGTTCCTGAGTTTAAACAGCCAAACAAACAGAATAAAATCATTTTCTTTAGCCTCAGTTGCTATGAGAATGCAACCAAAATATGCTGAGCACTTGAAAGCACTTTAACTCTTAGGGATGTCCTAGTGCCAGCAGGCAGCAGAAGAAAAGTAATGTAGAAGATGGTGCCCTGTCCAGCATCAGTTAGATCAAACAACGGCCAGTAGACCAGGATGCATTTTACTTGCACAATCAGGCAGTCTAGAGATGATATAACCAAACCATGTCTAATCTAATGATTTGATTATCAAATAACTGATTAGCTGCTGTCTAAGCCCACAGGCACTCAATGTCTACGTGTGCCTAGGATTTGCTCATTAATTTCCTCAAAGTGTCTGCTTCTATTTTATGCCCTTTAATAAAGAATAATGTTTGTGGACGGCCCCACAGAGATTCCTCCCTCTCACTGTTGCACAGTTCAGCACCGTAGTTAATGCTTAAGCTCCAGTGACATTCACAATTTTAAGAGTTCCTCCACCGATCTCATCTGGTAGATAAACAAGCACCTCTGAGAACATCTAATACACCTGAAAATGACTAAAATACAAGAGGAAGTGAGGAAGAAGACAACCCAGCCTCTGTCCTCCAGTTTACTAGCTCAGAGCTTATACCACTTGTAAAGGATATAGACTTCATGTCTCCTCATACACCAACAGTGTAGTCTGATTTCTAAGTACTGGTTTGAGTCCCCCCAGGCCGAGGAGGAAATTGATTTATGGGCTCCCACAGCCCGGGGTAGGACCATGACAAGAGAATGATTTCCAAAGAAGAGATGGACTCACTGATCTCTATGAGAAATTACTGAATCTTCCTCATTTCTTGATATAAATGACACAAGAAATGGACAGATGACAACTTCAGGAGATGATTCATAGAGTAGATGCATCAGCCTAGGTGGGACAGTAGTGGTGCTTGCCAGAGCAGCTGTTTAGATGAATAAAGCCTATTTGCTTTGGAGTTCACACCTAGCTAAGACAGATGGTTTGCTGTTCAGTTGATGTACTCAGACCCCCTCCTTAGGCACTCAGTCTTCCTTGGGTGATTGTTTTAAGCTGGGGGCTCTTCCCAGCAGTATGTCTAGCAGTCAGGCACTGCCACACTAGGTACTGCAGTATCTGTGGATCTTTGGGCATCTGGACTGAAGGCTGCCGAGTTTTGGTGGATTTCCTTTGAAAATGTGTGCTAAATCACCAAAGGAACACTAAAATTGGATCTCTTGACATGACAGTTTGTGGAAGTAACTCAAATGATAAATTTCTTCCTGTGCACACATTAGTTTTAGTTGTGATTGAGAGCTCCTCTGTCTTCTTATCTCCAGTCTACAGTTCTGCATTTCCTTCATCCCCTTCACCTCCCTATGTCAAATGTTAGAGCTAATTTAAAATAATTCTTTTTTTGTCCTGAGGATCTTTAAGGTCTGTATTTCAGGTGTTAATTGCTTCTGTCTAGAAGGAACATGAGTTTGGCAAGAACAGATTAATCTTTAGCAGAGAATGTGTTGAGTCATAATTGCTGCCTCTCTTGCTAACCTGTAGTACTCTAAAGATCACGGCAAAAGAAACATTTCTGCTTAGAAGATATGAATTGCTTCTCTGAACTTCATTTCTACGGACTGCAGTTCCCAATCCTACCCTATTAAGTAAACCAGAAACAAAGGAACACGTTCTCAATGCTGAGCCTAAGAGTTCTGTAAGTCTATGGGTAATAGGGCTACTCAGCCCTCCCAGCTTACAATGGAAAATACTCATTCTTGATGTCTTTTGTACACTCTATAAATGCAGTTCTTCTGCAGCATGTAGCAATAAAATGCTCTATTGTATTTAGAGTAGAAGGCCTGTTTTAGACTTAGCAAATACAGAGGTGGCATTTTCAAACCACAGTGTAAAGAACAGTAATTCACAGAAAATAATAAACAAAAGTATACACTTGTCCAGTCCAATACAATCTATGTTAATAAGAAAAAACTAGGCCACAACATTATACATAACTTGCAGTTCAATGAAAAGAATTTTAGCCTTTATGTGAACATGTTTTTTATTAAGCAAGAACTTTTTCCTGTACCTGGCACTGTTCTTGGTTGGGTGTAGCACTCAATCCTGTTGCGGCCATGTAAGTGCTTCCAATGGTCTTTATCTTTTCAACTCCACTGAACTTTGGCTTTGACAATAACTGTAAAACAAGGATGATTATTCATTACTCAGATCAGCAGCCTTGTTACTCTAATGACATTGTTACTCTAACAGCATTCAGAGCATCAGTCCTTGGAACAGTCTCTTAATAAACACCAAATGGATTCACAAGCATATAAAGGATGAAGGACTTACGGATGGATAAAAGCATGGTTGCAGCCTCCAAGGAAAGGGTATTTCTATCTCCTAAAATACCTTTTTATTATAAAGGGACTAAATTTATAGTAATGAGAATCAATTCCACCTTATTGTACATACAGCTTTTAAAAGTCAGTAGACTTTGATATTGGAACCAAGTCTCCATGCAAGCCAACAGTTAAAATTTAAGCAGCTTTCTGAAAGTAGGCATCTCTTCAATGCCAGAGGGACAGTCCATGCCAATGGGACTAAAATCCAAGGATTTTAGTTCATATCTCAGATTGTTTTGAACGTTCCAATGTTCTCCAAATGGGTTTTCTGCTAAAATACCCTCTATGGCTGCAGATCCACAAATCCAGACTGTGTTCTCTGAGTCATGACGTGACCTTAACGCCTTTTTCTGGTATCTTCATCACTAATAACTTTCTTTAAGACAAATGTAGTTCTCAGTGAGACCTTTACAGCTGCCTTTTTTTCTGTAGTCATACTCTGTACTGGCTGGTAACTTCAGAGAATGGGATATTAAAACTTCTACAATCCTTTGAGTCACTCGTGTGTCAACTGACCAATGCTCTGTATAATGAGACCGACACAGATCAGGTATAACAGAAAGCTGAATCATTTTAGGGGACATGGACTTAGGTACCTGCTTTTAGGCACTAGTATTTAGAAACTGTAATTAATACATAGCATGTAATATTACTGCCTTATGAACTGCAGCTAAAGGGGAAAAATTTCTCCATATGGCATACACATAGGATTCTCATTATAGCTAATAAAAAGCAACTGAGCACGATGTCAGATCAATATCTGATTTGTCCCAAATAAATTTCTTTTTCCTTTAATACTCCCTTTAAGCAATTTCCATGTGACTAGGCACACAAAAGTTATTTTCTGACAGCTCTTCCACTCTCCCTTTCAAGTACGTTTGTTTACTGTTGCAGCCCCTGGGTTATTAAGATTGAAACCATATGTTGATTTCTGTCAGAAGTACATACATCATCGAAGTCAGCAATGATCTCATTTAGCAGCCTGAGACATTCCAAGCCTTCCTTATTTACATCAGATTCTGTGTAAAATTCCTTGAAATCCGGAACAGAGGCAAACATGACACAGACGCAGTCATATGACTGATGATACAGATCCTGTCCAAAAGAAAATAGAGAAAAAAAAAATCTGTCATACCTAGCTCTAAATAAAAGTTTCCTTATTAATATGCAGTGTTCTCATTCTGAAAAGGAAGGTGTTGCAATGGTTGGAATGCCTTAAGACAGTGGTTGGGTATTTTTTTGCATTTAGTTGCATTTATTAATTTTAAATAGTGTATAAACCTGCTTGTTAAAGAGACTCAACATATACAGCTGAAAATATTTTATTGATTTAAAGTTACCTTTTTTCCTCCTGAACATTAACTCCAGGAACATAAAATGTTCACTAATTTATTAAATAAGGCCCATTTCTGAGGCTTCCTATGTAGAGAATTTGGTCTCGCTTGCACATCTGAAACTATATTCAGAAAAATAATCTCTAGTTTATTATTAGCTGTTTATGTTATTGTAATAACCAGAAAACTGAACCAAAACCACAAACCCAATGCACTACAAATGCATAATGCAACACAATCCTGTTCATTCCTAACCTAAATGACAAGATGCCTAATAGGACAAAATAACTGTCATTTCTTTTCCATAACAAGGAGCTGAGGCAAAGGGAAAGAAGTCACCTGAACTAAAACTTATTTAAGTCAGATTCTCCACTGCCTTCTGTGATGCCTGAAATGAGAGCACCTCTGCTCCACAGGAAGATTCTAGTGCTAACAATGACTAACTCCCCCTTCAGTTTTCTCTCCACTGCCCTTAAACATTAGAACATCTCTTCTTTCAGGATAAATTCGCATCCTGAAAAAAAAGAAAAAAAGAATATTTATTAAACTAATACTTAAAAATAAAAAGTCTATACACAAAGGTAACCACAGCAATAAAAGATGCTGTAAGCTCCTCTAAAGTCAAATTCTGTTCAAGTTAGCATTTGAGTGAAACAAGAATTTCAATACTCGTGAATAAGGTGAATAAGATTTGTTCTGTGATTTCAAGAAGCATCAGCTGTTATTTCCCTTTTCACTTATCAAAGCTTTTTTTTTTTGCAGTTTCACTAGAAGTATGTTTCTTTCTGAAAGAGTGTGGTGTGCCTCTACACCGATGTGCACAGACAGAGTGAATCTCTGTTGGTGATGTATAACTGAAAAATAGCAGAACTATGGGAAAATTGTTGACCGCCTCATCCCAGAAGAGGTGTGAGGGAAGTTTCTGGGCAAACATGAAAATAATGGCAGACAGGGAGGAACACGAGCAGCTGGGGGAGGTAGACAATTTATTACTAGATTTTTCTGCCCCTTTATTTTCGAAGGATTCCATAACCACAGCATCACTGAAGCTCCTCCATGCCGCTGTGCAGTGGGGATGGAATATATCTTTGCAGTTCACCTTTATTATTTATATTCTTAAAGCTGAGCCAATTCAAATCGCTTATCTGTACCTGACATCAGTTTACAGCTATACATGCAAAACCAGTATCACTTTAAAATGACCTGATTGTGCAAATGAAAAGCAACTAAACAAAATGGCTGAGACAATGAGCTCACTGTCAGTTCACTGCTAAACTTCAAAGGAGTTATAGCTCTCCACTGTCCTCTTCCTGAGAGAGTTTTTCATGAAGAACCAATATTGTGATAATATTTGTCTGCCATCAATTTTATCCATCTCCATAAACAGCGGGTTAATAAATTTAATCTGAATAATAACGTAATCAAATGGTGGGGAGAGGGGACCCCTCTGGCTGGATGACATTAGCTGAATTTAGGCAGTTTAAGCACATGACTAAAGTGTTTAATTTGAGAGCACAGTCATCCTATGTGTCCTATATTGTCAGTACAGCAGATGTGCCTATCTGGAAGGTTATTTTAGTGCCAGATGGGCAGAATCACCTCAGATAGTTTTCTCTCAGTCAGTTATGGAAAAAAGGCTAAGAAGGTAATTTTTCCTAATGTAGCACTGAGGAGTGCCTGAAACTATACAGGGTGACTGTGACTCCAAGAAATTCAGAAGCTCAGGCCCAAAATGACCTCACTTTGCTCCAGTCTCCCACACTTAAAACCAGGTCCACTCTGTAATAACACAGTGACATGGACTGGCGGATGACTTGAGTATGTATGCACCTAGACTCGGTGCATACTCAAACTGGCTTGAAATTAGTTAAGCGGAGCCATAGAAGTAGGTTAACAGGCTCACTCAAATATTTAGCTTTTGCGGTCTGCATTTTGCTTCACATCCGTCTGCTTCAAATTTCCCTCAGGCATGTCTACACTGAAGCTACCGTAACATTTGCATACAAATATACTCAAAAGTTAAGATCTGATGTGCTGAGTGCTCTTCACAGACAAGGCAGCAGAATAGGTACAGAGATTACATTCTGTGGTTAACTCAGCTTTCCTTCTATTTCTTCAAGTCACCTTCCTTGTAACTTGTTTTTAATTTTGGGTGAAGGAATTCAGGCCACACACAAGGTGCTGGTTATTAAAAGGACTGCATCACAAAAATAGGGCCTTGGTAAAACAGAAGGGGACATTCACGGTGTTATATAAGAGACTGGAGGGAGATACAGGAGTATTTATAGCAGAATTGTAGATCATTAATACTCAAAACATGGATTATTACACATACTTCTGAAACTTCACCTGACAAAATATACAAGTTGTATACATCTGTGATCAAAATATTTAAAAAAATAGTTTTTGTTCATATTCCTACCAGCTGGAAAAATCTAGTAAGTTAAATCCAGCCAAATTAATAGTACAGTTATAATTAATGATAACACACAATTCTCTTGTCCTAGTGATTCTGTTAATTAGTAAAAAAAAATTGGTTTAATTCACCAGATAACCATTAGATAGCAGCGTTTTTATTTTCTGTATTGAATCCTGCTGATTCTGCATCCCGAGAATGTAAAATGTGCCAGAATTATACTAGTAGTGAGATATTGGTTGTATAATTTGTGAAACACACAAAATTTAGGCACAGAGGTGATACTGGGACAGTGCCTCATCTGAAACAGTACATGGAAACTAACTCCATGTAAAGGTTTATTTGAGACTATAACTTCAAGTCATAAGAATACAGATTTGTTAGGAGCTACAACTGAACCCTGACAGGAAAAAGAGACCAACTATGCAGTGCTGCAGGCATATGATATTACTAAATAATACGAAGCAGAGATGGTAGAAGATGGATTCATTTTACCACCTTATAATACAGGAACCAGAAGATAAATAGAACATTTAAAAGTAGAATAAGGAAAAAATATTTTACATGAGAGATATAAATGTATATTTTATTGCCACTCAACAACATGAAAGGCAAGAGCTTAGAGGGTTAAAAACCTGGATGCTTATCTGAATAGTGGAAAAATGCTTAACTAGGAAGTGTATAAACAGCATCTGCAGAAGCAAAATGTGCCCTTAAATTTATAGGTAAAAGCAGAATGATGAATATTACATTAATCTTCAGCTGTTCCTCGAACTTTTGCTGAAGCATCTAACACTGGATACTGCCTGGGCCCTGCAGCTGACTGGACTGCTGACGGGTGATAACTCCTCTCTTATTACAATTGCCGCTGAAAAAAAGGTCTGTCTTGCAGACATTTAATGTGGAGCCCTAATTGGCTGTTAGGAAGTGCCTTTGCTGTCTTCCCTGAAAGCAGAAGTGTTGCCCAGAATAAATCACAGCAACTTGCACAGTTCAGAGTTAGCAGGAAGACAAATATGACTGAGCAAAAGACAGGAGCAGAGATTCAAACAGAAGTGCTGTTGTGACACAGGAAGAGCAGCGTGCTTGATGCTGCCGGCTGTCCACACAGTAGCGGGACAGCCAACCTGTAAGAAAGGGCTGCATGCCTGGCTGTTACGACAACAGACACACATCTTCTTTTTCTGTAACCAGAGTTAGCACTCCTTCCTCTCCTCCACCTCAAAAATAAATGACCACATTGTATGTGAACACTTGTCATGCTGAAGCTCGGCAACAGTGTCCTATTTCTCTTCCTTCCTCTCTTAACACTGGGGCAATATCCATCCCTACTAATGCTCTATAGCATAGCACCAGCACAGAAACAAGAACAAATGGTACTGTTTATAATCAGATGAGTAGTAATTGTGGCTGTCACAATAAGTGTCAGAGAATTTTAAGGAGGCATTCACAGCTAGTTTATTTTCATCATTCATTATAATAAAGACTGTGGCAATTGGGTGACTTAATTTCCTATGAGTACTTCTCTTGAAACAGTACTCTCCAAACTGTTTAATCAGAAAATTAAATGCAACACCATTCCTGGCTTCACTTCTTTCAACAAAAGTGAAATCATCCCGTCTTCTGCAGTCAATCCCCCCTTTTTTTTTTCTGTTTTTCCCCTTTGGTAACATCTGAATTTCTTCTTGTTGGCTCTCCTTACTGTCCCCTTTTCTTCTCCAGTGCCTGGAGACCTTCTCGAGATGGAGGAGGCAAACTGGTCACATTCTACCTCTTGGAAGGTTACAGTGGTCAGCGTCTCTGGGGCAGAACTTCTGCTCTAAGTCAGGTGCTGGCTCCATCCTGCAGCTAATGAAACAGGATTCCTCTTGCTCAGTAATGTGCTAGCCAGTTCGCTTGCAGCACAAAAGCTCCTGAGCACTTTAGACTAATAGGGGATCTGGATGCTATCAGCATAAAGAAAAAGGCTGCACAAGCCAGGTGCAGATATATTTAATCCTGGCCTCGTTTCCTGCTTTTCATTTTATATTTGTTCCTATCTTTCTCTCTCTCAACTGGAAAATACTCTGTTTGGTACCCAGCACACAGACTATAAACAGAAACTCAGTTCCGGAGGTTCTGGTAAAGCAAACAAACCTTTATTACGGTTTGCTCTGAAGTAACATTGCTTTTACCATATCAGCGTTAGTCAATGTGTTTCCTGTTATGAAAAGACCTTTGTTGGTTGTCTAAAAGCACAGTCCTACTACTCTCAGTTAGCATTCATCCACTCATTTTTTCCCCTTTCATTCCTGCTGCCTGTTCTTCAGCAGCATACGTTGTCTTCCCTTTTCTCTATACAGCTGCATGCATAAAATTCTAAGAGAAGCAGTATTGTGTAACAGACTGTTCTCCATTAGATTAGTTTTAATCTCAAAATCTGATTTAAACAGAAAAGAATAAACATAAAACCATATTAACATGAATGTTTGCAACTTCGGAAAATGCAGGCAAATTTCAGTTCAGTAGTTGTTTACATAAATATCCACACAAAGATAACAAAGGCTTGATGTGTCCTAACATGTTCTGAAGTGTATACACATACACACATACAGAATGTCCTTTTAGGCTCAACACATCCTTGCTGACATTGAAACAAACCTAAGACATGACAGATGCTTATATTCCTGAACATTTCCAGGGATTTGAAAGCTTCTTCCCTCTTTGAAAACTGTGTTTAAAGATAAAGAAAACAAGAAACGACTCAAGATTTTTTTTTTTAAAGGGATGCCACCGAAGTTATATCAAATCGTTTTTACTTCAGCTGACATGACAGATTGGAGAGCTCAGCACATTACAATTTCTGTTCTTCACTGAATTTACTAAAGCTTGTTCCAGCCTATGAATCTTGAGGGGTGACAATACAAATCCAGTTGCCAGTACAAAGGTGAGCAGATGGTGTTGCTCTGCTGGGGAGCTGAGATGGAATAGCACATAAATGAGAAAGCAATCTCCTGATGGTTTGCTGTGTTTAATGCCTGAACTGAGAACTGGAGCGGAGCCAACTTGGCTTCCAGCCAGGGTCTTCACTAGATTCAGAGGAACCCCACAGCAGTTTTCATTTGGCATTAGCTACCAGATGAATATTTGCAGGTAGTGCTAAAGTACTGATATAAAGTACTGATTAGTACTGCTTAATGCAAACCACAGTGAACAGGAAGACATTGTCCTTTTTGACTCAGGAGATCAAAAATCAATCCCTAAAGCTGCCCTCTCCCCTCTTTTGTCAGTTTTGGAACAATTGTTTGGTATGCACAAGTAATTCAAACTATTGCATTTAAGATCTCTAGAACTGCTGCTCTCTCTAAATGCTTTTATTTTTTTCATCCTTTTTTGCTTTATTAGAATGGTAAAGTAATGTTAGGAGCAGATCTAATTTCGACCAAAGTCAACAGGGGTCTTTTGGTTGACTTTTCTGATGCTTGGATTAGGACCATAAGCAGCAAATAAACAGGTAATTCAGTGTTCAGAACCTCTTTCCAGAATTAACATAGCCACTGTTTCAGGTAAAAGGTTCATTTTCACTCCAGTAAGCAAGGTCTCTAGTCACCGGAAGGAAATTCAGAACCTGGATGAAGCTCCACTCTGATCACAAAGGAAAAAGTACCTGAATGCTTATGATTTAAATCCAGGTCAATTCAACCATCCCCTTCCTCCTCCTCCTCACCCTTTTTAACCCTCCTTTGAGAGGCAAAGTGTATTTCCACTGAAGATAATTTTACATTTTTTACTTCAAGGTACTAAAGTGCACTCAGTGCTGTAAAGCAAGCCTTTCAGGTAGGTAAGGGGGAATGAAAGTGACTCCAAATCTATAATCTCGCTGTATGGACCTACTGTTCAAATCAGCATTAAGTGATATTTCCAGGATACGCTTTCTTACAGAGCAGAGGATATATATACATGGATGGCTGACCTCATTCTTCAGGTTTCTTGCCAAGAAGTGTTCCGCTACGTGGGCTGGAAGCACATTCTCCAGAAGCACTCGATTTAGGTTCTCCATGGTTTCAATCTCCTCCCGCTCTTTTTTGAACTTGTTCTTCCACAGGAAGTCTAACCTACAGTAATATTCATTCTGTTACAAGAGGACACAGAGGTAAAGAAACAATAGGCATCTTGTCCTGCTGGAGTACAGGTTTAAGAGACAAAATAAACAGAGTACACCACCCCTACAAGGCTATTATTTCACCATTCAAGCACAATTCCAGATCCCACAGAAATAAAACCCCAAGCTCACACTACGTGACGCACATTTCATCAAACTTGTAAGGCTTCCCCCCAAAAAAGACCTGTAAAAAGGCCCAGGAAAAAAATAAAGTTGCAAGGTACCTTAAACAATGGAAGATTTATTTATTTACCCTTGGGCTTTAGTAGAAATTCATTCCAGAAATCAAAATGCTGTTATGAAAACAATTTACAGTTTTGCAGCTTAACATGATGTCTTGTTTATCTGAAGTGAAGAATTTCACTTACAATGATAAGCACTTCAGGAACAACCAAACTTTCACCATCTCGAACTCATGTCATGCAATCAGCCTGGTAAAAAGGGGGCTGTACAAGAAAAAGCGGCCTATTGATGTAACATGCCTTCTGTTTATCAAATCATTATCAAAAATGGCCCAGTCAGTTGGCTCAACCCAGTTTTAGTTTTGTTGGATTTTTGTGTTGGGGTTTTTTTGTGTGTGGTGCATTTTTGTTTTATTTTTACACTACTTTCTATAATACTTCATCTTTATTTTCTTTTTGTCCCAGAGTTTTCATAACTGTTTTTTAACATCCCTAACAATAACAGTAACTGGAACTATATGGAAATGTATAACAGTCTTGGAATGTCAATATTTTTGGAGATCCAATTTCATTAAAAAGATGTTGAAAAATGAATAAAAGTGCATTTTTGTGGAGGGCTCTCTACTTCTTTTCAATATTGTAAATGTTTTGTTGTAAATTCAATGGCATTATTTCTACAGTAAAGCCTCCACTGGCCTGACTATCTCATCTGAGCTGATATAAATCAAGAGCTATCTCAACGTAGTCCAACGCTCTCATGCAGCCTCAATGAAGACTATGTTATTAACCAGGAGTACATGATTATGATGACAATCTTACTATAGAAAAACCTAAAAATTCTAGCTAGTATTATTAGAAGTCAGTAAGCGTTCACATCAAAATGAGAGTAGTCCTTCTGATTGGACAGTGGCTGTCACAGCTCAGAATGATTCATACATATTTTGTTGAGATCACAGCCAAAGCTACAGCATAAATTTAAAATGAGATGGCATTAAAATGATTTGGCAAGCTTTTAAATGTGTATATTATACATTTATACATCTAAGTTCCCCACATAGATGACAAATTCAAATGCCACCAACTATATTCATGCAGAAAAATACCAATAAAAACCTGGGTTATCAAAATTATTTGCATAAACTGGCAAAAGTAAACTCGATGCCTGTCATAAAACTGAAATCAGTCATCCATACATTGTACCAATTTTGTATTGGAGAGAAAAGGTGCTAGATAAGCTGAAGTCTTCAAAAAGATATGTTTCTTCCTTAAGATCTAATATTAAACAGATAATTTATTTACTGCTTTATTATTTATTGCAAGAAATTTAGGCTGCCAGAAAAAATGGCAGAGAGAACTCAGTAGTCAGAAAAAAGAAAGCAGAATGTATTCTACAATTTGCTTTGAAATTAAAAAAGTCAACGTATCATATTTCAAAATGCCTATTCAGACTTCTAAAAACAGAAAAAGCACTACCTTCTTAGACCTTTCTTTAAATTGTGGGGTTTTTTGCTTGTATGATCTAGGCAATTTTGTACACATGTCATTGAAGATCCTGTTCAACCTCTGTAGCCTTGCAGTCATATAAAAATGAAGACTGTTTCCTACTTTACGTGTTATCTCAGAACCTTTTCAACATATCAGAATGAAAATATCTCAGAATGGCCCTTACACATCTGCAGGCACAACATCCTTGAGATGATAGAAAATTTTCTTTCTTCACCTTATACTGCTTTACGTGACAGCACTTCCCAGCAGGTAAGCATAGTGGAACACCCAGGGAGCCATGAAGGACATTGCATTTCTCCAGGCACCACAGACCAATTGGCTTTCTCCAGGACAAGAGACTACCGTGCATCTGTGCAAGGCAATGCAACACAACCCCAGAGGTTCAAATCAGTGGTAACTTCTTGGGCAAAAGCCGTTAAATGCAACAAGAACCGATTCATGTCTCATTGATTGCACAGAGATGGTTTTATCTGTATTTTTAAATTCTAGTGAGAAACTCACCTGTGTCTGTTTTCAGTATTTGCCTGAGTGAGGTAATGAACCAATTCTCCTTGCTGAAAGAATGTCACATAGAAAGCCAAGATAAGCAGCTCAAGAGTAGCTGCCTATGCCATAGGTGTCTGCAGTGAGGGGAGATGAATTGTGTGGCAGTCAGCAAAGGGGCAGCAAAAGCAGCACTAAAACAGGTAAGATGATTACCAGAAATTACACATGGGTTTTCATTCAAGTGAGGGAGCTAAGGAGATTCCACCTCACAGCCATTACTTACAGACAGCAAGTCTGAGAAACTGTCTCAAGATGGAGTGCCAGCAGAAGATGTCTTAGAACACATTAATAAGATGATCAACAAGAATTAATCAGCTTTAAAGTAACCAAAATGAAAATGTGCTGTTCTGAAACTTACAGTGGATAGCCTGCCAGAGAATTGACAAAAGGTAAGCATATAATGCAAATCTTTGGAAAAGAACTGGGGTGACCCTGGGAACAACAGAGCAAGGTACTTTGGAAAAAAAACTATGCTAAGGAAAAGAGCTATTTAGACATATTAGCTAAAGCCAATACAATGGGGAAGAGTTGTCACTTCTTCTGTAACATGCCTCCATCTGTTACAAAGAAGTCAATGGGCAGGTGAATAGGAGTGAAGTTTGAAATAAGTTTCCATTAAATTATTTGAGAAGAGGCTCTTGAAAAGACTACGTTATCTAAAAAGAGAAGGATCCTCTCATAGAATAAAAGCTCACTAAAAAACAGGACAGAGACTACAACCAAACAGTTTTCACGGCTGAGGGAAGTTGCCATAAGCATCTGGGCAGTAAAATAGCCAATGAAGTTCAGTGTGGATGAAAACAATATAATCAATCGTGGGAGAAACTAAATATTCACCTAGCCTACAGGGTGACAGGATACGTGTAATTTTAGGTACTGATGAAAAATGAATTCACAGGCTATGTCAACACTGGTAGTTCAAACTGGGCCATAAGAGATATTTAATGCTCAATAGTGTTTAAAAGTGAGCACACTCCTTACACGGTCTAACCTATACCAATCTGCATTCTCCTGGGCAATGCCTGGGCAGGGTGCAAGAGTTGCCATTCGCAACATATCATCTGCCTGCTGCCAGCCTATTTTCAAATAACTCTTAACAGCATGCGTGAAGAATGAAATGGAATGGTGTAGCCTATGCTGACATGATCACCAAAAAAAAGCAGTTCTGCTTTCTCCACTTCACTTCTGGCTGCTCACTCCCATCCTGTGCTCATTCTTCTGGCACAAGCAATGCTGCAGTTACACCATAAAACCAGATCAGGAAATAGATCTGGCTGAAAACAAACCTTCCATGGTTAATTTTTAAGCCAGATCATTTCTTATTTTGGGCCTCTACACAGCTCCACAGGCAGCTTTGCCTGTACAAATGAGGAGACAGGATGCTGGCTGTGCAGCTAAAAGTATTAGTTGAACCTGAGAATTGAGTTGGCTCATATATCATGTAATGATATACTAGCGCTCCCTCTCATCATCCCCCCTTCGGCCAGAGGCACACATTCCCCCTCTTTTGCATCAGGACAAGCATGTCTCTGACCAGTGCTGAACAGGTTCACAGAACTAGGCTTGTAAGGAAGCATTCACTTTTCGTTTAGAAAATCGTTCTGATCACTCACTCTGGGGACAGAGGACTGCCAATGCCAGCTTAAGGCTGGCATCAGATCACTTTTCACCAGTGGCTATTATCATTAGCATTGTTAACATAATCAGATACTAAGAGAAGAGAAAAGAGAAGTTATTATCTGCAAAGTAGAAAATGCAAAAGCAAACAGAGAAGTTACTTGTGTATTAGCCTCTGTGGAAGAAGGGTAAGGAATAATTTTACTTTGCCTGCGCTGACAAGATGGCTTGACAGTGTTCTGCAAGTGCCATTCAATGAAAGTCGCAAGCAGAAAGTTTAAAAACTAACAAGAAGATGAAAGCTTTCACATGACTTTTTATCAAATCGTGAAATTCATTATCAGACAGTGTTGGGAAGACCAGGAAGATAAAATGGGTTAAAAAGGGATCAGACAGTGTAACAGAAAGCAGAGCAACCAGTAGCTATTAAATGTTGCCACAGAAATGCTGACTGACAGAAGGTGGGAAGCGTATGTCCCTGGAAGGGTCACTCTACAAAGGTTTATTTCCTCCTCTATTCTTTTCCCAAGCATTTGCTACCGGTCAGTATCACTAACAGTACTTTAAAAGGGCAGGTCTTAAGCAAGGTATGTATTAAAATTAGTTAAGAAAATTTTCTAGTTATCATTTAGACTATGCTTGAGAGTGTTTGAAAACACAGAGGCTTTTTTCTCCTTCTTCTTTAAGGGACAATAAATTAGCAGAAAATCAAAGACTGAAAAGCCACAAATAAGTGGTATCATGACAAGGATCCTGGAACTACAGCTCTGAAAACAAAGACTTTTTCCATTACAGGATAATATTTCAGCTGGTGTGACAGGGAACAACACACACACACACTGTTGTTGTACGCAAAACAACTTTCTTGTTGATGTGACTGAACCCACAAAGAAATACTCTCCCTGCCCAGCGAAGATGACATTCCTTCTCTCCTTTTTTCTTGCTGTTGCACCCACCACCTCCATCTGACACCTTGTCTGGCAGGGATTAAAGGTTCTCAGCTGGTGGGATGAAGTATTTATTCCTCTTCCCAAGTGGAAGTAGCTGTGCTTCAGCCCCACTCTCTGCTACCATCACCAAATGAGCAAACTCTAAGACCGTGCTGGCAGCAAGGCAGATGAAGAATGTTATTTCTAACTCAAGAAGGATGTTCCCCACTGCAGCGAATGCTGGAGAAGCTGCCAGATAAGAGTTTTTTGTCCAATAACCTGCAGGGCCTGCTTGGCAATTTAAATGACAGTCATTATGTCTCGGGGAATTGTAATGTAAATGAGTGATTTAAAGACAGTCTGGGACAAGATCCTTCCCAAGGCTGCAGGCGATGGGGGTACCGGCTGTTCACGAGATTTCACATGGACTGCCTCTTCCATCTCAGAGCCCTGTCGTGTGCACTGCATTGCTCCTGGCACAAGGGGCTGGAATTGCATCTTCTAGCCATGGATCATGGACAGACCGGAGGGTTTAGAGAAAGAGCTGCCTTTGCACCTGCCCTCAGCTTCGTGGAGGGGAAGACCATTGACACCACGTTTGTACTGAAAAAGCACAACTGGGTAATAAAAAGGGTAGTTTCCTGTCAGGTCATAGTTTTTGCGCAACTGTGGACTCAGCATGTGGTATACTTCTGTGTGCATGTTATATTGTTTCTGTGTCTGCATCAAATTGTAATAACGGTGAAGAAAATAGCTTGTAATTAAGCAACTAGGGAGACAGCAGATGGATGCAGACAGATGGGAGCGCACTAGGAAGCTATGAGACAATATTGGTCAGCACGACAAGCAATAGTCACAGCACACTGTCAGCATAACGTCTAGAGTCTCAGTAACAGTTACTGGTGAGTTTTAAGGCCATATTGGAAAGTAATAAAGAAAATAGCTTTTTAGATGCTTCTGACACTCCTTTGCAAGGGTGTGGGGCAGAACAGAATAAAATGTTTGTCAGAAAATCTAAAAAATGTTTGAGAAGATGGCAGGCTCCCTGTGAAAGCTGGCATTGTGTCTGCTGATGCAGATGAAGACAAGTGTGCATCTTACCTGTCTGCCCAAAACCAGTAATGTGACGAAGAATATAAACAAAGAAATTGAGCCCATTGTCTTCAGGTCTTTCAGTATTCCTGGCCTACAAAATAAAAACATAAGTAAAGCAAGCTGCTCAGAAGTCAAAACAAAATTACTTCAGCACAAGGATAAGACCACAATTTATACTACTTTCTGGTATGTAAACTAAGACCTTTTCAATATGATATGCTTTGTTATTTGATGAAATATTATTATTTCCATTATGTAGCTTTAATTACTTCTACTACATTCTTTGCAAACGTGCCTACATTTTGAAGTCCAGTAGCAAAATGAGGATTCAGTAAAAATAATATCCTTGTTTGCTTACAAATGGAGAGCATTCGGTGCTTATTCTATACAGGCACATTAAAAAGAGGTTTTTTTATGTAATAACACTACTTCCATAATGGAGAGCTGGACAGTAGCCAATGAACGCGAAGAAACAGAAACTAAAGTACCTAACTCCCAAGACGCCTTTTTACCTCGGAATTACAGAAGGCACAAACTAGATCCTGTACCGAGTTTATCTAAAACTCTGCTTTGGGAAAAGACACTAAAGGTAATGGGAAAAAGTCTGCACTAGCACTCTCCTACTGATGCCGCTGAAAGAAGAACTTTGGTGAGAGATTTATGAAGGAAAATACCAACAGACACACAGCTGACTGGCAAAATCAAAGCTGCCAGAAGCACATGCTCAGTCTAACCTGTCTCATGGTTCTCCATCCCGTCATACAAATACCCTTTGTGCTAATGCAATGGAAACAAAGACCTGGGTTTGTTCATTTAATTTTCAGATTTAAGTGCAAAGAAAACGTACACTTTTTTTTTTTTTTAATTCAGATCCTTTTCCATGGTTGCCTCTGCATCCTAAAGATCTCAAGCAGTTTACAGCACAGGAAAAAGATACTGAAACACTGCTCTGAATATTCAGTTTTTCTGTTGTGGCATATGCACTGCACACTCAGCCAGCACAGAAGAGAATCACCTCTTTGTTTTGAAAAAGAGGTGGAATTTACTTGTGTCCAAAAATTATTTTATGCAGCAATACTTAGAGTCATAATTTTGGTCTTACACAAACAAAGATTTCAGCAATCTTACAGATGATTTAACACACAAATCTGCAAGCACAGCAAAAAAAAATCCAAACTGTTGGTCTACTAATTTTTTCAATAGCTAAGACTGCATTTGTAAAGTTTTAAGACAATGTGCTAGTTCTGAGGAAGCTGATTTTCTTTGGCTTGCAGCAAATATGCTTTAACAGCCTTAATTATGGTTAGTCTTAGGCCTTAACAACATTAATGATGACTTCTTCCTAATGTCCTTTATTATGAAAATGCAAATTAAACCATAATCTATTTCCTATAGTCCATGATTTAAACACCTTGCCAAGACCACTTTATTCTATTCTAATGCTGAGATGTGACATTAAATTGTATATTAACTGCAGCATGACAATGATTTTAAATTGTGACCTGTAGATTATATAGCCAAACACAGAAGACATAAGAGCTGCCATAGGCAGTATTTAATTTCTATTCATTTCAGAAGGACTGGAGTTATCCACCTACCTTCTAAGAGGTGCCATTGCATACATAAATTTGCTGTAGTCATCCAGCATGGCCCCATGAGTGTGCAGAAGGATAACATTGTAGCCCACCAATGCAATCAACATTATCACCATTTTCAACTCATAATTTATCCTCAGGAAAACAGAGCAGGAAATGAGCCCTAATATGCAGCTGTATATAAAATACTGGCAAAGAAAAATCAAATGGCAAATATTTAGAATTTGGCTCCTGAGTAGGATATCATACATAATAAAGTGCTCAGGCTAGTTTAAAAAACAAATCATGACAAACCACTTAAGCATGGAACCTATCACAGCCTGGGACATTATGGTTTACAGACAGTCAATGACAACCAGATGTTTGTATTTCATAAAATAGACCCTTTTTCTTACTAGGCTCCCATTCACCTCAAACTCAATAGAATCCAGATTATGCTCCTAATGTATGCTCTCTAATTTTCACCCTTTGTCACTGTTGATTTACTCATCTGCAGTAGCGAGGAGTGTCTATTTGTGGGACACCACTGCTGGTGCTGAAGTTTAATGCAAGAGCCTACTGCCAGCACACTGACAAAAGATTTATTCCTGTGCCACCGTACGGTTTTCACTCATGCTTGAGTTCAGTAACTACCCTGTATGTGTTACTAGCATAAGGATCAAGGTAAAATGTCTAAAGATCTGAAAACAATGATTTCATTGCCTATATTTGCCATATTTTTAAATTGATGAATTACACATTTGTTACGAACCTTGTAGATGCGCAATATCACAAACTCTAGAAATACAGCGAAGATACGAAGAATAGAAAATTGTTAATATGGCCCATGCATAATATAAACATAAAAAAGTCCTGTCAAATCCTCTTGGGTTATGACTACATAAGAACACATTCAATTGTTAAAAAAACCCTTTTCTTTCATATGTCACATATATCAACAAAAATATGTATGATTGAAGTTAAATTCCTAGAAAAATATTTTCTTTGGATGCTTTCTGGAAATGGATTAAGGCATCAAAATTAGTGCTAAAACAGGAACAATGCCTTCTCACTAGAATCGTTATCTTAAGTCCTTAACGTACAGCACCTTTGCCAAAGATGCTTCCTGAAAATTACAGTCCTGTACCCCATAAGGAAGTTATCTTTTCTGAAACTACAAAGCATTCTATTTCTAGATATGCTATTTTCAGACTACTGTTGACTTGTTGATGGCAGTACCTTTGACAGAACCTGAATCACTGTATACTAATTTTGGAGGATCACTAAGAAGAATAATTTTCACAGCACCCATCAGACAGAACTGATCTGACATCTCAGTTTCTGCCGTTACTGTAAATTGCTTGCAGATCTGCTTGAAATAAGAAATAGGAAGAACTACTGTTCAAAATCACCAAAAATAAAACTTCTCTGATGGCTGCATTCCATAGGAGGTCACACTCCAAATTCAGTGTTATATAAAAGTAGCAGCATCCGTTTTTTTTACTCTGTAAGGCATTCTACTTGTGAAATTAGTTTTCTGAAAAGAAACCAGCAAACAAGAGGCAGCCTTGAATCCACAGCTGGACGCAATTTGACAAAGACCAGGAAACTTCCCAGTGGAATAGACAGTCTCTGTTAGTTTTCCATAGGAATACATAGACTCGACTGAAAATTTCAGCTAGGATTTCAGACAAGGGCTGATGGACAGAGCAGAGTGGCACAGCCAGACACTTAAGAATGCAGACTCCGATATTGTGCATCGCAATGCAAGATTCCAGTAAGCAAGAAGCAGATCCAGAAACGAGTCTGTAGGCAACTCTGCTTGAATACCCACACCAGGTTATGAAGCTCTATTTTTAAAATGCCCCCTTAAATAAACCTTTTTCCAACTGTAACTTACATATATTCAAGGCTATTTTTTCTGATTGCTCAACACTGCAAGCAAATTATTTGATTTCTGCCAAAGGAACTGAAATTTCACCCTTTCAGTACAAAAATTTGCAAATTTTAGTGGATGCTTAAAGTATTGTAGCTTGAGTCTTTCTCCAACACTTTCACCTTTGCAGACTGATGCAAAAGGCTTGAAAAAAACACAGAGGAGGAACTGCAAGACAAAATACTTCAAAAGATACCCTGAAGTGGAATAAATGTAACTGCTGTTCTAGCTAGCTTCTCAGAAGGACGCATGCAGCTACAAAGCAGTCAATACATTGGAAGCCAGCAACAATTTGGAGAAGGAACAGTCAAAGCAATCGTAGGGAAAATCAGGACTGGTGGAATTAGTCATACGTATAGCATGAGAGCTCTGGTCTTTCTCAAGACACAAACATTGCAACATGTTAGACTAACAGCAGCTCGTCTTCCAGGCCAAGTGGTCTACTCTCAGTTCATCAAATGAACATGAACTTTCCTACAGAGGAATTGACGCCCAGCTGGGAAAAAATTACAGCTTTTGTGTGCAGGTATACCGGGCTTGTTTCTTAGTGAAGATCTGTTCCAGGCTTGTTCATCCTACACCTCTGTACAACCTACTGAAGAAAGAAATGTGCTGAGACTACACAGGCATCAAAGCTTTTCGCAAGGCAGAGAGTTGGAGTGATGCCCATCCTTTGCAGTGACCCTGACTGGCAGAGCATTGCACACAGGGGAGTTAACAGTCCACACAGCAGTGAGCTGAGCGGGTGCAGGTCCGTGCGGTGCCCTTCATCCCCCTAGGCCACAGGATAACCTCAGCCAGCTCAGCCAGCTTGCTGCAGCCAAGGAGCTGGCTGCCAGCTCCCACGTGGTAGCGGCGCTTGTGCCACCTCTGTGGCCTCAGCTTTATTTAACAGGGCAGCAGCAAGTTCTCATGGACACTGTTTTGTCTGACAGCAGAAATGGTGAATAGCAGTGTCTCCTTTTTAAGAAAATACTATAAGAGCTCAAAAGAGGAAAATGTTGGGTAACCTCTCCACAGATGGAATCTGCACCTCATGCTGTCCCTGGCTGAAGCACTGTCAGATGCTGCACGATTCAGGGTCCCCAGCAGCTGAAGGGATGTAACTCCATCTACTCTCATTTTTTCTTCTTGTTCTAGCTCCAACAAACAGTATTTTAACCAATACCTTACACAATCTGAGTGCCCTTCTTACCAGGATCACAGGCCTAGTGCCTTGCACCAGCACACTACACCCTTAGGATCCAGCCCAGTGCATTTGGTCTCTTCTCTTCAAATTTCTGTGGTTCTCTTAAAAGTTCTGTGGTTATAAAGTTCTTTACTAAAGTAAGAAGGCATTCTACTCCAATATGTCTATGGAGAAAAACTTGAGAACAAAGTAATTTTTTCATTTCCTGGTCGAATAAAGTGTATTCCAAACCTGCATCTTCTAGAAGTCAGTATGATGACACTTATTTATTTAACACGTGGAAGTGGCAGCACTGATACCAGACTGCATTTTGTCACGGGAATGGATATGCACGACTTGAAATCTCCCAGGCCTAACTTCTATTATACAGAAACTACAGACTTGAAATCTCCTAGGCCTAACTTCTATTATACAGAAACTACAGAAGCATTATAGCAAAACTAAACAAAACTAAAGACAAGCAAAGTCCCTATAACTGTGTAATCTTTGCTAAGTCTTTAAAAAGACCAAGACCAAGACCGAAAAGTTTTTGGGGGGTGGAGGAGAGGGACAATCAACTGATTTGCTTCAAAATGAACTAAATTCTATTGGGGCTGAAATTCTTCAAAAAACTCCTATTCACTCATTTTAGATGACACAGTCAGTAGATCTGTCAGTCTACTATCATAAATCACAGGAAGTTTATCTACATGAGTAAAGCTTAAAGCTAACACACATATTAAAAAGATTAAATTTTTAATTTAAGGAAACAAACATTAGTCAGGTTAAGTATTCGATATCTCATTCAGTAAAGAGAGAATAATTTTATTTCCAGATTTTTAAAGAAAATTTAAGGTCAAAAGTGGTAACTCAAAAGGAATGAATAGCTTTTTCAAGCTAGAAGTTATGCAGTGCTTGAGGATGAAAATGATGTGTATTTGAGAGATGTTTCATAAAAGAAGTGAGGGAAAAAGTTTTCGAAAACTTTAGCCAAACTAATTTTTCATTTATTATTATCAGAAGTGACACTTTAACATAATTTTTGTGTCAATTTATCAAAGACAAAGTTTCTTGGATGAAAGAATGCATTTTAATAGTTTAAAATCCATAAAACACTAATTGTTAGAAATGTGCCAATCCCACGAAGAGCTGACAAACATATTAGTTAGTTATACATGTGAAAACAAAGGAAAAAGTCACACAAAGATTTTTTTTTTAGGAGCAGCAGATTGACTCTTAATAGTAAGTATAGTTTATGAAATCTGTATCCTTCAGATGCTTGTTGGAGAACTTACTGGTAAGAAAGAGAACAAAATGCTTTTCAAGGTGTTCAAAACTATAACAAGTAATGTAAAAAAAGATGACTAGAAAACTTGCTAACTAAAGAAGCAAACAAATATAAATAAGCATTGGAACAATTTACTTCTATGTGCTTGTGAGGGTGAACACATGCAGAGGCTGGGAGAAGGACTGCATGATTTCTTTGACAACAAGGACAACTTGATGTCAGGGCCAAAGAAGACTTAGGCACCTATCCATAGCTGATGGTATTTAGTTAGCTAAATCTGAAAATGAGAAACAGAAACTCATGCTCTGCTGTCACTTCATAAAGGAGATGATGAAAATCTGTGAGTGCTGCAGTTACTGCAACTGTTTTTTTCCAGGAGAGTTCTATGTATAATTAACATCTCGCTTTTGTGAGTGCCCAGGATTGTTTAGCCTGACATAGTGAATATCTGTTTCATGTAAAACATAGTGTGTGGAAATCATCACACAGCCTGCTGGTACTGGTCTCATCCATTGGGCATAGAGATAAAATAATCTCCCTTCTCCTCTCACTGCCTCTTGCTTATTCATCCAAAGACTGTTGACCTATTTTGGCACAATATACAGCTTGTTATGTTCAGCTGCAGGTCTTTTGTAATCCCTCTAAGAATCACTGCTCTCCAGGATACAGATGCCATTTTTTGCAGCAATGTCCTTCCCCCTCTTCTTGCATGTGCCACTGGGTTTTTGTTCACACCAAGACATCTTCTTCAAATCAGTTCAGATCTTTTAAACAGTTTATATAGTGCTATATGAGTGTTGTATTTCCTCCCCTCTCACCCCACCTCTTAATCAAATACGCAATGACAGAAGTGTGACAATCACAGATTTCACATTTACTGCCAGGTCAATGGTGAAAATGGTGAATGTTTTCAGTCTGCCACTGGTCCTTGTCAAACCCATCTGCAGACTGACGCAGCTTTCAGTGCACAGTTTGCTGCGCAGGTGCTGTGTGCTCTCCTGATACCTCATAACACCCGTTTGTTGGCATGGGTGAGCTACACTGCTTAGTTATCATACTGCTTCCTGCCTTTTAATGTGACATTCATTAAAACCTCTATTTTCAGAAATACTAACCTCCTTTAGCTTCCCACTTACTTCAAATGCAGTTGCAGATGACTGAAAAAAAATCAGACTTTTGCTGCAGTCTTAAAAACTGGTGGGTGTTTCACTTCAAGCACATCTGGCAACAGCCAATTTAGTGTAATTGTTGTAAACAAACAAAGAAATGTAAAATGAACTTACCGGTAGGAAAAAACAGTTGTTTTGTATACACCACCGCGTCTGATTACTCAAATTAGGAAAACTTGAATTTGATGAATTAAGAACTGAGGGAAAAGCTTTCACAACATTATCCAGGAAAAACTAGAGAAAAACAACATATAATCCATTAGCTTGTCAGCTGTTTAAGGTCAACACAGAGCCGAGAAATGGAGAAGCAGAGAAAGCCTTGCCAGTAATCATTAGACTTTGGTATTTCACTGCAAATTGAAATAGCAAAGGGAAAATGACATCACTTGATTACTTGTTCCTGCATCCTCAGAAAAAAACAACTTTGTTAACCTCCACGTGACATTTTCCTTTTGAACAAAAGACGAAAGGCTCTTTGTTTTGTTACTTTCATATATCAGAAGCTCACATACACGAGACACAATGATGAAATTAATTCAATATGAATAATTCCTGGGTTTACCTCAACTGAACTTCCTATTTAAACACAGGAAGTATTAAAGAAGGAATAAGAAATCTTTACTGAAGTTGATTTACATAGATGTAATAACATAATATTGATGACAACAATGTTGATAGGTGTTCAAAAATGTGTAGATGTGGGACTTCAGGACATGGTTTAGAAGGCATGGTGGTGTTGGAGTGACAGTTGGACTTGATGATCTTAGAGGTCTTTTCCAACCTATGATTCTATGATTCTGTGATAATATTATTGAAACAGAAGAGTGGAACCAGTATCTCCCGGGTCATCAAATTCAGCCAGTTGGTGTCACAGATAACCACTATCATACAGTACTCCCTGATGTGTTGAACCAGTGCTTTCTTAACAAGTTAGATTTCTGTGACTACATTAATTCCACTGCTCTGAATTTCACCACTTAAACTGTTTCTACATTTAACCAGTATTTATGGCCATTTCCCATGTTTTTATTCTTGTGCTAACCTCATCCTTCAGCTTTCAGATAACTTCTTTCTGTCCCTAACATTTACATTCACATTATTTAATGCCATCTTGGCTTTCATTATGCTCAGAAATCTATGTTTTTCTAGTTTCTTCCCAGAAAACAAGCTCTTAATTCCCCTAATCATTTTAGTAGTCACCCTCCGTACATACCTCTTTCAATTCAACCTTCTCGGTGACCAAAGCTGCAAACACACTTCCCAGATTTCATCAGTGAGTAATGCCACAGCATTAATACTAATTCTGTGGAAAATATGTTTTCATACATCCCAGAATGACAGCTCCTTTGCTCATAGCTAAAAAACCTTGATAGCTCACCCTGCCTCACACAAGTGGGGCTCAGACAGGTCATGACGTTACAGCAGCTTAAGACATTGGTGCACATTGACATAACCCCAGCCACTAACATCATGCTCAGAAAATGTGAGGTAGTTTATCTTCATTGAGAATCACTTAGGTAAATGTGGTTTATACTTATCATGAGACAAGAGCAATCACATGGATGGTTATTGTGATTCAGCTGAGTTGCCATTAAACCCACATAATTAATTAAAATCCCGAACTCATTGCATCTCCATCTGATGAGCGTCCAACTTGTGTCAGAACTTCTGGTCACTGGTCTTGCACTCTCTGCTACTAAATTTCATCCTAGTTCTATTACTCAAATCCTCAGCTGACTGACTTCTTCCTTTCTAAAAAACCAAGCCTTCCTGCACAGGCATTGCCTGTCACCTTAATTTCATTAGCAAATTTCACAGTCTGTCTCATACACTGTATATGAAAATCCACACCGGGCTGACCACTGCAGAGTTCCCCAGGTTTCTTCTCTCTCACCTGTTGTTCTCTGCAGGTAGACAGCTTATTACCCATCTCTAAATTCTTTCCCCATCCCCATCTTTACCTGCTCCCCAGAGAAAAACTGCTCAATTTTACTCAGAGTAACCAAATGTGGATCAAAACGGTTTATTGATTTACTAACTCACAATAGTTCTGGTCAGCCACAGCTCTGTACAGCCAAGTCTTGAAAACTTCCAAGGATGGAGACCCCACAATTCCCCTTGGCAACATCCCAGCACTGTTCTACATGCACAGTGACTTTTTTTCCTTTTTAAAGACTATCCAACCTCCCATGCCCCCATCCGTGGTCAGTGCCCCCTGATACAATTTGTCGCACTGATGAGAAGAGTTTGAAACCATTATCTCTGTAAGACCCCTTAAACAGAAGCAGCACTGGTTGCAGAGTTGCAAAGGCGATTGATATGCCACCTGCTACCAAGACTGCTTTACAAGAAGTTGGCACACACCTTTGTTCGCACAGTTGCACTTTCAGGGTGCCTTCCTTCACATCCGCCCCTGCTCACAGGACGTATGGGTTAAATGCACACACTCCCTCTTCTGCGAGTGTGGGCTGCCCTACTTGTACACCCTTCCTGTAAGGAGAGGTGGGTGCTCTAGCTGTATGTGCTCCTGTGCATCTCCCTACAAACTGTTAATGCACAAGCCGGTGAGAAAGCACAAGCTGGTGAGAAAGCACCCCGCGAGTCCATGTGCACAGACAAACCTGAGGCGTGGGTCCCTGCTCTCACAGCCCGCACTGTTGCCCGCACTGTTGTCGTGGCGTCCAACCAGGAGGCTGCTCTGTCTGGCCAAGGCAGAGGGGTGATGCCAGACTTACAGCAGTGTCAAACCATGTTTTGACAGTCAGCTGTTTCCACTCATAGGTCTCTGCCTCCTGTTACAAATGTCCATGCTTCTTTTATACTTATTCTCACACTACTTTCTTCTTTACTTCAGAATTCCTTCTGAAGTCCCTTTGTTACTGTTTAACCAGCTGATGCTGGTCTTCCTCTTTAACAGGAACAATTCTGGGCAAAGGCCCTCCAGACAGCTTTAAGTATCTAATACCCCTCTCTGCCTCCAACTATTTAAATTGACATTTTCATCTTAATAGGTGTTGTTGAACAGTTCATTTGCCAAGGCTGGGCAAAGAGAGTCCCCACATCCCACTAATAGTGCATTTACTCTTTTTGTGAACATGAAATACCTGTATTTAATTTCAGAATTGCATCCCACGCATGTCCGCATAGCGAAAGATTATATAACATGAACTCAAACACAATTAAATTATATAAACATATATGTGTATATATCTTTCTATATGCTAATTTCTATTAAAGCATTTTAAGTTTGGTTTTGACTTTTGTACAGGGCATTTCTGACTTACAAATATTACCTGTATAAACAGAATGCTATATGAAATGTGCTATATTTATGAATACATAAATAAATACAGAAAGAAAAAAAAAGGATGTGGAAGTGTTGTCATCTCCTATGAGCCAAACAACACTTATTTCTGAATGATGTGTTTGCACTTGTCTTTCTTGTCTCTTATCAGTTCTCTACATCTGCTATCATGCTTTGGAGATATATATTGTTCTTCAACATAGTATTTTTTTGTAAGAGACAGCTCAGCCCTACTAAGCAGTCACACCTACTCAAATGACTCAAATGAAAGCAATATTTTTTACGAATACCAATGTTTGCCAGGGAACATCTGAACACGCTACCATTAAATTCTCATTTTAACTTCATATATTCTAACAGCTTTTTCTTTTCTTGTGTTCATATCAATCTGCAGTCTTCAGTTGTGATTTTTTTGCCTCACAGGATGAAAATACCCCCTGTGCTGCTATTTCTTTCAATAGGAGCCATGTGGTGACAGACCCTCCCCCCACAACATGGGATAAGCAAGTTTGTGCATCTCTCATTATCTGACCAAGAATCTGTAAAAAACTACATAATACACTAATTTAGATCTTAATAGAAACAAAGCCAGCTTTCTCACCAATGTACTTTCAGCCCTTCTCTACAACCCATAAGGCACCAGAACCAAGGCTTCATGATGAACATGGTTTGATAGCCTGTAAATGGAGCCAAGTCGACTAGGTTGTGTCTCGCCTTACTAAGCAAGCGGGCTTGCTGATATCCATGTTAATGTGCATAAAAAAGCATCCTACTGAGAAGAAGGAAAGGTGGCAGAATTTAATATTAGGTGGACTAATCAAATGCACACTGAATTAATTATGGAATAAGCAATAAAACGCATAAATTTTTAATAGTTACTATGTGAACGGGTTGGTGCTGTGACAGGTGGGCAATACCCTGCCATTGAACTACTGAATCACAGAGTAAAAGGCAAAATTGATTCAAGTGCCACAGAGAGTTGAACTGTCGTCATCAACCTGTGGTAGCATGATGTCATGCAGTAGCCATCTGTGAAGACAAATCCTAGTATCATTTTCTGTATCAAAAGGTGGTGTAGGCTACCCTCAGAACACTAACAAGCACCCTTTCTCACTCCAGCAAGAAACCCTGCAGCCCAGAGTTAAGCTCTTTAGGAAGTACGCGCTCCAAGATCAGCAGCTCCAGAGCAGAGCTGTGCTTAATGGAAGCACAAAAGCAGCAAAACCAGAGATCTGGCATGCTACCAAAAAATGCTGCTCAACTGAATTTACAGCTTCTGTTTAATTTGATGCCATCATTATTTTCTCTTCCTTCTTATACAAAATTACACTGGAAATGGACATATGAAGGCTATAAGGAAAAGTATAAAAACCATCTTTGTCACTGTCCCTCTCTCTCCCCACTACCTCCTTGCCTCCCACGAACACGCAACTATGCTTTAAATCAATTCTCTGCCGTTCCAGAAGAGCTATACAATCTCCTCAACGCACAATGGTCTACAGTTTTTATAGTGCTGTTGTAAACAACGTTTTTCATGTTTGTGCCCTACCCTCTCAGTCAGCAGAAGACAGAGTGAGAAGAGTATACTTTCAAATACGGCAGAAGCGTGCAAGTCTGGTATCATAGGCTGAAATAGAGGATTTACATTTTTCTTAGCACAAAAAAAATGAAGCCATGATGCTTTTGTTCAGCATTCCTCTTTCGTTTGAACCTCTATGGCAAACAGGCAGGATTCCTCTTCTTTGCTTTTACTTTTTCTAGGAACTCTCCAAATATCCATGGGGCTTAGGAGAACTTTTTTCTCAAAATGCATACCACCGCTTGCTCTGAAAAATGCAAGTTGGTCTGGCATCTGACTCAGGAATTTATCCCCAGATCCCCACATGAACACCCCAAGAATAATATGGAGAATCACAATTTCTGGTATAATTCCTCCTCTTCACAAGCTCCTAAGCAGAAATTTAAGGAGAGCCTGGAATGCTAAGTACCTACCTAGACTATTAAGTATTTTTTGAACAAAGAAAAGGTGATGCTGAGATATCAGTAAGTTGGAAAGGAATGACGATGATCCAGGGAGTACTGCACTGCACTGAATAGGCTTTTTAGAGCATTTTGTCTCTGGGTTTGTACAACAGTTCTCAGCTTCAAAGCGCTCATGCATCTGCGTTATTTGCTGTCCTGTGGTGTGTCTCTTGTTAATAGTCAAACTTAAAAATTCGAGTTGCTCAGTAATTTCATTTCATTTTTTATAAAAGTTTGTGTGCTGAGTGAAACTGCATAACTATCTATGTGTCCCCATGCACTGAAGTCTCAGCCTCCCTGTAGAGGCAATATGCAGTGGGAAGCAACTGACTTGTTCAAAGCTCCCAGCAGCATTAGCTAAGAGATATGAGGAGCCTGCTGGGCCTTTACAGACTCAGATACCATCATGGTATTTCACAGATAGGGATTGATGCTCATCTGTGTGGAGCAAACAATCATGTGACAGCACAACTCTCTCTCCCCCCACACACACTTGAAAGGCACCAGAACTGCTGTAAACATTATTTCAGGACACTGTCTCACCTGCTACTGCATCTCTGCTAGTCCACTGCACTGATATTGATTTTAGCAAGTTTCTTAAATCCTGTCTATAATCTGGAATGGACTTTTGATGGAGCCCTGCATGTACCACTTAAATGACATGACTGCAGCTGTGATTCCCTTTTCTCCTCCCACCTCCTAGGCCAGATGACTCTCTAGCCAGTGTCTGTTTACTCTTCTTAAAAGAAATGCATTAGGCACCCTCCAAATCAGGGTCTTCAATGTGCTAGGCACTGTGGAGGCATATAATTAGAGTGCATCTATATGCCAAAGAGCTTGCCTATTAAAAAGACAGCACTGAGCAAGGTCAGCAATTGTATTAACAGAGGTAGCTACACTAAAAGGAAGGTATATTAAAGAAATCAGCTTTCTACTATGAGAATGGAAGTAGGTTACCTTAATTGTTTGTCAATATTAAAACTTGGGATGTCATCCATGACTAGGGGAGAACAATATGGGGCCAATACTTGCATCATTAAGGCAGCTCATGCTCACAGATGTACATTAAACAATGGACAAAAAATACTCAAACCTCTGTCAGTATTCCCATGTCTAAATACATGTTCTTTCAAAAGAAATAGTCCGATTGTTCAAAATTCACTGGACAAAAGACAGGAGAGCAAGTAACATCCAGAGGAGGGCCACAAAAATGATCAGAGGGATGAAACACCTCTACTATGAGGACAGGCTGAGAGAGTCGGGGTTGTTCAGCCTGGAGAAGAGAAGCTCCGGGGACACCTTATTGTGGCCTTTCAGTACATTAAGGGGGCTTATGAGAAAGATGGGTACAGGCTTTTTCACAGGGCCTGTTGCAATAGGACAAGGGGTAACGGTTTTAAACTAAAAGAGGATAGATTCAGACTAGATATAAGGAAGATGTTTTTTACAATGAGGGTGGTGAAACACTGGCACAGGTTGCCCAGAGAGGTGGTAGATGCCCCATCCCTGGAAACATTTAAGGCCAGGTTGGATGGGGCTCTGAGCAACCTGATCTGGTTGAAGATGTTACTGCTTATTGCAGGGGGGTTGGACCAGATGACCTTTAAAGGTCTTTCCAACCCAAACTATTCTATGATTCTGTGATCCTGAATCTGAAAGCTGGCTGTTAAGGAACCTTCCTGGGACAGTATAGCCCTGAGATCCTGTTGCTGTGCCAAGAAGCATTCATGCATTTGATGTAGAAGTCACTGAAACAAAGAGCTGTTCCAGGACTCTTTCATCATGCCATGTTCCTTGAAATCACATGAATTCCAGAGGATGGTGAGACACAATCATTTGATGAATTGTATACAGTCATTCATTCAGCTTCCAAGAATTGACTTTGCAGTTACGCATCCTACTGTCTCTATGAGATGTCTGGATTGTTCCCTGCAGTATACTTTCTCATATTTGGTTTAATGCAGGGAGGCTTCACAAAAACTTGGCCATTGATTGTTGCCCTACTCTATATGTGGCACCAGCTCTAATGCTCAATGGAAGCAGCATTAGTGACTCTCTCCCTTCAGCTAGGAAGTATTTGATACTTATGTCACAGTAGCTGTTTTTTTAACTTCCCTCCACTGATCATGACTATACACCTCTCAAATGTGACGACTAGATTCAGATGTCTGCTAAAACAGCTAATTTGAAATAAAATTGCACCCCCACTCTTTTCTAATGTCCCTTGACCATAAAGACTGAATTTTATTTGACATTTTGGTCTTAATTATGATTTATTAGGTGTGGGATGGTTAGATGCTTTTTATCTCCATTAAACCTTAATGGCTACATTTTGCCTTTTTCAGCTGAAAGAGTTCATGGAAATAAATGCAGTTAATGGACTCTGCTATTAAGTACATGTTGCTTGGAGATATAATAATGATACTTCAGAGTCTCTCCCACAATTTGCTATTAATATTAAGGAAATGCAAATTTCACAATCACGTTTAAAGTCATTTTTGCTAGTCAAACTATTAAGGTTTAGTTTCAAGGTGGGAATTGTACTTAAAATTACCATCTCATGAATATCATGGAACATGATTATTTGTAACACTGCAGTCACTACTGATAAGGCACAAAGACTTTAAAAGTTATTAAGTTTTACTGTAACATTCAGTCCACATAAAAATGGACTTGAACCAACAGAATTAAAAACTTTTTCTAAAAATGATGCACTGAACAACGGCTTTTGTGCTAGAATGTCTTCTACTAGTTGAAGACCAAATTTGAAGTGGGCTGTACACAGTAGCAGAACTTCAGTCTAAAAAAAAAACCAGTTGCTGACCATATTTTCTTTTACACTTTTTAACTGAATAAATTACCAAATGGTTGCATGAGCTGTAACTTAAAGTACACTTTAAACCCAAGTAGGTTATTTGATTTCTTTTTAGACATTTATAGGGTTCAAAATAAGAGAAAGTCTAATGTGTTTTTCAGTTTTGCAAGCTGCTCCATCTCTGGATTTTGTCCTGTAGTATGCTGAATAACTTTTGCTTGGCTGAAGGTTATTGTTGATAAAGGCATGTAGTCTTCAGCTAAGGACAAGAAGTGATGGAGAGTCAACAACTCTTCAGAATAATTGTTCCCATTACTAACTGCCTTCACTGCTGAAAAGTGAGCGTATTTTCTCATTTCCAGCCATTGCTTCTTTGAGGTTTTCCTCTACCAGTCTTAAACACCAAATTCAATTAGTTGAATTTTAAATTTTGAATATGGAATTATTTTTTAGTCCATCTCCTCTCCTTAAAAAACAGCAGAAGAAAGAAACGAAGATATCTGCTTTCCTGAAAAGAAAACCAACAAAAACAAGACTAGGATCATTTAATAGAAAAGCTGGAGAGAAGGTTCTACCAGAATTTTCAAGTGTTCACATTTGAAAGCCCACATTACATCATCATATCATTCTGACAAGTTTAGTACTTACTGTAACAAATGATTGACTAAGGGTCCCCTGAAATTTTGTGGGGAAACAAAATAAAAAAGTGTCAGTATTATCAATCTTTAAGTCCTTTACGAACCTCGAGTAACAAAAGTACCAGCAACTCAAGGAAATGCCAGAGTTGCAAGTTCAAAAGCACTGAAGTGCAAATCTCACTCACCTGAAAAGGGACTAATATCTATGCATTAATATTATAGTGAAAACATTACCTACATAAATATTAGAGTTCCCATTTTGCAGATACAAAACTGAGCTGGAACACTTTCACAGATTTACAAACAGAATCAGGCTCAGCCAACAGGGCAAAACAGAGGAAGGTTTTTGATCCCATATACTGCTCATCCCATTAGACAACACATCCTTCAGAATAAACAAGGACATTAAGCTTCAGGCTTTAGGCAGACTAATGACAGACCTATTCTGTGTTTGTTATAGTTACAAAAGAATAATAGAATTACATGAATTTTCCCTATTAGGAGAGAAAAGAAAAGCATAGGTTAAAATGCCTAAAGCAGAGGTAAGCCCTAACAAATTTGTATTTCAGTACTTTTGAAGTTTAGATGTAACTTTGAATTTTTCTCCTATTTAAAAAAAAGTAAGCACATGAAATTCAATAATGTATAAATTATGATCATTTTGTGATCAGTAGAGGAGTGTCACAAATCTGAATACAGCTTAGTTTTAGTCTTCCACACATCCTGTGAGGAGATACTTCGTTCTTTGAGCAATGCTCTGTTTTTCTAAGCAATGCATAGATGAGCAAGGGATTTGAACAATGCAGACTTTGGATTTCTTCTTTTCCATATAAATTACATTTTTCTTTAATAAACTTAGGACCTGAGCTCTTGCTGAGCATCCTGATTGCAGAGGTCCCCATTATACAATATGTTTTCTGTTGCTCTACTTTACATTTCTGTCTCTGGTAATCATCACATAGGTGCCTGTCATAGCCATGGGCCATAAATTCGATATCTAAACAAATACTGAACAAAAAAGAAGATCTTAAACGAACAAAATAAACCAAGAGAAGTTACTCCTTTTTCTCTTACCATGTTGAATACGGCCATAGTTAATATTATAGCAGTGGTTGTCAATGTAAGAGTGATCCGTGGCCAAGGACGGTTTGCAATTATTCCAGATGATTTCAAGATCCACAACAATGAAGCTGATGCTTTCTTGCTACATTGCTAAGTGCAAAGAAATTAAAAAAGAGAAAACAAAAATAGCTTTAGTACATTTAATTACTGTAAAACAAGGGTAGAATTAAGAAGGCTGAACATTGAGGGCATCATTGACCTTGAAACATGGCACAGAAGTATTCAACTATTGTATTCTCATAAGAGTTACAGAACATGATTATACATGAAACTAAATGTAAATTTAGTTAAAATATCTACCATAATATAAATTCTGTTAAATAATTATAATTTGCAAGTGCCTTATTGAACATTCAATATATATTACTAACAATAGCAAATACAGAATTGACAGCAGTGTTATTACCTCTAGTATCAGTAAAAAGCTAGCAAACAAAGTGACCTCCCCCACCTCAGTTGAAAATGAAATTTTTAGTAGCCTTTGGAAACTTCAAAATGTAAATAATGACTCTGTAAAGTCTTTGACAGAGAGACAGAGGTTTCCTTATACAGGATAAAGGCTGTATTCATACATAGATCCCCAGCAGTCTACAAAATAGTGGGGTTTCTGGTATTTTCTTTCATTTGTTTGGAAATTTGTTTGATAATTCATTTTAAGTGAAAGGAAACTCAGCAAAGCAAATCAACCTTCCCCAAAACTATCTATAAAACAAATAAGCATTTCATACAACAATCAGACTTACAATGCTTATTCAGAGCATTTAGTAAATAGAAAATTTTTCTCATATACTGGCAAAAATTAACAATAAAAACCTCTGACTCATTTAACCTGCTTTGAAGAACACGTTGCAATAGCCTCCACTCAGACATGCACAGTGCTTAGAGGCACAAAATTCTGCTCACACAGAATAAACAATTTGTGGCACATCCAATATATACTAATATTCCCAAGATTTTATCAATTAGGAGATAAGGTCGCCTAGAAGCATCTTGTGCCCTTTCCAAATGTCAAATTCTGCTACACTGAAACCCTGGAAAAAAAGGCAACAAAATTTTAAGGAACACGACAGTCCCACAAAAAGTATTTGCTTTTTATCAATTCGTTTTCTCGTCATTTCTTTAAAAAGCTGTTTTTCTGCTTCCTTTTAAAAAAGATTTTTGTGTTCTCTGGGCAACGCTATCACTGAGAAAAGTTCTGGAGAATAAAATAAAATTTCAGGAAACAATATATCATTCAGCCAGTGTGATTAATCAATAAAAAGATTCCATTCTTCCCTCTGCTGTTGTTAAAATTACAGATATTGCTGGCTCTGACATGAAGAAAAATGTGAATGTTGTTAGACTGCAACTTCAAAAATGAAGTTGTAAATAGTTATTTCCACTTGTGAAACAGAAGCACACCAGAACTCAGTGATGCATTTCTTGACAGGCAGTTTAATGCACAGCTCTGAGTTCTAGAGGGGAAGGACCACCGTTTATTTGGTGCATCTGTCATGCCCACCTGGTTTGTTAAATAGGTGACAGGTCTCTAACAGCAAAGGGAGCAGCCTACATAGATTAAGCCAATGAGGCTCCTGAAAGGAAGATTTGTGACAAAACCATGATTCACACTAAAAAATCTTTAAACCATTGGGTAGAAACTCCTTGGAAAAGCTGAAAGAATTCACTGTGGATCAGTAATCCTCTATGTGAATTAACAGATTTGCTGAACTTCATTTCAATTTTGAGCAGTCTAAATCCAGTTCATATATAGTACAACTGCAGCAGCTCAGTACTGCTGAAAATTTAGGGAACTCCTGGAATTAAAACTGCAGTGGTGGGGAGATCGATAAATTCAGACTCCAAATAGCACTGGCAGCACTATGCAGGTTTATTTTGCTGATTCATTAGGTTACGTCAAACACTTTTTGTTGTAAACGTTGTCTCATTCACAATTATCTTGAGAAAATGGAGAATGAGATGAAAGGAAGAAAGTAATCATTTTTAGAAAGCATGCAAGAAGGGTAAGACATCAGATCTCAGTAACATTAGCTTCTGTGTTTATTCTACATGGAGCTGGCTGAATATGCTTCAGTGTTTATCATTTGCCAATTAGAAATAGGCATTTGTAGTATGAAAGGTGACTAATGTATTACCTTTTCATCTGAACATGTTAAATCTGATACGACAGCTCAGCATGATAGTGAGTAATAACTTCTTTTGAATATTCAGGCTATTAAAATTTATCCTGTGTTGTCTTTCCACATACAAAAACCTACTTCAGCATCTGACAAAATGAATGCTGTCTTTCTCAGTGAGATCAAGGAACTGGTGCGAGAATTAATTGTGACAGATATGTTGTAGATGAAAGACAGTGTTGCAAGAGCTGTCACACTTTTCCTTTACATGCTAGCAAAGGTTGGAACATCTTGACTGAAGACCTCTTATTTACAGAAAGCCAGTGAATCACATTTTCTATAGTTCTATTATTGTTCTTACCATTTTGCGTTCAGTTACAACTTAATATTTTCCTAATAATGCTGTTACAAAGAATGAAATCAGAGAAACAAAAGCCCAAAAATTCAGATTTTATTTTCACATGCTTGTTTTCACTCACTCTGCAAGAAGACACCAAAGTTCAAATCCAAACAACTGGCTGACTGGCTGACAGTGATTGCATCGACGGAAGCTTGGAGAAGGGTGATTTTTGTATAGAGACACAAGCTTACACTTTACATACTTTCTAATGGCCCCATTGTTGATAAAAATGACCAAAGTAATTCTAAAATGAGTACTGTAGTACCAAGCTTTTGAACTCCATAGTGGCACCTGTAAATCTAAGCCAGGTATTTTGAATCACACAAAATGCATCCAGGTGAAGAGTCTACTCAAGTTATATTGGATATAACTGGTTTGACAAAAGCTAGAATCCCGAATAAAGAAAGAATAGGAAAAACTAAAGTCAGTATCACACTTTTAATTTCACCATACTTTGCAGTGTTTATTATCCTTCACAAAGCGTCACATTAAAATGGCCATGTGGTTCACCTCAACTATCTCATTCAAAGGAAAGAACACGGCAGTGAGCCATATAAATACACCTTTAGGAACTCAGAGTTCAGTCCTGGTACCTCCTGTGCTCATTCAAGAAAATATACAGTTGCTGTGCTATATTCTATTTTGAGGTAAGATGTTCTCAGCCCCTCCTGTCAAGTTTTTCTATTATTTCACCTGAAATATTTGAAGAGCCACTGCTTTTGAGAAAGAGCAAACCTGAATGACTTTTTAAAGACAGTGCTCAGGGCAGTGAACTAGAGGAAGGAGTTCTGAATACTGCGTTCTATGTTGACCAAGTGTTGGTCTCCAAGTAAGATGCTACCACCCAAAAACTGCCACATGCAACAGGAGCCCTCATCTGTGACCATACTGCAGCACTTATACATCACGGGTATCACCTCTCAGGTAAGACATGTAAAAGAACCTTCAAAACAATGTGGATCCTCTCTGCTTTAGTCCTGCATATTAATCAACTGCAGGAAAACTTGTTCGTGTACAGACTGTTTGCACACTCGGATATCTCTTCATTTGGAGGTAACAAAATGTCATCTTGGGCAAAGACACTAAAAAGCAGCACTGTTAGATTTTTAGAAAGTTCAGGATAGTCTCACTCACCAAAAAAGATTAAAAGAGAAGTTATTGGCACAACAGACATAGAAACTTGTGGTTTCCACCAGGCTAGGTAACTTGAGTTGGTCACAATCGCATAACATGTTATAAACATGTAACTCATGAAGGAGTCAGGAGAAGGATTTTTGTTACTGACATCAGTACATTTCTAACATCTCCTGAAGTCTGAACATAGTACCTAACTGCTTTACTGTTGCAGTGCCTGTGCTAGAGACTCATCAGAATGACTGCCAGGTTTGGTGAGTCTCTTTCATGGACCCTGCTGTAGGTGCCAAAGTGCGTCTCTGGGTTCTCCCTGCCTTCCCTCATCCCTTTTTCAATCTTAATTTACATGCAGAGCCTTGGCTGAAGAAACTGAAGGTCCTTGATCTTTCATCTATATTTGCATTGAGAGACACATCAGAGGTAAGATGCCAGGTCAAAAATAATTTCCAAGTAGCGCTGGTGCTGATATTCCTGTCCTTGCAGAGCTTTTAAGTATTTTAAGTGTACACAGTCTTTCTGACTGTTAGGTACCAATGGAAATTGCTTTAGGGTAAAATTCAAATACCTGCAAACAATGGTAAAGACTGTGTATCACTCTTTATACAGCGGTGTGGTGTAACGCAACTAATAAATAACAGGGATAGGACTGCTCGCATACTGGCTGGACTTTGTTAGATGCTCCAGTGACCTCAAATCAGAACATCTTTCTCAACTGTGGAGCCAATTGTATTCTGATGTTTGTTTTGTTGGTATTGCCTTCTGCTAATTCTATGGTTCAACTGGGTATTTAAAAGAGACTATAAATGTGCACAGATGAGGTGATAGGAAAGAAATGTTATTACTACTAATCTTCCATGTTAGCTGAAGCAGCTAAATAGCTTTGCAAGGTATAAACATATGCAACAAAAGGCCATTTCATAGTTTCATATTAATGGAAAATAGCTGTCAGAAAGAGTATGTGGTATCAATTAAGTGCATGCATGTCCCAAGCAATGCAAAGAAATTTTTGAGACTGTATTTGAATCAGTGCACAAAGAACATCTACTTGAGACTAATACTTCTTCCAGCAGGCTACCTCAGCTGCCACAGAGATCTTTCCTTCACATGCTTACTGTGTTTTTTTCTATTGATTACATTACATTTTCCAATGTATCATTTAGGCAACCAGATCTCTGCTTCCTTGCACTCACCTCAGGAGGTAAAACACATCTAACAGTTACCAGGTCTGAGGCATCTCACATGCACTCTATGAACGTGTCTATACTTCAGGAGATAAAGAGAAGAGACAGAAAATGTACAAGCTAAAGGACAATCACTGTCCTCTATCTGCATATAACTTGGAAAGGAAACTTCTCAAAGAAAACTGAAAGAAAATATTTGAAATGAAAAGAAAAGAATAGCCAACATTTAAAACATAAAAATACAAGCCAAAGATGATCTTTAAGATCAAAAATACTCATAATCTTAAAATTTAAGTCTGAATACTGTGATTATCTAAAAAAGTTAAAAAAATGCATAGGGACAAAGAAGTAATTAGAATAGAAAAGGTATAAATCCACTTCAAGTTTCAAGACATATGCCAATTTTAGTTAGAACCGATGAAGGTTTAATGTCTGTGGGCAAACGACTGTTTGTATGAGAACTGTCAGCCCTCCCTGCCCTCGGCCTGTCGGCCCAAAGGCAGGGTCTGGAAGGCTGTATCCTCGTGATTTGTGCTACTGCTCTGCTGCATCATTTGATGGAAACATTCCTATTCTTGTCTAATAGCTGATATTATCACTCCACAACAGACTGAGTTGGACCATGCCGCAGTGCTGCTGAACAGTAAAATCAATTTATAATAAACTCGGAGTGAAACAGTGAGCATAAATCTCTTCTTACAATATTATAATTAAATTCTATAAGCGCTAGTAATTTTAGCATTGCAGTCTGTTGTTTTTTTTTTTTTTTCATTTGCCAATTAAATGAAAATCATACAAAGAAACTTGCTCAAAGTTGGTTTTTGTGTGACTTACTCTGCCATGGTGGCAGCCATTCAGAATCGGTGGAGACTGAGCAGGCAGTGTCCAAGCCTTGAGACAAGCGCATACTGCAGTGACAGCCAGGTGTCCTAACATGAACTTAGATTTTGCTGTCTTTGCTGGCATTACGGGTCCCACTCTATAAATCTTGTAACAGTTGTGGAAATATCTGACTACTACTGCAAGTTTATGTACCCGCTGCGGGTGCCCAGGTGTTGGTAGCGGCAGGGTCCACGGCGGTGGCCCCTGCGAGGAGCAGCCGGGGCTGCCCTGTGCCAGATACAGCCGGTTCCAGCCAGCTCCAACAGCCCCACCGCTGAAAACCATCTCTAAGAAAGGGCAGAAAATGTTGGGCAGAGAGAGGAGGAGGGAACAAAAAGAGTGAGAAACAGCAGAGGGAACACCAAGGTCGGAGAGGGAGGAGAAGGAGGAGGAGGAGGTACCCCATACTGCAGCAGATGTCCACACTGCCATCCATGGAGGACCCGTGCTGGAGCAGGTGGGTGTTCCTGAAGGAACTGCAGCCTGTGGAGACTCCATGCTGGAACAGGAGGAAAGTGTGAAGGGAAGGAGCAGTAGAGAGAAATGTCCATGTCCTGACCACCCTCCACCCCTCCTTGTGCAGCCTGCGGGGAGGTAGAGGAGCCTGGAGCAAAGGAGCGAGGCTGAGTTTGGGAGAGGGGGGAGAAATGGTGTGGCTTCAACGTTTGTTTTTATTTCTTACTACCCAAATCTATTTTAACTGGCAATAAATTAAACTAATTTCCCCCAAGTTGAGTCTGCCTTGTCTATAACAGTAATTGGTAAGTGATCTCCCTGCCTGTATCTCAACCCACAAGCTTTCTTATCTAATTTTCCTCCCCTGTCCTGCTGAGGAGGAGGAGTGAGTGAACAGCTGGGTGGGCGTCTGGCCCATAGCCAAGGCAAACCCACCACAGTTCATCTGTTAGGGTCGGTCAGGTCCAAAATATTCTCTTCTCTTTTTGTGCATTTTTAGAACTGAGATATTTGGTGATTTTAAACTCTGTAATTACGTGCAGATATGTGCACACACAAGCACACCCACATTTACTATATGTGTTCTGCAGGGGAATCCAAAATGTACCCCATTAGGAAAAAGAGGTGCGAAAAACCCACACTGGCAAAAAATACCCAAGACCCAATCCCAGTCTGGTTTAGGACACTAAAGCTTGATTTCTGTAAAAACACTGACACTATAGTGTTAAAACCCAGATACTGATACTTGTTCACTTGGCAGTTTCAGGTCTTTTTCTTCTAGAAAGCAAGGATTTACCCTTATGGGTCAGGCACTGCAATGGACACGCTACCGAAACATAACATAGGGTGTCACTGTGGTTAAAGCTGCAGAACAATACTTGGATTTTGACATGCAGGAAAAAGTCTCAGGGAGAGGACAGGGGAAAGATAAACCTGCTGCTCTTTTGTTAGCTGCCTCTCATCCATCACCTTACAGAACTACGTCCACGCTCGTGAAGGCAAGTATCAACTGTGGTCATAACTTACTTGCTGAAAGGCTTCTTAGCAGCATAGCTTCTACATTAGAGCAGCTGAACTCATAGACACAGACATAAATAGCTCCCCTTCAAGCTATTTAAGTTAGAAAATGACATCTCGCAAGTCAACAGAAATGCAATAATAGGTGTCTGTTTCTAGGAAGTATTTACAGTACATAAAAGACATAGGAAAAAAAGCACTGAAAGTAGGTGTTAGGTATTATACAAGTGGCATGACTCCTCAGCTGTGACTTGGGATATTTGCTTAGCCATCCCTTGAAATGCAGAAAAGTATCTTTCTATTCCTCCTAAGCTACACTATAAAATAATAAAATAATAAAAACCCCAGGAGAGTGTATGTCCCACCACTTCTTGATACTGTTTCATTGGCACCTCCTTTTCCTGCAGGAAAACGTCTGGCTTTTCCTTGAAGGATTTCTTTTTTTTTTTCCAGTTTGCTTATTCAACAGAAGTACTCTGACTACATTATTTTACTCTTACGTCAATAACAAACAGCAATCAAGTATGACATTACATGAGAACTAATTTTTGCTGTGAAGTAATAGCAATACCTTTAGAACCTCACTCCAAGGATTTAAAATATTTAAAAACACTTTTGCATTATATCTCAGATTAATTCCTGAGCAGTGGCAGCATCCCTACCTTATTGGAAAGACAACTGAAAGGTACATTAATTACATTTTCTTAAAAACATGTCCTGGTTAATTACAAGCCTCACAAGGGGAGAGGGAAAAATTATAAACTCCTGCTTCCTCTGTTTCTTGCTTTCACTGCCAGACCACCTTTCCTCACTGTTTTACTGCAGAGTGAGGTAAATGTCTTTCCCATGTGCATGTTTTGCTTTTTTATAAATGATCTTTCTTTCAGCTTTGTCCATGGGAGCTTGTGGAAAGATGTAAAGATAGAGAAGGAGAAGTGGGGATGAAGTGACAAGTATACAGATAATTTTACTCCAGATTACATGACAGATTCAAATTATGTTCACTTTCTTACAAATCCTGAAATACCTTGTTCTAGATGGACTTATATGTTGGATCTATTTGAGAGTAACTGAGAGGACAATAATACTTGTAAATGGTATTGTGAAAATCTGAAAGGTTCGCCCAAATCTTGAATGAAATGAAATTCTCAAATTCAGCATATTATTTGGTACACTAATAGGCACTGCAATAACACCTTGTCTGCTCAATGGTAAAATTAGAATTTTACTATAAAATTTTTACATATCAAATTAAATTGTTATTGCGAAATAGTATCTAAACTCAGAAAACGGTCTTATACAATACTTTCACAAATACACAGTCCTCCAAATTAAAGCACTCATGAGTTCCTTCCTGTAAGAATAATAGCAAAAATTCTTAAAAAGACAATCAATCAAACAATAATGCAAACCCCTCAGAGGATCCAGCTTCATGAGGGAAAGAGAATATCAGTGTAGCTATCGATAGTCACTGCACTGGCATCTTCTGTTTTTCAGATAAATGAGGACATTTTACAGTAAGTTAACATGGACAAAACAATGTCCTCAGAAACCTCAGCATGCAAGTGTTTCTCATTTAACTGGTACTCTGCAAAGGCAGAGTGACTTGGCAAAATCAGACCCTGTTATTTAAAAGAAACCATTAACTACTGGATTACATTTACTTGAATACCTACCAAAAGCTGTCCGGCAAAGCAGATAAACAAAATGAAGGAAAGCAAGAGAAATGCAGCCCCAAATGAAATTCCAAGAATAGATGTTCTGCAAGAAAAGGAAAACATATATAAATTTTTCTATTACACATTTGTACCATGATCTTTCCTTGTGTGTAACACTGATAATAGAAAAAATTATCACGTGCATATTGCAACTTCCAAACATCAATATCATGGAAAAAAAATTCCAATCCTTACCAGAATGACAGGCCTTTTTCTTGCCCTTTTCTCAAGTCAGGAATGCTTGAATTGGCTTTACCTCTGACTTTCTGAAACTATTACCATGAGAAGATAACAATTTCCACAAATAATTTAAATGACAGAGTGCATTAACAGCAGCAATATATTGTTTTGTTTTTACTTTAGAAAGCCTGCATTAATAAAGATCCTTATTGCTTTATTTTTATGCTGTTGATTTTATAATAATTTAAGAGTCTAATAGATATACAGAACAAACTTGCTAGTAGTCTACGTTCTCCCTCAAAGGTAGCAAAGCAATAGCACAGGTCAGTGATGTCCAGTTTTCAGTGTTTCACAGCTAGAAGCTGTGATATCTGTGATGCTGCAGTATCTCAGTCAGCAAGGGCCCTAATACAGTGACTGCTATTTCATGAATGGGTAGGGATTCAACACCTCTGAAAACTCCATTTTTTATCAAATTTGGCTGGCTGGCCAGTAGATTCCAAAGTATCAGAGGAGAGGATACGAAGCAAAGCTAAACACCACAAAGAAAAGAAAAAGCAACAGACTTTAAATGAAAAAAAATGAGTGTTCTATACTCTTCCTGAAATCATCCTTACTGATTGTTCTAGCTCATCCTTTTCTTGTGTTATAAACAGGAAAGTCTAGCCAAAATAGCATCACTGGATACTCAGTAAACAGAAACAGGGATACAGTAACAATCCAAGCATCCATTCATTCCGCAAATGCGGAAATCTCTCTACGAATAGCACAGTAGAGCATCATTGCTCCATCAGGCACCATATGAGAGCTACTTAGCATGGCTGCCTAGGGAGAGATGCAGTGGGACCTAATTATGTTTAATGAATGCCAAGAGGAGATCAGAAGCTCTGGACCAACTGAGTTCTTTAAGCAAAGGTACTAGATGCTGTCATGAAGTCCCTCAACTGAGTGTCTGCTTTCAGTTTTAACCACAGATTTGACATTATTACAGAATTAAAAAATATCTCTCAACTGCTTTGAGCACCAGCAAATGTCTTATTTTATCAAACCTTATATGCTAGAAATATTGGCATGATGTTTTGGAAATAAGCTTTATACCCCTTGCTTTTTCCACAAAACTGTAATAAATGTTATATTTTAAGTTAGCTTCTCCATAAAGGTATGACTCAGAATTAAAATACATTATTAATAAAAGTATACATCTCTGTTCTTTAGAGATGTCATGTGAATTCAAATATATACATTTTAGAAACTCTAATACTAAAAATTTATGGATCAATTTCCTTAGATTACGTACAAATATTGGAAAACATTTTGATCTGTTATAACAACAGTGTTACAGAAGCTATTTTCAGGAAAGAACAAAAAAGCATTAACTTGACAAACCAATTTGATGCCATATTGCTGCCATTAAAAACATTTTAGAGGGTAATTTATGAGCTTCCCTGCCAATCATTCAGAGCACCTCTTATATGTGAAGTATTCATCAGATTTTAGGTTGATGTGAACAGCTGATGAAAAACAAACAACTGGCAATTCACAACATAAATCGGTATTGAAATAACGTTTCTTTTGGAAGTTATTGGAAAATCCTTATTGCTTATGAATACACGTTCTCCAAGAATTTCTCATCGAGACTGAGACAGTAAGCTGAGCATCAGAATATGTAAAACTACAATCTCTACTCTTAGGAATTTAAAATCTAGTAAGCAACAGAAGAGATGAAAGAAAAGGAATATAATTAACAGGCTTATTTTTTATATGTGCATAAACGCTTCCAATCGTATATGTCCTTCAGTAACATTCAAGTAACCATTCCTGCATTTCAAATTATTGCTATATTCTTTCTCTGATATGAAAGATACAAAAAAGGAGCCTGCACACCTTAAGAAATGATTCAACACAAGAAAGACTTATGAGACACGTTTGGAGTGCATGCTTGTAGAAGAAATTAATATGTTTGTGAGAGAAACTGGAGAGCAAGTGAAATAAAATTAACATGGCATACAGAGAGCTTATGCGAAGAGTACTTAATGATGTGGGCAACAGGCAAGAACAAAAGGTCTTTGTAGCTCTTTCACATAATCAATGATGTTATTGAGGTGGCACAAGAAAAAGAATTACATAGCAAGGTGAACAAGATTTTGATTATCAGGACAAAGAGAAAAGGACTGAGGTTAAGCAAAAGGAAAAGTGGCATCTTAGAATCCAGTTTTGAGTTGTGAATACATAAAAAAAAAGTTGTAAGATTTGCACCCCCCACAGCCCCTTCTTTTCTGGGAACAGCAGGATTTCTGTTTCAGTTAGACGAAGCCAAAATAGTCTCATGCTGCTCCTCAAAGGAAAGAAGTGGGCTCAAATGCTATAATTGGAAGCAAAATACTAAAAATTAAGTGCCACTATAAACAAGCCTGATTTGAGGCAACGACTTCAGGAAAGCCACAGTATGCATTTCTTTTTTATCACTGGTACATTACAAAAACAGTACAGGTCTTTACAGTAAGCTAATCTCATCTTTGTTGTATAGAGTCACCAAATGCATTGCACAAGTCACCCAATCCATTGCATTGACAGATTCAGGCAAATTATTTTGTCAGAAGAGCACCAGGGATCCCATAAGCCAGCTAAATTTTCACCTGCCTCTTCCTGTGCTTCTAGGAATGACCTCATTTCTGAAAGGTCCCCTCTCTGTTCTGGTGCCCCATCCTGACAGGACAACCCTTGCCAATAACCTAGAGAGGGACTGAGTTTAAAATTGAGGAAACAATATGAGAACTTCCCAGGCTTCAGATAGTTTCAAGTCTAAATAATTTATGATCCTGGCTATCCTTCTCACATTTTTCTGGTTTCATCAGTAAATATCTGTTTTGAGTAATTCGTTTATATCAGGTCATATGAGACTGGAAAACAAAAATGTATTTATTCATACTTAGGTGTTGTTGGTAACATTTTAACTGAAAAATAAAAATTTATTATGAAGATAAAGATACAGAGAAATGGAGAAGAGAACGATTTTTTCCTACAGTTTTGTAACTTTTAGGAAAAGATGTGACTTATGGCACATGTCCCTTAATGGAATGTAGAGAATTTCCTTACCTTGCCAGGCAATTAACACTCATGTTTTGAACTATTTGATTGAACATTCTCTTGAGGTCATAAATCATAATAAAGCAATTAAAAATGACAATTACACAAGGCAATACTGAATTCATACTTTTTTGGTTTCTAATAGTAGCTATTTCTTTCTTCATTTGACTGGTGCTTTCACTAAGCCATCGATGGATTTAATGACCCTGTGGACTAACTGTATGGCAGTTTCAGTGTTAGGAAAAATCATTTGAGTATTACAACTCCACTTGAGTTTTTGTTTTTAAATCAGATACAGCAGAAAAATAGCTAGTAATGGTGTTTTTCTTTTGTTTATACTGTCTTATACTTTACATGCCTGCTTTCAGACAAACTTTGTAAGTACTACCTTTCCTATGCAGAAATTCAGCTGTGCCTGAGCGGAAATACTGTGCTAAGTCCTCCTAAAGACCTTCCATGGGTAGAACAAGATAATTATTAGTTTAGCATAACTCTGGACAAAAGGACACAATTTCTTGAACGCAGCAGCCTCAGACATCAAAGACTCGGGAAGAATCTTAAACGTAGCCCCAGACAAAACCCTTACTCCAATAGCACAAGAAGTAATTACTGTCCAATATGAATATACTTTCATCAAATCACCAGTTTGCATTTCAAAAAACAACACTACCAACCCCATGGTAGTTGACTCTTTCCCTAAGTAAAGAACATAAGGTTGTAGTGAATTGCTAGTCATACTTGTGTCACTTGCTAAACTAAGAATGTCAGAGAGCCACTGAAGGCCTCTTCCAAGGAAATGTAATGATCAAGATTTGCTGTCATTTTAATGTCACAATAAAGACGACTCTTTGTCACACATTTCACCCCAAGTTATTATTTATGTGATTGAATTTATATTTACCATTTTGTGATTTTGTGTGAAGTTTATTATGAAAACATCACATCAGTTTATTCACCCCAGGAAAATTAAAACATTAATAAATTATTTCAGCCTTGAAATAAATGTCTCATGATCTTGGAGATATTACTTACTACTTGCAACTTGCTGGATGTTACTCACCATCAAATATCTCCAAATCTATTTTAAAGCAGCAGGTGGTGTGCCTGCACAGAAGTCAATGATATTACACTGCTGCAAAACCACACTAATGGAATAGTGAATCAATAAAAACCAATTGCAGATGTAGTTTATCTCCTTGTCTTCATTAGATCTCCAGTTTAAAACCCAGTAGACTTTTTGGAAGAAAACAAAAAGGCTAGATAAAATTTTAGACTAAACTATGATATTTTTTATTTATTTGCTTATTTATTTGCTGGAAGGAAAAAACATGTGCAGTACTGGAGTATGTTTAATTTAAACTACATTTGTGATGACTCTACACACTGGTGATTTTTCAACTTTTTTTTTTCATTTGCAATGCTCCCAGATTTTTACCAAAGATGCAGATGCCTGTATAATACCTTGCCTTTCTGTCTTCCATTGTTGCATCTCTTAAATTAATCCACAGACCCCTTGAATCTGATACCATTTATGTTGGCAATACCTGATTTTACACTCTTGCTTTTACACTTTAATATGAAGCCCTATAAAAGGACCAAAAAATAATTTACATTTTGGTAATCAAAATAATAAATCCTATGTATCTTTTGCTCTGATGTTAGAAAGAGATCATGTAATACCAGCATATGCTTTTACAAGTTGGATGACACGGTTGGACTAGACAACCCACAGAGGTCCCTTCCAACCCCTACCATTCTGTGATTCTGTGATTCTGTGATTCTGTGATTCTGTGATTCTGTGATACAGCTCCCTGGAGTTCAGTAATTTAAAGTATCTGATATATTTCAATGAGTTATGCAATTGGTTGAAGAGACATAATAAGGACATAGCAAAATGAGCATCATACTACATGTATGATAGGTGATAAATCTAGATTCAGGTTCATGACTGAAATCAAAACATAAAAACAGATTCATAAATCACACTGCTGGAAGGGACTAGTTAGATCCAAGTTTGGTTTTTGGTATGTCACAAACCATGAATTTCCCTGAATTTCCTATACTAATCAAAATACAGTATGAGCTTGTAAAATATACTCATTATGCAAAACGACAAATAAAATTGGTCATGGGTCTTAATTTCTTATTTTGCAATAGTAATGCCTGAAGTCATACTGAACCACATGCAGGATACTGCTGAACTCTTGGAAGAGTGTCCCTTTGTGGTTTGTATCTCCGTGTCAGAAACTAGATGGGAAACCCTTTGCAAAGAAAATGCTGTAACCTCTGAATAGAAGTCCACAAAACTTTATACAGGTTATAAAACAAGTCCACAGTATGGAAAGTCAATTTATACTGACCTAACAGTTCCTTCTGGCTTTGAATTAATATGTGAGTAAGTAAGTACTACAGCACAAGACCAATCAATCAACTGAGGTTATGAATACTATTCCTGAAAGCACTGCACAGGAGAAAAGACTAAGAGAGAACAAATAGTCTGTCACAGGGAATATACAGTGTTGGCTTTGGAAACAATTGCTATAAAACAAATATCAACTTCCTACTATGTAAATAATCAACAGCAAAATTCCATTTTAAGAAGTGTAATAAAATATTCTTCATTGGGACTGTCTTCCAGTTTTCTCAACCTTTCTAGAACAGGCAAAGATAGAATGATAGCTGATTTATAGCTTGGCACCACACTATTGACAGTATTTAAAATTAGAAACAAGAATAACTTTGAAAATGGGTTGAAATCCTCAATCTTTGTTCAATTTCATTTCCATGAAGTGACCTCTGTAATTTGATAATTCAAAAATTTTTACTTATACATTTTTATATTTTACATTAATAAGAAAATATACATAGGAATGAATACGTATTAAATACTACTTACTTTGGCAAAACCAGAATCTGCACAACAAAAATGCAGAAGAATATGAGACAGGCACAAGTCACATAATACTTAAATGCAGGCAGAGTAGTTGCTCGATACTAGAAGAAAAAAATCCAAATGTGAAAACCACAATTTCCAAAGCAGATAAAATATCACCCAACTGAAATTTCAGCTTAAAGATGCAGATATGTATAGGCAGTCTTTAGCAACAGTAAATTTCCTGTTGTTCAATAACTTCCAAATCCACTCACATAAGGCTAAAGATTATCAGGCATAGTACTCAATCTTTTTACTTCTTGAAGACTAGCTTAATTAGCTATGTGAAATAGTTTCATCTCATTCCTCTGCAGAATAGGACCATCTCAAATTCAGCATAAAAAATTTAATTTAAAAAAAGTGAAAGAATTTTTTAAAGTATTTGTAGGAATGGCCAAACATTCTCAACTGATTCCGAGTTTCTTAGTCATTAACTCCCCAAACTGATTTTCAATTATTAATAAATACTGAATGGGCTGAAACAGTTACAAAAAAAAGTAACAGTCATTTAGACAGGAAACTTCTGAGCACACAAAGCAGCGAAGTGTAAACTGTGCTACAGATGTTTATAAACGTTCTATTTCCAACAGCATAGCAAGCAATCATACTGATATTTACTGGGGCTATATTATTACTTCAATTAAAATATTTTATGTCTGTTTTAAAAGGCCTCGCATGTCCATTGATACCACTAAACTCTTGATATTCTTAGGAGAGAGTCACTTTAATCTGTTTTGTAATGCAAAAAAAATCTATTTATGAATTTCTAATTAGCCTGTCTAGAAACATAAGAATTAAGCAATAAAATATTTATCAGAGTTGTTCTGTTAATTGAGATATATATGTCTAGATTGAAACCAATTAAGTACTCAAAGGGAAATGACCTAAGTATTGGGCCTAGTAAAGTTACTTACTCTATCAAAGATTTTTTCAAAGGGTAAGAGTTTAAGATTTGATTATTACAAGAAAATGTATCAAGATTATTTTCACGAAGTGCTCAAAATGCAAACTTCATAAAATGGAAAGCGCATAAACTGTGCTTTCTAACTGCAGGTGAACAGCTGTGTCTCTGTGCTTAGTGACAAGTTCTGGCCTGGAAATTGGTGCACCAAACTTTACATGAACATGTAGAAAATGAGTTTAGCAACCCAACAGCTTTTTTTCACTTTTGAGTTGTGTGACAAATTAAAAGCAATTCTTATCACATGCCTAACTGAATTTCAAGGCACAAATATGACTTTGGTTGATGGGTACATTTGCGGCAGGTTTTGTTCTTCCATCTGTTGATTATGCTTGTTGTTTCTTAATGGTCTTGTCCAACAACACTGGGCATTGAGCTGCTGTTAAAGCCTCAAAAAATTCCAACCCACTTATAAATTTGTTTCAGTGTTTCACACTTCTCCAGACATTTCCCAGTGAAGTCCGGCAACTTGCTCCTTAGGTTAAATACTTATTTTGCTTTATTATCTTGATGTACTTTCAAGTCCCACAGGGCCTGAAAAGCTGATGTTTAAATTAAAAGCAGGCTTCTAACTGAGTTCTTTAAAGTCAAGACTGGACTAGTGAGTCATTAAACAGCAGTGAAGAAAGATATTAAAAAGCTGGATCTGAAAAGAACAATTAGTTCTTTGCCATTCCATAGCATGCTACAGTCTAAGAGAGATTAGACTCCTACAGTGAACATCTACACAGCCGAATAACTTAGCTCCCTGATTTTCTCCCAAGTCCTGATTCCCTGATTGTCCAAAGACACATATGATGGTTTGCTCTCAAGTTCTCTTTCAGAAGTTATAAGTTATTACCACCCAGGTTAAAATCTGAATGTGCTCCTGGGCCCACCTTTGATCCACTCAGTGTACCCTTTAAATACTACAGATGAGACCACACTAGATCTAGCTTCTTCTCTCTTATTCCATCTCCTAAACAGTCGCAACAAGCCTTGAAACTTTCTTCACCCTAATGCATTGCCAAGGGCATACAACACATGACTTTGGCAGCTGGCCAAAGAACACTATTCTGCTGAGCTGTGAAAGAATCTGAAAATTATTTCAGATGCTTTATACTGAAAGATAACTACAAAGATAATTAAATATGTATTTGATGACCACATGGGACGCAGGGGATACTTGTACCTATACTGTACAGCGTGAACACAGTATGCTAAAACTTCCTTTACCCCATTCTTATCAGGTTCACTCATTTATACAGCCAGTTGTGGTTAAACCTACCTCTTACTTCCTTGAAGGACAGGATAACTGTTCAGCTATCAGCTGCTCTATGCTTATGAGAAAGCAGAAAGAGGCAACTGTCCAGTCTTCCTGCTGAAGCTGTGTCAGTTTGTAGAAATACACAGCTCTACAAGGCCGTAAAACAAAGAAAAGGCCTGACTTTTTAGGCTAGTGGCCATGACAGTCGCCTGAAAGGAAGGAATCTTTCATTCTGATCATTACTCCAGGGACTAGAAATGGTATCATTTATTCCATCTGTACATACACATCTTAAACATGTTTCATCACACATATTAGTCAAAAGAACATTTAGTCTGTGGCATCCCAGACAGCCAGGTGTTTTTCTTAAAAAAACATTTATAGTATTTGTACTGGGTTTATGTGGCAAAGTTTTGATAGTGGTGGGGGGGCTGCGGGGGTGGCTTCTGTGAGAAGCTGCAGAAACTTCCCCCATGTCCGATACAGCCAGTGCCAGCTGGCTCCAAAATGGAACTGCTGCTGGCCAAGGTGATACTCAGCTGTGGTAGTGCCTCTGGGACAAGATATTTAAGAAGGACAAAAAAACCTGTGTAAGAACATTTGCAGCAGGAGAGAGGAGTGAGAAGACGTGAGAGAAACAGACCTGAAGACTCCAAGGTCAGTGGAGAAGAAGGGGGAGGAGCTGCTCCAGGTGCTGGAGCAGAGATTCTCCTGCAGCCCGTGCTGAACACCATGGTGAGGCAGGCTGTCCCCCTCCAGCCCATGGAGGTCCATGGTGGAGCAGATATCCACCTGCAGCCCGTGGAGAACCCCACGCCAGAGCAGGTGGATGCTTGAAGGAAGCTGTGACCCTGTGGGGAGCCCGCGCTGGAGCAGCCTCCTGGCAGCCCATGCTGGAGCAGGTTTGCTGGCAGGACTTGTGACCCCATGGGGGACCTACGCTGGAGTAGCCTGTGTCTGAAGGACTGCACCCCGTGGGAAGGACCCATGCTGAGGCAGTTTGTGGAGAACTGTCTCTTGTGGAGAGACCACAGGCTGAAGCAGAGGAAGAGTGTGAGGAGGAAGGAGCAGCAGAGACAACGTGCGATGAACTGACCATAACCCCCATTCCCCATCCCCTTGTGCTGCTCGGGGGGAGGAGGGAGAGAATTCGGGAGTGAAGTTGAGCCCAGGAGGAAGGGAGGGGAAAGATGTTTTTAAGATTTGGTTTTATTTCTCATTATGCTGCTCTGGTTTCAGAATTTCCCCAAGTTTAATATGTTTGGTCCGTGATGATAATTGGTGCATGATCTCTCCCTGTCCTAATCTCAACCCATGAGCCTTTTGTCGTATTTTCTCTCCCTCATCCAGCTGAGCGGGAGGAGCGATAGAGCGGCTTTGGTGGGCACTTAGTGTTTAGCTAGGCTAAACCACCACAATATTTTTTCCCTGGAATGACTGTGAGCATCAAGTGCATATGGAGAAAACTGATGAGCAACTGATAACCATTACAAGACTATCACTACTACAGGTGCAGTCTTTGGGACATGGCGAAAGAAAAAAATTGAAACCAGTGGAGTTTGCTAAATGCCTTTTGAGAATGTAGGTGATCGAACTTAGGAATTCTTTGCCCCAGCTACATCAAATTTGGACCATAAAACCTCTGCCTACTTCTGCAAGTCCATGCAAATGTCAAGAAATTCAAGTGAACTGCAGAGCCCTACAAACAGGAAAGCAGTCTCAGACATCACATTCATAAAATTTCTTCTGTACAATAGCTAAAATATTATTGTCAGGTTTGAGCACTTCTCCCTGTAGGAGAGGTGCTGTGGCCATGGCTCTGTGTTACAAAACCAAGGGAAAGAAGCCTCACTTAGGATGAGGCAGAGAAACAATCAACTGTGAATTTGCAGTGAAAATAACTTACTTCTTTTTCCAGAGTCTTATTATAGAAAAGAAGTGATATTCTTTGAATGTCTTCAGATTTAAGCCACTGCCTAGAACAGAAAAGGAACATTGACATAAGAATAAAGTAGTCCTGTCTTTTTCTATTACTGAAATGCAATAAAATAAGAAAAGCACTTTGAATAAAGCAAGTTCTTGTGTATTATGTATATGGTGAATTGCACTGTCAGTAAAAGCGGAAACTACCAATCCCCTCTCTCTTTTGACTTTTATTGCTGGTATACACATGAACAAGAACTCAGATGAATGTTATTTTCTGTGGATCACTCCTAATGACAATCAAGGGAGAGATCTATACGATGTAATTCTGACACTGATATTCTGCTCATGTCCAAAAAACTGTAGTATATCCGGTGTACAGAACCTGAGATAAAAACAGTCCATCACCAGGTATCTTTAAGAAGTGCACTGTTACAATATGCAAGAGTGGCATGTAAAGTACACTTTACAAACTCCTATTCTGAACAAAAATGTAGAAAACATGATTAAAAGAAGTGGAGTGATTCTGTCTGTGAGCTGTATTTATTACTCTCTTGACCACGACCCTGTACATCGTACTACTGATTATAAAAACTTATTCCCTGCTTAAAGATGAGAAATACGAAATAGACTAAGTACTTGCATTGAAATGGCAAATGTATTTTTAAATAAGTGAAGCTTGACAAACACTTGACATAACTTTTACAAACTGAAATGTTCTAATGTGATAGTCTACATTTATTTTAATCGATACTTGAAAAGAAACAGAATATTTAAATTTCAAGAGAGCTCGGTTGCTTGCTCCTCAAGGGGACTAGACAAATTTGAAAAAAATATTTAAGCAAACTACTTCTGTGAACATGCAATATTTGAGCTTGAACAATAATAGCAGGGCATGAGAATTTTTTGCAACCTTTCCAGCAATAACTTCAAATTAGGCTCTAAGCTAGTAGTGTAGCTAATGCCTTCTAAATAAAAGGGAATGTCTCAACTGACAGGCTGCAATGCAAATAAGTAGCAGCAATGAACCACAGTGAAATATATCCTAAATTAAAGTCCTGGGAGAACAGGAGTGGACAGAGTGGAGTGTAAGCTATTAGCTTTGATTTGTGAAATCTGCAATATTTGTTGCCTTGCTTGGGAGACTGTCCCTGTTCCTGTCTAACCAGTTTCATTATTAAAAATGGTCTGAAAACATATTCAGTCTTAGGTATGCTTAATTCTAAAATATATTTCCCAGTTTGCCCTGCAACGGCTCACATCTATGTCTGATCACAGTTAGGATTCTAAGATGAAACAGATATGATAGGCTGTTGTACATATAGCATCATTTTGTTTGGGTCCAGGTGTAATCTACTGGAGAAAAAATTCAGTTTGTGGAACATTTTTTGTAAACTGTGAAAAATAAGTGCAAGTTTTTTTTCCATTTGGTTATAAAAATAATAAAAAAGTAACCCTCTTTTCCAAATTGTCAACTAATTTACCATTTTTTCTTACGATATCTGACAGGTGGATTGATTTAATTACCATTACCACACTGCTAAAACATTCTGTCTGCAGATCTACTCTCAAAGGCCTAATTTGGTCTGTGCACGCTTGATCGCATGTGAAGTCAGTAGTGCCATTTAGAACAAATGCTGCCTCATACCCCATATTGTAAGCTCATGTTTTCAGGAGATTTTAGTTCTACTTTAAAGCTCAGCAAAAACTATGCTGGTTTCAGGCAGCAGGTGCCAAGAGGTCTGAGAGGAGGGAAACAGTGTAACACAGACAAATGAAAGTGGAGAGTATGTAGAGAAGAGGCCACCCTTTCACTTGCAATCCAGATGGAGGAAGTGAACCCAGACACTCCGAGTTATTGACCGTGTGTGCATGTGGTGCTTGGCGGTTTCGTGGAAAGATAGCTCTGTTAGCTTGTGAACCAGCAGCAAAGCAGTAAGTGAGCGAGCCCAGAGAAAAGGTTACCCTGCTTTAAAAACCTGGGGTACCATTCCAACATGTGCTGCGCTATTTTACACTGTGTAAAAACAGCGATTCATCTGGACTACAGCTTTGTCTTGGACTTTGTCTGGATCTTCTTGATCCAGACTCTACATTCCCTTATCTTACAGTTACTGGCTGTTAAACGCCTGGGCCTGTCATGTCCAAAGACCCACATGTGATGACCATTTGTTTGCAACCAGGTACTTTTTTCATGGAAAAAAAATGATGATGTGGATGAAAAAGTCAGACCTTACTGACAACTCAGGTTGGAAGAAATAATGGCTCTGTACAATGAATGTGTGCTTTTGAATTATTTTAATGCAATTTTCTAATTAAAAAAGGTTAAAATAATGCTAATTTTAATACCATATTTTATGTGTAATGGGTTTTTTTTTAGTTTTCTTCATTTAGTCATAGACCTACTCGTTACACAATCCGAACTTTACACATTAAAACATTTAGAAATACCAGTTTTCTCATAGGCTTTCTTAAAAGTTTACTTCTGGATTCACAAAAGCAAAAGATTTTACTTCACAACCACTCCATTAGATTAATTTATAGTGTTATTTTCATTTTACAGATGAAAAACTGAGGCACAAAAAACCCGCACAATTATAAAGAAAACAAAAACATGATTAGTTATGTGTGTGAAATGTAGGAAATCTTTTATCTATTTTTTCCGAGTGCTTAGCATTCACACAGTTAAATTATTATTCAATTAACTTGCTGTTTGGGAATTCAGCACTTTTGACAACTTCTTCTCAGGTATCCAATTGAATAATATCATTTAAGTGATTCATTCAGCAAATCAATACAGGGATAGCTAGAGAATCTAGTTTTGGAAGGTGGCATTCAGCCTCTCTGACATGTAAGATCATTCCTTATCTTTCTGCAATTCCCCATATAACTCATGAAATGCGCTGAAATTTCTTCAGAAACCTTTTTTGTCACACAAATGTCTTTTATCCCCAGGTTTATCTGATTTTTATGCACTAACTAGATAAGACAGGGATTCTCTGAGATAAAACCACATAAAATATGATCATACTGATACTTTATTTTAATGCATTTTTCCATATGCTTTACTTTTTACATCAAAACATCATTTTTACAACCCACTTACCAAAGGAAATGTATCTGAAGACACACAGAATTGCCAAAATTTATATAGCTGTTTTAGGCAAGTACAATCAAAAGGCTTTGCCTATCACATGACCTATCCCCTTTCATTGTATTCTTTGTATGACCTATAACTATCAAAACTCTTTTCTACAAATGATAACTGAAAAATGTTTCCTAAAGCCAAGTACCTTTTATCAGGACTATCAGATGGAAAAACCAAATGTGGCATATGAACATTCAATAATTAGGTGCAATACTCAGCTGATTAAGATGCTGAGTGACAGAAGTAGGGGGGAAAACATGTAATTCATCACAATCATTGTCCACATTTTTGAAGGTCGGTTTCCTTATTTCATCAGATAAATATAAGAAACACTTATTTTGGACTGGTATTGACTTTTCTCTCAGTCTTATCTATTCACCAGCAAATGGAGAACATCAATACCGCCTCCAGCTCTTCCCAGGACACAGAAAAAACACATGCCACATTGTCTCCCCCAATAATTTCAACACACCATAAAGTTTAGCCTTATCTAAGAAATCAACCAACCAGTTGAAACAAAGAGATATTAAACTATGATTTTTTGGGAAAGTTTCTAATTCTGACAAAATATTTCTGTGACAATTGTGAAGCATCAATTTTCACGTCATTCTGATTTGCAAGCCAGCTATTTCTTGTGTCTTACTTCTCTGCTCTCAGACGAGATAATTCTGTAGAGTTCCACTATGAGTGTACAGATATGAACAGTTACAGAGCAAAAATCCATTTGCCATGAAGATTAAGACAAGCCAAAACCTCTGCCACACCATGATTCACATGCACTGTCTTATCCCATATAGTAGAAAATGTTATTGTACAGCCTATCTTCACCATGTACAGAGCTTCCTACGCCAGTATTAGTGGCATCTTTACTGTTTTCAGACTTCTGTGTGCATGTGGGAGCGAGAAACAGTAAACACTACCCTCTGTTGCTGATTTATGTTAAAGTTAAAGGAAGCAGACAACAGCGGATAAAAACATACTTTTGAGCATTGATTCCATCAATGGCCTGGATCATCCTCTCGTTCAGTTCCTCCTCAAATCTTCTTTTCTGTGATTTCGTTCTGAAATGCAAAATGTGGGATGTTAATGTGGAAAATCATTACATTGTTAATAAACATTGACTTTTAAATAATGGAGTGGCAGCTGGCATAAACTTGTGAGGATAATAACAATTTTTTAACATTTATGTTGCAATAGCAGCTATATGCTTCAGGCACACTGAGCCTCATAATAAACTCTTAACAGAAACAGCATAAGCTACAGAATCTGACACACACAGCTAAAAATCTAGAGTTTAGCTATTAGGGACCACTTAAAAAATAAACACACAAAAAAAGCAAACTAAGACAGTTCAAGAAATTCTCATCAAATGAAAGTCTTCCACAGTGTTATGAGTTCATGAAAAAGAATGGGAATATGCTCAAATTCATAAAACATTCCAATTTCTTCTCATTATTTTTAAAAATCCTTGTCAGAATTGTATGATGAGCAGTAATGTGCTAGTGCACTGAGGCATAATAGCTACTCTCTACCGAAAGCCTGCTAGCTCTTCTTTTCTTGGAAATACTTTATTATTTTCAATAAGAAAACCTAGCACCAAGTCTGAAATTAGTTTCAAACATATGTCATGTTTCTCTATTTATAAGTGATAACACAACTGCAATGAAAAAAAGGATCTTTTCTTTCCGCTGGGCTCAGCATGAACGTAACACAGGATCATCAGAACGGGTTTGTCTTTGCAAACATATGTTACTGCAAATGTCATCAGTCCTTTCAGCAGTTGCGCTCTCCTTAAAAATGGAATATTTCAAATGTTGCCAGATTATGTCTCTGCCTCTTCAAAACTTAAATCCAATGTTAACTTAATAACAGTGTTTTGTAGGAAGTCAACAGTCAGATCTGAAATTTGACTCTTTGCTTACCAAAATTTTCTTAACCTGCAGGTTGAACCCTGTCAAAGGTAACATGGATTTTCCTCAACACCAAATTTTTTTACTTTCCCAAAACTGATAGCCTGTTTCAAGATTCAAATTCATACACAAATGATATTAGTGTACTTACAGTAACTTTAAACAACCCAACTGATTTCATGCCTATTCAATGCTACAGAAATTTGGTGAGAAAGTGTTTACAACTTATTTTTCACATACAAAACAATCTGCCTAGGAGAAATAACTAGACAGGTGAGGAAACATTTTCTAATCAAGCTTAGTCGTCTTGGCAGATCCCTAACATAAGACTATCATGTAACTAGATAAGAGCTAAGACTGCCACAAACAGAAGCCTACAGTCAGGCTTCAAATCCCACATTTTCATATTCTAATAAAATACTGATTTTCAAAGTGCTTATTATCATTTCAGGTCTCTCCTGTGGGAATGACTAACTAGCTCATCTAGAATCCTAGTTATATGCCTCACTGTGGACTGAGAGTCCAGCAATAGTTTCTAGAAACTCCTTCCATAATACGGAATCAGACAAACAGTAACATTTGGACCTTTTGGAACTATTTTGGAGTGAAATTTAGAAACACAGAATCAAGAACATCTCAGAATCTTAAAGAATTGCATTATTTGCAAATACCACAGGCCAATGATCTTTCTTTTTACCACAATAGTAATAGAAATCCTTTTGACATACTGTCCAAATGTAAATGCTCAGTTTTAAAATCAGACACTGTTTTTATTAATATCATGCACACTCAGTCAGAACTTGTTCATCTTCTGTAATTTAGCAATATTTTAGGTAATTGTCTAGCTCTGTAGTAACCTGTGATTTGTTGAGGAAACATTTACCAAGCAGGGAAACAGAGAAGAAACAGACAGAATGACTTGTTTCCATAACCACAGACAATAAAAATACAAATTTTTAAAGGGTTCTTTCAAACAATTTTATGGCATTTGCAATGTTACTTATAATTTTGCAAGAATTACAGTATCTGAAGTGTTCTCAGGTCATTAAAATAAAAATTAAACATCCCAGGTTTCTGAGAGTGCTAAACTTGTTTTTTTAAACAGATGTCATTCTTTTCCTGATTTAGAAATTCTGAGTGTTATTAGAGAAGTGATCAGTTCAGCCCTGTTTCCATTTCTCACCATGTTGCCCTAGTCATTGAAGTACCAAGCACAAGAATGAAAACTTAAAGCTATTATGATTTTGCAAACATTTTGTGCAGCAGGAGCACTACAGGAAGACAACATAATACCTTTTGAATGTTTACTACTGCAAACATACTACAGAGTTTGAAATAATAAAACACAATGCAAATACAAAGCAATTAACAAAATACATAAAATGTCTCTTTTAGTACATATTATTGACTGCTGTAAGACAAATTATTAACAGCCCCTTCCATCTTCCCCTTTCTAACCCCTCTGTGCCTCCTCTCAATTTTCCTGCATATAATTTTCTCCCCGACAGAGTAATTGGGTTGTTAGGAGAAACAAATAGTAGCCCATCAACATGCTTATACTAATTCAGAATAATGCTATTTGTTAGCAGGAAGTGTATTCGCAATTCATAAGTATCATGTTTGCCAAATCTCTTTCCATAGCCCTTCACTGTGTAAGAGATATCAGCTGAAAAAATAGTTTGGGTGATAAATGGCCCTCAATATTTGAAAGCATGCCTTATATATATATAAATTAATATGAATGTATATGTATTTATATGGACTTTATATGAGTAAGTGATTTTTGAAAATTAATTTACCTCTCTCTGCAACGCTGGAAATGATATTGCCCCATGGGAACATCCTAAAAAACAAAATAAAATACCTATGAACTATAATAGACTTTGACAACATTAAGTTGCTTTAAAAATAGTGTTGAAAACAGGGTCAAGTATGAAGAAAATTTTCCAGTACACACACTTTTATCATTAGATTAAAACCACCTAAAAGAAAAATCCAGCCAAGAGTGAAGATGGAATGACCTGGACACAAATTGATCTATCATTATGAACGCTAAATAACTAATACAACAGTCCGAATCCAAGAATGTTTTGCTTTACTAGAAAGTCATCACTGTTTTAATGCAGCTCAAACTGCCAGCTCCAGCAAAACACACTGCTAAGCGCTTCTGAAAAAAACAGACCTGAGTGGCCAAATACAGACAATAGTCATTATTTTTTGTTGATAAGCTACAGCAGCCATCACAGCCACATTTATTTTGTGATTAACAGTAATGGCTGGGTACTTTCTGTGATGAACACATCACAATGCACTGTATTTATTGAACAAGAAGGATTAGGTGGCTCAGTCCTATGTTCTTATATGTAACAGGAACAAAATGGAATGACAATGTTGAAAACTATTAAATTTACCTTATGATTGGACATTTTAGAAGTAGAAGATAATGCAATGTATAAGCTGTGGACTGACAGAATTTTACTGACAGGAGTAAAATCTTGTTAGCAAACTTAAAAATAAATCTTTTCTGTTCACTGTAAGAGATGTAACATTGCACTATAGTACTGTGAAACTCAGGCCATTAGCCATAGCTGATGAGTGGTTAATGTGCCTTTTAAAGGTAGATGTTGTAGTGGGTACGTATTTAATTCCCAGAGAGCTCTTCTAACATAGTCCACTCCAGGTACCACAGGGATATTCTAACTTCACAGCCTTTGCTCTAGGTTTGGCCTTGTTCCAAATGGAGAAATAGCCGATAAATCTCAGGGAATGTTTCTGTATAAAAAGTGTCCCTTCCCAAAGGTCTTGCACTCTGACTTTGTGTTCAAAATGTCTTTCTACAAGGTGAACAGCAGCCACTCTTCATGCTGTGACTGAGGCTCAAGCTCAGAGGGTCAAATTGTGTATTTTAGTAAGTATGTTGGACTCCTTATAATTCAGAGATGCACTTATAGCAAGACACGGCTCCTTAGCGTCTAATCCAAAGCTGACATGCCAATGGAAAAGCTCCCAGCAACTTCACTGGGTTTATGCCCTTTACAAATGCATGTATTTGCTATCAGAAATAAACAGGTATTTAGCAATGAGCACCTTTTTCCTTTCAAATATTGCTAAATTGTACGAAATGACATAAGTAGGCCCCTACTGTTGTGCTAATCTTGCCGTTTTCAGTGGTCATGCTGTCTCTGTGGTGCAAGTGTGCAAATGGCTTGGCTGCTCCCCAAGATTCCAGATACCGGGTCATGCGGACAGAAGCTCTCATTTTGGCTCCATCAAGAGTATGTCGAGGTCTAATGTGGTGCTGAGGGCTTCGCTTCTCTCCCTGGTTGACAGAGAATAAAAGGTGATATCAGTCTTGGTGTTCATTACCTTTTGAAGCAGTAATGTATCATCTGGTACCACATATCTGCATGCTTAGGAACTTCAAAATGGAGAGATGCTAAGAACCTGCAATTCTTAATGATATTGCTGGGAAATATCAGAGACTTATTTCTGAAGAGCAGGAAAGATTTGCAATGCAAACATTATATATTTGCAGACATCAGTAATAGCTCTGATCAATCTTATGGTAGTGAATTATTCAATAAACTGATAAGTGGTCCTGCTCAAAAATTACTATGACTGGCCACAAAATAAAAGTACTACTAACCTTAGGATTGATTACAAAGTAAGTCTTAACATTATGCTCTTTCAGATATGGGTCCCTCACATCTCCATCCCCATCTTCCACTTTGTAAGCTCCATTCAAATGTGCCAAGGTGACTGAGGTGATGTGAACACGGCTGAAATCATATTTTAAAAGAATGACAGAATCACAAATACCGATCAAAAGCATAATTTGAACCTGATCAACCTTCTTTACCAGCTTTTGGATATACTTTTTCTATGCTGCTCACTTCATTTACAGTCCCTCTAATCTCATTTTTAGAAGTTCTCATGGGCATAAATCTAAAGGTTTCCATCCACAAAAAAATACTCTTTAAATCACAGGAAAGTCTGAGTGCCTGTTTATTTGGGTTTTTTTTAAAGACAAGGCTTAATTCAGGCTTCTCCATGAAGGCTGATGGCTGAAGACATGGTACCTATGCATTTTTCCATGATACAAGAATCCACGTGTCCAAAGATTAACAGAGAAGCCTCTTACCCTGGGACTCCTCCAGCTTCCATGTGGTTTGCCAGAGTAACGTCATGTGACCACACATCATACTGCCACTTCTGTAGCCCAATAACACCACAAAGCACATTCCCAGAGTGCACTCCTACGCGCATATTAATATCAACTCCAGTTGCATCTCTCACTTTCCTGTAGTTGAGAAGAAAACCTGTGTTAGTATACATAACAGGGCCTTTGTCTTCTTATAAATTAAGTCAAATTAGCAGTAACACCAGTGATAACATTTATTTCTTTTTAGCATTGCCTCCATTCTTTTAATGCTATGTCTGAAGTCGCTTCTTTTATCCTCATCTGAAATTATTTGGGAGGGCTCAACTAAGTAATGGAAATGTTCAGTCTCACGGTAGAACCGAGGGACTACTTTTGTTTGACTGACAGCTTTTGGAGATCTGGAACTACTGTTATGCACCCTTCTATGTGAAGATTCTAATATCTACATTGGAGACCTTCTCATGTCTGTCATATCTGAGAGGAAGGATGAAAAACGCAGCACTTCAGGATATTCTACAGGCTGGTGGCTCTTACACTTCTTGGCAATATGGCTTAATGCCATTCAGGCCCTGGAGAACATAGGCTTAACAGCCTTCCACATGCTTGGTGAATGCTTGGTGTACCCACTAGGTCATTATACACAGCACGAGAGGCCACCCTTGCTGTCCAGACCACATCTAAACCTTCAGCCTTTCCGGTGACTTTAGAGAGCTGAAGTATCTGCTCACCTCAACACAAATCTCAGAAGAGCCCTACACATAAGATAGGCATTAGTCTTTCCTGAGTAAGCTCTTCTGAATCACAGGTGGGTGGCTAAAGTCAAGCAACTAGACCATTTTCAGACATATGTCATATGGGTACCTAACTACATATATAAAGAGTTATAGATTTAATGCAGATGTCTACAGGCTTATACAGTTCTAAGAAATGGGAAGATCATAACTTCGCTGGATTTATGTATTTTAGCCCCACCTCATGTGGACCAAAACATAACCAGTAATAAGGAATATGTACATACATTTAACTTGGAGGAATTCAGGGTGTTGATGGAAGGAGCAACTGTAGAATAAGCAACCCAAATGGCTCCTGTATATGAGTCAGGTTCATAGTTCTAGCAACATCTTCAGTCCCAGTGATGAGAATTATCAGCTCCGTACCTTCTGAATTACAGAATTAAACTGGCCTGCTTCTCTTCTTTTTTTTTTTTTTGAAACAGAACATAGAACTTAACAGGCCTAATTTAATATGTAAATCCTATATTTAAGCAGTAGTTCTCGTGTTCTTTTTGTGAGAAATGAAAATAACTGGAGCATGACTGAAAGTATTTTGTTAAACTGTGGTTTGAAGTTATTAAAAAGAAGAGAGGAGAAGTTTTTTAATTCCTTCAGTCTCTATCAAGTGTTCATTGGTATCTCTTTTCACTTTGCCATTTTACACTGCTCTCATGTAGCTGACACACTTGAAAATGAACTGCTGTGAATGATCTTCGCAAGCAGCTGGCAAGTGACAAACACCATTTTGCTCTGCATAAAGAATATTGAACAAGCTTAACAGTGTGGGAAGAAAGAAGTGTTTTACAAAACTGGGCAAAGTGGAAAAGGAACATTTATCTTCTAGGCATGCTTGTCGAAAGGCTGCCCTGCATATTCTGCAGAGAAAGCCATAAAGTCTGCTTTATAATAAGCTCTCAGGAGTTAAGGACGGGAACAAGTAGAATATGTTCCAGAGCTGAATCTTCTCTTCTGTCTCACAAATTAAAGAAACCACACAAGATTTTAAATTAGAAGTGTTACTCTGGACCAAATTAGGATATACTACTTCTCTCCTGGGCTCCCTGAACAATTGCTATGACGATGCAGGCACTGAATGCGTCTAAGAGCGTAGTCTATCACATCCCCATAGGACACTTGCCTTACCTACAAAAGTACATCTGAAACTTCCCACTATTATTTCATTTTCTGCTCTCATGGTCTCTCTGGTTTCCCTCAGCACACCACAGTCTGTGTGTCTATCCTGGCTGGGCAGTCAAAATACTCAAGACTGTATTTTACCTACTACAGCCTGAAATTTGAGTTTGTAAGGTTTCTATGTTTTTCACAGGCATCGTTATCTTGCAGGTAGTGGTAGCAACTTTACTCCACATAAGCAAGAGCTCAGGTCCTTAGGAAAGCATCTACTCTCTTTACCTGAGCTTTGTTCATCAGTAATCCTGGACTAAAGTAAGACTCACCTAGTCATGTCTCACACACTTTAACACATCCAGTGAGCCCTGAACATTTAGTCTCTTGCAAATTGCTAGTTTTAAAAGCGTATTTCTCTTTTGGATTAGACCTGCAGGAATGAAATCATACCTAAAAATATTATTTTATTTTACATCTAGATTTCAAATTGGTACAACCATCTAATCCAACAGTTTCTTTCACTTTCCTCTGAAATGGAACTCCTTCACACTACCAAATCAAAGACAGCCTTTGAGAATGTGTGATTGAGAAACACAGAATCATAGAATCATAGAGTCATAGAATCATAGAATAGTTTGTGTTGGAAGGGACCTTTAAAGGTCATCTGGTCCAACCCCCCTGCAGTGAGCAGGGACATCTCCAACCAGATCATGTTGCTCAGAGCCCTGTCCAACCTGACCTTGAATGTTTCCAGGGATGAGGCATCTACCACCTCTGTGGGCAATCTGTTCCAGTGTTTCACAACCCTCACTGTAAAAAATTTCTGCTTCCTATCCAGTCTAAATCTGCCCTCTTTTAGTTTAAAACTATTACTCTTTGTCCTATTGCAACAGACCTTGCTAAAAAATTTGTCCCAATATTTCTCATAAGCCCCCTTCACTGAAAGGCCACAATAAGGTCTCCACAGAGCCTTCTCTTCTCCAGGCTGAACAACCCCAACTCTCTCAGCCTGTCCTCACATGAGAGGTGTTCCAGCCCTCTGATCACTTTTGTGGCCCTTCTCTGGACTTGCTCCAACAGGTCCGTGTCTTTCCTGTGCTGAGGGCTTCAGAGCTGGATGCAGGACTCCAGGTGGGGTCTCGCCAGCGGCAGGACTCCTCTCAATCCCTTCATCCCCCAGCCTGTACTGATACCGGGGGTTGCCCCATCCAAGGTGCAGGACCCTGCACTTGGCCTCACTGAACCTCATGGAAATTAGAAAGTCACCAGACAACAAGGGGGTGGAGTTTGGGCTGAATGAAAACAGCACATATATTCATACACAAACATTTTGCCTTAACAGATAAGCTCTAGCCTTAAAGCATCCAGTTAAGGTGGCCAGCTCTCAACATCAAAGGCAGCAATGGCATCTATGGCTTGATAAGGTGAGCATCCCACTCCTGGGCAAGCAGGCTGCAGACTATAAGAAACATTGGATTTGTTCCAACATAGAGCACAGAAGAAAGCAATTAATCAATGGGTCTACTAACATGTTTAAATGGAAACAATCTATACCATAGTGAGGCTGAATTGCTTAAAATAGAGCTACACATCATTAGGAAACAAGATTGAATAAGACTTCTTTTTGCTTCAAAGAGAACTGGAACTGAAACCGTATTCAGGTGGTAAAATCTATACAGAACTGTTAATCGAAACAGCAAACCGCTTTGTTTCAGTAACTTATGCACTGAGGGGTCAGTTTGCACCTCAGTGACTGAATATAACAAAAACTCATATCTGACAAAAAAGATCTTTTAGACACAGTGAATCAAACATATATCGAGTGACACATATCCAACAGGAAGAGTATTAGTACTTCTAGTTTTACAGCCACAGAAGTATTTCAGGAGATGCTTCCACACAAAGATGCAGTAATTGCACAACAAAATACGGAGTTGATTAATAATCAGTAATTTTTCTTCACTTGCAGTCTGCAACACTTGACATAATACTTTGAAAGAATTTGAAAACATGAGGTACAGATTCCTCACTTTTTAAAGAGTGTTTACCGCTGTGATAATCAGGCATCTCTGTACATGAGTGTTGTGGATTCTGACTACAGTAATAAAATCAGATCAGAATGTGCTATATCACTAAAAGATATCTTTCTAGTTTATAAGGCTGCTCTTACCAAGGAGGACCTTATCATCCAGCATTAACAATAAACATACTCAATAGCAGCTTGAGCAGCAAGTAATTTCAGAGAAAACTGGGAAATTCTGGAGTGTGAGGAACTGACAGATGGCTCTCTGAGCTCAAGTAAATCATTGCATTGTGATGTGTAAAATTATACTTTCAGTTCTTCTTGAAGGGCAATTTATGGCTTGAGCTTAGCATTGTTTTTCCACCAGCCTGTAAACTTCTATACTTTGTTCCCTGAAGTAAAAAAGTAGCAGGTTGAACAGAAACTCTATGCAAATGCTTCTAACTCACATTTATCACACAGCACACAGAACTTTTGATGTGTAAACCAGAAAGCTCTCATTTTCACCGAAAGGCTGGGAAAAAAACCTCAACATTTTTAAGCCAACCAAGGCAGGGGAGTCAGAACTTAAGGACAGACACTCTTCTACTTATTGCTCTAATGCAGGGATGCTAGCTTTAGTTCCTAATATGCTACAGAAGCAAATGGTTTATTTATAATAATGTTCTAGTATACCTAAATGAAAAAGAGGAAGCATCCAGTGAAAGCAATTGAGGAAACAAACAAATCTGTAGATTTGAATACTTGGTAAGGAGAAGTACTCCAAGTACCATTTAAAAAAACAAATTTATATGGACACAACGTAAGGTACAACCATATCTGGATGAAGAAAAAATTTTAGAAAATGCAACGATCTGATTCCTGCACCGAGGTTACAAAAGATCCCTAAAGCAAGGAGATCAAAATCCTAGTTTCTATAAATACTACACCTTTTCTGTGATTACCTTTAGAGGAAAATAATAAAATTTGCATTAATCAACCTACCCCTACAGTAATTTCCCTGGATCGAATCACAAGACCAGGCAACTGAAAACTGAAAGCCTCTTGTGACTACAATTACACACATACGAGGGTAGTATCTAAGGATTAGAGGAATCACTTCTGCATGCCTGTTTAGTTAATCATTGAGACAACACTGTTCAACATAACTATCCTTTTCATGATGAGGTGCACATCACACATGTACTTCACAAGGATGGTAATTTCTTACTTTGCTGCCTGGGCAGTGGTAAATGTGACTTCGGCAAAAACATCAAAATTGGAACTGAAACTTACAGAAGAGCATATCAAGTTTTAAAACCAAAGTCCAGTTGTTTAAAAAACCAAATCAGACAGGTGACTACCAAATATCCAGACCTCCACATGACATACAGTTTTGTAAAGTGTAGCTCACCTAGATATACTGTAATTTTAGTCAAAGGAAACTTAGCTTTTCTACAGAAAATACATTTGTGCCATTAATGATAACTGCTATAAGTAACCATTTACAGTATTTCAACTCCTAAAAGCTAAAAAGAACTTCAGGTATGAATTACAGACAAGGAATTATCTGATTTCAGTTAAAAAAAGGAGAGGTGGAAGGTTTTTTTAATTGTCCTTTCCTCACAAAATGTTTTCCAAATAAACTAACAGAATCAGACCCTTGCTTAACAAATAAACTACAATACTGAGCTGAAGTTCCTAGATAGGCAGGTTGAAGACCCTTCAGCGTGATGTGCAGACATCCAAACTAGGTTTAAGTACCCTTATACTGAAATGTGTCCAGCTTTGGTGGCAGAACTCATTGAGGGCAGGTAGCTAACAAAAGAGTCAGTTCTACTCTGCACTAAGAGTTCAGATAGAATTCAGGTGAAGAGATGAGGGGGAGTAAATGTGCTCTTTTGCAAGACTTCTTTGAAGTCCCATCATCTTCAGAACTGCTACATCTGCCTGTAATCCCTTCCCAATCTACTCTTCAGTAATGAGCTAGAGGATTCCTCAAGTATGCCCATAGCTGTATCCTCAGATGCCTTACAAGTGTTAACCCATCAGATACAACCATATTTCTTTTTCCTCTTTCACAATCATATCAAGCCTCCTGTTACTGAGTTACTTGAAATAAGTTAAAACTGCTGTTTCAAAAGCAATCACATCAGGATTCTCCAAAACCTTGCTCTGTTTTCTGTTTCAAAGACAGAACAAGCATAATGATTATGGGAAAGAAATAAGCGACAAATACAATAATCCACAAATCCAAAATACTGCTGATAAACACAGAATTCTCAATAGTGCCTTAATGTGTTAACATTTTAGAATGTCCTCACCTAAAAAATTCATTACAGAAAATCTGAAACAAAACTTTGGGGTTTAGTAAGACAGGCATATTTAATTGTTTATTTAACAACATGGGAAGTAGGCCTCTCAGCCCAGGAATCTGTAAGCCGTTAGAAATGTCTTTGGTAGACATACCCAGTATCACTCCACAGGCTCATGGCTTGAGGCATCTTAATTGTGGGGGGGCAGCTCCTCCTGACCACCACTGAACTCCATATTCAGCAGGAGACAGGAGCTCTGGCCTCTCACAGAGCCGTTTGACTAACAGGTGGGTGGTAGCATCAAGACTCCAAGAAGCAAAGCTTCCAAGCCCTAAGTGACATCTATTGGAATATTTACCATCTTGTAATAACAGAATCACAGAATAGCTGAGGTCAGATGGACTTCTTGAGATTGTCTAGTCCAACTCCAGCTCAAAACAGGGCCAGCTACAGCAGGTTGCTTAGGGCCATACCAGTTGGATTTTGAGTATTTCCAGGGCTGGAAACTCCACAACCTCCCTGGACAACCTATGCCAGTGATCAGTCACCCTCGTAGTGAAAAAAGTGTTTGCTGATGTTCAGAGGGAACCTCCTGTGTTTCAGTTTGTGTCCATCATCTCTTGTCCTGCCACTGGGCACCACCGAAGAGCCTGGCTCCATCTTCTTTGCACCTTCCCTTCAGGTACTCTAAATGCATTGACAAGGTTTTTCCCCCTCCGCTTTCTCTTCCCAGTTCTTTCAGCCTTTCCTCATATGAGCAATGCTCCAGGCTCTTAATCATCTTTATGATGTAGCGACGAGATAGCCTGGCACAACCCAACATCTTACCATGCTGGACCTTATAGTGAAGCACACCAACTACTGCAGCTCTGAAAGTTTCAACCAGCAGCACAGCTACAGATGGAAAAGAAAATTTTTACTGTTGAATATTTAACAAAAAATCAGCACTTACTTAATGGCTTCACACATGTCCAGTCCCATTTTCACACAATTCTTGGCATGATTTTGAAGAGATATAGGTAGTCCAGAAACACAGTAATAGCAGTCACCTAGGATTTTAATTCTCATACACTCATTCTCCTGGAGGAAAAAGCAAGGTGAGATGGTCATTTTCAACCTGAATTACATAAATAAAGGATTACTGTTACAATGCCTTAAATGATGTTAGCAAAATCATTCTACTTAAGCTTATTTCAGTAATGAAGGATTTGGCTTGCTAAAAAAGAAGTGCTGTCAGAGAAATTTGTGTGGATGATTCCTCCATCTATTATGGTCATTAATGGACAAAACCACGAAGTAAGTTCACTGCAAACCATATATCTGCAGTGTTGTTCACACCTCAGATCAAAAAACTGAGCCAAAGTATCATGTTCTAAATCTAAATAAAGTCTTTTTCTTTGAAATATGAAATCAAAAGACCTAGCCTTCCACATTTACATCTTTGAAGATGCACTGTGCAATAATTCTTGAAACTAGCAATCATAATCTTATTTCTATCTTTTGTACTCTAAGGCAATGTAAAGATTTTTTTTTTTTCCAGCCAATACTGGACAATAGTTTTTGAACTAACAAAAACACCAGAAAATTTTTATCTGTTCTATTGTTTCTGACTTCACCTTCACATACAGCATGGTTTCATGTAATTTTTATAAAAATGACACCTAAGTAAGCAGTAGAAAATCTTCTGATTGTATTTGAATCCTTTCTTGAGGCTGTGGTCCGTAATTAAAATTGCTTTGATCAATATTGTCTCTCTTGTCCTCCAGTCTCTTAAATGCTTTTTCAGAGATGAGAAAACTGACTATATCATTTCTCTATCTTGACTTCCTTAATCCTTGTTATTATAAAAAATCTATTTAAAAAGCTGTTCATCTGCCATTAAGCTTTATTGGGCTCCATGAGCTGTCTCTATCGGTCCTGTTCGAGAGCACTATCTTGGGTTTCACAGATTGTCACACTGGCAGAAACACACTGTTGGACTCAGACCAGAGCCAGACTTTTTCTTCACACATTTCAAGTCTAACTTTCCCACCAAATCCTCAGAAATGCTCCCTGAAGGTAGAAGAGTCTCCAAGAAGAAAAAATACTTTAAAGATGACTTAAGTATTTCAACAAACAGTAGCAGCCCAGTAGAAACCCACCTTTGCAATCTGGTCAAACTTGCCAAACAGCTCATTTAGCATGTGCACCAGTTCCCCTGGCGAGCAGTCACTGGCCAGGCGAGTGAATCCCACGATATCAGCATACAAGATGCTGCAACAGAAATGAGCAGAATTTTAGTCATAGTTTCCTTCTGCAGAACTCAGTTTTATCAACCGACAACAAAACCTGAAAGTAGGCATTCCGGACTTCGGAGAGGTATGCCTATACCCAAAACAGCCACTGCTAAATGTAGAGCAATAAATATAAGTATGTTTATAGGTAAACCTACATTTACCTTTATAGATGTTACATTTCTAGGTAATATATACCTATATTTGCCTCTATAGGTATTACCTTCACAGATATTACCTTTATAGGTACACCTATATTTATAGGTATTTATAGGCACTCTATACCCATATTTGTTACAGTGTACTCAAAACACAGAAATCGTTTTCCTACTCACAAATTGGCAATATAATCATGGCAATTATTTCAGCATACATGTTTATTATCGGAAATTGTTTAATAACTTTTTATCATTGTAGACATTTTCTGTCTAGATTTACCTGTCAGTGATATGCAGCACGGAAATCTTCATTCCCTTGTTACTCAGACTATTAAACTCAAGCTTGATTGCTAAGACAGTCAAGCCATACACTATGTTTTTATTCACCAAGAAAACTTGACCAATTCATAGAATCAGGCTAATGAAAAAGTATTTGTGCTTGCAAGTGAAAATGACCTTCCTCAAAAGTCCTGCAATACTTGCTTTAAAAAAGCAATTTCTAGAAATGTTATTCAAATTAACTTGTTCAATCAAAAAAACAGGCAAAACAATTTGTAAAGATGAAACAATATTTGGAATGAATGGTGAATTATTTTTCTAACTTCTCTAAATTTATAATTAATAAATAATTAGATTTGTCAGCCTAATATTTTATCTCAGGTACTCTAAATTATGTATGTGATACAGCTGCCTCTCTTTACATTATAGAAATCACTCCAGTTAAGAAAATTGCAGATTCAGGATAATATAAATAAATAACTGTCATGAATTACAATTTTGACTAGTATACATGAAAGCAGGATTCGGTACTTTAACTTGAAAAATTAAGACATTATGAAGAAAGCCTGTTAATGTGTGGCTTTTTCTAAATGGCTCCTTTGTATTATCACCTTTGTTGCTCTTCTGGAACATGCAATTGTTAGCATTTGATAAAATTAACAGATATTAAACTTTAAGTTGAAGAAATGCTTATTAAGCCAATTATTTTCTTAATTGCTGTCTTCCCACTTTGATTTCAAAATTTTTCTGAATGTTGTTGATGCATTTTATTACAGTTCAATACCTTACATTGGTGTGCCTTTTGACATACAAATTGTGGAAGTTGTTGGTGTTTTCCAGCTGTCCTGCCTTGGGACCTTGTAACCTCTGAATGATCTCTGCTTTCATTTCCATGGCAATGTGAGCAGGCAGTAAAGAAAGTAGAAGGCGCTCCTAAAATTTAAAATGAAATGTCCACAATTTCGCATGGAAACAACACTGTGCAAGGCATATTGTCAATACCCTAGAATATTTCGATGAGTCTTGCACTTAGGCATTTGCCTGGTATGGCCTCCAAAATTAATCAGTTCCTTGAAGAACTGTGCAGAGACATACACACATTTACAAGTAATATCTAACTTCTTCAAGGTTCTGTGTATATTAGAAGAAGCTTACGCTAAATTTAGTGTCTGAATAAGTTATGTACAGTAATCTATTAAATATCTGAGTAGGATGCAGGAAATACAGATTAGGAAATAAAGCAAGACCTGCAGGGACTGTTCAGAGGACTTCAGGGAAATGCAGTCCAATTTGGGCAAGAACAGGATAAATTAGGGGGGTTTAAAATATATTTTAAATGTTTACTCATAGTTTTAGTAGTTGTTTGACTGAAAATGAAAAGATAAAATCAGGACACGGACCATTTTGAAAATGCAGACTATTTTGATAGGTACTCTCCCCTTACTTTAATATGGCATTTGACAAACAAAAGATTTTTGAAAATATGAACATAAAAGGAAATTAAATATTTAAAAAAACCCCGCACACTTTTCCTTTTCTTTTGTTGTTATTATACTCATAGTCTTCTCCTTGAGAAGCTCTTTACATCAGTACATTTTGCCCATTTTACCCATGACAGCTTTTCCTTGAGTTCCTACTTCTCTGGAAAACTGGATCAACAAGGGAATAGCTAGAATGCTGCAAAAAAACCCCTCCCTGCTTTGATCACACTCCACCTCAAAACTGCACAGGAATTTCCCATTTTGTCGTAGGCAGAGGGAAGAGGCTAATTCTGGCTAAGCACAAACACCAGAACCCTGAACCAGTGAGGAGGGGGAAGGCAGCTGTAAAAGCCCATGATGGAGTCAAAGAGAGAGAAAACTATGCCAGAAAAGATGACGACCTCAAAATATGCGTGGTGTGCAGGTGTTACTCGCAGTGACACATTCTCTTTGGTTCACAACATGTATTTTTGCAGAGTTTGCAGTTCTATTCACGACGGTAACAGAAGAAGTGTAACCATTAATCCAATGCTCTGTCTGTGATAATTACTCTTGTTCAGTACTAATGACCTTGAGTAGAGCATGATAATAGCAGGGCTAGAGACTCTCTGGTATTTGCAGCTACCTTGCTATCTCTCTTTGTCACGTATAATGAAGATTTCCCATTCCTCATAGCATTTGTGTACCTGTAAGCATAGCATTAAATTACATGAGGCCCCATGAAATAGATTCTGCATACACTTGGTAAAAAAACTCTATTTCAGTGAATCAAGACAGAATCTTTCTTTGCTGCCAAGTCATACTAAACTAGTAGTTTCCTTTCCTTTTTCTTTTTTTTTTTGTTTTCACTCTGGTGAGATCTAAAAATAATTTTGATTCACAGATGTATGGACTGCTCTTTATTTTGCATACTAAGGCATATCACCTAAACAGTAATACAAGTCATGAAGTAAATGTTAAAGGTAAAGCATACGTGTCTCTAGCCTGACTAAAGGAGGCAAGAATAAAATAAAAGATGTACTGTTTTCCTACTGCTAAGATCTCAAATTTGGCACATCGTAACTGAGAAGAATATTTACAATTGACTTTTCATCAGAATGTTAATGTGGCTTTATTTCTTAAATGCAAGATTAATTTAGTATGTTGAGGCATGTTAGCAAGTACTCATACAAGAGGCTGATATATTTTAATTTCTAAGGCAATCCACTGGTCCTTGGTGGAGGTATTTTGCTACCTTGTAAAGAATGCCTGCAAAACCAACAGATTTTTTTCCATAATGAGAGTTTACTCTTGCATGTAGCTCTTTATCTAACAGAAAGTTGCTGTTTTGTGATGTGCGCGACAGGTCATAACTTGCTAATAACTATCATTAAATAGTTAACAGAGAGATGAATGCTCTTAGCTCCAATTTTACATCATTGTGCCTCTGTTGTATGATGGCCAGTAAATGCAAGCTAGTTCGCTATCTTCCTATGACTCCTTTACAATTCCAGACATGCAGTGAGGCAGACACTCAACATCCAGGTTACTGCTTATGTCTTTGAAACCCAGAGAGGCTGGAAAAAGGTCAAAGAGAAAAGCAGCAAAAATTTTCAAGAAAGCAATAGAAAAAGCAACAGAAAAAGTTTTCGTAGGAAGCACCATAAGGTCAACTACAAGATGAAGAATCATAAGAGGAAAGCGAAAACAGATGCCCTCATTTTGTAGAGGACAGCAGGAGAGATTGGATATTTCCCCTCCTTTTTCTCTCCAGGCCAGACCACTATTCCATTCTACTTAAATGTCCTGGTGAAGCTGTTCACCACACCAGAACCTCCCTCCAAAGAATGTTTTCCTTCCTCCACCTCCACTGTGCAAAAGAGAAGGTTACAACCAGAGGTGGCTTTAAAGAACTGTAGTTGGTGAAGCACACTCCAAAATACGCCCAGGTACACCTAAATGCTTCAGCCTCCTTCTCCACCATGCAGGCCGCGAGCGCTCACATTTCAATCCTGTAGTTACCACTTGTGTGATAATGCGTTATCAAGTCACATATTACTTTTCACACAGATTGTTAATTTTGGTTTCTTTCATTAAAAGGCATTTGAGAAAAAAGCTGCATCTCAACTGTTTATGAAGACTGTGGCTGGGCTGGTCAGCTAGCCAAATACAAAATGGTTACAAATACATTGTTCAATCTCTTTCTGCTAAAAGATCCTAAGAAATACAAAGTATTGGTGGTTAAAAAGAGCATAGTGGAAGGATCAAAACCAATTACTAATCAGATTGCAGTGCCTGATGTTGTGCACTGAAATTTCCTCAGACTGGAAAAGTGTGAGGAACATAGCAAATCAAGACTGCTGTTTACAATGTTTTTTTATTTGATAATACGTTCTGTACTATTGTCTCAAAAAGGCAGAATATCTACACATCAAAACCTAGGTGAAATGACACATAAGATACTGACTTTGAGAAAAAACACTTGTGTATTTGTAGTAGACAGAGAAGCCACTCTCAGAGCTACAGTCTGTAAGAAAAAAGCCAAAGTAATTCTGAATGTAGGTCAAGAAGCAGCATTTAAAAGTCTTCAGACTAAAAATAACAGTACCCACTTCTGGTGAAAGAGAAATTGCTGTGCTGTGGCAATAATGAAAACCCCCTCACAATTGTCTTTGCCGGACATGTTACCAATATGACCTTACGTCCAGTACACATGATCCATGCACACAAGACTACTTCCTGACCGCCCGTGTTCTCTGGGGCTAGACTTTCCCCCCACCACTCAAATCACTTGTAGCTGAAATCTTTAAGTCCTAGGGCTAAAAGACAGAGCACACAATCCATACTGAATACAACATTATACTGTCTTTCAGTAGACTTTAGTACTCCTTTCTTCTCTGAACAAGTCCAGCTGGACTCCAGTGGATGGCCAGCAAGTAGTCATTCTCCCTAGATTCTCTAACTGAGGATTTTCAGCAGTATCCATCACATTGTTATTTGAGTTCCTGTTCTCTCAAACTCTCACATCCAGGTTAATTTCCTTGTCAGAATTTCCCCTGAATTGTACAGATGACTTCATCAGTCATTCCCAGTTACTCATCACTCCCCTAAAGCTTGATGAACTCTAAATATTTGTTTAGCTAGAGTAAGTTAGCACAATGCAGTTCAGGACCATAGCACTGTGTCAGTTTTTGCAAGGTGGCAATTGCATTTGCAGTATCTTGCACAATGGAGGTCATGCTGCTGTTGCGCAGTAAGCGAGCAAATCATCCTCAAATGCTTGGTACAGAACATTTTCCTAAGTGCATATTTCACAAATCAAACTCTTCTTGGCCTGAGGCAATAATGCTTTATTTATTTGCTTACCCCCATTCTGTTATGTAAACCACCAATTCTGATTCACTCATTTCTACAAGATGACATGACTATCAACTCTTTACCGAAGCATAAATAATTGTAAAAATTTATAGATTTAAAGGCCAAATATTCTTCCATCTAGTCTGATCTCTTGAATAATATAGACAATAGAATGTCATAATGGAGAAACAAAGGTATCATGGTAGGGCTCACTACATAAAATTAGCTTAGTGCCTTACTCTGAATGGAGAGAAACTGTCCTTCAAGGCAACTCACAGAATCTAATACTGAATTTCTGTAGGGGGCAAGTGTCTCTCTCTCTCTCTCTCTCTCTCTCTCTCTCTCTCACTCTCTCTCTTTCTCTTTCTCTCTCTGTTGTCTATGGAGGGAACTGCAGGTCCAAATTTTGGTCTTGCTGGAAGAAATGTCCATCTTTGCTGTTAAGTTCTGGTGTTGAAGAAGTCTGCAAAAAAAACTATATATGTAGCTCAATAAAGGATTACAGGAACATTTTTCTCCCTATAATCTCATATAGCAATATTTTTGTCACTTACAATGTCATTTAGGACACTGAATTTTGAATTCTACTTTTCTGTGGGTTGAATTTAGTTTTCAGATTCTTGTGGCATATGTCTAATCATCTATTTAGCAAGTTTGACAAACCAGGTCAATAAGTCAGCAGTAAGAGCTCTAGAAGCATTCAGCCTGTACATGCATCCAGCTTCACAACACAGTTTACAAATAAACATGGATAACATAAAATTTTCAGCTGCCCTTGAAATGTATCAAGAAATAATCTACAAGAAAGGAATCTTGTGACTCCTGATCACACAATGATGAATCGGCCAAGTGGCTGACAGACATGGTGATCAACAGGGTACTTGTTTGGCAAATTACGATACTGTTTACCCAGATCTCATACACATTCTCTTAAATACATCCACTAGGACAAACAGCTGTAAATTGTTTTTTCTTAAAGCTAACTTGGACTCTTAACTGGGAGGGGAGATGATTTTTAAAAATTAGGTGCTATTATCCCCCTAAATTTAGCCTGTGTTAGTAACATCCACCAACCTATTACTTGTACTGAGACTAATAAATTGCATTTTACTCATACACACCAAGAAAGGTCTTCAATTTTGATTACAGAAACATCAGGAACTGGAGAATTCATCAACTCCTTAGCTGTTTGTTCAAGGGATTAATCAGCTGAACTGTTAAAAATTTGTTAAAAATGTGTTCTGTATTTCTTACTTGGAAGTCTTGGTCCTGTTATATCTTTCTCAGCTAAAGATTAATGTCCACACTCTTTTCCCTATAAAATTCAACACTAATCAGACAACTTAATCTTCTTTTTGCTTAAGTAAACAGACTTAGCTCCATAAATCTCCTGCTCCTAAGTATTTTCTACACTCTCTTGTCTAAAGCCTCAACAACCTTCAAACACTTTCTGAAAGTTCATTTGACACAAATGCTAAGATTTTGCCCCAATAAACAGAAACATACACACACACACCCTCCTGCCTTATTCCCGTCAGTATGTCCACGACTTACACTGCAGAGCTTTCTGCTGTAATATCTCTGGAGTTCCCTGTCTGCTATGTCTCCAAAATATTTTTCAAAGTTGCAGCCTTCCAGTCTTCTAGGAATTACCTATACTCTGCTTTTAGAATTATGACTTTCTAGACAGTTATTATAAACTGTCTTGATGAATATAGTATTCACTATCAGATGAGCATTTGTATTTTCTGCAAAAATGAATGCCTGTGATCGTCTTCGCATATCTCCTAGATCATTAACAAAAAATACAAAATAGCATAAAGGATGAGAACTGGTTCTTGCAGAACACAACGCACATGCCAATTCATTAAACATCTCCACTGAGAATTTCCAGTTACCTCAATCAAAATCCTTTAGACTGTGCTCTTTTGATGGGGAGTCGTGTCAGTGCTTTTAATCAGGATGCCCAGCATCATTGCATCAACCATCTTACTGAAATCTACTGCTTTTGGAAAGTTGCTTAACCCAAACCTGTTCCCTGTTAAAAACTGAAAAACATTTTAGGATGACTCGATTACCTGCAAAGTTGTTGAGTACATCACTCTACTTCTTTCCCAATACAAAACCACCACAGCAGCATCTTTTATTTCATGCTGATTGTTTATACTCTTCCTAGCTAGTGACAGCCCCTTCCTTTGTTAGGATGGCTTTTTTCCTGGAATGCTCCCAAAACGCTATCATCGGCCTTGACAAAAACAGGCAAGGATTTTTCCTGACATCTAGAAGTCTCCTACATACCACAACTTTTGTCATATTGAACCATTTTTTTTTTACATATCTAGCTGCTGCTTTTGCTTTCATTCGTGGCTAGTACAGGCTTTACGTTACAGCTGACATCTTTTATGATGAGAGAAATACAAATGTTCATCTGCTCTTTAACAGACTCCTATTCATTTATGCTTTTTGGTTTTTCCCCCTGTGGAAAATGAGTTTTTGCAAATCCCCAAGCACAGCACCATCAGGCTTTTTGTCCTCATGATCCCGTAAGTGAAATTTCAAGGCTGGAAAAGCCAATATCAAAACCCGAAAAGCAATACACACAAGTGGAATGAGAGCACCGTCCTCTCAGTCCTTGCTGCTTCATCAGCCATGGGACGCCAACTCCCCCATGAAGATGTTTCGCAGAAGACAAGCCGTAGGTGCCTGGGAGCTGCCCCAGTGAAAAAGGGAGCTGTCCAGTGGGGGCTGCCGGCGGGGCAGGGCCCAGTGCCATGGCCAGGTGAGCGGGGCAGGCCCCGGATGGCCACCCAGGGCCCAGGTCACCAGCCCAGACCATGGCGATGAGCCATGTCCGCCCGGGTGCTGTGACCTGACCAGGGCCAGACTGAGGCCCAGGGAAGCCCGGGAGGTCAGCTGCAGGCTGGGGACCGGGGCCGGGGCCGGACCGAGGGGCCCGAGGCCAGGCCCAGGCATGGCAGTAGCTTCCCTGGAGCTGTAGCTGAGGCTGGGACCTGCCCCCGCGGTGCTGCCCAGGAGCCTCTGCCCAGGGCAGAGGGGCTGCCCTCCCGGCCCCGAGCTCCAGCCAAGCTGCTGGGAGGGAGCGAGGTGACTTCAAATCATTTCATAACAGCAAAACATCTGTAGCATGACTTGCTCACTTAGCAAGATTGGTGCAACAGACCCAGACTTTCAATAGAAATGCATGTATCGGTTTTCAGGCTAAACACGCACCAGGCTGCACCCTCCGTGTGCCCAGGTCATCTGCTGCCGACCACCTCTGCAAATGTACAGTTAACATCTAGCCGGTCACCTTCTTCTCCGGGTAACACTAAAGCTACCCGAACGCACTGCTTCGCTGCAGCGGTTTCAGTGTATGGATCTGAAAGCTCATTTAAATGCACAGCCGCACCACATATTTGGCAAAGACAAATTCTTTCAAGGAACTTAGGGGATGCTTAATGTTTATGCATAGATTACAGTTTGCATATGCAGGCTGTCTATGACTAATATTGCAAATGAGGTTCACTACACCTTCAGAATACATCCCCATCTTGTGGCTGTTCAAGAGACGAGTCACCAAAGAGCAAAACAATAGAGTAGAAACAGAACATAACGACATACACAGCCAGAGCTGCTTAATTAATTGACACAATTTCAAGGTTTGTTTCTGTCTGATCCTATTAACTCTTACTTTAAGTTTTACATTTCTCAGGATCGCTGCTGAATAGACAGAAGCAGTATTTTGCAAAGAATCTGTCTCATGAGATTAACATTAACATATCATTTTTAATAATGGTGAGGTATTACAAGGCTGGCATTTGCTCAGTACAACTCTTTCAAACTATAAACCCTTTAACTCCAGTCTCATTTCACATTTTGATTAAAAGAGTTTTATGTTACTTTTTCACTAGACAGGAACAAAACCACACACAGCTCTCCCTTTGCATCTTTTCCTTCTTGTAAACCATCCACGGGACATGTCAGGGAAGATATTTAAGAGTACTGCTTGAAAGGTATCTATGCTGCCCTTTCCCCAAAGACAGAGGTTTCTTGTTCAGCTGCCCAGTTTAGAGTCAAACCTTGTGGCTGAAAGGATCAAATCCAAAGCAAACACAAAAGCATTTCTAAGGCACAGCATTGCACCTATATCAGAGGATCATGTTTGATGCACGTTGGCAGCATCGCTCCTCCACGCTCTTCTAGTTAATGTGAAACTGGTTGTTTTTACCTCAGACTTTGCCTGCTGATGTTTTAGCCATCTGGTCATAGAATACTAACTAAGCATGCAAGACGGGATTTCTTTCTGTATTTCACTGGTATTTTTCCAATATTTTATCAGATACCATACAGATACCACATGTTTGTGTGATGAAATGCTAGTCACCACACAGCAGAAGGATCAAAATCACGGATCAGTCACCCAACTACGCCCGTCAGGAGCTCATAAACACTTCAAAGTGGGTCAGACAGATCAATCAGAAGCAGGGCCAGATGACAATAAAAGTTAAACAAAACTCAATCTCTGCATTAGATTAGTCACGAGTAGAGGTACTCTACTCTCACAACAGCCTATTTAAATGGAGAGAGAAGTTTATTCAAGCAGAAGCTAATTCAATAAATTTATTTCATCCATATATAAATTAAAAGTGAACCTACAGTAAGGATCTATCCTTCTTCTTGTGAAAGAGCGATGATAAATTTTAATGACGTAAGCTGTATATTTTAACACCTTTTTTTCTGAGCAGTAGTAAGCATCACCATTCATTTAACAGCTCACTTCCTAGCCTTGAAGACAGAGGAAACTGACTCATCCTAGGTAGAAATCAAAGAACAGGCAGATGTCTGGAGGGTATACACCATTAGTGCATTCATAAAGCAGACCATTTGTTTCTTTACAATGGACTAAATACAAGGAAACAAGAATGATTTGCACTATATCTCTATCATGAGAACAAAAGTTTCTCTTTTGCTTATTCACAGAATATATATCTTGCAGAAATCTCCCAATTGCTCTTTAATCATTATATTCACTAGCTACTAAATATAGAAAAATTTAAAAGAAAAACTTTTCTCCACTGGAAAATGAACAAGAAAAACAGAGTTTTGAAAACCAATTCTCTTCATTTTGAGGAACCTGATCAGCAAAAAATCCCAGTAACTTACTATAGGGCAGATACATGCTAAATTATTCATGAACAATTATTACTAGGCCTAACCACAAAACAAATTTTGGCATAAATCATAGCAAGGGTTAAAGCTTCCAGAATTGTCTTGGTTTTATTTTCTAAAACTCCTAAACAACATTTTCCATGTTACTGTGTGCACAGTTTCCAAAATGTTTTCTATGGTAGGTTCCAGAGGTATTTAGCCATATAAGGACGCAGACAGAAACCCAGGTTTAATCCACAGAAAGACTAGGATGGTAAATGCCATACATTCAGGTGCCTTGTCACCTGTGGAAAGCTGAACCCAAGAGGACAGGCACTAAGACTGCGTGTGCAATGCACAGAGAAAATTAGAATCCTAAAAACGCGACTGAGAAAAATGAGAGCTCAAGAGGGAGACCACATTAAGTAGGAAATGCCCAGAAAAGGGTGTTGTACTCAGAGCCACCAGGCGCTTAGCTCCGGGCTGCAAGGAGGCACCTTTATTTGCTTGGGACTCTGTTGTGGGCAAAACAGGCTAGAGTCAGGGAGTTTTAACTGAATTAATTTATTGCAAACAAAACCAAACCTCTCATTGCTGATTGCAGCTTTTTTTAAAAAAGAAGAAAATAAATACTGATACAAACACTTACACAACCATCCATCTGTGGTACTTCCTGGTCCCAATTTTCCTTATTTTTTGCTATGGATTATAGTCAATCTAACAGAATTCCTGTGACGAGGTGACAGGCGGTGTAGGAAGTTGAGGTGGTATCTGTGACGGTTTATTTCTGCCAGTGTGCCCTTAACCACTTCTGCTGCTCTATGCTTAATGGTAGCTGCTGCCCTTTTACTCAGTGTCCCCACTCCAGCCTGGGACGTTGATGGGCTGCTGTGCCCTCAGCTGTGTCCTTGCTCCAGTATGGGTTGTCCATGGGCCACAGCCCAGATACCCTCACGGGTCTTGTTACCCTCTTTTCAGGCAGAGAGTCCTCTACGCACAACAGCTTGTCTCCAGCCTCCAGCAGCTACCTGTTTCTTTCTGAACCGTGCTTGGGCAGGGGCACCTCTGATTAGACAACGTTTTGGTGCTTAGTGGGTAAGTTTTTGCATACAAAGCATTTCTTTCCATGGTTGTTTCCGTACACACCATGGTGGGATGTAGGCAGCTTTGAGTGGCACGTGGCAATTCAGAAACCCCTTCCCCCCGAGGTCACCACCGCAGCCCCCTGCAACCTGCAGCCGCTAACATAGGCTCCGCACAGAGCCGCAGCTACCAGGGCTGCAGAATCAGGGCACCAGATCCCGAATTGTGTTTGAACCAGAGATCCAGGGGTTAGACAAAGCGCCCCGTGAGCGATCTGTGTTCAAAGCAGTCCTCTGCCAAAAGAGACCTCTTCTCTCTTCCTATACCCAAGGAAAAATGCTTATCAGTGAGTATGAGGTGGTTATTTTGGAGGTAGAGCCCTAGAAGCCCTTTCAGGTGAAGCTAATCTGTTCCAAAATGAAACGATTTAAAAATCAGTGAAGCAGGGACCAGATTTCCTTTCTCTGTAGCGCTCCGGGTGAATTCCCCAGTCCCCGGGCTCCCACGCAAGGGCAGCTGCGCTCCCTCTTTCTCTCTCATGAGATGTACAATCCAGCGGAGACATTCGGCAAATGTCCTTCAACACAGGGAAAGCTGGGCCCCAGTTTGTCCTCTTGTGGGATTAGGTCCAGACTGATGGCCATCTAAAAGCCTCACATGTGGAGGAGTTTTAGATGGGTCTAATTCTTACCAGTTCCACATTTTATTTCTATTGTTTTGGAATCCTGGTTTAGACGCTGGTGCCAGCACATTTGTACATGTCAATATGAACTAAACACACTGTAAAAACAACACCAAAGCTGCAGCTGATTGATTTTGGCAGCGTTCTTTCTAATGGCAAATATCCTATGGATTAATTAAATCTACTCAACGATTACTGCACTTAAATAGCTTCCAAGCTTTGAGAAATTTGGAAATAGTTTGTGACTTTACCTAAAATGCTTTCTGATAATTTCCAGCACACATATTCAATATACTCCATGCCTTTATTTAATTTGATGAATTTTGAAACTCCACATTTTAAACATGAATTAACACATCTATCCATCAGAAAAACATGATGACAATGAGGATTGTGTTGCTGTTCAGAGATCAAACTGAAGGGAACCAGCAGGTAATTTTGAAGACACAGCCTTTTTTGAGTATATACAATAACTGACAAAATTTTACCAGGTAATTCACAAGATCATAATTTATTATCACCAAAAGCTCAGCAACACAGGCACATAATGCTGGTGATTTAGCATACAGGAACCATAATTCCTGGAAAAGGAGGCAGAACTTAAAATTTACATCTTTAGTGTAACAGGATGCTTATTTTCATATTTGGCTCCTGTTCCACTCCTCGTGGTGATTTTTTTTCACCACTTAAGTACTCTTTCTGCATGATATTAGCAAAGGTTACAGAATACATACTTCTTTTTCACACTAGCATTTATACTACATAATTTTGAAAAAAAAACCGAAAAAAATAAGACTTCTGTATGTTTTCAGACACTTGTAAGGAATGCTATAAAACATACTTTTTTGTTTTTATTAGCACACTATTGTCATTAATAAGCCAAAGGAAGCCAATTTCCTTTTCAATCCTGTTTTGGTAAAGCCTCCAAGGCACACCTTAAAATGGTCATGCTCCCGGTGACAGCCTCATAGCTGTATTCAGCAGCACTTGCATTGACACATCCAGCACAGCTTAGAAACATGCAAGTGGTAAGTCCTGCCAAGAATCCACAGAACATGTGCTAAATACACATTTGTGTTGGGGTGAATCAGGGCCTTCCTATAGAGAAATGCCCTATATATTCAGTTTGGGTCCTTGCAGAACTTGCTTGCTTGCAGTTTACAATCTCAATATTAAAAAATATTTTTTTTCTTTCCCAAGGCGTGTGACTGGAAGGGAAGAAAGGAAACCCAAATGTTATTCTCCAAATGCTGCACTCTGAGTCAAGTGGATCCATCTAAACAAGAGCCACTGAGAGATGCAGCAGAAGGAACCTTTCAGAAGACAGGATGGAGCAATCAAGGAGAGAGTATGAAGAAGCAGGACATTACTCTGCTGCAGTGCAACTGACTTCTGCAGGGCAGACTGTCAGCCAGGCGTGAAGGTGACAGGAAGATTTCCTAGACACCCGGAAGGGACTTGTGAAGGTTGTTTCAATGCTGGAAGCCACTGAACACTGTTGAACTAGAAGGGCTTTCTAGAAGGCTAGAGGAAAATCTGCCCTGCAAGGACTCAATGAGAGATTTATTTTCAAGTCTTGGTATTTCCTCTGTTTCTTCAGCAATTCTGAGTTTTCCTTGGTTGAAGAGTTAACTTATTCTACATAAGTAAACTGTGTTGTAAATAAAGCACAACTTTTTTTGAAACTGGCAGCTATGCCACCCAAGGACCTACATGAGTCATGCTTTGTCATACCAAGCGTGCTTTAAAGTTTGAATAAACTCTCTCAGTGATCGAGCAAGGTTAAGCCTTTGCAGCTACGCCTACTCCTGTACAGATTGCAGCCCATACAATGAGCAAATTCTGCAAATTATTTGGGGGCAAAAGGTTGTTTCATATTTGGGCAAGTCAAGGGAAACTTTCATTGCAAAAGCTCATCCCTTTGCTCACAACAACTACTGTTCAAAGAATGACACTGCACATACACAAGGCAATTCTTATTTAACACTTGACAGATAAAGCAGCTGCATCTTATCTGTCTGGTGTGATATGAGTTCCTCTGCTATTCTCCCATATCCTTTTCCTTGTGTGGTCTCCAAAGAAGCCTGGTGTTTTGGTCTGAGACTGTATGATGAAATACTGACAGCTGTCTCAGTGCAACTGGTTCATCTTTCTTTGGCCAACCTACAGGTCTTCCAGCAGGTCAAAATTCATTGGGTTCAGGACAGTAACAGCCACCCACACCAGTCACCTCGCGTCTTCCAGCCCAAAGTCTGGTTTTCTCCCAACACTAAGGGGAAGGTGACATTTTGATAACAACTTCCTCTGCTCGTTTCAGCTAACTTTCCTCATCTATAGGTTCATGCTTCTAGCATCTAATAGCAGCATGCTGAAAGGATGACTCCCCAGATGTAGTTCTTCCATTCAAGTGGTACAGAAATTCAACAGCATATGCAATACAGTATTTTCATGTTTCTGCTTCAAGTGCAGAAGAAGGGAGTAAACAGAAAAGAACAAAATATGTCCCCAGAGGAGCTGGAAGACCATCAATAAATTGTGTTTCTTCAGTGTGATACAGGAGACAGAAAGGAAAAATGGCTGTGCCAGCTGGCCAGATTTAAAATACCTTCAATTATCTAAATCTGATGTTTCTGCTTTTTTTTTCCAAAGTGGTCTACAAAAAAGCATAGGGCTACACCAAAAGCTGGGGCCCAAGCTACACAGCAAGACATAGCAGTAAACATAATTGTTATTTTCAGACACCAGCCAGAAACATTTTTATGAAGAAGCAAGGGAAATGCCTGCTGTTAATTTTACAGTAACAACTGTCCCCACCCCCAATATCCATGTTATTGCCTAAACAAATACATCTGGCTACAGTAAGGTGAGAAAAAAACCAGCAAACCTGCACCTTATGAATTCCAGTAAAACTACTCTTTCAGCAGTCTTTTCATCTTCTAGAAATATACATCAACTACCATCTGTATACTTGCATACTCTGGCTTCATTTTATACATGTATAGAGATCTAAAAATATCTTAAATAACAAATCAAATTTATTTACAGATTTACTTTTGGTAGCATAAAGCTCACTGTAGAAGCTGACAGATCTCCACACTATGGTGTACTATGCAACACTAAAGCACTTCTGTGGATAACACTTTGCAGACTGGTGGAACATGCTCCAACAACAAATTATTGTTTCTGGGACTTGTGCATATTTTATGGGTGATAAGCAAATTTTACTCAGATCTTTACTTTTTGGAGAAATGCAAAAAGCTACTTTTAAAAAAGCCCTGAGAATAAAAGAAAATTAAAAGGACATAAAAGGGATTTTTTTAAAAAAATACATTTTTAAACAATTTCTCAGTGGAGAGAACTAAGCAAATTAAAAATATTTGATCATGCAAAGACATTTATCCTGTCCTATGACTGCTTACTTTCTTCAGGACCCTTTCATAAGGGATCTTGCCTTCCAAGAAATCCAGGCAGCCCATATCAAGTGGAGCATTGTCACCCACAGGACTGCTGAAACCTTCAGAGAATTCTTAGGTTTTTCTCTGCAAAAGCTGTCTTGACTTTTCTTCCATACCTCAACCTCACCTAAATCTGAAGTGATCTTATATTCCACTCCCACTCATCTGACCGAAACAGACACTGGGTTTCTAAGTCAGTAGTCCTCTGGTCTGCCCTGGAGCTCCACCGAAATTGGCATTGCAGTTGCCTCCCTCCTGTCCTGCAGCAGCAGCACAACTCATGGTGAGAGACTCCACATAAGAGGCAGCAGCAGCATTCCAGCTGTTTCATTCCTGAGTTGCTTTAGATCTCTCTTCTGAATACACAGATATGAGGATTTATTATCACTTATTTTATTTAGTCTACCTATTCCTTGACCTCTCCTCCTCACACTTCGCTTTGAGATAAATGCTGTAATGAGTCTTCCATAAATGTGGAGAACTCATTTCTTCCACAATGAATGCAGAAGCATACAAAACCTTATTTACTAGGTTTACTATGGAGAATCATATGGTATAGTTCCTGAATATGAATTTAATCTGAAAAAGACAAATCAGGTCCTTTCTGTACTGTTAAAAATATACTTCATGATTCTTTCTAATCATTGTTAAACTTGCAGTAACATTTCTCTTTTCAATGATAATCTAATTTTCCAAAAAGATAAGAAAATATTTTTTAATTTTTAAAATTTTTTAGTATTTTTTTTCATCTAAGAAAAAATTCAAATGCTCTTGCAGTTATTTAAAATTACTCTATTAGCAAATTGCTTTCATGGTAAAAAGGTATTAAACATTAAGAATGGATTAAATTGAATGCCTTTCTATTCCTTTCTTTTTTCCTTTTTTTTTTGTCTTGTGATTGAGAACAAGTATCTGGTCTAGCATCAACTAAATTAATACTTTGCTTTCAATGGTGGAGGAAAAGTAGCTTTCTTTTGATTGATTTTTAACATTTTAATACACTACCAAGAAGACAAAGCAGGCAAGCTACACAACACAGCCTAGTCCTCACTTTTACTGTTCCTTTTGATATGCACTTACATTCTGTATCAACAGACACTTGAATTCACCCAACATGACTTACAAGAGAAACTGAAGTGTGTTTAAGGCATGACTACAGATACCTTTCTGAACAAGTGCCTAACATTGTTCTGTTTGGGATTTATAAAATTAAGTACTATATACCAACTTACAAGTTCAAAGGGCACTGATATGACAGAATGCCTTAAATTTGTGTTTCATTCATCCACATATAAGTTGTACTACATCATGTCTAGTCCCTTTGAAAAAAGCAATTAACCCAACATCACAGCTCTACAGATGAAAGATTAAAATCTTCCTTTTCTGAATAAAGAAAACTTACGAGCGTATTCTCCTGCATAAGTGTTGCCCTGCATAGAGGTATCAGACACAAGACAGATGGGAACTTGTGGCGATGGAGACAGAATGGCAACACTGCACCACTTACAATTACCACCAGGCGACGGGTACGGTGGGGTTACAGCAGCCCTTGCAGTGCCGTTTGCTAATTTGCTCAACAGCACATCTTCCACTGAGGGGTAAACAGCTCTGCATCCGTGTTAGCACAGGCAGTGACTCAGAAGTAGCAGTCGCTGCACTCACCCTGCAGCTGATGCCAGAATGTTCCCAATGCCAAATCTACCTCACAACATAAAAACCTCTGTAGAGTGCAATTATTTATTGATTTATTTATTTCAATATGTGGGCTTTTCAGACTAAGAAACTGATCCATTCACCAAGGCTAGGCTAAGCAGCAGACCAAGTCAAGGACACATTTCCATAGAATGAAAATCTTGCATCATACCACACCAGTAATTTTACTTTCTTTCCTACTTCTTAAAAATGTGTCTTATTACCTATCCATATCACCAGGTTGAAATTCCAGCATCATTTAAAATAAGCCAGTGGACTGGAGAACTGCGAGTGACTTTGTGCATTTCAGAAATCATACAGTAGACTTGTAAACTAGTGCTAGATTTTTTAGTTACATTACCCACTGTATTCTTGCTCTCAGTGAAAATGTGTCTCATTGCAGGTAAATGACTCCTTGTTACGATATTTTTAGGGGAAAGAGTTTAATTTATGAAAGAAAGTTTCAGATATTATGTCTGGAAAGGGAGGAAGGCAGTGAGTCACTTAAAAGATGACAATCGTATGTAGTCTACGCTTATGCTCAAGAAAAGACAGAAGAGTTTTGGCAATGGTTCTTTTTGAATCCAGTAGCAATGCAGCTGACTGTGAGAAATGTGATATACTAGACACAGACAGTAACTGCACCATATGCTGATCTTGTATCAGATTTTTCATGAGTATTAAAGAAGACAAACTTTCTTGAAAAATACCACTCCATGGTAAATCTCTTAATGAATTCAGCTCTCAGAAGAGGAGGTGGAAGAACGCCCTCTGAAGCAGGCATAGGAGGACGAAGAGGCTACATAAGCTGACAGGAGAAGGATGTAGAAATAAGTATCAGTAGCTAGCTGGGAGAACTCTGGTCAAGTACTTTCATTGACTAAATAGCTGGCCCTTCCTACACATTGCAAAGGCACCCAGGCTACACCAGCAACAGCCTTTCCAGATCTGAAACCACAGCCTGAGTATGGTGGTTTTGAAGTCTGCTGTGTGTGCACACTACATCTTTTTCCACTTTGCCTCTGCACCACAGCTGTTTATCAGCATTTAAAAGGAGTATTATGAATGTTTTCATTATTTTCAGTGAGGTTTCCATATGTTAATATGTTTTTAAATCCGAGGAGTACCATTGAACTAGATGAATTAATGATCAACCCAGAGTTTTCTGAAACGAGTTTTGAGGGATCTCCTATAATGCTCTGTCAGAATCAATCATCTTCAGGGCATCTGGTGGTACCTGTGGAGGATACTTTGGTGCATGCTGTTAGGGCTTTCTTGATTTTAACAGAGATGTCAGTTAACAGGACGACATTTTAATGTAATTTTGGGGGTTAAATGGATATTGAACCTCTTCTGAAAACTTTCAGTCTGCTTTCAACAGTGGCATACATTGCAGCCACTCCTTCAGCTCCCTTCGTCTCTTACAAGTTCACCCCCATCTCTCGCAGCTCTCCATAGTCCACAGTTTAATGTCTAGTTGGCCTGCCTCATTGCTTATGTAAGATCCCAAAAGGGTTGAAGTCCTTACCCATTTCCATAGCGCTGGATGTTTTTATCTTGTCACTGAGACTCTGATCACTTAGTTTACTCCTACTAGTATGGCAAACAACTGCATGCTTTTTCTGGTAATCACTGTAAATCATCACTATGAGTAGCAGATGCTTATCACATGGCTTCTACATTTTTATCATATTCTAGAAAAGTCACTATCTTCCTCTGAGGGGATGGCTATTTTCCTACACATATTCACAACATAGACTTTTTATTTGCACCAAAATTTTAACAAGCATCAAGCTGACTTGATTCTTTTTTTTAAGCATGTCCCTGACAGTATGTCATAAATTTTGCAGCTCTTACAACCGCCTGCATTTTAAGGCATCCGAAACATGGGTGATTCTACTTAACTGGCATCATAGTTTCCTGAGATTCACCTACTGCATCCATGTTTGCATTCCAGACGTTTTACACTATGGCGCTGCCGCTTCCTTTTCTCTTAGGTGCATCTTCATTCATACTGTTCGCACCTGTCAACCAATTCACCTTCAGCCAGTCATATCTTTAAAATGCTAATGTACGCTATGCTATGCAACAACGCACTTATGTCTTTTACAGGCTGGATAATAATTTCAACGGAATGAACAAATTCAGGAAGAAACTGTGGCACAATGATTTATGTGAGCAAGTAATAGTACATCTATTTATAGCATTACACAGCTTTTTAATGATAGTCTGTTGGCATAATTAAGAATCCTTGCACAGAGCTTGGACAAAAACACTAACAACAACAATAATATTTAATTGCATTTTATATGCAAAAATTAATGGGACTTCAGCTAACAGCAATGTTATTCATATGCTGCCGATTCTAAATTGGGTTGTGACATATCATTTGTTCCTCAAACTCATTGAAGATGCATACATTAATTTACAAGAACTCCAGAAAATGCATATGGGGAAGAAAACTTAGCTCTACAGTTTACACAAAATGAGGAAAATGAAGAGAAAGTTTATCACAGGACACTCACAAGATAAGCAATCAACTCTCATTAGAAAGGCATATGTTAATAGAGCAACAAAAGGTTACATATAAAAGAAATATTTAACCTAAAAAGCTGGTATAAAAAGAAACACCAAAGCTTGTGATTTTGTTTCAATTATTTTGTTAGAGCAATAAAAAACCCCAGACATACTTTGACATATTTGCAGAGTATTGTCACAGAGTATATGTCACAGTAACAGTCTCAGGCAGACTAACACTTCCACCTTCTATTTTTATAACTACTATGACAAGCTCAACATATTTTTTCCCTGTGGTACCAGAAAACAAATGTTCATTCTTAACATATGGTGACCATGCAAGGATGTATTTTAAAATAATCTGGAACAATATTTTAAAATGGAGGAAAACTGCCTGTGCAAATTTTTTTGAAAATATGGAGAGAAAATTGAATTGTTATTAATTTAAAATTCCATTCTTCAGAGACAGATTTTGTCCAGTAATTTTTACATTGCAAAATCAGTGATGAGGAGTTACTCATCTGGCATAAAACTCTTTACTGTAATTGTGCTTTTAAAGAGTGTTTTCAGTGTGGATCATATTACTGCTGCACATAATCCCTATGAGCACTAGGCCTTTTTAAAAATTAATTAAAGAAAGAAAAGTAGCGCCGGTTGTTGCAGCATATCAGCCTTCAGCTGCCTGAGGGTTCCCTTCAATGCAGTAAAGGGCGTTATTAAAGGTATCCGTGGTGGACTGACTCATGCACAAAACCAGACACAACCTATAAAGAAAAGAGAATTTAACAAAGCCAAGTTAAATGCTTATTTTCCCTCAGTCCTCTCACATTTGAAAGATCACAGTACCCAATATAGCTCAGAGTTGGGATGGAAGGCAGGTGTCAGGATCTACTCTGGCTAGAGCATTTCTAAAGGATCACATATGCAACTGAAGAAAGGCCGTCTTCCAAAACTGATGTTCTTTCCAAACGTAGGAAACAGAGAAGAGCATAAAATCATTAAAAGGCATGCAAAGAAAGTTCTGGAGAAGCAATTTTGTTTGAGCAATAGAAAGAAAGGATTTTTGTTATCAGGGAGTTTAACCAGAGTTGGTGGGGCCAAAGGAAGATTAAAATGCACCACGGAAGGACTGCCAAAATCCAGGTAACTTCTATTCCTACCAACAGGAGGAGATTGGGAAGATGCAAAACTATTAATTTTCTGGGGTATGAATGAAAGAAGTTGATACAAATTAATGTCACAGTAGAACAGATTTTACAGCAAAGTGACAAAATGAACAGGTACAACTATCAGGGCCGATTTTTTCTGATGATACAAAGTTATCCTTAATAACTAGGAGAAAGAGGGACTGTGAAAAGCTGTAGAATGGTCTCAGAACACCGAGGCCACAGTTTCACAGGACACACAACGCAGCGTACCCACCAGCTGTCACCAAGAGCTCCCTCCCAGCCTCCCCCACCACTGTCAGCCATCACGGCTCTTCTGCAATATCTATGCTTGCACTGGGTTTTGACAGCAGAGGAGCCGCAGAGTTGGCCTTTGCTGGAAGAGGTCAGTGTCTCTGCAAGGGGTCCACTGCAGAACAAAGCTGAGCCCATCGGCAAGGCTGGTGGAGTCTCTGGGAAAATATGTGTTAGGAAGGGCAGGAAACACCGGACAGAGAGAGGAGGAGGAAACAAAGAGTGAGAAACAGCAGAAGGAACACCAAGGTCAAAGGAGGAGCTCCGTGCTGGAGCAGATATCCACACTGAAGCCTGTGTAGAACAGTTCCAGAGGAGATGGGTATGCCTGAAGGAACTGCAGCCTGTGGAGAGCCCATGCTGGGGCAGGGGAAAACCGAGAGGAGGACGGAGCAGCAGCAGAGAGGAACCCGGTATGTACTGACCACCCGTCTATTCCCCGTCATGCTGCCAGAGGGGAGGTAGAGGAGTTGGGACTGAAGGAGTGAAGTTGAGCCTGGGAAAGGTGGGAGCAAAGCTACGGCTTTAATATCTGTCTCTTTTGCTTCTCACTAGCCGAAGGTGTTAGTTGGTCAAGAGATTAAGTTAATTTTCCCAAATTTGAGTCTGTTTTGCCCACAATGGTAATTGGTAAGTGATTTCCCTGTCTTCATCTTGACCCACAAGCTTTGTCATCCCTTTTTTTTTTCCTATTTTCTTCCTTTTTCCTGCTGGGCTTGCGGGGGAGTGATGAGTAGCTGAGTGGGAGTTTGGCTGTGGGCCATGGCTAAGCCACCACAATATTATACTGTTTTTTAAATACTACAGGAATCTTCCTATTCAACGCTGCAAGAATGTTTGGGCTTGTCAGCCATTGTTAGAGCCTCAAAATTCATTACCCTGTGTAAAGTCATCGAAAGAGTAATTTTCCATTATCTACTAAAAGCAGAAAATTAAAAAATGCTACACAGATTTGGCACTGTCCTACTGCTTGAGCAGTCACATTTGATAACCTATAATAAGAAAGCTGTAACTGCTGAATTTGAAAAAAATCCAGTGACAGTAGCAAGGAAGAAAAAACTTCAAAATAGGCACACAGCAATCTGGGCTTTAGACTATTTGAGACTGAATTAAGTGGGCATCAAATAAAACTATGCAAGCAATGACTAAAACAAACAAAAGGAAATTATTTTTGAGACTGAATTAAGTGGGCATCAAATAAAACTATGCAAGCAATGACTAAAACAAACAAAAGGAAATTATTTTTCACACCACGTGCAGCTGAGCTGAAAAAGTGTGCAAAGGGACTTGTGGATGTCAAAACTGGTTAAATGCAACAACATCAGTTCTGGGTCATTAAGTAACACAGCCACAGATTTCCTTGTGCTCAGACAGTTTACTGGGGAAGCATCACTCTCTGCATAAAAGATTATCTTTTCCACTTCTTCGTAGACATAAGCTACAGGCTAGCCACAAGATATTGGGCCAGGTGGTCATCTCCTTTATCTCAGAGTGGCTGTTCTTATGCTCTTTGTTCCTAGCAATGTCTTTACTCTGTTTTTTAACAATTTTTCTTTTTTGGTCTATTTATAGAATATTTTAAATAAAAATACTTGTCCTCTGAGCTTCTCATGTGGTTGTTTAAACAGTCTGCATGTCTCCTTCCTGCCTTTTCAGATTTCAAGTTATCTCCTAAATGCTGCTCTAAAGCAGTTTCTTGATTTTTGTGTAGTTCTTTTTCTTTACAGGTGACATTACTTTTGTGCTGTTTATTTTTTTCCTTTTTAATCAAGCAGGAATGCTCACATACAATGTTCAGGACTAAATAAAGGCTTACTTTCCTTATGGGATTTCTCCAATTAGTGTACAAAACTGAGGAGGAACTTAGCTTAAGAATTTGACCCTAGTAATCTTCTGTCTGCACACTTGCGCATGCTGGATCATAACCCGTAACAGAGCACAGCCCATGACATTTACCCAGCCCACATGGATGCGACTGAAGCCTCCTGCTGTTGCTGCATTTGCCATAGGCAAAGATGCGTTCGTCTCCCTGAGCATCCTCAATGAGAGGCTGAGAATGTAGAATAGCTGGGAATTGACATCACTGGACTTGTGCATTTCAGTGTTTTTCAAAGAGTTTATCCTTTGCACAGACTGTCTAGGGGGGAGTAGCAGGCAGGTTGTTTTACATTTTTGAGGCTTTTATCGAATGATCGTTAATAACCATCTGAAAAAATAGGAAGTGATGATAAGGAAGGTGAATAAAGTTTGAATAGGACCAGCATATTAGACACTCACAAATGTTTACAAGCACTAATCTGACTAATCACACAAAAGAAATACAGTAATAGGAGTGAAACTGGTATGTTCTCAAAGAGTAAACCAATCCTGGTTTTTATAGGGTGAAGGATCTCCCTGAAACACTGTACAGAAAAAAAACACGTACTTTAAAGGAAGAAGGATATGCATGAGGAATGTGGATGTCCCAAGAGATGAAAAAAGGCATGGAAGAAGACACCAATTTACGGCGGAGAGAGACATGAAAAAAGGAAATAGAATTATATTTAACACTATAAAATGCATTTTGAGATCCATTTAACGAGAATATCTGACAAAGACTAAGGATGCCACAGATGCAAATGACAGAGCAAACATTACAGAAGAGTAAAACATTACAGAAAATCACCTGGACCAGCTGGAGAAAGTGTAACAACACAAAATGTCAGAGGTCTGGAAAACATGGCCTGTAAGCCACAATGGAGGAAACTGGGCTTGTTTGCCCTGTTAAAGGGAGAACTGAGGGGAGAGAGGGCAATAGCCTTCACGGGCACAGAAGGCTCTAATAAAGAGGAAAGCAATAAACCTTATTCACATCCACTGTGAATTGCATTCACAGGCCTACATTGCATCATGGGATATTCAAGTTGGGCAACAGGGAAAATATTCCCCAAAGATAAAAACTTTGGGGAGCACATCGATTAGGAAAGGTGTAGAAGCTCCAGATTTTGAAGAGCCCGTTAGACAGCATTCTGTTGAGGATGTTTCAGGTATATTTGGTCCTGCCACCAAGCGAGGAGAAGGATTAAGTAACCTCTTCATGTTTGAGACTTCTTTTTCTACATTTTACAAAAAACATGCTGAATTAGGAATAAAACCTTCTATAAATAATATTTTGAAAACACATCTAGTAGGGTCTGCTCTACAGTTCTGCTTCTGCTCATGAAAATTGGTTGAACATTTCACTTATACACAAATCCCTGTTTTTGAAAGGAACAAATTAAGTTCACAAAATGGGTTTCAGTAGATACATGAGGTGAATGTGAAAGTGGTAAGTAGTTAAATCTGTGGACTTTAGCTTTGTCTCACACTTCTCTTTTTCCTCTTTATTCTTTTTTGAATCTCTGTCATCAGACAACACATTAAACCCAGAGGAGGCCGGAAAGAAATCGTTGGTGGCTCTGGCAAAGATTTAGAAGCAAAGTGTCAGGTTTCAGTGAAATAACGAAATACAGGGAGAGGACATTCAGGGAGGGTGCTTACTTTCACGACTACATCATTTTAAAAAGGTTAAGCAGATTTTTATCAAGATGTCAAATTTACTTCCAGCTATGATCACACACAAAGCTTCATTTCAACCAGAGCTACCTCAAGGACTAGCGCAGCCGTAATTTTTGAGTTTGTTTCCTTTACTACTGCATTCAGATTTTCTTTTTTTTGAATGAAAGGACATTTGTTGATGACAAGGACAACTGTTCATGTGATAATTTAGATTTATGCCAACATATTATCTAGCGTTATTCAACATTCTGGTTTAAAAAATAGCACAGTAGCACAGAGTGCTTACAATCCAACTTCCTAGCAGGTTTTAGAATGCATTTTATTGACAAATTTATTTTCATGTTGAGTATTTTGAGTAGCATGACTGAGACATCACAGGTTTCCTTAGAGCTCTTTGATAATCTGGAAGAATAAATAAATTTAATGCTTTTAACAAAAAACTTCTTGCCTCAATGTCCATATACTTAGTGAGCTGTTGTACATAACCATGCTGTAGGTACGGAAATGCCCAAGCATGAGAGGTTGTACATGCAGAATTTAGCTCTAACAGTAACTGCATCAGCACGCCTGTATCACCTCCCCTTCCCCCCATATAAAATCCCTCCCACCTCTCAATCTGGACGACTCTTTATTTAAAAGAAAACTAAAGTATAAAAAAACATAAAACATGGCTCTGAGAATCATCAAGGCACACAGACTGTGAACATCTTTCAGGGCAACACAGTTCACAGAACCTCTGCTTACCAGTAAGTAGTTTTTCTTTCTCATTTCAGTAAGCATACACACATGCTATTCTTACCAACACCTCAAATATAAAGGGGTTGCCTGAAGAGAAGCCTGGTGACCTATGGGAAAAGTCTGTCATATTCCCAACACTGTCTTTGAGTACAAACCACTGAAGCCAATGATCACTCCAAAGGCAAGGAAAGATTTTTTCTTTATCAAGGAAAACCTGAGACCTTTCTGAGAAATCATGCGGTATTTAAGACAAAGACAATTCAATACCCACTACAAAGAGTTGCCTCTGCTGAAGATGAGTGCCGTCTGTGAAACAGAACCCACCAAGAATGGAACACTAGGCAAAACTTCAGTTGTGTGCAGTGTCTGACCCTGCCCTGAAAAACCTAGCATAATTGGGACTGTTTATGACAACTTTCACCTCTTCTATACTTGTAGATGAATCATCACTAGAAGCACAGCTTATTTTATTAAAAGGTTGAAAAGGAAACAAGAAACTCTTGCTCAAATTATTTTCCTTTTACACTAATAAAACCAAAGTTTAGTTCCTACCACAAATACCAGATTTTTGGCCAGTGGAAAAACCCAAATAAGTCTGCTAAGAAAACATCCTGCATGCAAATAAGAAAAATCTGAACTCCACAGTTTTTGCAAGTGCAAGACCAAAAAAACTGCAAATGACATTTTCCTGATTAGATGGATATCTTCCTTCTCAAAGATGTTTTGGAATCAAATGCAGAGGGACTTCCTCAAGAATTACTGAATAGTTAATACATCAATCAAAAGAAAGTACATTGCCACCCACAGAAACTTCATGAACACTTGCTCTTCTAGCCATGAGGATGTTCTTCATTCACATCTTTTTAAATCCCAAAACTGTCAGGTTCCAGATCATGAGATGCAGAGTTCCCTCCAGTTCCTTCATAAGGAGATCCAGCCCAACGCCAAGTTTCACAACAGTGTGCAGAAACAGATGAAGAAAGTCCTGAAATCAGCTATCTTGTCTGTGCTGGGACAATTAAAATTGTCTTAGATGAGTCTTGCACAATACTTTTGGGGTGAGAGGATGAGCAAAAATGTAAACATCAAATAGTCCATCAGGATTGCCTCTGGAGCAAAGAACAATCAGGAGATGAGTTGTGCATCCAGCATGACAACGTTATCTTGTAGACCCATGGTAGCCACTGTTTGATAGGTATTAAGGTATGCTCACATCTCCTTCCGTCTTTAGCTTTCCTTGAATGACCTGTGACCTGATGGACTTGACTCACCTGTTGTTGACTCACCTACTTACTGTTGTTGAAGTAGACTCACCAAAGATAGGAGGGAGCCCTTTGTGGCTGGAATTTTGCAAGACCAAAATGAGTGAACAGTGATGGAGGAACACCTTCCCTCTTAATTTCTCAGGAGACTGAACCCTTGCCTCAGATCTACAAAATGGTTTTGAAGATGTTTGTTTCTTTTGTCTAGAAGACGGGATTAGATAAAACATCCAAGAAATAGTCAGTACAGTTCATTAGCAGACGAGCTGATGAAGCACCGTAAAAGAAACTTTAGTCTCCCTAACTGTCACTGAGCAGCAAGGACAATCTGTTCTGTAAGGGAAGGCAAGTTGGGGGCCAACAGGACTCCTCAAGAGGTGGCCAAGAGGCAGGACTCAAGATGTCACCAGCAAAGAATTGTGAAATCGTGTCAGCAAGTCAGGTTGAGGATCATCTCTGCAGATGGTAACCAGAGTAAGCCACAGTCCAGTGATCTCCAGTCAAGTACCTTGTGACAGGCAGGTCTGAAGTCAAGCCATAAAGTCAAGTCTGTGATCAACAAGGTAGAAGGCACAGGCATGATAGCAATGCAGCTGCAATGTAGCTCAGGTAGGGACCAAGGGGGACAGACTCAGCAAAAAAGCAGCTTCTAAGGGAAGGAGTGAGGAGACTGTACTATAACTTCTTACAGCTTTCTCCATAACAGCTCTTGTTAGCAAGCTGGCATTGGACACAACCAGTTGAGCTCCTAGAAAATACCAGAGTGGGCTTTTAACTTCACGTCTACCACTTGGTATGCAGTTTTGGTTGAAAGCACCTGGGAATGGTATGATTTCTAGAGTTATCTTTTCTTCCTAGAGGGTGTTTCCTACAGATTGAAGGCCTTCATCTTCAGAGAAAAGCTAAATGGAGGTAAGGGTTTGGAGGGAATAGGAAAGAGAATATTACAAAATGAGAAAGGTAATTGATTTACAATGTGAAAGAGTTAGAAGTAATATCTACCTAAGCTGTTGACAAGCATATGAACTTCCAGAAAAGTCCCAGCTTGGCCAGATTGCTGAGAAGACCTTAAAACAGTGAGCACATCTCTATCCTTATAACATGTACAGCAAGGAGGAAGAATATGGTGGTACATGGGGTTAAAATGTCTCCAACTTAAGTTGTTTAGCATATGTGTACTGCCAGTGTGAATGATTGTATGGACAATCAGTTGAAGAACAAAAAATATTAGAAGTGACATAAAGAAGGTATTTAGAAGTGACAGGATTATTTATAATGCTAGGAAAATACGGAACTATTTGTGAGCAGCCATACAGAAGGTATTTAAAATACCCAAAGGAAATTAACTCAGAAACAAAACACCTGTTTACAATACAGAAGCATGTGCGTTGGAAAGCAATAATTCTGGAAAGAATATGCAGTTAATGGTACTTAACCCAATGAGTAGGACCTCCCAGCATGATGCTGCTGCTAACAAGGCCAATGTGACCTATAGTCTTGTAAAAAGAATCATAGAATCATAGAATCATTAAGGTTGGAGAAGACCTCTAAGATCATCAAGTCCCATCGTTACTCCAACACCACCATGCCTGCCAAACCATGACCCAAAGTGCAATATCTACATGTTTTTTGAACACCTGCAGGGATGGGGACTCCACCACTTCCCTGGGCAGCCTGTTCCAATGCCTGACCACTCTTTCAGTAAAGAAATTTTTCCTAATATCAATCTAAACCTCCCCTGATGCAACTTGATGTCATTTCCTCTCATCCTATCGCTAGTTACTTGTGGAAAGACTTCTTTATGGGTCTTTACCTCTTTATAGGATATTCACCAAGAGCATTATTGACAACAGTATGTTCAGATACGCTTTCCATATAAATCATAGAATCATAGTGTGGTTTGTGTTGGAAGGGACTTTAAAGACCATCTAGTTCCAACCCCGCTGCCGTGGGCAGGGATACCTTCCACTAGGACCAAGTCACTCAAAGCCCCATCCAACCTGGCCTTGAACACTTCAAGGGAGGGAGAATCCACAACTTCTGTGGGTAACCTGTTCCAGTGCCTCACCACCCTCATAGCAAAGAATTTCTTCCTTATATCTGATCTAAATCTACCCTCTTTCAGCTTTAAGCCATTACCCCTTGTCCTATCACGACCTGCCCCTGTAAAAAGTCCCTCTCCAGCTTTCTCATAAGCCCCCTTCAGGTACTGAAAGGCCACAATAAGGTCTCCCCGCAGCCTTCTCTACTCAAGGCTGAACAACCTCAACTCTCTCAGCCTGTCTTTGTAGGAGAAGTGTTCCAGCCCTCTGATCATTTATGTGGCCCTCCTCTGGACCTGCTCCAACAGGTCCATGTCTTTACTGTGCTGACATAATGATATCAGACATACAATGTTATAAGAAATCGTGAATGAGCTCAGTAAAAGGGCACAAGAATGGTCATATGCCTGCAAAACCCTCATTACAGAGAATCCTTTAAGATGTTCAACCTATTTACAGTATTACAAAGATGTTTATGACATGACTGAGCAATTTTGTATATAAAGAAATAAGATTGGACGAGGCCTCTCAGTTATCAATATCCATGTGTAGCTTCTGTAGGTACATTATCCTGTAATCCCAACTTGTAGAGACTATTTTTTAATGTAGGCAGCTGAAAAAGACATAGCAAGGATAGTAAGGACAAAGTGATCTAGCTGTATTTAAATAATTTTTAACTGGAAGTAAAATGGCAATTTAAAAATGAGGCAATTAATTATGGGAGTAATTAGAAATTGAAAACTTTGGACTTGCTGTCAAAAGACATTCTCTTTCTAAAAAGAACTGCGTTTTAGCTATTAATTCTAGTTTTTGTGATGTGGCTGACAAAATTGCAGGTGGCATGACAAAAATTAACATTTGCCTGCCAGCTACATATTTTATCAGAATTATCAGGATATCTATGAAAAGGTGGCAATTAGTATCTGCTTCAGCTACACATTTTACTCTTAAAACATAGCAGCATGATTCATCATTTTATCTGAGAATGTTAGATGTAATAAATTACTGCAGATCAACACACGTAGCAGCAGCTAAAATCTCATCTACTTTACTGCAAAATGGTAAATGACCTTTTCTCTCTTTAAAGTCCTGAAGTAGGAAAAAAAATTACATGGAAGAACTGCAGTGTCTATTGACCTGTGCAGTAGATACTTGCACAAATCACACACAGAATCACTTTGCTAAGCCATTCATCTAAAAATAGTGAACAATATGAGTGTCTTCATGTAGATAACTCGACTTCCAATAATGGTATCTCTCCCTCTAGCAATGAAATATACATTCCCTGGGGTGAAAGGCACAGTTTATAACATTTCAAAACATGACAAGCCTTATTTCCACATAAGGGATCTCTCTTAACTCTTACAAACAATTTAGCAGAGCAAAAATTGGAAAACAGCTTAAGAAAAGTGGTCTTCTGTCAATAGCATTTCTCTACAAAATTTCAAGGTAATTTCTCAGCTCCCTGAAAAAGCAGTGAAAGGGCGGCATCCCACAGTTGATGGACCTCTGGGGTTTTCCAAAGGGGTAAGCCAAAAAGCTGCATACGAAGAGGGTTAACCAGCCACCTCTTTGCACTACTCCATCTGTACAGGGCAGAAGCTCCTAAGCAACTTCTGAAATAGTGAAGTATTAGGAAAGAATAACTCCAGGACTTGCAGTAAGATGCATGTTGCTAATGTAGTACATGTTCCATTTGCAGGCAAGGAACTTAGTATCTTTCATACCTTACAAAAGCTCCGGTCAGCAAAGCATATACGAAGGTTCTGTACCTCCTATCACTACCCTTGCTATCATTTTTTGACCTACAGGCCTTGGTTGTGACAGAAAAGTAAAGCACAGTAATTGACTTTTAGATAATAAAAGCCTGGAGTATCCACTCTGTCGACACGTGCTGTGCAAAGAATGTTCCACAGTCACTTCAAGAGGCTCACAAATCACAGGGAGCAGGAATTTGTTTTGCCAGTAGCCATTACATTTATTGGCCAGTCTATTGTCTCAGAGCTTTTTTCAGAAAACACAGTGGTGTGCTTAGCACTATGAAAGCATCAACTGAACCAACAAGCAGCACGAAAAGGAATCAAGAGAAGGCAAAAAAGGCAACTGCAGCCATGCAAACTAAAAATTGCCTAATGAATTTATTAACATGTTTGCAACACTAAAAAAGAGGGTCCAAGAACTATAATCCAATGTGGATGTGGAAAAATAAAAAAAGCAAACATCTGGGAAATATTATATTTTTATGGTATACCCAAAGCAATCAAAAATAAATCCATCCACTTCAGTGCTTTGTAGGTGCCCCTCACTAACAATATCATCATCATCTTTGGCACAAATGACAGATATTTCTTTGTTAATACTGCAATGAAATACTTATTACCAAATATAGAATGTATTAAACTTGTGTAGTACCTCCCTCTAAGAAAAAACACTAAAATCCATTTTCTTGTTTTCCTAGTGAATAATAAAAACCAGCATGAAACAGGCTATATTGAGATGCCTCCAACTGAATGAGATGCCTTCACTAAAGTGAATGAACAGTATAGTCATTATTAAAGCAGAGTAAATGTCAGAGATACGTTTACAGCACATGTAATGACACTATTAAGAGAACGGGTCTGTTTAAAGAGGTGGAAAAATCTTTGGGGTCATCCAGTAGCTAGTGCAGAGTCACAATGAATGACAGTTAAAATTTCAGTCATTTTAGTAATATTGCCAGGAGAGCTTTAATTATTCTCTATAATATCTTTACATGCACTTAAATACACCAATACTTTTTTTTTCCCCAGAGAGATTCACAAATTAAATGTTATGTTACAGAAAGTGGAAAGAATAGTGTTCCATTGTAGCCACCACTTCTATGACAAACTAATCCTTAAGAATATATTTAGGTAACACAAAACTTTGCTGTAAAGAGCTGAAAAACTGATAGTTTAGCCCTGGTGAACTAGGCTTTAAATATACTTCGAGTAGGGAGATGGCTCTGAACCAGGACAAGCCTACAAATTCATTCTGAATACATCTCACCATCAGAACTTGTTCAATTCAGAACAGCAGCTTCTTCCGAAAAAACATGTTTCAAAGACCATTCTTGCTAAGAATCATGAAGGTGTAGACATCTTGGTAGAAGAGGCAGCAGAATACCACATACCAACATCAGTGCAAAAAGTTAAATATATTAGTGAGAGTAAACAAAGACTACGAGCAAAGAAATTGAAATTCCTCTATTTTACCAACTTGTGAAGTGTTAATTTCTGAGGCCAGAAATAACTGTCTTTGAACCACTGACATTGATAGAACAATATAAAAAGAATAATTGCATTTTTTAAATGATTGACCTATGGTGCTGTTATGTACACATCCATTTTTCTGACAAATTTAACTTAACAAAGTAAAGGTGTATGTGACATTGTGATTTTTGAATGAATTCTTTTAAAAACACTCTTCCACATTAAATTAGAGACAAAGAATAGAGAAGCATACAAATGAAAGTATTCTACTTTAAGCTACTCTCCCTTGTTTCTCTTCGGCTAAATCAGGCTTCCTACATTATTGTAGAATGCTAACACTAAATTTAATGTTTTACCTCTTTCACACATAGCATTATACCATAATCACCACTAATATTCATTAAAAAAAATTACAGGTGGTCACAAATAAATGTAACGGTACTAAACAGTTACTGTATGATAAGAAGGATATACTAAACTAAAAAGCAGAAAGGCATCATAGTTATTTAATGGTCTATTTTCACCAGTAAATGATTGATGTATGATGTAAAATTATTATGTTATTAGCCATGTGAAATTTGCCAGTGAAATGTGCTTGCTAAAACATGACATAGCTCAAAACATAAACTTAGACAGCTGGACTATCTAACATTAGTGCTCAAAGTGGGTTCTTAAATTCACATTTTGGACCCTTAACAAGTGACCTACTTTTGTCAACAGTATACACTAAGTTTCTGTATCCAGAAGATTTTTGTACGCTACTGTTAATTTTAAATCTACCAATATGTACCAATTTGCTATTTAAAAATAACATCTATGTGAAATGACTCAGCATGAAAACAACAAAGAGGCAATTCTAAAAGGCAGAATCAACAGAAGCACTTCTAAGCCTCCGGGTAGGTACCAGGAACATTTTTAGCTGTTTCTTGAAATCAAAGTTTCAGATTTTTATTGAAATATTGAACCTTGGGGGAAAATCACTATATATATATACATATATATATATATATAAAATCAAATATCTTCTTACTATAGTATCATCACACTTCCGTAATCCATTTCAACTTCTACAGTGACTGGGCAACCTGAACGCAATGAAGTGACAATGGATACCCATGTAATTGTCAAATCACTAACTTTTGATGACAAACGTACACTCCTCTTGAAAAATGACTATTATTCTCATCAATAAGCTGGAGCAAAAATGGCTACATTAGTTCTGGTGTTAGATTTCTGTAAGTAAAGAGTCAGTATTTGGAACTTGGAAGAATTTCAGTAATACCTGCTAGGATTTTTATTGATATAAAAAACATTCATTTGCCATTATAGGGTATGATTCAAGGGGACACTTTTACCTTTTCATTTCTCTCTATCTTAAATCACAGTATTCCTGTATTTCACAGCACTCTGCTACAGGAAAGACATTAAAGAAAACTACAGACTCAGTGAAAGATTCAGGCTGGAAGGGACCTCTGGAGATCTGTAGTCCAATATCTTGTTCCAAACAGGGCTAACTTCAAAACTAGATACAGTCACTCAGGGCCTCCGGAACCCAGAAAATATGATTTTTACTGTAATACCACAAGCTCTGTATTCAACACACGACCTTCAGACTTCTCTGAGCTTGCCTTGGCCTGATTTCCAGCCATGGCAGCGACGGCCGGGTGGCCACGGGCCTCTGCCCTCCCTGCGCTGGCTTCGCTCCGGGAGTGCCCGGGGCAGGGGGCTGGCACCCCTACGCAGTCACTGCAGGGGGGACACAGCCCCGACGGGGTAAAGACTCTGTGGGAGGTCAGCCCGCCGCTCCCAGGCTTCACCGG
>Ga0065711_1000387_pt1 | contig 111968 bp, 74 predicted proteins | sample Hoacrofraction12_FD_59098 | JGI IMG/M metagenome (GOLD analysis project Ga0065711, IMG submission 59098) | Hoatzin crop microbial communities from Cojedes, Venezuela - Epithelial fraction 12 v2 (version 2) | ecosystem: Host-associated > Birds > Digestive system > Esophagus > Crop | place... | reverse complement strand
AAAAAAAAAAAAAAAAAAAAAAAAAAAAAAAAAAAAAAAAAAAAAAAAAAACAAACAAACAAAAAAAAATCTTAAACCAGATGGGCCAAGTCTCCCCGCATCCGTTATTTGCTAGAGATGGCTTAGTCAGCCAAAACACAGGGACCGAGATGCCCTTGCCGAGTAGGCAACTGTGGAAGCAAAACCAAGCTCCCAACTGAGCTTACCCACCACACTTCTGTGCACAGGCATGCATTAGGAATATTCCAAAATAAGAAGCAAATTTTAGTGTGGACGGGGCCTGGTTCGTCCAGCTGGAGGGGAAGACAGAAGTAGCATGTTGAAGATTTGATCTGTGGAGACAATTGCATTATAGGGACACCCTCCATGGGGTCCTGCAAGTCTCGTACCTGGGTCTCCAAATCCCAGCTCACCCTATTTATCCTCAAATTGCTCTCACCCCATTCCTTGTGAACGGTTGCAGAGGGGGATTTTTGCATCCATTAAATGAGTCTGTTCCTCCTTAAGATGTTTAAGGAACATCTCTGTTTCAAAACCAGACTGCCCAGTGGTTTGTAAACTAATTTGAGGTCCTTTAACATAAAACGTTCTAACCAATTATAATACATGCAAATTTAATGATGGAAAACAGGCCTCGATAGAGTGCTGATCCAAGTCTTCTCACACGTGGCAGGGAGCGTGATGCTACACACAGACCACAGCCTGGGTCTGGTGAGCTCCGTGAGCAGAGCACACGTGCCAAGCACTGCCAGTGCTCAGTGAAGATGACAGTTTTGCCTGTTGAGTCATTTAATATGATTATTAACTAAATCACATCAATACTAATCATTATGGAAAACTCCAATGATTTTGTAAGGAAACATTTCTGCAAAAAAGTCTACTAAAATCCAGATAGCTCTGGAAGGGAGAAGCTAAGCAAAGCCCCGGCTTCCCTGGGGTGACACTCACACACTCAGTAAGCGCTCCTGTACCGCTCTGCACAAGCCGTAGAAGCAGCAGTCAGGTCAGACTTAATTACAGTGCATATTCCTGAACCACTCTGCCATAAGAAGTGGCTTTTGCCCAGGATGCCTCTAAAATCCTCTTACTTTCCATTTAGCTGGCTGCGTCCAGGTTGGATTACCCATCTCACATGGAAAATTGTCTTTGATGGCTTAGTGCATGTTTACCTCCGGCACTCTGCGGATGTGATACCTGATCCAAAGCCAGCCAGCTGGCACAGGCCCATCCATCACTTCAACATCCCTCACCTTGCAAGGAGCAGCGGGATCTGCCAATATGCTGCAAATATGCCCACTGTACTTACAGCAGTCATTTCTCCCCAGTCACCCAAAATAAACACTCCAGAATATTCAATACAACATGTTCATCTTGGCTTTTCCTGCTGGATTACTGGCTACGATCAAACCTCAGTGTCCGTGTCAGCCACTGACAGCGCAAGCTGACGGCACGCGGCACCCCAGGCACGGCTGTGTCCTGCTCACACGGCATCGCCGAACAGTCGCCGAGCAGTGGCCACGCACCCGGGAGGTTTGTGTTGTCTTTAACGACCAGAGAACAGAGACTGCTGTTTTCTCAACGGAGTGAGTGTGGAAAGCAGCTTGTTTTACATGGATTAAACAATTATTGACACTGTGTGACAGAAAAGGGCTTTTGGATTGTGTCTGCTACAAGAATAATAGAGTGAATGGATCTTTTTTTTTTTCTTCCCTGAGCTCTCAGAATTTTTAGTAAATACTGGTTAGTAAAGGGGCCTAGAGAAACATTGGGGAAAAAAAGGATCATGCAATTAAAACTGTGCCACTCCTAAATGTAGCCACAAATCAGTGACTAGGGAAAGAGGAAACTTGCCATTTAAAGACGAACTGCTCCTATTTAGTTAAGCCTAGGAGCTTGAAGCAGCAATTGTCAACAAGAGAATAAGGAATATTACCCTTGAAGATACATACAAATTTTAATTACAGTTGGCATTTGAGACTGGTGCTGAGGATTGTCATCAGATGGAAAATTGCTGTCATCTTTCTACCCTTAGGGACACAAACACTCAGTGGAAATGACTGTATCTGTAAACCAAGCTCCAACCTGCTTCGATATTGGCTTTACAGTTGGAAAGGAAACCTTATGCTGTCATATTTAGATAACAAACCACTGTCAGCTGAGCCAGACCTCTCCACAACGTGGCAGGGGATGGTAAACTCTAGCAGCTACTAGCAGACAGGTCCAGTCTGACCATGCGGGGCAAGAGACTCCCTTCAGCTCTGCTCCTCCACTCCCTTGTCCCAGCCCTGGAAGCAGAAACCTCCGCAGAGCGGGGCCTTCGCCCTCCAGAGACGATGCTGCTGGGGGCTGGGTACGCCGCACGCAGAAGGGCAGGGTCCCGCGGTGGGAGAGGGGAGGTGGAGCAGTGCCCTCACCAAGGGAAGGGAAACGAGGGGCCAGCAGCCCAACTCTGGCACTCCTGCCCTTGCAAAGCTGCAGGGTGACATGGCCAGGGCTTCCCCTTCCCATTGGATACATGAGGCTCACACTCCACATCTCCAATCGTTTGATGACAGGTTTTTAGGGAGGAGAAAGAAGCAGCTGTAATAGTCACAACATCAGACCTGTTTTCTAGAGATCGTGCTTTCTGAGGCTCTCCATTCCAAGCGCAACACTGACTTCTCCGTGGATTCACGGGCCAGTGGGCCACTTTTGCCTTCTGAGGATACCTGCTCAGTCCAGATGTTCAGATCTGGGCTACACCAGGACCCTGAGCCAGTGCTTCCCACTACTCAGAGCAAAAGCAAACCTCTCACCTAACACAGCCCTCATGGAAAATCAAAGCCTGGTTTTCCTGAGTTTGGGCAACCGAGAACAGCAATCAAAGTTTTGCTAATGAAGCCAAGGCTGTGTTGCAGCACTCCACTTCAGAAACAGAGCTGGTAACGGCTCTCTTACACAGGCACGTGACGGTAAACTCGGAGCTCCAACGCTCACAAGCTGCTATAAGGACAGCAAAGACAGGCTTCCATGGAGGAAGAGGCAGCTACACGACAATGCAAATTGAAAATAGGCCCCAAGTGCAGATTTCAGATTCTGAAATAAGGACTCAGATTTCAGTCCTCTCCTCCCCTGCTCTTACCAGCTCCCTGCAAGCTCAGAAGGGGGTAATGCCGGGGAAAAATGGATCCCAAGCCAGCATTTTACAAAGACAAAGCTGGAATTTCCATAAGCTGACTTTAAAAAAAAAAAATAAATAAAAAAAAATCTATCCATTGAGCCAGAGACTGGAAACTATCAAATTTCTCCTCCAAAGAGCAGATGGGTCTGGAAAAGAAATTTCTTATTTAAAGGTAGAAGGAAGTGAAACAAAGCAGCAGCAATCTTCCATCATTTCAAAACCAACACAAAAGAAACAAGGGGCTTTGATATTGGTAACAGCATAAAAGAAGCCTGTGCTGTCAGTGAGCTCATCCTTTTGACCCACAAGACAGCTTGCCTGCTTTTCGGCTCTGTCTCTGGGCAGCGTACCTGAGATCTAACACAAAGGAATTGTCAGTTTATTGTGACTTTGACTGGAAATCCCAGTGCTGAGAGGGAAATCCACTGGGCTTTGATGTAGAGATTTTGGTAACGCCTGTGCCTCCCCATCTCAGAACACCGTCATTTGATGTATTGTTGAGTAAGGTATTTGTTATCTTCTCAGAGAACACGCATGTAACTTGGTAAATCTATTTCCTGACTGCCTTCTAAGATGGATAGTACAAGCGTTGTTCCTGAGGCATCAGTTTATTTGATACCAGGAACAAGTCTGGAGACAAATGTAGATACCTCCAAAGCGTTGGCATCACATATCACTCCGAGGTCCTCCTCTGGCTTCCTCCAGGTACGCTATGCTAGAAAGCAGGTTCCCTTTATGTAAACTATACTGTAATTTCTTACTGACCTAGCACATCAAGGGGTTTAGGAGACAGTCTCTCCTGGATCAGGAACATGCACTGGCAGCAGCAGGAATGGCATGTCTCCCTCCAGAAACCATGCATGGCCTGTCAGTACAGGCTGATCTGTTTCCCATATAGGGATGGACTTGTCTCCACTGCCAGCATCCCAGCATGGTCCTGTCTAGCCATTACAGCACAAGGCTGGTTACTTTTCTGCAAACATTAAATTGCGATAGGTTTTTCTCAGCCTTTGCTATGAAAGGAGAGCACCACACTTGACATTTTCTTCTGCAACTTCTGGAAGCCAAGCCTCTCTCAAGCCGTTTTGGGACACTGCCATGAGCCTCTTACGAGTATTAAAGCACCCTGGTTAGGCAGCACGCAGCACTGCAGCACAGCCACATCAGGATCAGTGGTGGGTGGCAGGGCCTTTCCACACTGCTACTGCAAGAGACACCGGCAGCTCTTGCAATAACCTTTTATTGCTCTGCACCAAACGCCTTTGGGGAAAAAAAAAGCCTTAGGGTATTTCTCTGTGACAGGGAAGGGTACCAACAGACCTGGCCTGGTCCTGGGGTAACCAGCACATCTTCAGTGCTGGCCCCTTCCCTAATCCTTTTACGCAGGATTGCTGTGAGGCTGTAATTCCCCGGGTCATCCCTTTATCTCTTTTGAATTATCCTGGCAAGCCTCTAATCTTTTAAATTTCTTATTGTATTCCCCAGCATTTGACTTGCTAAGTTTTACCCCCGCAAGCTCCCCGTTAGCTGGCATAATGTTTTGCTGGCATTTTCTTGTTACTGTTCCCATGAAGTTTTAGAAATGCCTTTTCCTGTTACGTGGCACTTTTGACTGTTGTATCACCCAGGTATCTCTACCTTGCCTTACCATCTAAGAATAATACAAAAATTAATCTGTGCCTTTTGACACACCCAAGTTATTCCACAAATGGGGGTTAACAGTTTATCCACATGTATGTTTATAAGTACATCCATTACACAAAAGGAAACTGAGGCCCTGGGAAAGTGTAACACCCCCTTCTAGAAAGGGCAACTCGCAGCCATCACTCAGAAGTGACCAAATTGTCCTTTCCCAGGAAATTACACAGTCACCAATGTCCACAATTCGAACAATTCCTGCTCACAATGGACCTGGGCTGCCCTCCCTGGCATGCCAGCACACCCAGAAACGACCAGCCTGGCCTTGCCAGGAGATAAGCACCTTATGAAGGTACAAAGCGAGCTGCGCGTGTTTAACATCTTGTTGGATCGGCCTCAGAATGTGTTTAAAACAATGGAAGAAGAAAGCATGTGTTCCTTTCAGCACAATCTGTGCCTTATCATCAAGTCTAAATGTTCACAAGCCGTACTGATCCTAATGAGGAGAATGACTTAAATGGCAGAATGTTCTGCTCTTTCTACAGGTTTACAAAAATGAAATTAAACATAGCCTTCCTATTACAAAACAATAGGCAAATTGAAGACCAATTATGCAAACCCATCAGAGAACCTGGTGAACTGTGGAGAATTTTGCATTTCTGAGGCGGAACGACTTTTTAGATGAAAAAACCCTCTACTCCAAGAAATTGAGAACATCTGTGCCATCAAAGAAAGAATGCAGTGAATAATTGGACAATCATAGACAGGCAGCCATTTGAATATGAAGCTGTTTGTAATGTGGCAGTGGAAGGGAAATTACAGAACGCCAGCGTTGCCTGGCTGTCAAATGCCTGCGCTTCTCCCTTTGTGCCTATTCTGGCATGTTGTGCGCTCACTTTACAAGAGTCTGCGGGGTCGACAGCAAGGTCTCTAGGGTTATCAGCTTCCATTATTTTGCACATCAGACACATAATGAAAAAGGAGCAGGCAGAGAGGTCCTTGAGCATTTACTTCCTCCAGCATCCAAGTTTAAGTACACCTTTAACCTCCCCCTGACAGACAGCCCAACCTGCAGCCATCCCCCAGACAGCTGACAGGCAGAACGGAGCAAATATTCTCTCTCTCTCGGCTGACAAACTTCAGTGACCCCTTGCCTCGAGCAACGATATTCTCCTCGTTTCCAGCAGGCAAATCTCACACGGGCTCTCCCGAGGGGGAGACACGCTGAGCCACCTCACAGCCTGCAACCTTCCAGACTCCCAACCCCGCGGCAGAAGCGACCCACAGAAAACCCCTCACTGCACCCGTTGATGGCATCTACCCACAGGCTGGACTGCCCTGAAACACAGGCACAGGGGCCCGAGCGATCCGAGCAACACTTGAGGCCATGGTTCATCTCTCTCTGCAGCATCCAAAGTCATTTGTCTGCAGGAAGACGCGACTGAGTTGGCCATATCTTGTTTGCAGGAATACATACCGCTGTACCAGCTCCACGCTGCTCCTCAGCACAACCTCTCTTGCAGCACAAAATGCACTGCCACGTGTCATGGAGCTACGGTATTAGCGCAAACGTTTCAGGACATCTCCCAGGACAAAAAGGGGAAAATCAAAGTGATCAACCTAGTTGTGATTTCATGGGTAGTTGCACAGATATTCACATGTTACTTTGCACAGTCAGTCTAATAACCAGCTTTCAGAAGGACAGACAGCGTAATGAATGGGTTGTAAAACCGGCTCATAAAAACATTATAGCATGTCTCAGAGCATTTGTTAGCTGTTTGTGATTTACTGGGCTCCCTGGTTTACATTTTCTTATAATTTGCACATTTCCTATGAAAAATAAGCATTCAATGTGCATGCAATTTATTTTAATTTCCCTACCCCCTCACAAGATGATAAAACTTTTACAGCCATGCAAGAATGGCGATATTGTAGTCACGAGGTTCATTATACAGTAATTAATACATGTTAAGTATCCTGTAAATATTATGTTATAATGGCTTTAAGTAAATACATACTGTATATTAGCAGTATCTATTAAGTCAGCGCCACTTAAAATGAAATGTGACTAATTAATCTGTTTAAAAAGTCTAATGTCAACTTGGATATTCTTTAAAAATTACAGTACAATGTTGCAAGCACGAGCAGTGAGTCAGTCAGCATTTAATTATGGAACTTTGACATTAATGGTTGCTTTCCTGGTTTATTTAAGTGGGTTGGACACATGGGCCAGCATGGAAGGAATGAGAGGGATCGAAGGAAGGTTTCATTGTTACGAGAAGCTAAAAAGCCCGAATAATATACTCCATTATCGTTACTGTGAATGGCCACAAACTTGCACATGGATTATTACCACAGCATCTCGTTGCAAAAGGCCCAGCCTGCCAGCACCCGATAACCTGCTCCAGGCAGACAATGCAGCCACAGCAACACTGCCTTTGGGGGGAACTGCTGGGACTCCACTGCGGTGTTGCCCATTTTAGGCATTATACCAGTCTATTAAGGGACGGGGCCTTGCGCAGCCAGGCAGCAACAGAAGCGGAGGCTTTGTTCTCTTCTCAGCTAGAGGCTTCGACACTGCCTTTGTCCAGCACAATGTTTTCCTCCCCTTCATGAAAGGCAGCCCCTCACAAGACTTTCAGTCTTTTAACAATTTCAGTCACTCTCTACTGTCCTAAATACACAAAGCAAAAAAAAAAAGATTCCCCCAATTCCTTCACATCCCCTTGCACAAATGCAAGAGAAGGTGAAACATGCTGAATGAGGGGCCCAGGAAAGGTCACCTTTTCTTTCACCTATGCACTCAGCAAGGATAGACAGCAGAATGCAAAATCTTTTCTAACACACCTGATTTGTATTCATTTTCTCTAGAAGTCTTCATCTTAGGATGCAAGTGTCTCATGAATGCCCATCAGCTCAGACTTGCTCATTTACTGCTGCGTATGTATCGATGGCTATCTCCAGTTTTATAGAAGCTAAAAAAAAAAATGCACCATTGTTGATTGCAGCCTCAATCTTTACCAAGAGCTGGGGTGCAGACATTTCATAAACACACATCAAGTCTGTTACAGAGTAAACGACCAGACCCAGCTCTCTCAAGGCCCTTATCAACGTCTGTAGACCCAAACAGATTATTCCTCTCTAAAGACAAATTCACTAAAACTTAACTAAGTCTGTAACAGAGTTCCATCACAAATGAAAGCAGTTTAAGAAGCTTTCCTTCCATTAATGGAAATTGTTAGAAAGTCCTTCTTCCAGATATTCAGATATGTTGCCAGGACCATGGATCAAGAGGTCTTGGACTCTTTCCACTTCTCCATGGTCAGTTCCTTCAGGTTTTGCCATCAAACAAAACCTAAATAAGTTTTTCTTGGAAGACAAATCTCTCTAAACACGTATGTAGTCTGTTGCTTAACAGTTTTGGTAATGCATTTTACGGGGAAACTACATCCTTCGAGGTGATGGCTAGAACTGACATCCTCCTTGGGTGGTCAGGGAAGCGCAGCCAAGACAGAACTCGGAATGCTGGGAGGCATTTCAAGATGATGGGGATAAATGACAAGAGCTCAAGAAAGGCCAAAAACGTGCGTGTAAACAGAAAACTTTGGTTGAGAAGCTGTGGCCTGGCTAAGCTATAAGAAAGTGAGGTTTAAGACACATTTTCCTTCCCTTCCTCCTGAGGCCAGCAGCCACTGTCTGGTCTCTAGCAAATCAGGGCAGCATGAAACTACCCTAACTTCTTTCCATCTGATACGGCCCAAAGTGCCATTTGGGCAGCTGGGTATCATCTGGCTGTACTACCTCCTGGGCAAACCCTTTCCCCAGGCAATTAACAATCAAGAGAGATCACTTCAGGTGTGAAGCAGAGCCTCTGGCTTTCTGGCTGCTCTGCTGTGAGAGCTCTGAAACCTGAGTCCTCTGTATTACAGAAGTCCCTGAAATCTTGTGGTTTATTTAATGCTTCAGCATCGGCTTTCAAAATAGGGAGAACAGCATTCAGTGGCCTGCTGGTGAATACAAGTGCGTGGATCAACAGCACACCAAAGAGGCAGCGCTGGTGGCTGGAGGTGGGAGACTTGCATCCCATGATGGGATCTCCCATAGCTTTCTTCAAAGCTAAATCACTTAACAACCCTGTGCATCAGTCTCCCTACTGCTAAATCACTATAATATTTGGTTACCTCCTAAGATGTTGCTGGGCTTATCTACTTAATATTCGCAGGGCATCCAGAGATCAAGTAGTTTTATAAGTGTATTGTATGGCTTGTAATCTTTTGATGTTGCCATGCAAAGGAGACATCACAGAGCACAGGAATACCCTGGTAGAGCTCCAAGTCTGCTTTTCACTTCCAGGAGCTCTTTTCTTGCTGTGACCCCTTTTTTAGCAGCACATTCACCTCTGCCTCTCATGAGTGGGAGTGATGTGCAGCATCCCTGCTACAAGCTTCCACAAGCCATGAAAACCTGCTGTTATGACCAGAGAGAAGTAACCAGCACTATTATTTGTATGATTTGCTGAGGTTTGTAACCTAGAATTAATTTTCAAATTGAGTCCAAACGCTGCCTATTTCGCACATATCTGGGTAGCAGACAAGAGCCCTTTTAGCAACAGAAGCAAACAGAGCTACAATCAAGCAGCTCAAGGCACAACCCTCTAATAGTTCAGTAATCAGTAGTAATCAACCCTTCTCTTTATGTTCAGGGAGACCTAATAGAACCCAGCTACTCTACAGTGAATACATTTTCATTTATAAGACTAAATGCAAGCATACGTTATCTACTTAATTAAAATCTAAATTCTCTAACCAACCATTTGTTGTTTCTCCTGGGTGCACGTTACATACATTACTGGTGTTTTCCTGAAATCCATTGCTAATGGGTTAAAATAACTTGATGAAATGTTTCACTTGCTGCATGTGGTTATGACAGAGCACAAAATCCTCTGAAGCTACGCACATAGCTAACTCCTCTCCACCACTGTCCCAGGACAGCAGCTCCCACTTCTCTGTGCTAGGACCCCAATCCTTCCCCTAGGTTCCTCTTGTCTTAGGGGACAGGGAAAACATGATTCTCCCAAACACCAGTGCAATTGCTCAGACTGGAAACTCATAAGCACTTGGTCAGCAAAGGTTTCAGGAAAACTTCCACAGTACAGACCTGATGGGGTCACAAAGTCATAGGAGCTGAAGTGAGAGGGGAAATTCTCAGCTATACAAGGGGAGAGATTCGAGATACTAAACACATAAGTCTGCTGTCAGTTTTGACACTGTAAGGGGTCCAAACCATCTGCTCGGGTTTGACAGATGCGACACAGACCCTATGGAGCTCTGCACCCTCTGGAGTAACAGCTAGGAGCCAGGCAGGACATGCCAGAGCATCTCTAATGGCACCAGACACCCACCTTCAGGCAACAGAAATGCTCCCAAATGTTCAGTGTCCCCACAACAAGGAGAGACTCGGAGTATGGGAGTCCTTTCTATGGATCTGCCAGATTTCAGGAAGAAATGACAGTAGAAGTAACTACCTGCCATTGCTTAAGGTGAAAGGAGGATCCCATTACATGCTGTCCTTGGTTGTTTCCCCTTCTCTTGACGCAACGCTGTTGTTAAAACCTTTCTGAGCTGGATTGCATGGCCATGCTGAGTTAGGTCAGTTTGTGTGCTCGTGGCACTAGTAACCTCTCCCAGCACACTGCCCTTGGATCCCAGGGAACTGTGTCTGCACTCCCACAACCACAAGAGGAACCCCTTGACACTTAAGACTAAATTTTCCCCAGAAAGCTCAAACATCTCCTGTAAGGATTTGAATGCCATTGTTTCACCAGTGGTGAAACATGTTTCCTTGCTTAGAAAATGAGGCGATTTCAGCATATTGATTCCTCTTTTCCCCAGGTGAGCAGAGAACCTCCATCCACCCGCTGAGGAGGGACAGCTGTCCCCTTCTCCAATGAAAGGCTGGGCTTTATATCCAAAATATGTACATCTTCAGAGGGTCACAATCTTTACCACTTGTGCTAAACCTGGCCCATTCTCTGGCTCTCAGAGGTTGCACTTCCTTGTTCCTGCATCTCCCTTACACAGGTGTTAAATACCATTAGCTATTTTGTGTGTCACGAAGAATCTCCTCCACAGGAAAGCAGGGATTGGGAGAAGAGGGGTACAAGTGAGGCAGCATCAAATTAAGACTGACGGCTACTGCTCTTGAATGGAAGGAACCTCCTGACAGCCTCACATCATTACAGCAAATCACAATATTTACAGAGATGCCACCAGGAACCCTGCTTTGCAGACAGCAGACAAAGTAGAAGGGCACCTCTTTCAAGCCATTCAGCCTATTCTGCATTATAATTAAAAACAATTTCTATCCTCAATAGGGTTTTGATTCAGGTAACTCATTACCCCCAAGAGTCATTTGTGAGACTAAACTGCGAATGCCTGTCCCCAGCTGCAGCCCTACACCAGGGCTTTTCACTGTCAGCTGAGAGCGTGGAGTCACTTGCTGTAGTTACAGGCAGGAATTCCTCCGGAGGTCTCTGCACACTCCTAGCACAACGGGCAATTGTTCTGGATGTTACTGTAATACAAGTAGGAAATTTCACGTATCCTCTGCAGGGAAACCAAAAGCCTCCAGCCACAAAGACTCTGCTCTGACTCCACCTGTACTTGACCTGGTTCGCTCTTTAACTAGCCATCTTCATATTTTATCATGTCATAATATTATAATTGTTTTGCATGCACTTCTTTCTAACTCCTGGCTGTATATCCAGTCCGATACTGCCTCAAATCGGGCATAGCCGAAGGACGCCTGCTATTCTTCACAAAGAACAGTGTTGTAGACACAAGAACTGAAAAGCTTTGCTGCTGCTCCTTGCTTAGGCAATGTGTGATCACAGTAGCAGCGTGGAGTGACACAAGTTTTTGGATTTGGTTTAAAAGGGCAGGAGTGTGTGCACAGTGACGCCGCATTGATCAAACACAGCTTACCCACAGGCTCACATCAAAAGGAGAGTAAGAGTCCTCTGTGTTTCCCATCAAACACACACAAAAGGCCAAACAGGTAAAGCTGACCAAATAATTATTGCTAAAAACTGGAAGTAAGCCAGAAATCCTGACCCCAGGGGACGTCTGAAATGTAGAGCCAGTTGCTGCTGCTGGTCCCTGCTGGTGTCATAACAAAAAGGCAAAGTTGTTATTTATTGCCCTTTATTCCTGTAGCATTTGATGTCTTTAATGCAGTTGCACACAGGAGCGAGATGAAGTGCTCTTACTTCCATTTCACATATGAGGAAAGAGAGACATAGCCTCATATTCTCAAAAGGTACTTGAGCACCTAATGCCCTTGGAAACCAGTTATAGCGGAGCGCTGAAATACCTAGGAAAAACACACAGGCCTGAGGGGCTTGTCCAGACTGCCCGATATTGTGACCTGCATACTGAGACCCCACCGAGAGCCCCGACATGTGACAAACGAACACCCTGGCAGCCGCGCTGGCCAAGAGGAGAGAGCAGTTCTCGGGGGCTGGTCTTGGCTCCCGCAGCATCCACAGGCTCGGCCGGCCCTACCCAGGGAGCCAGCCGCTCCGGGCGAGGATGCCCTGCGAAGGAAAGCTGCATCTCAAGCACGCAGAGCACCGGCATGCTCAGAGTCAGAGCACCAAGGCTAAGGGACATGTTTTAGAGAACACCTTCTCCACGGTGTAGGTTCAGTGGGGGTCCCAGGGATTATTCCCGTTTTATAGCAAGTGGAATTATTTTGAGGATCCCTCTGACTCATACGTGAGAATCTCAGCTCTGCTCCTGACTTTTCCGTGGCCTTCAGCAAATTATTCTTAATCTTTCTGTGTCCTGATCTGGAAAAGTCAGCTACTGGTTCTAGCCTCAGATTTGATGGATTTACTTGTTACTAATTCCACTGTGTGGAAGTATCTCTTACTAATCAGCAGAAACTTATTAATTCTCATTATGAGTGCTTCTCATGTCCTTCCTGATAAAGCTCACGGGGAGATACAATAGTTCTCCAGAACAGAGGCACAGTCCCTTGGAAAATCAGCAGGAAAAAACAATCAGCCTATTTCCTTGCAAAAATAACTGCATATCATTATGGGAATTTGCCCCACATTAGATTTCCACAGGAATTTTCCACTCACTCAATTTCTTAATATTAGAGCTTTTTCCCCACAGAGAAACTGCCTTTTTAACCCACATTTTCTGGGTAATTGGACTGGAAATGGGTTTTTTATGGCAGGGAACGGAGCTGGCTCCTCCACAGTTGCCAGTCCACACCCCAGAGGCTCTTCACTTTGTCCGCTGGACATGAAGCTGATGCCAGTCTTCCCAGTCGGTTGCCATTGCAAACATCAGTGCTCTTCATCCCTCCTGGGACAAAGTGCCAGAAAGGATCCCACAAAGCAGAGCACCTCCGGAAACTTCCCTGCAGAGCAACTCAGCTGCTTTTATTTGGGACGAAGCAAAGCATCTCCCACTCTTGAAGTTTACTCGTCACAGCAATGATGTGTAATTCAGCCTTATACATGGCTGAATGTGTAAGGCTGAATTAAGGTGTAAGGCTGAATTAAGGTGGTGACTTCATGACTGAAGTCAAACATTCAAGTCCAAATGAATCTGAACATGGAGTTAGAGACAATCCCCTTGTAATGACATTTGCAGGATGCAGACTGGGATGGAGGTGGTGACACTAACCATACAGCAAGCTCCTACCCCAGAGCAGACCTGTGCTCTACTGAGTAAAGACCTGGATGTATTGTCCTCTAACAAACACAAGTTTCTGCTTCCTCTCTTTCTCTCTGTGCCCTCTTTGCCAAAAACAGAAGCAAGGTGGGGGGTTTGAGGTTGGTTTGTTTTGGTTTTTTCTTTTATTTTCTAAACCTGGCTAACATTTTGACTTTGACTATGAGTTACTTGGAACAGATACATCTCTTGCTATGCATATTCATGACAACCAAACATCAGTCACCTCTGGAGCTAAAACTATGAACCACAACAACTTGCAATAGCCTCAGGCTCCCACCCTCTACCCGCTGAGGCACAAGAACAAGCCATTTCAAAGCCAAGAGGGCACTTCTCCATGCTGGAGATGAAGTTTTCAGTTTGGCTCTCAAAAATAAAAAAATAAGCAAGAAAACAACCCCACACAGTTCTTTCTGATCTTCTGGTGGAAAAATAAACCAAAAGTTGTGTTTTTGCTAAAAGAAAGTGTTCACCTGGATGAATACTGTAGTTCTTTACCTCCTTGAAAAAACCACAAGATCTCAACAATTATTTACAGAAAAAGCCTATGTTTCACTTCTATTAGCTGGTTTCCCTTAAATTCCACATGCAAATTTACCTACTATATTCAGACATCATTCCGAGTTCATCTACAAGCAAAACTTTCTTCCTTTTCGCATGCAACTGTTACTGAAAACCTGTTTTGATTTGGAGTCTAAGTTCTTGTGCAAAGCAGTAAGTCCACATCTCAGACAAGGAACAACCAGAACCCCTAATGCCTTGAGAACAAAATTTAACAACAAGTCTCCAGACGATCTCACACGTGAGGATGTGTCAGAAATAGCTTCCTGAAATAAAAGATTTTTCAATTTACCAAATAACTTGTAAATTCATATATTTAGCACGAACAAGGCTCAGGGGAGTCTCCTGAATTCTAATACAGGTCTCTTGCTCCTTCCTGCCCATTTCACTTGAAAGAAAAAGTCCCAGAGAACTGGTCAGAGATGTCTTTTGGAATAAGGAGTGACTCCCCACGCTGTCTGGAGGTGGTTTGGCCAGGTTTGGTCCTTAGAGTAGTTTGGCATGACAGTGGCAGCAGCACTGGCCTGTGGAGTTGCTGCCTAGAGTAGTTCAGCCCCTTGTAGCCTTCCTTGCATCCTCCTATACCTATATACTCTCTCCTGTTAAATATTACACATGAGGTTGTCCCCCTTATCCTTTCCTAACCTCTACTCCGCTACCTCCAAATCTGTACTGTTTATGTTCCTAGTATGCCCTCCCCCTTCCCAATCACCCTTCTCCAAATGCAAGGACCCAGTAGGTCATGGAAGAGGCTGGAAGGATGGGATCGAATCCCATCATTTCCTTTCCAGCAGGCAGATGCTCCCTCCAATAGAGAACTCCCTTCAGTTGTTTTCTGATCAGCTGAGCAACCTGCGTACGCACCCGGCACCATCAGTGAATGCTGATGGTGAGAACTGGGATGGCTGGATGGGACAAGAGGAGATCCCAGCATAGGGACATGTCCCGTCTTGCTACCTCCAGGCTGTGCAGAGCGCTGCTGGTTTAAGAGCTGCCTGGAGGTGGAGTCTCCCCAAAACACAGGCAATTTCTGAATCACCTTCCTGTGCCTGGGTGGGCTATTTTCAGTCGCAGGCTCACTGCGGCAGCAGTATTTTGCTTGCAACCCAATACATAGAAATGTTAACAGAGTGTCTGAAGAGACATTTTAGTTGCGAGCTGTTGTCTTTCTTAGTGGAAAGCACACCAGTGCACCCATAAAAGTAATATAATCTCAGGAGCAGAAGGAACGCTGCTAGAGGATTGGTTAGAGCTGGCCTGATTCCTGCCGTATTTTCTCAGGAAAAATCTCCAGGATGACTGTGCAAGAACTACTGAGCTGGCTGCTGGGCTCAGTCCGGCTCTCACCAAGGGTCCCCTGGGTCCCCTCTGCTCTCGCAAGCGCTTCTCAGATTCTGCTCAGTGCTGCCTAACACCAGGGAGGCTGCATCCTGCTGCATTATGAGATTCACCATCTTAACCAGATGTCCATTCTGTTTAAAGCACAGCTTTGGGAATCCAAGGTTTGCATTCAGTTCTTGTCCTGAGACAATCTTTCTGCATAACCTTGGGTAGGAGATTAAACATCAGCGAACTCCAGTTCCCCTTCTGCAAAATGGGGAGCACACTGCTTTATCTGTTCAGACTGTCAGCTCACTGGACAGGGTTGGACACACTGGACAGATGTGCATACACTGAGTAAATAACAGTGCGACCCTCACTGCCATACAACTGAACATTGTTCTTAGGGGGCATCAAATGGATTTCATACTCCATCCAGCCACTGCTTAGCCTGAACGTTTTGTATACTTGCCTGTAGACTCACGATTTCTGTGGCATCTTTTACAGTCCACATAAGAGCAAGCAGAAAGAACATCCTGCCTTGCCCATACATCCAAGAAACCCATTAAGTTATCCCTAGCTGCAATTTAAAACCACGGGAACAGGCCGACAGCCCAGTGCTCCTGTTTTCTCTGATGTTTAGACCTCCTGTGCCATACTCTCCCCTGCGAGACCTATTGCAAGAACAAGAGTATTAGTTATGGTCACCTAGCAATATAACTAGGTCTTTGGGGAGCCTACAGCCTGCCTATCATGTGGAGCTCTAGCCTGAAGGATCTGCTAATCCACCCATGCTGATCAGCAGAGTGTAAGAGCAGCTTGCACATGGGGAATGGAAGGCAGTTTAACCCCAGAGGTTGAGTCCTTTGACCCTGGCTGAATCATTTCACTCATTATTAAAGCAGCTACATGCACAAAACCTAGATACTGGCCAGGGAAAGCTCAGAACTGTACTGCAGGATGAATAAGGGAGGATAAAAATGAAAGCATTTGTCTGCAGCAAAAATGCCAGGCTCCATCAGGCAAGATTTAGTTCCACAAGAGTGTTAAATAACACTCTTGCTTATGCCATCCATCTTCATGCTGCCATACACAGCAAACTTTATTTCTGTGAGAGACCATGAGGTGCCTCCAATGCCATTTTGAACTGCTAATGCCCATTTCAGACTAGACAGATGGGATGCGAGGACCCCTCAAAAGGAGCTAGGAAAACCGTAGGACCTGTCCCTAGACAGACCTGCAGCTCCAGGAACTCAAATGTCTCCACTGAATACAATGGAGTTACTCCCGTTTACATCAGCTGAGAATCTGAATCGGACCTGCATTTTTCTGCTCTCAGCTCATAACATTTGGATGGGATCTTCCAACAAGAACATACACAGCTCAGGTCGCTCAAACCTTGAAACAAACATCCCCTGTCCCATGGTGCAGAAAGTATTTCTGTTCTGCAGCAGTTGGGGTGGCTCAGGAGCATTGGTGGGGAACCAAAGCCCCAAAGTCTAGACAAGGTGAATAAATCCACAGCTTGTCAAGCTGGTAAGGAAAAAAGGCGTATTTGTTTCCTGAATGAATAAAGTTCAGTTTAACCTTTGTTCCACTAGGCTGCAATTCTGCAGAGTGTGGTGAATTCTTGCAATGGGAGCGGAGGGTATCCAGCAGGCCCCAAAGCAGTACTTTTGCATGAATTAACAAAAACTCAGTGTTCTGTGCAAACCTCATCTGACTGTAAGCTGAGCTTCCTAACTGAGGAGACACTTTTTTTTCCCCGAATTAGAGAACCTTTCAAATTCAGCTCTTGAGCCTTCATTCTGAACGACAGTTTGCCCCATTTCCATAGTAAATCTAGTCCAGGTGCCATACTGTCTCTGCTCTGCGTTAAACCTGTGGGCTGGAGTGATAAGGGGCTCCCAGAGAGTGGGATGGCTATAGAAGACTCAGGTTTTAACACTATCAGCACTCCAGGTTTATCCCAGCTTTCTGCCCACGTGCAGCTCTAAATCTTCCTGGTTCTTCTCTCTGACTAACCATTCACATACAAGTCACGCAAATTCTCCCACCCCCAGCTTCTCCTTCTTCCATGTACTGTGCACTGGAAGCACAAATATTCATAACCCCAGAATAAGAGCCTATTCACTGAGCTCACTTGAAGATACTTATTTAGTCCTAATTGTGCCTTGCGACTGAGAGGTAGCATAGTGTCATGCCCCTGCAAACAGCTCCTGGACTAAGCCACACATCCTTCAGAGCAGCAGCGGCAACAATAAACACTAACAAAGACATAGTGATTTCAGCATTCTGCAGGATCTAAATGCATATTACGTGTTCCTATTGCTAGCAAATGAACTTGTTAGTTTAATCACTCTTTTAGGTTTTGTGGGAAAAATGCTGGTAAGAGAGACGCACCACCGCCTGCAAGCTGAGCAACCTACATGGACTTGGTCCTTCTCTTCCTACTCATCCCAGCCCTGCACTAGAAAAGCAGCCCAAGGTGAAACCAGGAGAGCAGGATACTAGGAAGGGATATGCAGAGGCAAGGAGTTACTGTCCTCCTCTCCCAAGCATGAGGGAAAGCTTTCTACTCTACCTGAGTAAGGACTAGAAGGAAGGACTGGTCTCAGGCCACGTATGAGATGGGAGTACTGGAGCGAAATGGTTATGAAAGCAGACAGGTTTGTGTGCTTAAAAATGTTGTGAAACTCATTACTTTTGTTAAAGTGCTCTCTGAGTGGCATTGCTGTGCATTATGCTCCATAAAGAGTCAGATGCTCTTTTGCGGTGTTTCACACTGGCTATTAAGAGATATATTCCAGGCTGCCAATTCGTTGTATGAAGCTATTTTAGTTTTCTTCAGAGGAAACCAATGCCTTTTCAGCAAACAAGAAAAAAAAAGGAAAAAGAGTTCTCTCATTTCTGCCATTGTTGCTAGCAATGACAAGGACTTCTCACTGTCTGACAAGGCTGCTCCAGGCTGGATCCTCAGGCACTGTACGCAGGATCAGGTCATTGCCTTCAAAGCCTAACTAGCTGATGCCAGCTTGGGATTTGGCCCTGTATTTTCAAGCCCACTTCAGCTCTCTCCACATTCTCACTTGCTATTAATGCCGCAGAGTTGTGGCCCATATTACTGTTTGCTCTGATTTTTTTTGAAGTTTCATCTCTCTGACCTTCTTTGGAAGGGATGATAACAGCTTGCCTCCTTGAAAGTCAATAGTTTCCTTCACATCAAAGTAAGAAGCAAGGTCAAGATCCAGCCGCTACTAACAGATAGCTTTAAAACAATAGCTTTTGGTGGAGACCAGACTAATCTGCTCTGAGCTCTTCTTTGGGGATAGGTGGGAGGGGTGGGTTCAGAATAGGTCTCTACACATTCTGCTCAAAGCAGGCAGACTGCTTTGGTGACAAACTGGGACAAACAGGGGAGTGCTGATAAAAGACACCGTGGGGCTGATCACAGAGAGCACACAGGCAACCCGCTGTTTCCCGCAGGAACTGATCCAATACAAACATTTCTTCAGAGACTAAATGCTTCGCTTTTGCAAGAAAAAAAACCTTTAAAATCTACATATGACACAACAATTGTCACAATGCTATATTTTGTTACTTTGATAAGGCTGCAAAAGGATGCAGCCTGAGAAAGTCTGGTAAGGCTGGGAGACCATAAGGTGATCTGTACGGAGTACTAAAAATTGCTGGTTTCCGACATAATCCACATTGCCCACCTATATCTTGATTAAGTCACATATAGTCTTTTCCAACCTTAATGATTCTGTGACGCTATATAGCATATAACATGACTAAATTACACTCTCAGGGATTTAGTCAGTTCATTGTCTATAAAAAAAAAAAAAAACAAACAGGAGTAATACCTGGACCAGGAGAAGCACAGTAGGGCCACAAACAGACCCCAGAAACCATCACTCCCACTGAAGAACAGCCCAGCTTGCTTCCTCAAACCAGTTTACCCAGCAGGCAGCATGGCATGGTATGACTGATAAGGGTTCCTCAGGAAGCACTCGCCTTACCTTGACGATACATCAGCTCAGGGAAACTGCTGGAGAGCACAAACAATCTGTTGAACTACTTGCTAGCACACTGCTGCTCCCCATTAAATCTGTTCCTCCGACACCCTCCCAGCAGCTGCAGCTCGTGTGGGTTGAGGCATCCTCCCCCTTCCCCACCGGTGCCTTCTAATATCTGCTCAGGTGCAGAGCTGGCTCCTGTTCCCTCCACCCTTGGAAATAAGCCTGAAGACTTCAACGGGATGTCTATGGAGAATAAAGCACAAGGCATTCTGGCCCTCAGCACGGAGGGGTGACCAGCCTGTCTTTCATCAAGTCCCTGTCTGAGGGTTTTGCCACTGGTCCACAACCTCAACTTGAAACGCTGCCTCCTGAGCTGCTGTTGAAAGCCAGCTGTCTACCATTTATATTGTTAATTCATTAAAACCAGTTCTTTATCCTCTCAGGAAATCACGGCAGTCCTGCTTACTGGCAGACAATAACATTCGAGGGCTTGCTGCTGCTGCAATCGCTGACAATATCAATTATTTAGTTTTCTGCCAATTCCTATTAGACTTTTCAGGCTAGAGAATTTACACTGTGTTATTGAATTAAAAAACAGCTAAAAGCTTTAGGGAATCCAAACTAATTAGCCGGCATTTGTAAACCCCTTTGTTCATCGTAATTTGTTTACAAGAGTAGCTCAACCTTTTCATTATGGGCACGCTCACAGGCCACATACTGTACGGTTACAGGCAGGATTTTTTGTTTGGTGCAAGAAGGGCAAATATGGGGAAGCTAATGTTGCTTTAATGAGCTGTGGTGACCCTGCTTGGCACTGGATGACCTTAAAATATAAATGTGTCTATAACCAAGAAAAAAACCGACCCCAGATGCTTTGCGTGGGCCAGAAATCATCAGCACCCAACTGGGTCAGCAATACAACTCCACAGCCCTGACTCTTACTCACTCTTCAGCCTCTTTGAAAGATCTCATCTCAAGATAGCTCTTCACCCTCTTGTCTATTCCCATCTATTTGTTTTCTCCTTCTGCTTTAGGCTTGAAAGATGAATGGTTTAGTTATTACAGAACCGGAGACACTCACTCTTGTGATGACGATCCCATCGTGCCAGTTTGCACTTCTCTCTTTGCAGCAGGTTGTCCTCTCTATCTGTGCTGCAATGCGTCGTTGCAATCCGTGACCCTGCTCTGCAAACTGCTGCCATGGTGGAAGTCCCGTCAACAGGTCCTTTCCCTTTAGCATGAGAGTAAGGTTTTCGTTTTGGAAGAAACACCATGGTTCTGACTGATAGAGGATTTTTAGTCCATTAATTAGGAAGCCATAGCGAAATGTTTGTTTTCTCTCTTGATCACTTTACCAGACTGAGCTACTGGGCAGAACTGTTCCGTGGGAACTGGTCAGAAGTGTTTGGGCTGAGATCCCAGGAGCAGGAGGTTTCCTGCCTGCAGTCTGTGACCATGACTCCTTCTGCAGCAATGCATGGACGTGTAAATAAAGGAAGTAATCAAAGAATGTTTCCCAGCTGTGTCTGGTTTCTTCAGTGAAAAGCTGATGTGCAAGGCTGCTGAGCAGACCTACTCAAAATCGACAGTGAAAATCTTGACATTTTCCTCGACATTGAACAGAAATTCTCAATATGTTAATTTCTGGGGTAAGAGATGACAAAAGAATAGAAGGGAAACAAAGCGAGTTGTCTCTTAATGAGGGAATGAACAGCAGATTACAGGAAAACCTGAAACAGAAAGGCTGCGATAAAGTTCCCAGTTTATTTTGAATAGTTCCAAGAAACTTGTTCAAATAAAATCTAGGTCTGCATTTTTAAAAAAGGAAATCTGGAAAAAAAAATTTCTAAAAAAAGATTTAAAAATACTTCACCTCTGATACAAACACACTGCATTTGGCATCTGTCAGTCTGAACTAACGCCAAACGCAGACCAATACAGCCTTAGCCCACAGGCTCCATGCAAAGCAATCTCCCCAGTCTCCCCCATAATCCCAGTGATGGATACAGCCCCATGGCAACCCTCACCTCTTCACCAGACAACTGACACCAGCTGAGGTAAGGCAGAGACACACAGCGCGTAGTGCACAGGTACCCTGTGGACAGCACGGTCTAACCAGGGACAGATCAGACCCCTGTTTGCTTCCAGTCTCCGGCACTGATTTGCTGGGCCCTTGACCAAGTTACTTTTCCCCTCTGTTATGCTGTTTCCCAGCCTGGAAACTGTTCCCAGCTCATCATCTATCCTATGTCGTTTAGGGCACTTTGAGGTCTGCACGGACAGCACACAGCTTGCTAGGTCTCAGCTCAGGTCATCTGACAACATTACATTTAGCTCTGCTTTAACGGCAGCTGAACATTAAGTTTCAGTAGGGCGGCTGATTTAATCTCTCTAGGAATTTTGTTATGAGGCTCAAATAGCATCCATAAAAATGGAGATGGGCACAACTGTCCCTCAAACATCCAGGTCTTCCGGATCACATTTAGTTAAAATATCATTAACTCTGTAGCATGTTTGACAAGAATGTATGACAGCACTAGCCATATGGAAAGCATAAATATTAAATACTGTATATTGCAGCCATTTGCAAGAAACTGCATTAATCCCTTGAAGGTTAATGAGAATTATTCATGTGCATCTGAGGGAGAGAAGTACTTCACTTTAGAAATTGAACAGCTTGACATGCCTGATTTTTCACTTACCAATAAATATGAAAATGGAAAACGGATGGACATCTCCGCATTGTGCCTGAATGAGAGGCTCACGGAACAACTCCGAGGTTTGTTTTTTCAAATCAATATTTTACATCATTAATATTTTCAGTTCCAGGAATCAGTGAAACAATAAATCTTGCCTCATCGTCGATGGTTTGCCACCGTGTAGATATTCTTGCAAGAGGGGAAACAGATATCAAGGAGTCAAGACAAACCTGGTTTGTTTAGTGAGTCCTGAGAATAAAAAGGAGGAACCAATACCTGAGCAGGACTTGTTTGAGACCGCATGTAAGAGGGAAAAGAGAAGCGAGGCAGAATCATCCTGGATGGGCAAGATCTACAGCTGATATCGTGGAGATTACTCTATTCACACTGCTGAAGCACCTCTCCAGAAAACATGGACAGATTCCTGAAAAGAGCTTAAGTGACTCACAAACATGACTTCTTGCAGTAATCACTATTATTTGAAATGTTTTTGAAACAGCTTTGTTACAGCCTGTTTTTAAACGAACCACCTGCATCAGCAGAGCTATTACAAACTTGAAATGATAAAATTTCTGTGTGTCTTTGATGAAAATCCTTTATGGTCAGTGAAATCCTCCTGCTGCTTCGCAAGGAGCAAGTTACAGTGATGGCTATAAGTTGGGGATGGTCTTCTTTTAATGATGATGTGGGTTTTTTTTTAAAATAGCATCCTGCATAACGAAAACACTTTCCCTTGCTTTTTTCTTTCACCTTGCACCTTTTTCACAATACAGTCACCATATTTATGCTGCACATTTTGCCAAATTCCAGCCGCTGTTACCACACGGTTCATGGTATCTGGAAGATGTGAGCTCCATGGTCACACCAGAGCCTGCTGCTCAGTATCTCTACTAGGCAGGAGCATCATCCTATGGAAATGCGGAACATTTGGTTGTCTCAGCAAAGAGAAAAGGTAACTGTGAATAGAAACCACACCTTCAAGAGCCTTCAGGTTAGGTGCCAGCACAGACTTTCAGCTAATATGAACAACGGGAGTTCCCACAGCTCAAAGCAGCAGTGGAGATGGACTGATTTACACAAGTGGGAAACTGAGCTCTGCATACGCTCCCGTCAGTGTCAAACACACGTGGTCCAAACTTGCTCCTGCTCAGCCTCAATCAGGCAATAAACCAGATTATGTAAAATACAGGGAACTGCCAAAGGCACCTTCTCTGCAGAAGCGCCTGGGGAAGCGATGCTTGTCCATCTGAGGGGTGAGGATAGGCCATTACAGTTACAGTTTGCCTGAACTCAGACCTTGCCCTTACCACTGGCACCACGGTGTTGGTCTGGACGTGGCAGCTTTCACTGAGGGCTGCAGCAAAGGCAGCGCTGGAGCAGGGGGAATGTATGAAGCAGAGGCAAATAAAGCTGAAGCCTGCTTGAGGGGCTGAGAAAAGGGGCTGCTGGTCAGAGTGCACTGGGGACATCCTAGAAGTAGGGTCAGGGGAATGCGAGGGAGGCCGAGCTGACAGAGCACGCGAGTTGCTACATCTCTGCACAAAGACAGCGCGCAGATGGGTCAGTGCATTGCATCATATGCGTTTTTCTTTCTCAGATGTCTGGATTTCCAGTCCTAGTGCTTCAGAAGTGGGTTGCTTGAAACAAGCCCAGTGTGCCAGCAGACAGACGTCCCCCTGCAGCACAATGCAAGCACTGGGAAGCTCCTGGGAGAAACACTGTGCTACTGGGAGCATCCTGCCCTATTTTCTGCACCAGAGCAGTGCAGTGATGCGTGTGGGCCAGGAGCCATCGCACACACAGCCAGCTACTGGTCCCAGGGAAACCTTACTGAATCATGCACGGATCCACATGAAGATCCAATCTTACAGTTATCATTAGCTGGATGTCCGAGGAATTAATTAATGAGCCTGATTCCTCTTGCTTTGTGCCCAAGGTCAGGAAAACAGCTGAGCGAGAGTGTTTATTAGGAGTGTATTTATAAATAGCTTCTAAAGGGTTAGTTAAGGGATGTTTGGATAAGTAGTTTATCAATTTTTACAGATTACTGTAAGACCAGCCGATGGATAGGTTGCTTATGAATGCCTTACAATATCGACTACTGATAAGCATATAACCATCTGATATAACATGTATCAGTCACCTCTGTAACAGCTATTATTAAGCATTTATAAAAAACATCACTAATGTGAATCTCCTTACAAAGTCAGATAATCCATGGGACTGGGACTCACTGACCCCAAAACAGACTGCTTAGAAGAAATCAGGCAGGAGGTCTCTCCCCTGTCTGAAGGGCAGTTTCTCTCTGAAGAGTGTCTCATTGCCCAGAAATCTAGCAGCCTGTGAACTCCAGCAGAAGAGTTTTACGCTGTTTTTCATTGTCAGACACAGCACACAATCACTGTTAGACTGTACAAAGGAAAACACAGCTGGTGATTCTGGACTATGTAATATTTTTATTCTGAGTCATTTACCACGTTCTTTAAATAATTCCAGAAGCCTCCACAGGGATTTGCCTTTACGGCATTGGATTGCTCAGGAGTGTGTCTCTCTGGCCTTTCCCTCCCGCTTTTCAATTTCCACTCTGGCCTGCCTCCACTGGAGGAGAGGATGTGCTCAAACTCACTCAGAGGAACGTTTTAAGGCTCTGAGGATGATCCACAACTGATTTAAAGCAGAGCAGATCCGGTAGCTTCCCTGAAGCCACGCACAGTCACACTAACAGTGGGTCTTCAGCTTGCCAAGCAGTGCTGATCCCGCTCTCCCAACAAACACAAAGCACAGCTTCGGCTGGGCAGGAGATGTCCCGTTTCCAAGCCATTGCACAGTATAGCTTAGTCCTGGTTTAGGCTCTAGCCACACACAGCTAAAATATAAATCAACATTACAAATTGATACCATGTGTTTGACAGCATTGACTGAAAATTTTAAATGCATGTCTTGTCAATGTTCACTTGCTCCTATCTACACTGCAGCCAAGTGCTGTTAGCCTATGAGCAAATGAAAATGGCGCATTGAGTACTGAAGATGTTTTTTTTAAATTGGGCGTGAGACTATATACACAGTCACTGAAATTTTGTCAAAATATCTCGTTGTATCTGCCAGCTACCAACACTGCTGCATGCAGAAGGCCCCCCACCCCCCATTTTGTCTGGCTGCATTCAGCAGCCAGGTTGTCCCTGTGCTCGATGGAAAAATGTTATCCATGCGGAGCGCCATTAGCTGATGAAGTTAGAAGGGTGAATATCACACTTCTTTTCTTTGTGCAACTGTGGACAGTTTGGGATATGAATGCTCTTAACAATCAGACTTAAAGGACATCAGCACACAGGTACTACTGTTCTGTAAAGGTATTTCATGTGAGACACACCAGATCTTACCGCATCCTGCTTTACTCTATGCTTTGGCGCTTGATGAAGCCAGAAGACTTGCTTCGGCTAAAATTCCTCTGGAAACCCACAGACAGGGGGAAAGCCAACAAGAAGTGAAAGTAAAGCCAATCCATCCTGTTCTTCTGCTTTGCTGCGCAATATTTGCCTGACAAGTTCACAAGGGGAACCTACCGTGAGCTGCCAGATCAGAGCCAGCTTTAGGAGTAGTTGCATTTTCCACAGCTGTTTAGTATCTATGGTGAGAATAACCCGCCTGGGAGACCAGATTCCTTGCCTCGGATCTACTGTGGCAGAAAGGGAGCAAACAGAAAGTCACCGTATTGCTCACTCCCTCCTTGGCTTTTGGCGGGGCTGCCCAGCTGTGACTACCTGCAAGGCCCTGCTAAAACGAGGATGCATCCTTTATAGATTGAGGATTTTGCTGTCTCATAGATGTTTGGCCTCAAAATTAAACGTTAGAGACACTGATCAGCTGTGAGTTTTTAAGCACATTCACCCTGTAAGTCATGAGAGGAACACCTCTTTCAGTAAATCTGGAGGCTGGACCTGCCCTGGGGAGCTAGCAGTATCTCCCCTCAGTTTTTGTGTCTATACCCCAAATGCCATCCTCTCATTTTCCAGATGATTAAAGCTTTCATTTCACTTAGGGGAGAAGAGAACTACAAGGCCCTGTGCAGTTAAAATTCAAGAAAGCGCAGCTCTTCTCCAGGAGACATTTTGTGTGCTGCCCACAATTAGAGCAATTGGTCCCTTTACATAAGTAAAGCAATTCTTTATGGCAAATTAGCTTCTTCTTATGAAGACTTGTTATTTTCAGTAAGTCAGCACTTTTCGTGGGGAGATTTAATAAACTTTATTCTTCTTCTCCTCATTATGATAAGCAAATTTAATTTAACTCATATTATTAATAATATTAAGGATCTCTTGAACATGTACAGTAGGCAATCTGAATCAGTTTTTCAGTACGAAAATCCTTTTTTCTGATATAATACTTGGGTAAATGGAAAACACCATTTTTGGTTGTTAAGACAGAGTGTGTTAAGACAGAGTGATGATACACAGAGCAGAGGACACCGACCCTCTGGAGGGGGCCAGTAGCAGGCCCACTCATTCCTAAGAATATTGCAGACATTCCTCTTGCCTCCAAAAAGGGAGCCACTGAATAAAAACAGCTGCTGTCCTCATTTCACAAAGGTTATTTTCAAGCACTTCTGTCCCACCTCTGTCTTAGCTAAGGAATGATCACCACAAAGCCCACATGCCCACCCTCCTGCAGCCTGGATCCAGGCTTGGGTTGCAACATGCTTCTTTTCCCAACAGACCACTGCGATATTAAACTTCACAACATGACGCATTTGCTGCTAAGCCACAATGTTCTGTGCTTTTGCACACTGCAAAGCATTCAGTAAGGCACGGGACTAAGCAAGGCAGGTGCAGAACATCAGATACCCACGCAGAAGCACCCTATCTCCACCTTTGCTCAGCCCAGACAACCCACAAATGATACCCACTGCCTGCCCACAGTCTCCAGCTCATTTTTTTTTCCTGGCAAGTGCTTCCTGGGCTATCGCACCCGCATATCATCAGTCGGCACACTCCCCAGGCTGGCAGCCACAGTGCAGCTGAACGTACGTTAACGAAAGGGAACAGTCACCTTATGCAAAAGGTGAATCAGGGAGATGAACTCAAAAGCTTTCTGTGCCATTACTATAGCAAAGTGNACCAGAGTTTAATCAGGTCTATAGAGAACTTGCAGAGATACAGAAACTACTCTGAAATAGGCTATCTCCTCTAGAGAACTAGACCTTGTCTGTGGACACCTTCCACCCTGGACCTACTGCCTGGCTATCTAAAAATTCTGCATGACTGTTACAATCGAGCAGTTTTATATTCTACAGTGCATTATAATGGCTTGACTGGCAGAAATTCTCCTTTTACAGAACAACAATATTTAAAGAGCCTAAAAAAATAATTTTCTCCCTCCCTTGCTGACCTAACTATATGCTGGAGTTTCAGAAATAATCAAAGGCTTTTCAGTCATTTTGTATGTATGAACAACAGAGACTCTGAATGTATCATTTCTTCCCTCTTCAGAGAGACTTTTCAACATAACATCCTTCATCCTTCACTTCTTTTGGACATACTATTTCCTCTCAATGTTACTGACACACAGACGTTGTGCTCCTTACCTCACTGTTACTAGTCACGCCTTACTGGCTCATTTGGTCCAAACATGATAAATCAATTTCCATGCAATTAGGCTATGCCTGAAGAATTAATTTGCTACACTTTAGACTGTAGTATTTTGTATGTTCCTAGACGCAATTAGAAAACTTTAATTTAATCTTACATGCCCAATATGATCGGCTGGTACATAAGACAATCCAGTTGTGGCTTGTACAGCATGCATTTGTAGTTGTAATTGATTAAAATTGTTTTTGCAAGTGTGTCTTGATGTCATGCATAACTTGATTTGCTTCGGGTCTTACTCCTGCAAGCGCATACACACATCAGAAACTTTCTGTGTGAGCAATTCATCAAACCCTGCAGGATTTATGAGTAGACAGGCAGGTACAGGGCTTGCTGGCCCAAAGCATTCATCGTCTCCTCAAATAGTATTTCTGTGATCAGAGATGTAAAGGCTAGTTGGTAAAGATGCTAGACAGATTTTCAACACAATGAAGGTGCTTAGGCTGACATCTACAGAGGCAACACCAGGGAGGATTCATCCTCCTTGCTTCCTAAATCCAACCGAAGCGCTGGGCTTAAGAGCCCAGTTGCCTTAGGACAGCTCTGTTCACAGCGAAGTGTATCCGCTTGCAGTTTTCTCCGTTTATGGTAACAGCAGTTTAGGGGGACTAGTCTTCTAAACACAGCCTGGGTGTTTTATGAGGTGTAAGCACATCCCATCAGTCCATGCCCTTGACCCCACAGTGGTGCACAGGGAATATGACCTTCAAAGTGCTGCAAGTGATGGACACAGGAGAGGTGAACGCTTGCAGCTGAGACCACGTCCCCCTGGGGAGCGAGCAGCCTGCCCCAGGTGGGCTCTAGCAGGGGAGGGGACCCCAGCTGCAGCTCTGGCTCCAGGCAGGGCTGCTGCTGCTGGCTCTAGAGACACATCCAAACCCTTGCTGCAACCCTTGGCAGGGGCACTCCTGTCACCTCAGCCTTGCTGATCTCGGTGCCTAAAATTCAGACACGGAAATCCCACTCTATCCCCCATCGACACAGCTTGAGAAAACAGGCTCCACTTTCACCGGAGAACTGGCCATCTAAGCGTGTCCAGAAATCCATCTAGGCACTGCTAGCTTCTGTCCTAAATGCTTGACCAAATCTGGCCCCAAGTACCCAGACACTATTATAACTGGACCTAACTTAAGACGTAGCAGTTTCTTAAAAGGTCTAGGAGGGTATGTCATGCCTGGAAAATATTTTGCAAAAAAGTCATTTCTTTGAAACATTTCAACAACAATAAAACAGCTGTTTAGCTTAGCCAAAAATGACTGGATCAAAAAACCACCGCTTCTTATTTTCAGAAGTAGGCTACAATGTGAAGGTTGACTGTAACAGGACACGACAGAATCCTAATGCCTTCATTTTTACTTACCCACTTCTGAGCAGTGTTTATATTTGAAATCACGGTGAGTTAACATGAGTTAAAGGCACATGCTCTCAACTCTCGATACATAAGTAACGGATTGCTGCCTGGATAATACCAGGGCTTGTCAGAAATATGTAAGGTAGACACTGTGATTTTTCACAGCATGTAGTTCTCACTATGTCAGTAGGTAAGAGAATTTCAGAGAGGTGGGAAAAAAGCAGAAGATACAACATGGAACTATTTTGTGCCATGCAAGAGATCGTGCCCATAATTTTGCTTCTGATTTATTTTCTCTGTTTTGTTATGAACAGAAGCTAGAAGGGAGTTTCCATTGCATATGCATTATATACTTTAAAAGACAGGAGGCCTATAAAGTTTCAGGCAGCACAATGAGACATAAAACAACTTAATGAATACTTGTGCTTTGGAAGACAGGCTGGTACAGTTCAGGAAAGAAGGCAAAAACATCATCCAAACCTCAAAATGATCAAGAATCAAGCCTCCTGCTACACTAGCTGTTGATTTGGAAAATATACTTGCCATGCTTTTATCAACTACTACACTACATATTGAAAAAGGCAAAAAGCAGATGTTAAAACGGCAATGATTTTCTGCCCAAAGCTTCATATGTTCTTTCTTCAAACGAAAATAGTCAGCAAGCATTTAACCCTCATTCATTTTTCTGTTAGACTGTCTCAAATGGGCAAACTGGCATGGGGAATAGCCAAAAGAGGAAGGTTCTTTCAAACACCTTAGCGCTGACATTAAATTGGCAACACTTGCACCCAGTCCCTGGTGAGGACTGCGCTGACACCTTTAGATGTTTCTGACAACACTGCAGAATAACCTACAATCATGAATCTGAAGGTGCCAGCAGTTCTTTTCTCAGCACAGCGTATAACAACTGCTCTCACAATATCCAGAAACACTACATAAACCTCTTTGATCCCTGCTCCCAGCTTGGTGCCTGTCTCTGCAGAAACCTCCCCTGTCCTACAGCCTGTCTCGACTTAACCCTCCAGCCACTTCCAGCAAACTGGTGCCCCAGGCAACGCAAACAACCTTCGGCTGGCCAGAGTCGGAGTTGACTGGATGTGGGATAATTAATCTTAACATCCTTGCTTTCAGCATCGTGTGCCTGTGGCTCCAGTCTCCTGTGACTGCAGGAAGCAACCCTGCCCAACAAACCCTTCCAGAAACAGAGAAGCTTTGTTATAAAGCTGGGTAAGCTCACAATCCGCACTTCTGCTATGCAGAGGCTGCTCCAGAACTTCCTTCCTGTGATAGCTTGAGGTTTCCAGTTTATTGATGGCCAGTCTATATCTATTTGTTCTCTTCAACAGCTCTTCGCCATCACAGCGTAAACTCCCTTCCTCCCTGTGGGCTTAAAGAGAGCAACCATATCTCTGCTCAGCCACGCTACCAAAGCTTTCTGTTTGACAGAAGCTCTTCATCTTCTTGATCACCCTTAACAGCCCATCTCTGAAGCTGCTCCAGCACAGGTTCATCCCTCTGCAGCTTCCTAACCAGAAAGAACTACTGAAAGCCAGCGTATCTACTGCAGGTAGAGCCATGTCACATTTCTTTCTCCTCATATCATCAACCTTATTTTCTTCAAAGCACGCTTGAAATCCTCAATTATTTTTCTTCCATTTTAGTTTCAAGCTGACAAGATGGTGCAATTCATTGCAGCGAACCACTGCAGGCTGCCCACGACCCACAGAGGAGAAGCCTAATGACTCCAGCCCCACTCGCACCCAAGCCCAAAGCCAGAGGAGCTCTGGATATATCTCTCCACACTGCACCTAGCTGCCCTGGGTGCAGAATAAGCCAGTCCTGAATAGGTGTTTTATAATGGCTCTTTATTTAGCCACACAGTCCATACCACTCCTGCTCAACAAAACTTGTACATCAGACCTCTACCTCCGGGAAATTACACCACTTCAAAGAGACATTTCAGTTTCTTCTCAAATCGACACCATGGGGTAAAAAGAGACACTAGATTAGGCCAGTTCTCCCCCATACAGGGGAATCAAACAGTGGGTACACTGGGAAAAACAAAGGGAAAAACCAGGCATGGTATTGCAGCAATTTTTAAAGGTCCTATCCAGCAAAGTGTAAGCGTATGCTTAATGTTGAGCCCTGCACATGAGTAATTGTACAAAAGCACCTTGCTGGAATTTCCAGAGGTGAGCCAACCCAGCGATGCTAGGTTGCCAGATGCTACTAAAACACAGTGCATTATGGACATGTTTTGCAGGATTGGGACCACCTCTTTTTCTATTCCTTTTTAATATAGCAGGCATTAATATATCAGGTCCTTCGAACTGTTCCTCTAAAATATTAATTTTCCTGAATATTACATTTCTAGTCATATTATTTAAATGTATCAGGAAAGCTTCAACTAAATCTTTTAATCTCATTTGATCTACAAACAGAGCTGCAACATGACAGGTTGGATTAATGCATTTGGCATTTGTGAAATTGTGAACCTCACACACCAAACAGACAGCAACTGCTGCTGCTCTTTCCCTTCCACTTTTGTAACACCAGGCTAAAGTAAAATAAACCCTTTTGCTATATCTACATTTGATTGAAAGATAGACATGCAGGAAAGGGTGAAGTATCCTAAGTGATGGGCTCAGTGGGATATTGAATTTATGTCTACGCTTTGATGCTTCTGGGTTTCGTTTTCTGCTCCTGAGTAGAATTAATTCTGTTCCCCACAGGAGTCAATTTGGTATTCTACTTATAATTCCCCCATTTTATTGTTTTAAATCCAACTTTCCAGGAAAGGCAAGAGGTCAAGGCAAGACAGAAGGAAAGAGGGGTGGAGAGGGGACCTGTTACAACCCAAATGCTGTTCAGACGCTTTTTAATATACTAAGCTCCATTTTGTCTGTCTTGGTTTCAAAAAAGAGACGAGAGTTCTTTTAAAGGGGCCCCCGAATCCTCATTTCCAATTCCACATTTTCCCTGACAACCCTTTACCTTGTGTTCTTGACAGTTACACAACTGACAGCATTACTTTTCCCCTTGTGCTCCCCAGCGAGAGCCAGAAATGAGATAGCCAGCTCCCCGCAGGGCCTGATCCAACATCCCCGAAGCCAGCACGGAAAAGCCCCCTCGGCTCTGACCCTGCGCTCCTGTGCCGGCCCAGGTGAAGTGGTGAGCTCTCCCGAAGAGCCCCGAACCAACAAAATGCTGCCCAGGCTTCCAGAGACACTCATCAGCATTCAGCGTAGCCACCTCCATGGCGTGGAGGATGCTTCAAAGAGCATAAAAGCAGAAGTATATACAGAACAAAGCAATGAAAGGGAACAAAATAGGCAGTCACAGGTAGGGAGGAAGAAAAGGGCAATGCTATAACCCAGAGGGCTTTGTCTGAAAGTTTGCTTCCGGACTGCTGTGCCTGGCTCGCAACATTATGTTGCTCCAGATTTTTCAGTGGTCTGAAGGCTAAGCTGATGGTCAGCTATGTAATACGAATATCCAGGTTTCCAGACACAGCAAAGCAATTCCTCATCCAGCAATTACGCAAAACTTAAGTTGACCACACTGACACGTAGCTACTCCAGGGGGGTATGCATGTGGTGTGAAGGGATGTTTCACACATCTGTCCATCTTCTTACCAATATCGTTCCACCAGACGTGCCCCTGGACACCTTGAAGCACCCAGGGCTTGTGCCGGAAAGGTGCTGAACCCCCTGGCCTCAGTACAGTGCCCTTGCCCAACTGCACATGAATGGATCCACAGCAGAGATGTTCTGCCCCCTTCAAGGGTAGAGGGGCCCAAAGAGCAATGCCATGCCCAGGACCTCAAACCTGGGCCAAGTTTTCATATTCTGAGAAGACCAGCTGTCAGTCTGAAAGTATAGAAGTGAAGTTTGAAAACTAAGGACCCGAATATAATCAATATTTATCTTCCGCTGAGATTGCAGATAGCTTGACACAAAACCTATGACCTGTACCAAGTTCAAACTGTGCCTTTCCTTTGAAATCTACTGTTCTGTTGAAATTTCATCAGCAAAGCCCGCCTTCGGAGGAGAATAAATCCTCCTTCAGAAGCCGTGGAGAGGCAGGAGGTCTAACCAGGACCAAGCATCACACACGCATTGACTGATTGACCCTTCCTACCCGAGTGGGGATGTACCCACAGCCATGGCAGTCAGGGATGCTCATGTTGGGCCCAAATTTGTTTAATCCTAGGGCCTTGGATAGCTTTAACACAATCCTACTTACAACCTGCAAAGTATGAATGACACTCTGCTATTCCGGCACTAATAGTGTCAAATGGCACTAATTAAAACAAATCGCTTATAAAACAGGTTGGATTCATCAACAATAAGCGAGGAGATATTTTTCTTTCTTTTTTTTTTTTTTAGAATTTTAATGAATAAACAGCAATTCCTATTCATTATTTATCTACTTCTGAATTTTAATGAATAGTTCCCAGCGCTCATTAACAAATCTCTGTATTTATGGAAAACTGGCACTTCATAAATATCAAATTGTGCTATTTTATGTGCTGGTTTTATATAAATATAGAAATTCTGTAATTATCACTCGAACTGATCATTAAAATTCAAAAGCAGATAAATAAGCTGACGCTTTCTGCCTTATTATTCAGATAAAACATCTTTCTTTTCTTTTCTTTTCTAAATTGTTCCCTGTCCCCTCACGTGTCACACCCTTTCCTTGGGGCAGCATGTAGCCGCCACTTGTGTTGCAGGTAGTGCCTTTCTGCTGTGTTGTCTGGGGTTTCTGGTCTGTGCCTGCAGCAAGGACTCTTTTGTTGGCGTGCGCCGGCTTTCTCCCAGCCTCGTCTCTCTAGGTCATGAGATTCCTGGCTGGTATTCTCATTCTACACTGATTTGTCCTTTTTTCCCCTGACATTGTTGTTGACTTTTGTATTATCACAGCATAAACCATTAGCCATTTTATGCAAATCTGTGTGTTGAATGAAATCCGTGTCAAGTCCATAAAATCAAATTCCAACTTGCCGTGCAATGTAAGCATATAAAACTGCCTTTGTTAGAAACAGCTGGGATGAAAACCAATCCGATCCAATCCAAACCAAAGTAAACCAATGCAATCTGCTCTTCATATGATCACATTTCTCTTTGGAGCACAGAACAAGTCACATGCTGGTCTCAGCCGTGTAAGGCAAAAGCTGAAGCATCACTGCTGCTGTCCAGGAAGCTGTCCCAAATTTATATCACTTCATTTCAGATTAGCACTTGTTCCAGCATCAATTATCCATGTGAAGAAAAGAAGAGTACTAATGTTAAAATAACACAAGACCACACTGGTAACCTGCAGTTTAGCTGGCTTCACTACAAGCCATTCGAAACCAAATCCATAGGATAAGTCAAACACTTTCTAGATGTGTGGTGGTATTCCCATCTCCTAGGACAAGGGGCTAAGGCCATGAAGAAGGTCCCTCCAGAGGCATTCTGGTTCGGAAGTCGTACCATAGTGCCTGCTCAAGGGGAAGAGCACACAGGTATTTAAAAGACAGACAAAACTACAACTCTCACAAAGCAAAATATATGCTGAACCTAAAAAAACCAGGAGATCCCACAAGTAGATAAATAAGCTAGGCACTGCAGCAGTTGTGTTGTGCTAAAGGTTATTACCTTAAACATCAGACCAATGAAAGCCATTGCATTTAATATCAGGAAAATCTGTTTGTTCCCTGATTGTATCAAGCCATGAACCAAAGGCTGCCTAGGCTTCACCTCTCTCTTTAGAGCAATCTGTGTGCAACGTTTTCCCCAGGTATTTAAGTTATGCAGTGTCCTTGCCACAGTGCTGGAGATATTTGTGATGATTGCTAAAAAAGTTAAACTACATGTGATTAGCAAATCTAACTAATATGTCTCCTTTTACTTCTAATTCTTGGGGTTTTTTTGCTTAAAAAACCCTAATCTCTCTGGAGTTTTGCACTTCAGTGCACCCATAAGGGAACAGACTTTGGATCTCAAAGACTATGGCTCTGTCTGAGCATCAGATCATTTCTCATTTTTTCCATGGGAAAATTTCTTTCCAGTTTCCTGACTAGGCTTAAGTGGTTCATAAGTGGTTCATAATAGCTTAGTCTAAAACTTCCCTTGTGCGCCTACTGGTATTTATTTGCTCCCCAGAGCTGAATCAGACCAACACTGTTCCAACTGCACAGTCAACTGAGTCAACACTCCTTGCATCACCTGTGAGATGAAATGACATGTTTCTCTTTTTTTAATGCATTTCAACTGTAGAAGAGCGGTGTTTGGAGAACTGCTGAGTTTGATGTGTTTTAAGTCTAGCTTTCCCATAGCTCTGAGCATTAAGGAGGACAGGTGGTACGCTAGCGCTTCACCTCATTTCTCCTCGTGCTTTCCTGTGCTTCACATAAGCTTTGTCTCTTGTCTTACACTGAAACGGTAACCATCCTGGAGCAGGAGGAGCGTGTTTAGTCTGTTAGTGTGGCACCTCTCATGATGAGGGTCCACTTCATCACTGTAGGCCCAGAAATACAGATAAGACAGAAAGTAAGATGGATTAGCTACGGCACTTCCCGCAGCCATTTAAAGCAGGCTGCAGCACTGGCTGGCCAGTCCCTGGGAGAAATCACCCAAATCCCTGTGTGCAAACCTTACCTCCCAGAATGATGCTTTTCCGACAAGGAATGCTGCAACCAGCTGGTACCGAAGGGAAAAAACCCAACTCTTTCCCTTACACACTTCTTTTCCCCTTCTGTCTTTACTACTTTTTAACTCCAGCTCCGCTTTTTCGGTCTGACCCTTTTTCTATTGTGCCGAGCTTCTCCACAGTGCTGGCAGCTGCTATTCAGAGTCTGCAAGGCAGCCGAAGGCTGAAGGTTTCATTAGAGCAAAGCCCTCCTAATGTTGTGCATTGTGCACGGTTCAGCAGTGCAGCCATTAATCCTCTCCCACTGCTCCCTGCCACCCCTGGGGGAGGTTCTCCTCCGGGAGGCATATCTCCTTGGCCTGTCATGTTGAGAGCCAGAAGCTCCTGAAATATTTTTTAATTTATTGTCACAGTTGCATTAACAGAAACATTTGACTTTTCTGTCTAAATCAATACAGGGTTTCCTCCCTTTTTTTTTCTTTAAAGGACATATGCCTACACAACTGTTTCACTGCCAAGCTCTTCAAAAGCGCAAGCAGAGGAAGAGATGTTGGATCAATCTGGCTGTAATTTCAGTACGTCTTTCAATTGCCCATCTACAAGTGGGTCAGTGTTGTACTTTTTGACCACATTTCCCCTCCATTCCAGGTTTGATGTTGACCTACTTTCCCATGCCATAATTCACTCATATTCCCCTCAGCATCCAGATAATAAAGTGAGCGGAAAAATCCAAATCCGACTTGCACCAAGCAATTATTTTCACGTCCATCTGTATTTGCTGTGTTAGTGCCAGGGTTTTGTTATTGCACAATAGAGGATAATGAGATCACTTCTTAATTCTCCATCTTCTTCCATCTGAAGCTCTGAAAGCACTGGGGAAAGACAAGAGCTGTCATGTTTTACCAGGGTAGTGCTTCAAGCAGCAGTGTGTCTCCTAGTGATTACAGCCATGTGTTTACAGGAAGTCACAAAAATTAAGTGGATAAATAAAGAAATGAATGAAAATCCGTATGTTAAACATTTGACATAGATTCAGTAACACCTCAGGCAATTTGTCTCCCTTTACAAATACTGATCCTTGAAACTTAGTCCTCAGGTAAGCCCCAGACAAACCCAGCAGCAGAGGTGGGGAGATGAAGCAGGTTAGTTGTGTAAGAGGCAGAGGGCTTATTTTACAAATAGCCTGAGCCGTACATATGAACACACAGCACTGAAAAACATGACACTGCAGAAAACCTCTGCTTCAGGACTATCCCTGGGAGAAGGAAGCGTAGGTCCAAACCCTCCCTGTCACCTAACGTGTGAGCTACATGGCAAAACGTCCTCATCCGGGCAGGATCACCCTTGTCCTTACTGCTGGACTGGGGCTCCGGACAGCTAGCGGTGCAAAGCCGCTAACTCAACTGCCAAGCCAGCCCCGGCCTCCCCTTCCCGCGCCAAGAGCTGTGCCAAGGCACAGACTGGCTACTGTGCCGTGAGTGGACAAGGATTGATAGGCCTGAGGGCCAGAGGAGACTATGGTGATCATCCAGTCTGACTCCACACACACACACCATATGCTGTAAACATTTCACAGATGTGTTACACACCACACAGGACTTCTGGAGGCTTGAACCTAACAACTCTGTGTATCCTGGGAGTCTGCTGCCTATGAGAGTGCATACAGATGTTCATTATGTTTTGGGGCAAAATAATGAAGACCTCAATGATATCTGAAGTATACCACACATTGACAATGTAGTGTGCTAGAAGTTTTCTTATTTTTCTGCCTCTTAGGGTTGTTCTGTTCCACAGCTAGCTGTTGTATGCTCTCCCTGGCGACACACACCACAATGTCCTCACCATCTGCTGCATGGAAACCTCGCTCCGCTCCCCTTCGCAGGAGAAGACGTGCACAAGATTTTCAGTGCCTGCATGTGTGCGATTTGCACCTGTACCTGCAGTAGTCATTTCAAGGAAGCACATTCTGCTGTTGACCGAGGAGGCAGTGGAGTGCTGAGGTCTTATGATGAGACCCAGATTTCAGGAGAAAATGGGTCTGGGTTTCAAACTCTGCCAGTTTTTGCAGCAAAGACTAACCACAACTCCAGTGTGACAAATATAAACAGGCTGAAGGACATACTGGCTACATTCGCATCACAGGACTTAGGAGTGCACACGACCTCCTCTGTGTCACGTCATAAACAAGGATTCTCCAAGTGATCTCAGAGTGTGGTTCAGTCAATACTAGAAGCCCTTGACATAGAAGCTGAAGTTTTCCAAGCTGTACTTTGTTTAAAACATGATAGTTTCAGCTAATCAAACTGCAGTGCATTCAGAGAATCCTACAATATCCATAACATAAGCCAGCAATAACTAGACAAACTTTCAGACCCCATGTTTTATCATATTCTTGAAATAATACTCTTGATCTACAAAAAAAGAAATTACCAAAGCTCTGAGTAAATATAAGTGAAGCAGCTCTGCTGCCCTCAGTAGAACTGTGACATCTGTTTGCATCAGTATTAAACTTGGTGCACACATTTTTATGGTTCTCAAAGTCCTGTTTTGACAGAACAACTCTTGCATTCCTGAACCTTCACGAAATTCCCCAGAGTGCAAATTCCAGGGGTAGGCAGAGAGACACCATGTCAGAAGGCTTCCTAAGTAACGAGAGTCAACAATATCATGCCTCATCAAAAAGAAAACATGAAAAGCAAAGTTTTAGACCAACATACAGGGTTGGTTTTGTGAAAGCAGGAAGTGTTTTTAAATTGCCAGGTTAATACAAATGCAACATAGTCTGGGTTTTTAATAAAAGTTAAAGTTGGACAAATCTTTCACTAGTAAACTGATTATGATGTGTCCTGACTTTTTTTTTCATGCACAAATATTAACTATGGGTTAATTGTACGCCTTTGAGCCCACTTGTAATTGTATTCTCCCTAAAGGTGAGATTATGTTGTGTAGTAGTTTCTGGTGGGTGTCTGCAAGCTCCACCACTGGGAGAATTTTGTTCCGGCTTCACAAATGCCTCTGAGAGCTCTACCTGACTGGATACATTGCTGGCTAATGCTACATTATAAAGATATTTGAAAGGTTTCAGAAAAGTTTGTTTCAGTGTGTGAGTAGCTGGTGGGTAACAGCAAGGAGAGAAAAATCAGGGAAGATTTACTAGAGCACAGGAGTGTGATATGCACACAGACATTTTTAAAATAGAGTAAGTAGCCTCCTCCAGACACATTTAACGAGAGAAAAAACTCAGCTCCCAAATTACAGTCCAAGTTCACAGCTAAAGTTGTTGTTTCTCAGTTTTGGAGTTGGTACCCTTTCAATCACTACTAAATATCGCAAAAAGTAACCTCCCAAATGCTGGGACCTGGCTGTGGGATGAGGAGACCCATCCTCAGCTGTGTCCACAACCACGGCTGGACTGCAGTCAGCCGAGCTCTGCGGCTTTTACCAGCCTTGCTGCGTGGTCATCTGAACCAACCTTCTCCCGAGGCCGGAAAATGGCTTGGCAGGGGAAGCTGTGGGGAGCTGGAAGAAACAGCCTTGGCTTCTCCTCAGCACTTGCGGCTCACACAACCCCTTGGTCATAATTTGAAAGTAATACAGACTGCAGACAGGCAGCCAGCCCAAACATAGCATGGCGAGAGATGCGCCTTGACTAGCTGGAATATTTCAAGAAAGACATTAAAAAGTGACCGTATGAGCCAGAAACTCAAATCTCATTAACTGTGCCCACACTGTACTTCACCTGAATGGCTCTGGGGTCCTGGAACTTGACTCCTGTGCCAGCCCCCACCGGCAGCCTGTGCTCAGCTTGATTTCAGCTTGACTTTTTACTGCCTGTATATCCCTTTTGCCTCGCAGTAAAGACAGAGTCCTCTGGGAAAGTCATTTTTTCTATCTGACGTTACTGCCACGAGGGAGATCAAACAGCTGGAAATTGTGCAAGTGATGGGCTGTTCCAGTGAAACCTGTTTTCAGGATACTGTAACCAGTGAGAGCACCTTGGAAATGAGGTTTTCCCTCAGGAATGTAAACTGCAGCTGCCAGACTAACAGGATATATTTAGGAGGCCAATAAGTAATGACAGAAATAGGTATAAACTGGAGGCAGAGATCATCCTCCACCACCAGTAAGTGGTTGTGCCTTGGCAGTAGTACATTTACACATCCAAAGACACAAGAACTGTAATGCAAACCAAAGCCATAGGGATGTAGCATGAAGCTAATCTCAGGGAGCGTGTGAGCATCTCTCAGTGTCAGGACAGCTCCCACAATGTTTTGCACATCTAGTTGGAATCAGAAACCTTTATGCAAAGAGCTCAGCTGTAGCTTGAGCCTTGTAACAGCCACCCCAGGTAGGTGCACATCTGCATTGAATTTCTGAAGTTCCCAGGCTGGAAGTGGATTAAGCTCGATAAATGCACAAACCTGCACAGGCTGACTGCCATGGCAGGAGGTGGAATCAGGGGCTATCAGCTGCTGCTGAGTCACTTAGGCAGACAATCCTCCTCTGAAGTTTTGCATGTAGTTTCATTAAGCTTACAGCTGCTTTCTCAGCTTTCTTCTCAGGAGCAACTGAAGAGCTTGAGAATACTGTTAACCCTGCGCATAGCAAAATACATCCTACTTAATGTATGATTTTCCAGACCCAGGATGTTTCACTGTTTCTATAAATTTGGCAATTTCACTGCTTCACATTTTCCTCCCTATCAACCTGGACAGTGTTATTTGTTGCCCTGGAAGAAAATCACTATTATGTTAGCAGTACACAGCAGCAACAGCTTTAACATCTGACACAGCAGTAGTAAGTTCCTGACCTGACATTTAGAAGAGACTCTTTCCGACTCTGGTGTGCTTTGGAGTAAGCCCTAAAGACCTTGCCCATGCTTCATACCAGTAGTGTTGCTTGTGATCAGCACTTGACTCTTCGTTTGCTGTGGCTCCTGGGGTCTTTTTATTCTTTCCAAACATTCAGCTTACAGTCAAATGTCAGCTCCTCAAAAATAAGTGGTTGGCTTGTAGTTAAGGAATGGGAAGAAGGTGGCTCAGTTAATTGCCAGCTTGACCACAGACATCCCAAGCGAGACTGGCCAGAATCCTCTGGGTCTGGTTTGTTCCAGAAGCACTAAGCTCCCCTGCACTGAGTTGCTACCTGGTGGAGTTTTTATGTGCTTGACATACTTGTAAATCTGGCCCTTAATGTCTCTGCTAACATCAATACCTGTAGTAGGACAGGGACAATCCTACTGCCTTTCTTTCACTTTCTGTAAACTGGAAGCTCATTAACAGGCACTCTTCTCTGAAGCACATGTACAGCACGGAGCACACGGAGCCCCAGTGGGTGTGACAGAGCAGCAAAGAACCAAGGAGCAGAGACCTCCCTATGAGAGGGTCAGCAGAATGGGGTTCTCCCACTCCCCGGGAAGCTGATCAGAATATGCCAGAGGAAAAAAAGATTGTAATTCTCCCAAACGCACTTGGAAGATTACACGGGCTGACTCATGGACACATTTAATGGGTTTCTGGCGGAGTGATTGTACCTCCTCATTTGAACTGCTCAAAATGAAGGCAGAATTTTAGTCACACAGAAATTACATTAAAAGGAAAAGCCAGATGTTTTGTGAATCCCACTACTAATGAGCTACAAGTGCTGTTTTTTCCATTGTACAAGAAAATTATGAATTTTTAAACATATACAAAACAAATTGTTTGTGATTACATTAGACCTTCAAAAGAAAGTGGGAACATAAATTCAGAGATGAATAGCATAATATTGGATGCTTGCCTCACTGCTTGACTTCAATAACTTATCTCAATAAATCCCCCAGCAGAAAGCATCTTATGTACTTCAAGCCTGGGGAAGATGAGACATGAATGCTGGAGGAATTACAAGACAGAGGGGCTTTCTTGCAACAGTGAACAAGCTGAAAATTACAAGGTAATGGAAACTCAGCGGGAGGCCCCCGTACCCTGCCATTAGCTAACTCCTACAATGATTGCTGCAGAAATCACTTAGGTTATGTAAGCACTGTACACTGTTTCTGCACTTTGCATCTCTCTCCACCTAAGCACACAGACAATTTAATTAGGCAAGAGGAGATACCTGAGCAACAGGGACTTTGGCTTGCAGATGAAGCAGAGTTGCCTCCCTGACCGAACAGCAGCCCTTTGTCCCAACACGACCGTCTGCCTGTATCTCCTTCGTTGCACTTCGACACTGGCTGTACAGATCGGTTTATTAAAGCATTTACCATTTTTAAGCCAATATAGTCCTGACTTCCCCGAACTGCACTACTACTGTGACTGTGGAGCTCAGGAAAATGAAGAATTAACAGTAGGAGAGTATTAGGCTTGAGTTGCTTAAAGGGCAATTAGTGCTTGTCCCTCATGCTTCTTACCATGTTATCATCCCACAGAAACACTTGTTATTCCAGTCTCGGATAGTAAGTCAGATTCATATAAATGTCCCTATGCTGTGGCTCTTATTTTACCAACCAGGAGGTTAGTGAGGGTAAGACACTTTTCCAGTATTAAAAGAGAAGAAGCAAGCCAACCCAGCAGGTGCAATATGGCAGAGTGGGAAGTACACTTACAACAAGGCACAAGAAAGAGGGCAAGAAAAAAATGCTTCCTCCAAGCAGATACGACACAGAAACAGAGGAAATCCTCTGATGAGAAGCTGGGAACATTAAGGAGATACAGGGGAGAGAAGCTGAGGAAGGAGAGCCTGAGGAGGCACAGTGCCAGGATTGTGGAGCAGGGGCCTTAATCGCGGGCTCTGCACACTGCAAAAAGGTCCTCCAAGACAAAGGGCTACCAGCAGAACATCGCTGTCCTGAAAATTTTACCCTCTGAGAACTGCCCTCCCCTATCCTCCTTTATGCTATCATGTCACAAAGCCATCAGCAATCTGCCCTCAGCCCTGGGGGTTAAGGGTTGTTTGGTCTCAGAAAAGCCAAGTGAATGAGATGTCCAGGCCAGCCTGAATTTCCTATTTCTTATCCCTCACTATAAAGTTTAACCCCGCAAGACCCTGGGCTCAGTGCCACTGGCCAGGTGTGGCCCTACCTCAACTGAGTTTTAGAGACAGAAGACAGCTTCTCCTCCAGGGACCACAACAGCCACAGAGAGGATTTTTACTCATCATAGCAGAGAGGAAACAGAAGTCACAGGAGATCAAACCTGCAGCACGATTTTTGATCTTAGGTGTTTTAAAAGGTAGGCATCTAAATCCGTATTTAGGTACTTGCATGTCTCAGTGAAGTATTTTGGGGCATGACAGCAGAAAGCTTGACTCTGAGCAACTTCAACCTAGATATGACTTGACACTTCTGATAGCTGTGATCTTGTATACCCGCACACGAGTCAGGCCCAGCCTTGCCTCATGCCCATCACAGCATCCTCTGGAGAGAGGTCAGAATCAAGCCCAGACTGGGGCTGGTTTAAAGCATGCCTTAATGGAAACTCTGGCACTGCATGTGTAATTCTTTGGCTCCGTCTCAGCTCTCAAAGAGAGGGCTGAGAGTTATCTGCTCAAAGGCAGTACCCTGCATGGAAGCCCCTTCCATGCTATCAGCATGCACTATAACCACCGGCAACTCCTTTGATATACACTGCTTTCATTTAAACTCAACCCTCCCGCAGCATTTCCCAATCAACACTATGCCAGAATTTCTGAGATACCTCACTATTCTCCAGTAACTATGACAGAAAATGCCAGATGCAATGCAAATCCCATTGAAGCCACTAGATGACATTTATTCCCATGCCGGGCTTCAAATTCAGCGGGACAGACTGTGTTCTGAGCTGGAGGAGGGATGGATTTCACCCTCTGTGTCTCACAGATGCTTTCATGGTGGTGACTGTTACATCCCTGGTATGCAAGATGTAATTCTAACATCTTGTCTCTCACTCTATTCTAAAAGAATTATTTCTCTAAAATCAGTAAGATACGGGATATTAGCTGCTAAATATTCTTGTCTTCCTTCTGTATCCAGAGGACAAGAAGTTTCAAAACATTGGTACTCTATGTATGAAAGTGAGTCTCAGATCCTAGAACGTGCTTTGGTTTCTATGGGTGTCATTTCAGGAGGTGGTTGAATTTTTAACTCAAATCAATAAAATACATGGGTGCATTTACACACTCATCCAGCTTTCCTGGACACGTTAGATTACCAAGCTTGCCTGATTCTAATTAAAAACAGACAATCAATTTACCTTGTACCAACCTGTAATTACATTTGCTCTACAGCTCTACAAAAACAAAAGGTGGCAAGGGAGGAGGGGCTTCTGTGGGATTTTTGTGGTACTGCCCTGAACAATCTGAGAGCAAATCACTTGCGACAAGTTTTAGTGCAAGGACTGCACTGTTTTAAAATCATCTCAATACTACTTCATAAAACAATAAAATGGAAGATGTGGGAAAATAAAAACTGTAATACTCTCTATGACTCACCACTTCTTCCAGTCCTCCCGCTGTCTGACCAGGTTATGTACATGACGAGCTGTCTCACTGTTCATTTACCTGTGCCAGGTGTTTCTATGGGCAGATCTCCCACTACTGCTGCTGCTTGACCATTCATAACTGTAGGTTCATCCTCTTCTGCTTTTCCTTTCTCCATCGCTTTTCGGGCTGTAATAAGGACAAAGAAATACGACCAAGTTCTTTGCTTCCATAACCACCCTTCCCTTCTGAGCTAATTTTTTATTAAAAGGGTTCCTGAAGAGTTATCCTGCTGCTGTTCGACCAGCACCCCAACTTGCACGGTCTGTGCCTGATTTAACCCAACAAATAGACTGTTTTCTTCCCCATCTTGGCACTTCGTACAGCAAAGGAGTAATTGCAGCCTCAGCGTACCATTATGGTGAGACAGTGTTTCCTGTGCAATGGAGGCCAGTGAAAGTGCTTCCTTTTCCTTATCACTGTTAAATGCTGATATTAAATTCCATACCCCATCTCCAGCAGCAGAAATCCATTGACAAGTTCTAAATCAAGCTCTGTCGATTCAATGACAGCAAATAAACAACAGCTTTAATGGCACTCCATAACTAAAATGACTCTGCAACAATTTTTGCTTTATTGCCCACTTGTGTCATATCAAGTATCACACAATTCTGAAAAACATCCCCAGAAGAAGGGAAAAAACAAAGAAATAATGGAGGAAGGAAGTAAAGCTAGTGAAAGAAGAGACCAGAATCTGCTTTCTGTTGTTGGAAGACTGCACATAGTTCAACGCAACTGATGAGGTGACCGGTAGATGCTTAGAGTGAATCTGGTGTTTCACAGCAATTCACATTTCCATCTTCTATTTGTAATGCCAAGATACTCAGCTATTGCCAGACACTGGGTCAACACCGGGTTTTCAGAGAAAAAAAATACACAATTCAAACCTGTGATTTAATAATTTGAAGCACTGCATTGTCTCTGCTCCCTTGGAGACATCTGATGCATAGGAAAAACAAATTATTGTTAATACTAACTTGTTTCGCTGAGGATTCTTATTTGTTCTGAATGGTCTTCAAGCACTGGAGAGTGTTGAACGCATACCACCAACCAGGAAATGCTTCTAATGATAGTTATTTGACACAAGTTCCCTCACCACTGATATCTGCAGGATGCATGTGGGACCAGGTAAGAAACAGAATCACTGAATAAATTAAGTTGGAAAGGACTTTTGGAGGTTTATGCCAACCTCCTGCTCAAAAGTGTCCCATCTAGATCAGATTGCCAAGGACTTCGTCTTGTTTCAAATATCTCCACTGGTAGAGATCCCACAACCTCCCCAACACCTCTCTGGGCCTCTGTTCTGGTGTTCGACCACTCTCATAATAAAATTGTTTTCTTTATACCTGGAAAGATATATCCAAAAAGGGCTATATATCTGGAAACGTTTTCTTATTCCTTTTCCCTTCTATCACCGCAATTTCCTGCACTGAACACTGTGTTTTTCACCTCTTCTCCTAACAGAGGTAAAGCTAGAATCAAGCTGTGTGGAAACCTTTGACAGCAGCAGTATTTTGCTTTTTTGCTATTTTGCTATTCTTTAATAACCACGTCCTATTCTCCTATCCAGAGATGTGTTAACTCTTACCAGGAGCAAAGGGCTAAGTCTGAAGTTACTAAAGTTAATGAGAGTTTTCCCGTTAGTGATACCTAACATCCCTTGATGTCAGTGACAATTTGTGAATGCTCAACAACATTTTAAAATTATTAAACAAGGACTCAGAGGAAATCACTACTAGCTGGGATTTTGCTGGGCTATTGTATATGGTGCAGTAACTTGCACTGTCAGCCAAATTCATGTTTTCACAAAAATAACAGGGTGAAGCAGGATCAGTGAATTTACTAGAACACTTGAAGCATGTCACCACAAGAGACATGACAGTAAAAGAACTGCTATCACCAGCTGAAGCGCTGAGCTCAGTGGTGAAAGCAGCTCTGGCTGGTACTTTGCTTATCATTAAGTAGGAAGTAGTTCAGTTTCTCTCCCAATATTTGCTGCCGTAGACCTCAAACATAATTCTTTCCAAACAGGAAAACCCTCCACAGATGAATCAGTTCCATTCACCACAAAGGCAAACTGGTCTGCTTCATAATTGATTTTCCACAGACAATTGATTTAAACTTTTTAAACCCCTCACGATGGTAGGATTAGATCTGAGTCTTTACAGAGCTGTACAGTTTGCGGGGTGAGCTCTGAGCTACGATCCTCTTTCACAGAGTTCTGCTTAATTGGACGAAGGGGACAGAGTTGGGACAAAGTTCAAGGGCAAGCCAACAGAAGGTGTTTTATTTAAACATAGCCCTAAAGTACCTGTAATGAGAAAGCGTGTCTCTCCCTCCCATGTATAAATGACAGAAGCGATGTTTCAATTCCATTTACCTCTCTTGGCTAGGTGGTTAACACAGAAACCTGATGTATTTCATCCTATAGCATTATTTCAGGGAAATGTGTTTATTATGAGCTCCATTATAATATACTTAGCACAGTCCTTTCAAGTGATGACTAGAGGCTTATTTAGGAACTAATTCAGCACCAACTGTGGTTAAAAAGAAGCTTGTCAGGGGAAACTGCATTGGATCTTTACTGGCTGTTACAGCTAAAAATAACTGGTAACAGAGCTGAGGGAAAGCGATTAAACATTTTTACATGCAGCTTATTGGCATAAACAGCGTTACTTCTCCCAGTGCATTATTGTTTCCAATAAGTGCTCTTACTAGGATAGGCGGGAAATACCAAACCTCCGTGGCTGCCGCTTGACTATGTTTCCTACTGACCAAAGTTTAGTTTGGCACTCCAGAACCACGAGCTCCCAACAGCCACCAGAAACGTTTTCACCCATGTTAGGATGAGCCGGTTTTTGATTTAAAATCAAATATGGAAAACCTCAATTTACAGAGTATTCTATCTTTTGCAGTCCAGTTGAGCACTCATCCACTCTGCCGTCCTCTAGCAGAGAGGAGGTACCATCCCCACAGGCCTGGGTGCTGCCACTGGTGGTATTTACTGGTGGGACCAGAAAGGAGTAACAGTTCACAGAGAAGATGTTTTAGAACATGTTTTAGATCAGTTAATAATGTCTGAGGTTCTTGGGCTAAGAAAAAAAAAAAAAAGAGAGAGGATGGGGATTTGATGCCTGGCAAAGCTGACAATCATGTGTAGCAAGCAGACTGTATTACTAGGCTATTTATGTTCTGAGTACCTTTCATGATTTAAAATGACCAGTAGTGGATGGAGTCTTCTGCATCAAGAAAATTGTATTTTCTGCATATAATGAAAATTTCTTTAAAATCGTATTTTAAACTAGTTGAGAAACATTGCTATGACAGAAAACAAGGCAGCCAGATCTCTTGGGTAGATCTGCCCAGACCTACTGTACGAGGGCACCATGGAAGGGCTTTAACAACCCCAAATGAAGTTTTATTTTAATAGGAAATACAACTAACAGCTTTTCTTTTTATGATACTTGTGACTGTGTGCATAAGATAAAGCTTCCCTCTGTGTTCCTGGGGGACAGATTCTTTTCTTAAGGCTTGCTCTCAGTGTAGACAACTGCGTGTAGGCACTCCGGATAGCTCCGAAGCCTTTGTGTGCCACGGCCAAGGCCTGGCGTTGTCCCTGACCTCGCGGTGACCAGCTCCCTGCTGCACTCTGGGCTCTCCCCAGGCCCTGGCCGCTTGCAACCCCCCCCAGCACACTCTGGGAAGGAGCAGTCTCCCATCCCTCCCCAGGGTTGGACCTGACCCAGTAGCTCCCTTTTTGAAGCCAGATTATTACATCAACATATAAACACGTTCCCCTTTTCCTGTTCACCCTTTTCCTTTCTCCGAATAACTCAACCCCATTTCCCCGCAGTCGTCTGACCCACAGCACGTGGTCCTGCATCTCCAGGCCCAGCATGGAGCCCCTGCCACCGCACCGGCCACATCCCCAGTGCTGGCTGGACATGGGCTCCGACAGGTTCACAAGCCCAGCAGTGACACCAAGACATTCATTCCCACGTGCTGGGTTCACATTCCTCCTTCCTAAAGCACAAACTGCGGTAGCCGAACAGTCTGACAATAGTCAATCAGCTCAGGACAAAGGCAAAGAGAATTGCTATTGTCTTCCCTATTGCCATAACCGTGTTGGGAAGATACAGGCTCCCACTGCCTCTCCTTGCCACATAAACTTGGGCTGTTTGTTTTTCTACACAAGGACACTATTAAGTTATTTTGAATTAATAGACAGGACAGTCAATAGAAAGGTTACTCCTGGCAGGACACCCAGCTGACAAGGTGCTTTTCACATTAGAAAGGCAAGGTTTTTAATCGAGTGTAAGTGTCTTTAATCACCCAGGCTAAACAGCACTAAGCACAAGTTCAAGGTGACTCCAACGGCTCCTATTCAAAATCTGCATTTTCATCTTCCTTAGATTAATTCGTATTTTAATTGCTCATATCACTGATTGAAGTGCTAGCGAAGGGAGCACTTTCGTTCCTTTGATCTCCTGCTTTTAACATACACAGGCAAAGTTGGACACTAGGCAAACCTACAAAATTGCTCTGCTTCAGGGGAGAATACACAGGACAAGCATGGAATGGCTGAAATCGCACAGCGTGAGTGGCAGCAAGGCCTGGGGACAGGCTGCTTCATGTTTCTCCTGTTATTCCATACGTTTAATTGGTTAGACCACTACCAAAACAAGAGAGACTTCATCAATTTAATCAAAATTTCAATCAGAAACATACTTGGAGCATCCTTTTTTTGCAGCGAGCTTGCAAATTTCCATCCCAGGGTCAGAGCCCTGCACATGGTCTGCAACACTACCTGTCCCCCCTGCCCCTTGCAATGGGTGGCCATGGCCCTGAGCCTCCCATCCTTCACACGGAGCTAAACCCACTTACAACTACCTCTTCACATACAAAGACCAGTCAGTAAGCCACTGCTTCACAAAGGGGACAAACAAGAATGGTGCGATAAATGTAGATAACATCACAAGTAGGTTGGAGAAAGGACGATGAGACCTTTTGTTCTTGTCACAGCACACCAGTGAGGAGCTTTCAAAGGAGCTGAAAGGAGAAAAATTCAAAGCCAGCATAAAGAAATATTTTTATACTGTGATTAGCCTACAGCACTCATTGCCATGGGATGTTCCTGAAGGAAAAGCAAAAAAGATTTGAAAAGGCATTGGAAATACATATGCCTATCATGGCTGTCTCAAGTTGATGGCTGTCAAAATGGGGAAAAGATCTTAATATTTTCTTTCAGTGCAGGCTCCTCTGAGGCGTTTGTTCCCTATATGTCTGTCGGGGGATTCAGCACTTACAGTCTAAGGTGTCTGCTTCTGATGCCTGTCGGAGAGAACACCCTGAGCTAGAGCTGCTCCTGGTGCACCCAGCCTGGATGGCCCTCTCTTGCTGAGGAGTACTGACGTCAGTAACAGTGCATGCTGCTTAGCACAAATACCAGCTGTACCATCAATATATTAAAAAAAAACAACAAAAAACCCAAAAACCCCCAAACCACAAAAAACCCCCAACAAACCACCAAACGTTGCATTCTTCACACAGAAAAGCCAAGTACAATTTTTTTTCCCTTTTATTCTGGTTGCCCAGGTAGTGTAGCATCCCTGAGGGGCTTCCACTGAGGACACGTGCACACCCCTTGGCAAGTGAAGCCTGATCATTTCTGAAAAATATATCTGTGGGTTCAAACCCCAACTCTTCCATGTTAACAAAGGAGATTTTGCACAAAGCACTGTGCGCACCAGCTATTTCTGCACATTTCAAAGCCCTGGTGAAGTTGTGCTTACTGGCAAGAGCACCCTCTCAGGCTCTAGACACAGGGACTGCAGCTGGGCCACAGTCTGTCCCTGCACTGAGGGTGATTCTTTTGGAGAGGAGAGAGGAGCTGCTGATGCCCCTGGGAATTACCTGCACCTGCAGCCCCATCCTCCTTTCATCTGGGAGGAAGGGCTTTCACACCAGCCTGTCGCCTTCCTCTCTGCCAGACCAGTTTGCCCAACTTCAGATTTGCACTTCCTTCTTTAATTTGATCAGTGACAGCTGCTATTATCTGAGGAAATCTAAATTGCCTCTTCCTGTGCTAATGAATCACTGTACTATGTGTGTGGGGATTAGAGAACAAGATGGATTTATTAATATGCTTCTAATTGAAGGGATAGTTCCACTATTCCAGCAGCTTTTGGTGAAGGGGTTGTAGCAGCTTTTGGAGATGGAGAGGAGAGCCATGGATTGTCACTTCTAATTACAAGCCACGCTTGTACCTATGTATCTTCTCAGGCTGCAGCTAGTGAGTGGAGATACTAATTCACACACGTGGAGCAGGGCAGCTGGATCAACAGGGATGTCACATCAAACTCTCTTGTCTGCAGGAACCAGCTCAAGTCCAGCATGGGCTGCCGAGGCTGCACTGCCTGTGCCAGCAGCCACAATGACTTTAAACCACCGATTGCCTGGAGGTGGGAGGATGTACCAGGGAAACAGTCATCCTAAATTGACTTCTCTCCTACACTCCTTCTTAAGCATCCTCTATTATCTGTCAGAGAATAAATCACAGCTATCTGTCTGATTGAATTTTTGGTCTGACTGAGGCTAACCACTCTTATCTAAGATTTCTAAGTTACAATTGTTCAGACCTCTAACATGAGAGACTTTAATGATTTTGTTTTCAAGGTAACTGGGCACTTAAAAAATCACCAGCCAGTTTGTAAAATGCTAGTGAAGGATTTCGTAAACTAAGCCTAATTACAGCAACAACAGATCTGTTTGCATGAAGATGTGATCTGAATACTGACGCCCCAAAGAATTACTCTCATTTAGTCTGCTTGGGAGAGTGCAAATTAAAAAAACATGTTTGTGTATATTCTTCTTATCTCACACCTACTGCCAGGAACTCAGAGAGATGGCTCCCAGCCTCCCTTTGCAAAATACCATGGAGCAACATGTTTCCTGCAGTAGAACAAAGAAATGGGACCGGTCAGGAATGACACTGCACTGTCTTCACAACCACAGCCCAAGCCAGCGTCCTGAAACCCCACTAATAAAAAGCATGAAGAAAGTCCAAGCGTAAACTTGTCTCACTCCCCAGACCAGGTCATGTTTTTGGACAGGAGAATGTCTAATCTGGTGTGGCCATTCTTACACAAACAATTTTATGTGTGGAATCTTAACTTCTCCATGGGACGAGCCAATAAGGAACAACACTAGAGGGAATTGAGGAAGATCTTTCTTCTTGGACCCACCTTTTACCCTAATTATTTTGGCCCCGATTTATCTAAATAGCAATGCAGTATCAGTAGCCTTAAGACAGCACATGTTGTGAATAAAGCACATCTGGGAAGATCAGGTGCTCAGCTGTTCCAAGGTGTTCACTACAGCCTTAACTGTTCAGCGGGGCAATATTCACGCTTAAGGTAGTACTGTTTGTGTGGTGAGGCTTAGGTGGCTGAGCAGTGTGAATTTACACACTAGCAACCTCGACCCACCGAAATCACCAGCAGTCTCTTGATGGACTTCATCTCTGGCTTTGGATCAGACCCTGATCCTCAGCAGATGTAAATCCCTGCATCTGCACTGAAGTCACCAGAACTACGCCAGGTTAGGTCAGCTGATGCTCCTGCCCTGTCTCTCCACAGTAATTCAACATGCATAACTACCTGCAAAAGCATTTTGCTGATAGCAGTCTTCACTTCTCAAATGAACTATTTTCACTGCCTTCCCAGGTTCTACATCTTCTCTGATAACGTGGTACTGTAGGTAGATTATCCATCACCATAAAATCATTCATTCTTTCAAATATAGTTAATTTAATGAGGCTGGCATGGACTAACAAGCCACTGATTCACATTTACGGATACGGTAAACAACTCTTGATTTCTTTCAATCTATACATTTGAGTGTGCTACATAGTTTCAGTCAATGCTGCACGCTGGACACACACCCTCTTTATTACTGGGAGATATCCAAACATTTCCTACAAGGTTATCACTGTGCACTTTGCCGCAGAGGAAGAGAAACTAAGAGCATATTGGTATCAACAGACCGGCAGGATAACTTGATTTCCTGTAGTCATTTCAAATAAGTGAACGAGATTCGGGTTTCAGTTACCACTTTGTAACGCTAACTCTTGCCTCCAGGAAAAGCCTAAAGAAGCAGAAACGCTTTTCATTGTGGATTCTCTCTTTCACTGGAGGTTAAAAGATTAGGAGTACCCCGACTGCTGTTATAATGGAGGAAGAGACAGTCCCCAGCTTGACCCGAAGTAATTTTGCTGTTGGGGAGGTCACTGCTGTGCTCAGTAGCAGCTCACATTGACAGCAGCAGAACCAGATGGAGAATCCCAACCTCATTATTCAAAACATAAAAAGAAAACAAAAAAATCTTCAAACAATTCTGAGCTACCTGGCCCAAACTGCTGTGTTCCATGCTGCCTTCATTTAGATGCCTATATTTAGCCTGTATGAATCACCATATGATAAATCCCTACCCAGACTTTATATATAAATTATGCATTCTTCAGCATGTGAAAAGGGCAAGTCCTGGGATTAGAAGCTAACCTGGGACTCAAAGCATGAGTGATCCAGTCAGTCTTGTATGAGAGGGCCAGAAGGGTCTTCAACACAACATGTAATCTATCCCCCTACTTATTTGTCTATATCCTGGTGTTATGTTTCAGAGCCACTCACTCGCCCCGGCTGCAGGGCCTCCCAAGGCTGTCTGTTCCAGTCCTCACCATATATTTCATGAAAATCTTTTCATAGCAGGCAATCTGAATCTCACTGGCTGCAGTAAAAAGCTTAAATGTCCTTGTTCTGTCTACTGCAGATAACAAGGACATATTACTCTCTTCCCCTTTTTAAGTGTTTTAAAGATGCCTCCTCTCCCCCTCAGCTCTGCTCTGTCAAAAGTACGTGCTCTACCACAGGCTCCTTCTGCTTCTGCTCTCCACCAGTAACAACAGGATGACAGCACTGTGCCTCTCTTCCTCAGAGGGACAGACACATTTAGAAGATTATGAGTTTCAGATACTACTGTAGGCAGTATGAGTTTTTTCAAGGTAGTTTGAAGTGATGGATAGCACTGTCAACTGTAAATTTAGCTCAAGCATTAGAAAACAAGAGTATTTCCCTCACAACAAATTCAGGTGGTCTTCTGTATCACCCCAAAGTCATCACAGAAAACGTCTCCGCGGTGTGCTGCCAAGTGACTACTACAGTGTTCCACCATCTTCGGCTAAGGTCAGGATGCCAAGCCATGAAACCAAGCAATAGGAAACCTCTGTGCGAATATGCCACTCGACTGGACATGTTCTACTGGTTCTTAGCTGCTCCACTCCTCAGCAGTGGCAGCAGGCAACCTCATGCACGAGGCTCGACTGGACGCAGAATGACCAGCAAGGTGCAGGGGGCCCTGAGTGGGGCCCCACCACATGGACTGCACAGCGCACGGCTGGGTCAGGCCCAGGTAACAGAGGAGCTGCAGTTCCTGCCTTCTATCAACACGTGCATAATTCTGACATGTAATACAAACAACAATTTCTCCTTTGCCTAATTAAGAGATGTTAAATTAAGTGCATTTCTCAGTGTTTGCTTAAGAAGCACAATTACTTCTGCTTTCACAGCATAAAATAAAAATCTCAAATAAGCTCCAAAGACAGGGCCTTGGGTTTAGGGTCACTAAACAAACAAACTGGCTTTGACTTCCTGGGATTCACAGATCATAAAAACCTACTGGTCGTTATGTTCCTAGACAATAAATCCTCAGGCCACAGGGGACCACCTACCAAACAGTGCTTTAGCTCCAGCTCCCATCTCCAACAGAAAGTGGATGTATGCACAGATCAGACAAAACTGAGTTTTTAGGCATTTAAGCAGTTTAGATATTTAGATGTCCATGTCTTCAGAAGGTGCAGAGCAAGAAAATGGATGCTCAGCTTTTTTTAAGCATTTAAGTGAGGCACTTAAATGAGTGCAACATGTCTCTCAAAATAACCCATGCAAGTAAGCAGTACTTGCTAAGGTCTGGCCTGTCCTCCTCCTTCCCCTCCACCCAGTAGCCGTGGTCCTAACTTAACTGCTCCAGTTCCAATTAGGATAAGCCTGTTTGTAATTATAGCTGAGTCCTGAAACGACCTGGGGGATGTGTCTCTTTTCCCAAATCTATTTGGTTCCAAGGGAACCGGAATTGCTACAAAGACTATTTCTTGAATTCAGCTTGAGGATACGTCTAGAAAGCGTGAGCAGCTGTCACACGTGATACACGGGTTTGCAAAACAAGGCTTAAAGAGACATTTGAGAAGCATTTGAAAGGATACAAGCCCAGAGAATGAGTCTCTAGCCATTGTTCCTTCTTCCTTACTCCTTTATGCTGCAAGGCATGCAGAGAAGATGAGAAAATGAGAATCATTCTATGTTCCACAAGGAGTGGAGTCACAAAGTAAACATGGAGTGGGCACTCAGCAGAGCTGTCCAAGAGCTACGGACACACATAGCCCCCATCACACCTACAGCCTGGCTGTGCCTGGGGCAGTTCGGAGGTGCCCTGAGAACAGCCCGTGAGTGCCAGTGGGGCGGCCAAGGCTCCCTCCCCGGGGTGTCCACAGGAGGGACCTGCCAGGACAACAGCCTGCAGTGTGAAAATAAGGTCCTTTATCAGCATTTACCAGAGCAGAACCAACAAAATGAAGGAAAATGGGAAGAAAGAGAGATTTCTTTACATTCAGGGCTCCAGTAAACTAACACTGTAGGATATATCGCTATCAGAGGGTAAGGAAAGGGAAAAAGAAGCTAAACCTTGGTATTATTGAATGCAAAATGTGAAAACATTTAAAGTGACACCTTCCTGAGAGAGCTTTTAAATTATTCACAGTCAATGCAATACAATCCATGGCTAATTACAGTCTATACATGCAAATGAAAGTAATGATAATCATAATTACTTTGCACTTATATACTGTAGAAATTTTCAGCTGAAGACCTCAAAGTCTTTATAAACATTAATTAATCCTCCCATCACCCTGGTGCGCTAGGTAACTGTTACCATAATTCTCATTTTAGAGACAGGTAAACCGGGGTTCAAAGAGGCGAAGTGATTTGCTCATAGTTCCACTCTGGTGCCGCAGGTGGGATCAGAATGGATGGCGATGTCTCGTCAGAGGGCAGCCGTGACACGCTGCTGCCTGGTTACAGGTGCTGGGGCTAAGGGAGGAGAAGCGCGCGGTGTACTGAGACGGGGCAGGCAAAGGGCAGATTGCGGAGCTGAGGAACACGAGTTTGACAAGAACACTTCACTTAGGCTACAAAGACAGCACTGCATTTATAGCGCAGCACTGCTGAGATCCATACATTGACCCTAAAAGCGCTTACACTCATCTTAAGGTTTGATTTTGCCTTCCATAGAGTTGCTTTATTTTGTTCTTTTGTTTTGTTTCTTTGAAGAAAATAATACTGTAAAACTTTGTCTAAGAGACAGGTTTGCAGAGAAAACAGCAAACACCAGAATCACTGCTGTCATCAGCTTTGGCTTTATCTAATCAAGACCTTTTATTTAGACTTTAAAAATGCAAAGTGAGAGGATATGGCACATTGCTGGGAAACAAGATTGAATGTACAGAAGTTTTTGGCACATGGGCTCAGACTAAGCCAACCAAGTCAGCCCTGTGCCTTCTGGTTTCTGTACATACGCTCCAGGCTCTCAAGAAAGCTTCACCACCAGGTAATGCTAAGCACGGAAGTTAAGGCCATTTGGGCTGGATGCATCTGGCAAGCAGACATCTATGGGCTTCACAGGTTGAGAAATCTATTTCCCACTGACATCCCATTAAATTTTGAGACTCAGGAGGAAGAAACATTTATGCTGTGCTTCTGCAGCGCCTACCCTAGGGCAGCAGTGAGGCAACCTGATAGGTGCTACCACAATAAAAGTAATTGGTCTAATACAATGCAGACCCTCCAGGACAGGTTGCTGGTTCTTTCTCAGGCTAATGATCTGAGTCGCAGGATGGAAAAGATGAATGCACTTGAGAAATCCCCTTGGCAGAATATCTGACAGTCCAAAAGACAATAGAGCGTAACTTCAGACTCCTCTCACCTGTAATTACTGTTCTGGATTTGCATCCTGTGGCTCAGAAAATGCACTCAGATTTTGTCCTCACCCACATTTCTAAAGGCCGTTGTGTGTTAATCATTGTCTGGTACCATAAAATGCAACAGCCATCAATATCAAGCCTGCTAACTTAACAGACTCTTGTAATGGGTACATTTCTATAGACCTACACAATAAGACTAATTGCATGGGCTTGCTGTAAAAGCCAGAGGTCGTTTGATTACTAGCTGTTTTGTACCATGAAAGTGCACATTAATTATTTAAAAGATGGACTTATAATTATTGTGAGCTCTAAGTAATTACCTATAATTTTGGCAAGTGTTAGAAAAACTGATAGTCTAGCAAATTCAGGTTTTAGTCATTAGTAAGCTCATAATTACATTTAAATTGCAAAATGAGAATTATGCAATTTATCTCCCCAATAATGCATAAACATTACAGTGATTGTAGGTTTTAATGGACTATATTATTACTATAAAAAGCAGAGCAGTGATGGGCAGTGAGGGGCAATTTGAGTTCATTGCTGTTATTTTACATTATAATTGCTTATCAGTGACTGCACCATGATGGTTCTTCTCCTTGATTATCATGGGATAAGTCCATTCCACCCATCAAACAGTACTGGAAAATAACAAAACTTACTGAAGAGCCACTAAAAAGGAGTGATTAATCTTATAACAGTACAGGACTAATCGCTATAGGTAAACAATCTTGAAATCACTTTCTCTGTCCATACAGATATCCAATACGGAATTCCCAAGTCATGCTGTTTTGGGTAGGGGAGCTTTTTCACTCAGACTTTTCAAGATTTGTTCCCATACTCTTCTCACCCATGCTGGAGGCTACCCAGTGCTACTCCAACACCTATAAAGAAGAAGACCGTATAAAAAAATGCCATCAAGTAATAGATACACAAGAGGATTTTTCAAATGCTGCTATTCCTAAGTAGTCTGTCCCCATCTAATATCTCAGCACGTTGATGGCAAAATCCATTTCAATATGAGAAAAGCAGCATAAGGACTAGATACAGCTTACCAGAAAACAGAATTGGTCTGGAATAGTCAATTGTTCAGCATCATTCCAGAAAGCGGAACTTTCTAATAATAATTAATGCAAACCATCAAATCTGGTCAAGTAACTATGGATGTGTATGCTGTGATGCTCACAGATCACCATCTGCCCCCTCTTAGGCAGCAGGTGTTCACAAAAGAGTTAATCCCTGCTTAGGAAGATCCCCAAAGTCTTCTTAGCAGTAGCAGTAGAGAGTAAGTAGGAGAAAAGGAGTGAGACCTGTCTGAGGCTGGGACACAATTAAACAGGAGCAAGGGACAGCAGTTTCCAAAGCATACAGTGACGCCCTGACGACCACTCTCACTGAACTCAAAGGAAATTTTACCATATACAGTCACAAGGGCAGTAAGTTTGCTGCAATTTCTTAACACCATTGTTCATTTGGTTTCAGGTGACGGGTGAAGCGATATCTGTGTGTGGACTAAGCACTTCATCTACCAGACAAAGGTGTCAGTCACACAAGCTCTAGGAGCAATACTGGAGAATAGATTAGGATAGAAATATTGGATATTTTATCCACCTGAAAATGACCGCAATTAATCCACGTTAGAAAGTAGGTGAGGCAGATGGGTTTATATCCAAAACAGCATTTTCAGCCAACAGCACTTCTCTCTACAGCTGAACAGTGACACTGGAGTTCAATACGTCGCAAAAAGAAAAGCCAACACCAACCGCTGTGAATCACTCACGCAATTTCCTTACGGATTTTCACCTTCCCTGTTACATGACTTTTCAGAAAATTGACCAGACTGGTGGAGGTGAAACCACACCATTTAGCCTGAAATCAGGACCTGCCCACGAAGCGAACTGTTTCATGATTTCAGTGTATCTCGTCTACAACAGGCCCTCTTGTCCACGGAAAACTTGTCCCCTTATGATGTAGGAGGAATGAAATGCTGGGACTGTACATCTAGGCTTGTCTGCAGTGAGACACTTTCACACTGCATGCACCTCAGAAGCTGGAGTCTTGCCAGTACAACTGGCTTCGTTTGACACCAGGGAAATTTAAGAGCTGCTTTGTATTGTTCTTTTACAAGCCCTTATACAGTGTTTGTTTTAAATGATGTGCTGTGTGATGTAGTGGTGTTTGCTGAAATGATGAAAGCCAGTGCTTGATGTGCTATACTGTGCGACTGTTGTCTTCTCCTGGAGATGAGATATTACTTTTCACCGGAGTTTCCCAAAAGGCAGCAGCAGCTTTAGCCTTTGGGGCACTGGATCTGTTCAGAAATTAAAAAAAGAAAATCCAAGGGAAATGAACATGCCTCGAGCCCAGCTCTGCACACCATTTAGTGGTGCAGCTCTTTCGAATGATGAATGCCCTGCGCAGTGGTCGAAGCAGGAGGGACCCACAGCAGTGGGGGCAGAGCCCACAGCTCAGTGACCAGAGTGGTAAGGCCAGCAACACGGTAAGAGCCGTTGCGAGAGCATGCCGAGAGCTTGCCTCTATACCACTGATGTCAGCGAAGATTGTGTTACTCGCTTCTGGGAATGCAGGGTCACGCTTTTATTAGCTATACATTTGAAGGCCATGGTCAGATCATTTCTGGTGTCAACACTCAGGCTGACCCCTACTCCCCTTTCTGTGAGCTGTGGCATGAAAGGTGTTCTGCCTGGACAGCTTTGTTGAACCAGGATGATGTGGCTGGTGTACATTTCTCTAATGGTGAGACCCAAAGTCTCTGCCCCAGAGGGCAGACAGGAAAAGAAAGAATTACTTTTTGTCAAATGATAGGCTCTAGCTTCCTTAAGAGCAATGCAGGATCATCCCTTGGAACTTAAAAGCTGATGAAATTCCTGCCCTGTATAACTTCCAAGTTGCTACAGGGTGAAAGAGTTGGAAATAACAGGACCCCGGGGACTTCCACGCTGCTCAAGATACCTAATCCAAAACCTTCTCTCTGCCAATGCCCAGTATCAGATGCTTTAGTGGAGATGCACTAAGTCTTACAGGAGATAAACAAGGGATAATGTTACCCCACAACATCTACTCAAGGCTTCAGCCTAATCCCCATTTAGCAGAGTTTCACCTATACCCTTGCACATGAGAATTTATACTTCTTCCAAGTCTCTTTATTAAGTAACTTCATTCTGCTTCAAAACATTCAAGGTCTGTCTGCACCTCCCTAAATCCTGGCCCTTTGTAGGAACTGCCAATTTATATTACAGACACGTCAAGGCTTTGAAAAAACTTCCGTTCTCTAGCAAGCGCTCTTTGCCCTTTGGTTCAAAGGTGCGTCTGGTCACAGGTCACTGCGTAACCAGAAAGCATCTGAAGAGAAACAACTTCTCAGCCAGTGCATATTTCCTCTTGGACGATGACAGCCACGGCTGTGTGGGAACACAGGATCACTGGGCTGGCAGAGACTGGATGGGTCGCTGAGGCCCGTTCCCTGATAGCAGAGGCCGCTATATCACATAAACTCCTTCATACATGCTTCAAGCTGCATCTTTAAACAGACAGTGTTTTTGTTCTTGTTATTCTGACATGAATGCTGCTCTGCTCCAGAATCTTGTTGCTTTAATGGTTAAATGCTAAATGGTTAAATTTCCAGCCTAAATCAATGCATGGTTAATGTGTATGTTTTGCTCTTGGCCAGTGTGTCCCTCGCTCTCTGCTCTTTACTCCCCTATGACATTTTTAGACGGCAATCAAATCATCTCTTGGTCTGTGATTTGCCAGACTAACCAAGGCAAACTTTCCAAGTCCCCTCTTACAGTACGTTCCACTTTCCCTTAACCATTCGGTTCCAGTTCACCTTCCCTGGATATGACTCACTGGAGCAGTACTGCTTCAGACAAATAGCTTGCACGGATACTTCCTTTCCCTTCGAAGCAGACCTTCAGCTGACAGACCCCAACATCACATTGCTATTTCCACAGCTGCAGCACATGGGTGCTTCCCATGATCAACAAGCACAAAAGGAAATTTGTGTTACTTGTTTCTAACTGATGTCTGTTAATCTGCTATGAAAAATTCTTGCTATTAGTCCAAGCAAGCACATGACCTCCCACTTCATATTTTTAAATTGTAGCAATTAATTTTGCAAGCTATTTAAGACTGTATTGGTGCAACAAAACCACTTTTTCCAATAAAAAATTGGGGGAAAAAAATTGTTTAATTACAACTGCTACAAGCCTGCCTGCTCAAATTCTTCCTACAGGTTTGGCTTACAGAGCTGCAAGCTACCAGGATTCTGCCGACCTCTTCACCGCTGACCTTGAATGAACGGACAAGCTGCTCTCCAAGACCAGCTGCAGGAGCCAAAGAGATGTAGAGCCCTGGCTTGGCCCATCTCAAGTGAGCTCCTCACTATATAGCCCTCAAGACTTCAGGAAGCACGTAAAACACAGTAGCAGAGCTACCAAGCCCATTTTCCACGTGGCTTATGAAGGCAAAAGCCAAACCTTCATCCTGCCAGAACTGTAGAGTGTAGCTGTACATCAGGTAGGTCTGGAAGGTATTGCTGCCCCTGAAGTCACCATCCCTACTTCGCTGGGCACTGAGCTCAGCTAGTCCAATCTCCTTCAGGTTCCTCAGCAGTCAGTGCCACCTGACTACCCTCTGGAGGAGATGTGTATTGTACAGAAAGCCTGGAGCAAGAGCAGTCACAAGAAGGCACCAAAAGTTTGATAGGCCTAATGCTGGTCATGGTAACTCCATCCTAGAAACCGCAATATACAATAACTTTGAACTTACTTCTGTTCTTGACGATGTCCAAGGCATCATTTTGTAAGTAGCACTTGTATTCTGTGAATCAGCACAAAGGCCCTTTCTTCGGTTTTACAGGCACAGCAACAGTAACCACTTGCTGTGCTCTGTGTGTTAGGATGTACTAACAGATGGGTTCTCACGGACAAAGTCCCTGTCTAAACAGGGGAGTAATGCCTACTGGGAGCGCGAGAGATATCTGCCTCTGCAAAAGCCACCAGTGACATTGCTGCCAGAGAGGCTGGGCTACCAGGGACTAGAGGGAACAGCTCTGAAATCCTTGTCACCAGGTTTTACAGATCCCTCTCCAGCCTGTCTGGGTCTGAGAAAAGGCAGCTGAGCCTCATTAGTGAATCAGCCAAGCAGGACAGGTAGCCTCAGGTTACACTAACGAGCCAATTAAGAAGACTTATAAAGGAAACTTGGCTGGGTAACTAGAGAGGAGAAAGCCTGGCAGCACTGGTTGGGGAGGCAGAGCTGTGCAGCTGAAGATGGGCTGCTGCATAATTACCAAAGCCTTTTTGCATTGTGCCACCGGGGGAAGGGTGGCCTTAAAAGATTAAAGATGGCTGATTTGGGGCTGTGATGTTGTTAATTTGTCTTATCAGAGCCTAAAGTAAACCAAATATCAGTAAATAATTATATTCTTGCCCTACCTGACAGGATACCTTAGGGCATTTTAGAGGCCCTGCTTGACCTAACACCCCTGCACCCAGTGTCCCAGGATCCCATCAACACTCTTGAGCCGTCTGAGGCAGCTGGAGGGGAAGGTTCTTCAGCATTTTGCTGAGTAGTTTACTGTGGTGTTAGACTTGGCCCTACCTATCAGGCAGGGAACAGATATTAATTAAAAGGTTGTTGCTGTGTCGCATGATCAGGCATTCTCACTTGTGTGCTGCAAGAGTCCTCTCCTCCTCTGCACATGACTGGGCTGCCCTGTGGCTTGCAGGTCATTGTCAGGGGTTGTCTGGGGTGATGGAGAAGAGTCAGAATTCATCCCAGTCAGGTGGTGAGATCAGAATAAATACAATACTTTAAAGCACCTTTTATTTTCTTGCAGAGAAAGTCACCTCAAATTCTAGGAGGTTTGCTTTGCATTGCACAAAAAAGTGGAGTTTCAGCTATCTTAACTGTGCCAGAGATACGCAGCTCACAGGAAGACCTGAGGTGCCCTGATGGCCCAGGAGCTCGTGGAGAACAATTCCTTCATACAGCAGTTCACAGTCACCAGAGACCAAATCCGAATACACCCCGTGTTTTACAGAAAACAAATTCCAAATCAAATCTGGCCAAGTTCTCCTCTGAGGGTGGGAATTAAAGCCCTGATTCCAAACAACCTTTTCAACTTAATCCAGTCACAAATCTATCTAGACAGTGGATCACAGACAACAATTTGGGGGGGAAGAGGGTTGTTAGGCTTTTTGGTTTCGGCTTGAAGTAACTCAATGATTATGCAAAATGACCTCTTTCTTTGTCAACCCATTTGCAACTCATACCTGAAGCTGTTTTTGGTATCTTCAAGGATCCATTACACACCAGAAAGCCCAGATCAATCCACTGAGATTTAATATACTTGGGTTGGTGAATTTCCTACAAGTTCCCTCCAAATCCATGCAGTGGATCTTTGGCCAAGACTGAGGGCAAGTTTTATTCATCTATTTCAATGTCCTGTTTCATCCGTTGGCCAACATCCAGTGCTCCAGAGTAATTCCTTCTGCACAAGCACTACTGGAGTCTGGTAAGCAAAAATGGCCCATAAAACCACGCGATCATTTTACAGCCATATGAGAAGAACACAGAGAGCTCTGTTCTGAGTTAAAGTCCCCAGCACACTGCTAGCATTAGACAAATAATAATAGTAGCTGCTTGCACCAAGGTGCCTCAACTGGAAAGAATCCCAGCTTAATCTGATGGAACAAAGCTGCCTACAGGAAGAACAAACACAAACAGGTCCTGCGACTCCTGACTGAGCATCAAAATGCATATTCCATCCAGATGGCCATCTTCTGAGACTGCAACCTGGAATGGCAAACAGCAAAACGCATGTTTGTGTTCAGTTCATCTGAATGATTGCATGACAGAGTGAAATCAGGTCTACAGGGCTGGATAAAGCTTAGGATCTAGCCTTAATATTCTTCTTGAAAGAATTTTTTTCAGAGAAATTGAGCAGTTTCAATTTTCAAGTGCAAGACAAGAAAACCATAAGCTCTCACTTCATAGTTTTTTTCAATAAGGAATACAGATAGTCTTTTCTTATTTAAACAGATGGATACCATTCCTGCCTGGGAAAGGACATGCACTGCCCTTTGTAGTTGAATCAAAGTAAAGCTGAATGGATGAAATAAGTCCCACCAAGCATGAAGTATTATGGGGCAAAGAGAACAAGTGGTAGTTCTGAGAAGCCCAGGTTTGGGTCTAAATGAAGAGAAAGAGGGGAAGACCTGTTCTTATGAAACATTTCAAAGATTATGAATTTGAAGGCTCCTTAATACAACAAAAACGTTACCTCTAGTACATTCATCAGGATGTGGTCTGGCTGTTCAGCATCAAAATCTTCTAAAAGACTCACTGAACATACACAGTTGCTGGGGGATCAATGAGTTTATCATTTAATAAAGGTTCATATTTGATTAAATGACACTGAAGAATTTAAAAGTTTTACTAGTCTAAGGATTTTACAGAGCTAGAACATGGCTAGATATTACAAAAGATCTGTGAAATATTCATTAATATGCTATACTGTCCTTCACTCAACTCCTACAAAAAGCCATTATATTCACATGTTGTCCTGCAGATATGCTGAGGCTGTCAAAGCTGCCTATAGGATTTGGCATCCTAATTGCACCAGTATTATCAAAATCAGGTGTTCAGATGTCCTAAGTAGTTTTTTATATTTAGTGCTTAAAATAATACCAGAAATAAAAACACCAGAAGATGGTCTTGTGGCAACAGCAGTGAGATTTAGGCAATCTAGACGGAACTGCTCTCTGTTGTACAGATTTCCTGAGTAAACAGCAAGTACGCTGCAGTATAACTGTGTCCCAAACATAAAATAGGGATAATAATTTTTCTCCATCTATTCTTAGTTAAAAATAAAAGAAATGTAATGAGGACTTGGACAGAGTCTTCTGATGTCAGTATGTAACATTGAACTCCACATCCCAAGGATACTGTTCGAGTTTCCATGTGTTAATCACAGAGAATTATAATCCGAAACATCACAGGCTGCTTAGCATTATCTTTCCTTACACAAGCGCAGTAGCTGATTAACTGAAAGGCACTACTTCTAAATCCTGCCTCACTTATATCCCATGATCATCACAGTGATAAGAACATTACTGCTACTAAGAACAACCTTTGCTTGAAACCCTCTTGATAGAATTACCAGTGGAATAAGAAACTTTCAACTCTTCGGATATTGAAATAAACAGAAACAGATTTTAATATGAGATCTTCTATAATTGACAAGGAAAACATTCTAAAGACTTCTGAGACCTGCAATACTATTTCTTTGGTCTAATGTAGGTATAAAGGTTTTCCCTTTCACTGAGAGTTTTCAATGATTAAATCTCAGGGAGATCAAAAGAGACTTTGAATTTAACCAAAGAAATCTTTTCCCCACATGGAAATGTTTTATGAATCTTCTTTTAAACATGAATCTCTGAGGAGGTGAACAAGGAAAAGACGGTCATCTGCACAGGCTTTAAGTAAACCAGAAACATACAGAAGCTAATGAAACATTAAGTGAAAATGTCCCTATATTTGGCTACTTAATTCCTTGTATATTGCTCTTTGGAAGCAAAATGTAAAGATAACAACAATAAATCAACAGTTTTGAGAAGCTGACACTAAAGCAGCATTTCATGCAGACTGGTTCATCGCTAGCCCCTTGTATAGTCATGAAGATCTAATCTCAGCATCTTCCAACCCTTTTCCATCGTTCATTTCTTTCTAATCACTTATGGCCCATATCGAAGAATGCTCTGAGCTTCTCGGACTGGAACAAATCCATAAATCAAAGACAATAGCCTTTTTGCTTTTTCGCAGCCTCTCTTTTCTTTGTAATCTCATCCATTGTTGAATTTGAACTTCACTTTGTGTGTATATACTGCTAAAAAAATAAAGAGGGAAAATGCTTTTAATACAGAATAAATTGTCCATTGACTTTCTGAGCTAGTGTGAGGCATGAACCCTGGCACCAGTCCAGGGAACCAAGGATACCTACTGCAATCTGTTATCTTGCCTGTCTTCAGTGGAGTTTCTCAGTATTCCTTTATTGATATATAGTTTCTTACCCATGGGGAGACAATAGCAAAAAGGATGGCTAAGAAAATAATGAACTAACTACTTCGATGGTTGCCTGTAGTTTCACTGAAAATTCTGCAATGCAAATTAAGAACACAAGCTTATTAACCATCAATCTTTGTGTCAAGTTCTACAAGGATATAACAATCAATTTTGATGTTTATTTATTTTCTGGATTCCAAAGAGGGCTTTTTCCTCGTAATACTCTGCAGTAAAATCATCTCTGTTGGGCCACATTAGTGACTTACTGATAGATTTCTGCTCTTTAAAGAAGATTACAGGAGTGACATTTGTTCTAGTAATTATATCTCCTAGATCAGTAGAGAGGGATGCATTCAGGCCCTTTCAAATGGAGCATCTCCCAGGGTTTAATGGCTTTAACAAGGACTGAAACTACACCCAGGCAAAGAGGATGAGAGGGGCTAACGCAAGCTAAGATGGGAATGGCTGATTCTTCTTCATTTCGGCTAGACAAATAGAGACTGTATTCTTCCAATTTCAATAACAAACTTACATGACTTGTCAATAAAAACAGCAGGAGCTAGAGCAGTGCAAACTGATGAGAAGATCTACTGTGCACTCTGCTCACCTGGGGTTTGGGGGCAGGGGAGTGGGTCTTTTCTTACATATCACTGCAATAAGAAAAATTAGTTTCAATGGAAATAAGGCAGAACCTGTCCAGCGAAGCAGCTCAGGAGCCATTTTATAATTTTCTATGCGCAGGACTGACTGCAAGTAAAGACAGCAGACAGGGCAGGGAAGAAGAATATGCAGACTGGGACAGAAATGGGAGAAAAACACAAAAAACAACACTTGCAAAGGAGTGGGATATAAAATGGGCTGTGAAAAGCTTGTCCCGCTCTACTTTTTTTTGACACCCTTTCCCAGCCTGGGCTGGTGAATAAGTAAGACAGACAGGCTTCCCAAAGCACACAGCAGCACAGGCCCAACGCAGCAGAAATTTCCACAGCATCTGCACACACCTCCTACTTTCTGACTAATAATAACAGCTCTTGTGAAATAGGTACATCACTCTCTTTAATACAGGCATATAAATGCTTCCAAAGTGGCATTTTGCTTCACCCCAGCCTGGTTTTGAGCTGGGTATTTTACCCTAGATCCATGCCTGAAAACAAACTCAAGCTCCAGTCCTGATTCAGAATGAGCTGATGAGAGATATCTAAGACAAAACATCCATCTGGGGCTGAATTTACACACTAAAAGCACTGGAAAGCAATAGGAATCCACAAAAATAAAGATAATACAGTTCTGGAATATAGATAAATATAAGACATATACTGTAAATTAATTTAAATTTCTGAGGCAACACAAAATGTACTACACCTCACCTCTGTGTTCCCTTTACCCAGACAATTTATTGGGATTTATTTGGAGCTGTCTAACATTTTGATGACATTCAGACATCATTTATCTCCTGATGCACAGCCAAAGTCGGCAGTGTTATTTAGGAGCTGAACAACCAAGGGATAAAAGCCAAGATGCTTCTTAAGATCAGTCTCATCTGAAAGTATTTAGATAATTAATAGACTAATTTACTCTTCCTTTCAAGTTCTTTCTTGTAAGTAAATCTGACAATGAAATTAAGCCTACTTGTAGTAATAGCAAAACAATAACTACAAATACTGTTCCATACCCTTGGCACATTTTAGCTGCACCAGTGTGTGAGACTAAATACTGGTCTGGTGTGAGTTAGTTTGGCCGGACAGCTGCTTTGTGCCACCCCTGAAGAAGCTGCATTTCTGCACTGGGCGAGATAATATACAGCTCAAGTACTTTATAGTTTTGAGACCTCTGTGGACAAACAATGTTATAAAAGATGTGCCATGTCCTATCCTCAGTAGTTCATCTCACTGTCAGCTGGTTACCATAAAATAAGACCCCAGAGCAAGTGACGAGTAAGGTAAAGAAAACCTGCTTAATAAGGGGGTGATGCTAAAAGTACATCTTGTCATATCCAGTGCTGAGTTATTTGTAAAAGTTCTGTCATCTCTAAGGACCTGGAGGTAGAACAGATATATCCTGAAATAAATCAAACTCCTATATTTTCCATCATATCTTCTGACTATCTATATGGCTCCGTCATATTTTCCATCTTATCTTTTGTTCAGTTTTACTTGGGAAAAACATTTTCCCTGGCTGGAGGTAAAAAGCACAGACTATCCTGAGCTGTCACCATTGCCCAAAGCTCACCGTCAGAGTGCCAGCCTAAGCACGCACTGAAGGGACACGACATTAGTGCGCAGTCTGATTCAAACAAGAGACTCCCATGTCTGGGAGGAGAATTTCAATGAGTTAAACAGAAGTACTAAGAAGGAAAAGATAACTTTTTAGACTGTTCCCAAATGGCTTTCCCAAGCTGCATCTCCACAGAAGGACCAAGCAATAACCCAGGGGGACAGGAGTCGCATCCATCTATTTTCTGTCAACCGCACTGCCCAAAGCACCTCCTATTGCTTGCAGATGCCACGTGTTTGGTGTGTCTGTCTGTGCAAGAGAGAGAAAGAAAAGGAAGGTTATTAAAAAAGCAGTTTGGCTAAATAAGGGAGCTCATTATGTGTGCTATTTTTGTTCCTCAAATGTCTGCCTTCCTCTCTTTCCCTTGAGGTTTCTAGAGAAATCTGACAATCAGGGCTGAGGTTTACTGTCAGCTTCCATTAGGCAAATCAACCGGGCTGGGGAGGGGGGAAGGACAAGGGGAAAATTGCCCTAAAAGCAAACTGATTCAGCACCAATAATGTCTTCATGCATGTACCCACTACCAAAAATTACTCAACTGAGGTGCTGTCCCACAAATAAGTCCTTTCAGAGCCTCTTGCATCCCCCTGTACCGTGATGTGAAACACAATTTTCTCTCAGATCCGCAGAGACGGGCATGGCTAACAGCAACTGCTTTCATTGCTCTGACAAAGCAAATGACCTTCAGCGTGTTCACCTGTCATGGAACTCATTTCCGTGTTGTAATTGATGTGTAAAAGTGATCTTCATTACATGAACTAAAGATACATGAGCCTGCAAAACAGAAGACCTTCCCAAGAATAAGAACAGACTCTCTGGACATGGTGCATTGGACTTGGCTTTTCAAAATCTCAGCATAAAAAAAAAAAAAAAAAGAATTTTCTTAATCTGTTATTAATCTATTTTTCACTTCTCCTTTAGAAATACGTTGTCATTTGCCCTGGTGGCATCTTATACATCTTCCAGGATTAGTCACTACACACAGATATAGAATACAAAAGAAAAATTAGAGTCATCTGCTATAGAAAATACAGATCTTTCCCCTGGTTAGAAATAGCGGGGTTTTATGGCAGAACACAGCTATTTGAAAAACTACAGCCATCAGGGCAGGAAGGCAGCTTGTACATTACAGTTTCCACAGTACTATCCCCAAGAAAAAATATTCTCTTCTCTAGCTGTGAGATGTCTATGAACTGTAATCATGCATGTCGTCTTCATCATCAAGCAGTTGTGAGGCATCATCAAAGCAAACTCAATGCAAACAGGGGATTAAATTAAATTATATATCTCCTCACAACCACAGAGCCATTTAAATAAGACCCTGACCCACAGAAAACATCACCAGTGCAATCACAAATACAAAATAAGATTTAGGCGCTTCCACAGCCCCTGTGGCTTGAGGACTTTTATGTATTACAAATGCCAGTCAACTTGGCAGTATTGTACCTCCTTGTGGGTATTACTGTTCCAGGGGATCATTGCATCTTTGACAGAAATGGAGAGATCTGCCCAAAGTTTTGAACAAACTGGTGGAAGTGGGATCTAAAATCGCCTGCTGTCCACCCATCCTCACCTGACCACGACGGCAGGCAGCTCTCCCTCTCCTCCACACGCTTCAGGAGATGCCAGCAGCAAACCTCTCAGTGGGAAACTCCTGCTCGTGTCCGAAGGCTTTAGCCAGGGTTTAAGCTTCCAGACTCAGGTGCACTTCTCCGCTCTGGTGTACTGAGGCTGACTGCTATCCATTTCCCTACCAGACTCCAGCACAATACCAGCCCCAGAGAGCTACTGGTGAGATGGTGGCACAAAGGAGAGAGGGGGAATGAACGCCATGTGCAGGGTGGGGACATTTGTCCTCTGCAGAGCAGTAACAGAGCCCCAGACAAACTCCAGTGCAGGAATTTTTGAGGCCCCCAGACAAACTCCAGTGCAGGAATGCCACAAGGGAAGAAATTTCTTACAGAAACTCCAGTTTCTCCTCAGCCAGACACCTTTCCATTCCAGACCCGCAGGACTTGTCTCTGTTCCTGTCCTCATCACCTCCTCAGCACCTCTGATCTCCAGGTTCCCAAGCCACTGATGCCTCCTGCTCCCCTCAAGCCACCGACGCCTCCTGCTCCCCTCCTAAGACACAGCTCGTGCAGTGGTAACAGCTGGCTGAAAAGCCCAAGCCAAGCCACTTAAGAGTCCACCACTAAAAAGTAACAGATGCTGTTTCCGATTCCTAAAAATCACTTGAGACTAAGCAGGAGGGACTTAGGAATCGTCTGAGGCTGGATCTGTACTGAGAAAAGCCAAAGTTCGGAGGATAAAGACTGTGTTTTGCTTCTCAATACGTTTTTCTTTCCTGCAAAGCTCACCATATGCACAAGACAAGTTTTGTACTTACGTTTAACTAACTAAAACAAAAAATGGACAAAACTTTGCTAGGATGGTTCATGATGATCCTTTTCCACTCAAGGATTTCTAAATTAATATTTTAAAGCTTACAATAAAAGCTTTCCAATATATCTAAGTGCTTTGAGCTCCTAAGTCCCAAACCTAGGTAAGTCAGTGGAAAAGAAATAATTTTTAAAATTAGGTTCTTCCCATTGAGGAGTACAAAATTTTAGTCTCCTCGGCTTGGATTTTTTTCTTTTTTGGGAAAAGCGTTACTTCATTCCATGGGTTTGGGAACTACAAAACAAAACATTTAAGAAATAAAAACTGCAGCATTTGTTTTTCTTTAGCATAACAACAACCTTGCCTAAATCTTCATCTATTTCTGGCAGGCTTCCCATACCCTGCAAGTTACTCCCCAGTCACACCTACCCAGGTGAGCAGGTTGGGGAGGGCAGAGAGGCTGTGCCGGGGCAGGTCTCAGCCTGAGCTGCCCCGGCCAGGGCTCCAGCGTGGGCCCACGGGGCAGAGCGGCCCCAGCAGAGATGCCAGGGGCTCCCACAGCCCCAGAGACACCAGGAAAGGCCTTTCTGAGATGGTCCTGCACCACAGAAGAAACAAATCATTTCTCCCACATGAGAGGACACCCCTGCTGCAGACTCTTGTTAGGAGTCCATTTCAGAGCTGACACTTAGAGGCCAAACCATTCAACCTACAAGGAATCATCAAAAAATGCAGCTAAACAGCAAACACATGTAAGTCACAGGCATTTCCCCGAGCCCGACTTGTTCTTTTTTAAGCCTCAGGAGAAAAGCACATTCTTCTGCATAATTTATTTCTTCAACAGAATTATGCAGAAAACTGCAACTAAATTGCTTTTCCTGATTAAAACCAGAGTATTTTATAGTCTCCCCTCCCCCCCATTTCTAGATTATTTGCTTTTTATCCTAGAGCCTCTTCTCTCTGGCTGGAACTCTTTAATTTTGCCTAGAAAGAAAGTAAAGCCCCATCTGCTCCCACCTTTCACAGCACATCCCCAGGCGTGGGCAGGGAAACCTCCCTCCCACCGCCCCAGCCCCACCTCTATAAATGGGGGTCATGGCAGCCCATGGGCTGATTCTGTTGGGGGTCTTCATGGTTTCGGGGTGGGCTTGCTTAAGTGAAGGACGTTTGTCAATGAAAGAGGGGAGCTATTTTCTCTCAGATGGTGAAATAGCTTTCTAAAAGGGCTTCTGCTTTTGGAATGGTGTTGGGAGGTCTATGGGTAGGTGTTTACAGGGCTGAAAAAAACAATTCTGTGCCAGGAGCTAAGCAGCACAGGTGTTAGCACAGGCACCTGTACAACAGCAGAGCCAGGCTCACAAATCACAAGGACCAAAACCAGCGCAAGAATGACCGGCATTTGGATCGAGTTACTTGCTGTTGTTCAGGTTTTCTGCCTGTGAATGTGAGACTCGTTTTAGCAAACCTGGAAAAAGGATTGGGGATCCGTGGTTTGTGGGCTGGCAGCTTCACCTCCCTGTGAACTCCCCTGCCTTGTGCCGTAGCGATGTAGTGCTTGTATTTGCATTTAGCTCCAGATGAACGTATTGGCTCAGCTCTTCAAAACCCTCCCTTTAGAGACCAGTTCCAATCCAGAGGCTGGTTGTAAACCTTTGTGTACTGCCACCTCTTAACAGAAATAAAAAATGGATGGATTTTCACTTTCCTTCAAGATCATTGCTTGGTATGAGGAATCTGATGAGCCAGTGCTGAGCCATGCTTTGTGGTGTCTGCCTGCATCTAGGAAATTAAGGCTGTGGCAGTTAAATGCAGGCGTGCTCAGTACTATTTGACAGGCTTTATTTTCAGAACGATGGGGATGTAGTTTTCTGGATGCCTGTGCTTCTTCCACTGTGGAGAGTTCAGCAGCACCAGTGGAAATGAAAATGTAATTGGTGCAGTTCTGTGGGGATCTCTGAGTTTTCTTTATAGCACGATGGCCATCCTCCTCCTCTTTCTTGTCTTTATTAATCACAAGCACAGAAAGTGGAAACAGGCTCTAGGTCACACTCCCAGATGAAGAAGGCCAGAAGACATGGGTTGGGCAGCAGGTGGGGGCTGTTGCTTAGCCATTAAATCTTCCTTGTCAGCTATTTAGAATGTTTGGGGTTATTTTTATTAGTGGAAAAAGATATCACAACTGGTCTCCTCTGCATCTCTCTCCAAGCCCATCCTTTCCCATAAACCAAGAAAAGCAGCCTGCGTAGCTGCGGTGTCTGTATCGTTCACTGGTTTAATCCAGACTTAAGGATCCTTGTGTTCCTCATTTAGGGGTTACGGAGTTACAATACACAACAAAATGACTAAAAACCACTCTAAGAGTGCTGTAACTCCCTTTCCTGTAAGCTGACCACGTGCTGGTAAACGGAAAGCTAGACAGTGAGTTCAGGCAAGCAACAAACCTTAAATAACCTTTGTTTAAATATAGAAATACAGGCCACAACCATTCAACACTCAAAGTTCTCTCAACAAGTCTGAGAGAAAAGACAGGTTTTGAAGTATCTGTTGAACACTCGTTCATGGCCTTGCTCTGGTAAAGGGAAAAAGTCCTACTGCCAGGAACTCACCCTTGGAAAACACATGTCCAGGACTCACTTATTCATACTTATTCACCAACTCAAATGCCACTGCAGGAACAGAGCTGACCTTTCAGGTGTCTCTCTGCTCTACAAATGAGCTAATACCCCTCTACACTGACTTGAGCTTATGGGTGCTCCTGGGGCTTATTCCTCTGCCTTGCACTGCCTGAGCGCGACCAAGTCCCTGGAGAAATGTGCCAGGAGCCAGAATCCATGCGGCACAGCTAGGTCTAACCACTGGAACTGTGTCCATCTGCCTACAGCAAGTCACAACTTCACAGACTTCTGTGTACTCAGGTTGTGCTGATTTTATCAGTGCTGGTTGAACTATGCACTTAGTATCATTCTGTTTATCATTCATGTCTCTGCTAACAGGATACATCAGCTATTAGAAACCCATCACTGCAGAGGCTATTGACACAGCTCATATGTCAGAAATGTACCTCTCTTCCCAAGTAACAGATCGTTACTGCACTGATGCGGTCTTTTTTGCTTGAATCCATTAATCATTGATCTTCAGCTTAAAACTTCAAATGAACTATTTTATCTAATTTGGACTATTTTTTGCTCACTATTAATGTTACTCATGATAGCATTGTGTGGTCTGCTAGGGCTGTCAGAAGATCCTAGTAGGAAGGGAATTCCTTTAACAGGAGAAAAATAGGAGAAAAGTATATTAATAGGGCAATTTTTGATTGATGCTTTGAATGACTTATAAATGGAGCAAGAATTCCCAAATTTCTCCAATGTGACCTCTTTTGTTAGTTCCTAAATTAATACATATGATGGCTCCCCAACAGTAACTAAAACAGGAACTATAGATATTATTTGCAAATTAGTCAGTACTATTAGGCCAGCTTTATTTCTGACGACACCTCTGCAAGATGTTCTCTGAAAGCAGGGAACCAAAATCACCTAAGGAGCTTCTGCACTGTTCCCTTGGGAAATAGTGTTTTTGTTCCCCACTTTAGACTTGGCATTGCATTATTGCAGGCAATAGCCTTTCAAGAGCGGTGATTAAATGCACGGGTTGAACAAGGCTGTACATATTGTGCTTTACATTCCAGCTGATTACATTAAATATTCCAGATTCACAGGGTCCTCTCAGTATACGCAATGCTCCGCTGAGCAGACTCATCATCAATATTTAAACATTCTTTCATATCTAGCTGCTAACAGCCCTATTTGATACTTAGCAATGGATCTGATGTATCAGATTGCAATAGGTTTTACCCTTTCACACACATCTTCCATAACTACAATCCCATCTTTTTTCCCTTCCTGAGCCTACCTCCCTAAGGAACGTGGTGTTACAGTCCATGCACCTACTCTAAGCCCAGACACCTGCCGTCCTGCTAACAGCAGGCAAATGGTCCTTTGGTGCCATGTCAAGAAACTACACCTCCATTTGGCCCCTTGCCTTAGGGTTTGCCTGCTTCAGTCACAACACGCCCCAAAGCTCCTCCTGGGCTAAGTGCTTCCTGGAGGCCTTCTCCTTCCTGCTGGAGGAGATGTGAAGCTTTGGCTTTCATGACCTCTGAGCTGTACACTGGCTGATGGGGAATAGGTATCCCGGACCCACTTCACCAAGCATGTTTTCCAGAATCTTTTAAAAGGAGGGGCTGTGGAGCCTGTGCTGGATGGTACATCCAACTGGAGCCCATGCGCATCCTTTCCTGCACCCCCAGTCAAACTCCGGTCCTGCAGCTTGCATGGAGACAGGGAAGGGAAGGACGCCTCTCCACAGATGCTAATAACTGAACTTACAGCAATAATAAAACATGATATGCTCCGTTAGATCTTTCATTTGAAATAAAATCCTGTGACACAGAGATATCATTATCATTTTTATCTCATCAGAAGTAAATATCACATTTGTGGGTAAATACAATAGATCAAAATGGATGCTTCTTAGCAAAGGAATCTGTATAAATACAAACAGTGGAGATTAAAGGGCTATCAACAATGGTATTTGCTGCTGAGGCTCCAGCAGCACCCTGTGTGCATCCCCAGCAATACATTTACACAGAAGATTCTAAAACTAAATCTGTAATATTACTTCTTCTCCCCTGTCAATAACCTGGTAGCCGTAGGCACACATGCCAACAGAAAAGCAGGCTGGAGTTCAAAGATGTGGCACATGAGAAAGTAGCAGGGATAATTTTCACCTGATATCACATCATCAGAAACTGCTACACAAAATTATTGTGAATTATGGGGGCCTGCTGTGCATTTGATTTCCCACAGCTGCTACCACAGCAGTCACTTTCCTGAAAATTAAGTGCATGTTTCATCTGCTCACAGGAAGGGAAAAAAAGTAAAGAAAGAAAAATTTATGATGGAAACCCCACTGAAAGCTCCAGTGCAATACCGTGAAGTCACAGCCTGTTTCAGGGCTGTACTCTGTGACAAGCGGTAGGGACACGTGGTGCAGTGGCACTGGGTAAGATGGGCTGTGTCAATCAGAAGTGGAGCCAGAGCAGACCTGCCAGAGCTGTGTCCAGCAACTGCAATATGTTCATTCAATTTACATTCCCTGCAACTCACTTCTGTCTCTTATCTCCAGCAAGGGACACTACACAAAGCAGATTATTCCAGTTTCTCTCCTCCAAAGCAGGCAGCAGCTTTAAAAGCCCTTGCAATTGCCAGGAGCTGTGCAATAGCGCAATTAGAGTCTCCAACCCTGTCAGAAATGAGAGGCCATGGGGGAGTGAGGGGAGGGTGTTTGCTACGTTCCTACGTGTGAAACTGCAACACAAAGCTCCTTCCTCAGCACTTACTGTGTGACCACCGCGCCTGATTTGAATGCCCCCGCTCATCGGGTTGGTACCGCTTCCCCGTTGTGAAGCTGACAGGGCATAGCACTAGACTGACAGCCCCGAGCCCCAGCAGAAAGGGAACGGCACAAACGTATTTCCCTCCTCCACCCATTATCATTCTGCTTCAACAAATCTTGACCAGAAAAGCCATGTGGTTATTTCATTTTCTGGCAGATTTTACTAGTGTGGAAACAAAGATACTTCAATTGGACTTTTGTGTCCCAAGATCGCCAAGTGCTTCTTTGAGTGCTAATTAAATTTCACAGCCTTCTCAAACAGTAGGTCAATCCAATCCAACATTGCTGTAGCTTTGTTTCCTATAGAAATGAAGCAGAGGTGCCTGTGCTGGCTGTCTGGGTGTGCATCTGCATGCTCTCTGTCTAACACATGCTGGAACCACTGGCCTATTTAAAGAAGATTCGACAGAGAGGCAGAACCCCCAGAGAAAATGAATCTCCCAATTTTTTTGTGGCCCTGACCAACATCGCTTCAAGGCGCAGCAGGGAAAGGCTCTTGTGTGAGTTCACCATGCAACACAGGCAGAAAATGCCTCAGCCATGGAAAAGCTTCAGCCAAAGCTTGTACTTTCTTGGACAGTGAACTGAGAGAGAGAGATCCAGAGGCAACTGGACTTGAGACATTCAGGCTCAAGAAACAAATCGTTTCTGGGGCAGAGGAAGATGGACTACTTAGGCAAAGGGCTTTCCACCAGCTCATGAAAACCAAGCCCAGATCCAGCATGCCAGTCCAGAAGTCCCGACCTTTCCTTGGGCAGAGTGATGCCTTGAACCTCATCTCCTGTGATGCTCACAGATATGATCACTACTTTGATTCTTGCACTGCTCCCAGTACCATAGGACCGACCACACGTAACATCAGGAGCAACAAAAAGGCCTTCACTGGGCTTCTTTCTGTGCCTGGGCATTTTCTTTTAAGAAGCTGATTTTGACCCTAGGCCTTGAATTTTTAGTGTTTTCTGTTGAAAAGGAGATTGGTATGGGTCCTTAGAGTAAAATGTGATAACAGTGTTTCTCTCAAAGAGGACTTCTTATAAAGTAGAATGAATACGGATCCTGACAAAAAGAGAAGAAAAGCCACTGTGATTCCTGGGGCAATTTCACCCACACAGATGGCTTTCAGATCTCAGGAATTCCTCTGGGTTTTTGGGGTCTTCAACTTCATACAGGGGGCCTGAGAGGACAGGGTTCATCTGAGAAAAGATAGGACACTTCAGCTGCCACCTGATTTCCACCAGCACTTGTTTTGCAAAGAGCCAGGTCCTCCTTCACTGTGAGGCTGAGGCAAAGAAGAAATTACTGGAACTCATTTTAACGGTAAATTTGCTTTGGTATCAAGATGGTATTTAAGACAGATACGAAGTTATTCAGTGGGAGTCAACTAAACAGCAACTGGATTCTTATATAATACGGAAAAAGATTGAAATCTGGGGTTAATCAGGAGTATTAAGTATAGTTTGAGAAAAATGGAAAAACAGAAAAGCGCAAACATATGGTTATACATCTTCAATATAGTGTGCAGTCAAGTATGACATTTTTTGCCTGTCTGAAAGCAAAAAACTAGTTTGAGAGGCAGTGGTGGGCATTCCTGTGATCTGGATTGCGACTGTGGGGAAAGATAGAGTGGGATGAGAAAAGGAAAGGAGTGGGGTTTTGCTTCAATTCAAAGCATCTTGAGCTGTTAAAATTTTGGCCCTGTCTAGATAACAATAATGGAAGAGACACCTCTTGGTGATAAGTATCTCTTTTCTTTAAAAATTTCCATTCCAAATTGCCATTCTCTGCCACTAATCTGTCTGACCCCTGATAAAGTAAAAATAAATGTACCTCAACAGGTTTTGCCACTTGCTTTGTTCACTGTAACCTGCCAGTTAACTTCCTGTCCCCAGAAGTGCCTGTCATTGCTCATTTGTGCACAGACGGAGATCTCTGGGCAATGGGCAAGACGTGGACTTCCATCAGCTGGAACCATTCAGTGGCAACAGCCGTATTAATGCCAGCATTATTCAAAATGCAGCAGAAGCAAACACAGAAATAGCACGGAGTAGAAAAGCACAGGATCATTAAGGGAGGAGAAGGGGGGCTGCATTTCTCTGGCTTCTCAAATGGTATTGCCAACAATAGAGGAAAAGGGATTATCTTTTTTCTTCCAAGGTTGGGAGTCCTGTTTCAGGTTTCATATAATAAGAACGGTACAGCGCAGACAGCAATAATAACCTGCTCTGCAAGCTGCTCGCTGCACAATGGCAAATTGCTCATGGGCAGTGATGGCAAAATTTAATCCCTGCTCTGCTTAGAATGCAAGCCGCATAGCCACTCAAGACAACATAATAGCACTTTTGTAGCTCTCTGCTACAAACATCACTTTGAAAAGGATACAGCTGTGGAGGGGGGTCTCCACATGCGTCATTTCTGGCTGGCTACCAAGCTAGCAGAGCCTCAGACACACTGTGCTCCCTCATGCAGCTCTGCCAGCTACTGCATAGTCACGCTTGTGGAAGGGAGAGGAAATGGATGGAGCTGTGTGGGCAGTAAATTCAAGATAAAATTAAGTTGCTTGGCCAGGTGAACAGGTTAGGAATTCATTTGCTGAAGAACTAGGATGAGAGAAAAGTGGGAGACAGCTCCAGTCTGGGATTTCATTTACAATCTGTAAGGCACTGTATGGACTCACCTGTCTCTAAAACTGCGGATGTGTCAGACATCAGCCATTGCTTCATCAAATGCTGCCCCTATGACACGGCCGTGCACAGCGGATCCTAGACAAGCCTGGAGACAGCATCAGCTATTTCTCTCCCCATCTTCCCTCCACTGTTTTCCCGAGCTATCAGTCACACTGTTTCCAGATGCCAAATAAATCAGCGAAGTGACCAAAGGAGGCCAAAGCACACCCAGTTTCCTCTCCCCACTGTGCTTGTTCTGCACACCCACAGACGTGCCCACGTGTGCTGCTCAGCAGTCAGAGCTGCGAGGGCAATCATCTCTAGAGAGAACCAGCCTGGACGACAACAGCCTTTCCGCAGCAGCACTTCTCCAACATCTTCAGCGCTGAGACCACGGGCAGCGCTTTGCTCCGCATGCTGCTGCGCTGCCCGGAGATGACACGGCTCCCTTGCGAGTAGCCAGGTCCTCCTCCACTGGTGGTCCTGCCCCCAAGCCCTGCTACCAAAACAGCAATCGGCAGCACTGCCTTGCCAAGGCCCTGGCAGCACCAGCTGGAGAGCCTGACAGACAGTGCGGACGGGCCGTCCTTGCCCGCAGCAGCTCGGAAGCGCTTGCACAAGTGCTGCTGGCACAGCTCCGTGTGCCAGAGGAACAGGGCTGACGCTGTGTGACCGAGGAGGCAGGATGAGCAGCCGAGAGCAGTGAAGTATCCAGCTGACCCAAACACATTCAGAAGAGTTGGTTCCACTCTTGGAGCACAGCTGTTGCAGTAGGGTTGCAGTAGGCAGGGGAAGAAGAGCCTGGGTTTGTACAGTCAGCTAGGGACCAGAAGGAGCAAGAACACCCACCAGAACTGACCTAGGCAGCTTGTGCTTTGAGTCTCTACCACCCTGCTGGTGACTGCTTCTCAAAGCACCAAGAAGTACCAGCCACAATTAGCTGGCAGAACAAATCCAAGAAAACTGTAAGCTTCTTATGGATCACTCAAAGAGAGATAACGTGGCAGTGTCTGTCATATGACACCACTTGGGCCTCTGCATCCAAATAATTGTAGAAAGGATTTCCTTAGGATGGTCTGTTTCTCACAGCAAACCTTTGGGGTCTACTCTCCCTTCCTGGCACCATTAAAGACATAGGATTTTGAGTGAATTGTCTAGTAATTCTGTCATGAACTGAATTGCCTTCTCCTTCCTCCTCACCTCACTGTATTACTGATGGTAACCAGGGAGTTAGTATCAGTCAAGGCAAGCTACACTGTCATCTGTGCCCCTGAATTCCGTTTCAGATTGGAGGATAAAATGCGATTATATTTACACTTCCTTGACACAATTCAGGCAGCAAAATAACAGCCTTCTAAAGACATTTCTCTTCTTCATATTTAGATTTGTCAGTATTGTGGAGCTGTGTGAGAAGGGAGGGGATTATTATAGCAGCTGGGATTCAGTGATATGTTTTAGTTGCCTTACAAATGAAGATGTTCAGTTTATCGTGTTGTCTTCCCATCTTTTTCATCTCCAAGTTCCTTGAATACTGTCCAGAACATCCTCCAGATTGATGAGATTGCATTTCAATCAATACAGCTCTATGTAAATCTATTTTTGGTTTTGACACATCCCATAAATTATTTCTACTTATAACCTTAATTGGTCTGTATTCATCACAGGAGATGGAATTTCTAACTCATGCAGCTGTTTATAAATTAAATTTGCAATTAATGAAGAAAGTATGAGATTAAGCACTTCATACTTCCTCAATCTAAATTTGAAAAGCATATAATCATGTTTTATATGGTCAGACTGTGCTTGGACATTTTTATGTTAAAGGTGTAAGCTCAAAAAAATCCCAGAAATGCAGAAACTGGCTTGACCAATGTGGTCTTAGTCAGCCTAAGGTTGAGCTTACCCTGCTGGTGGGAACAAACATTATTCCTCATAACCAAAATCTCATTTCCAGTAGACAACCACATGCTCTCTTCTCTTTCTAAAACCAGAAATGATTTTGACCCCCTCCATCCCACCCAGAAAACCAAGGAAGACTCCCTTCTCATTTTACATCAGTGCCTGCCGCAGAATGTCCTAGGCACAGTCAGAAAAGTCCCCAAAGCTTTGCTCTACACTGAAAAACAACCTACTCTCAGATTTTTACATCCTCCTCTTTTTAGGAATTCTATTACAACTTCTAATGTATTTCCTGGGTCTCTACAAAGTATTTCAGGGAAGGGTCATCCCCGTCATCTCTTCAGATTCAGAGAGACAGTTTTCAAATCAGTAGCCAACCTGCAAACGATTCAATATTCTCCTCACAGCCACACACTACATACCAGGAGAGCTGTGAAAAGGTGAGTTAACCAAAAGCATCAATAGCAATTTTTAAGGAACAATCACGCAGAATTACTGTTCAAACTTGATAATATACCATAATACACAGAGTTCGTCTGCAGGATAGCACACTGAAGCTGAGAAAGAATGAAAGCTCTTTGCCTTCTTTTACAACCGGAATTCAAGACCTCTTCATTGGCCAATTTTCTAATACCTGCAATTTTTATTTTCTCTTATTCAGTGCCTCATTCTTCCCCATCTTCAGCAGACTGCCTTAGGCAAAGCTGTGCTCCTCTCCATTTCAGTTTTTCTCTCTTTTATCTTCACCACTTAAACGGTGAAACTGAAACTACAGAATGCAATTAGGAACATATGCTTGCCCTGTCATTTAGTACAGGCACAGAAAATTCAAGAGAAAACATAAATACATAAAAAAGCAGTAGTTGAATTCCAGTGTAGTCACTGCTCATGGACCCGTGGTGACCAAGGCCTTCCCTAAAGACTTTCATACAAGTAAGAATCAGGATCTTGAACCTGTGGTACATTACCTGCTAATGGAAGTTTATGATATCAGTTATCAGAAACACTATCAATTCCTCTGTGTATCCATCCAGCAAAAAGTGAGACACAGTGCTGCAAGCTTCCTCAAGTAACTCAGCCTACACAGTTCAAGCATGTCTATGTGTGTTACCTTGTGTTTAAAACAGACTCCATGGCCAATAATAGACTGCAAACTAGTTGGACGTGGGTCTTGGGAATCACAACAACAGCTCTAGAAACCTGTCCTTACAGAATACCAGAACCTGCTCAACTGAGCAACCGCTGTTTGCTTTTGGAAAGGAATGGGGTTCTGGCGCAGGAAGAAGAAAGGTTTAATAAAAAGCGGCGATTGCTGAAGGGAATACTGAGGATGAGAAGCGAGGAGTCAGTAAACAAGAAGACGGTTAAAGAAGAAGGTTAAGCAGAGTTTAAACAAAACATTAGAAAGCACGTGAGCCAGAGGCTGGATCCTGGAGGAAAAAGAAGTGTTAAGCAGTAACAGCATGTCTATGCATGTGCAAGTCTTGAGGGAAGCCTCTCCACTGGGTTCCTTCTCCCTTTCTTCCCTTTATATCCACAGAAATGCCCTGCACACTTCTCAGTGCTGCACACATCCATGGAAAAGTACTGCAGGCTTTGGTAAATGCACAAGAGAGAAAATGCCAGGGCAGGCTTATGGGAGAGGTGAAAAGTAGCTGAAAAAAATTTAGGAGCTCCTTAACTTGAAAAGGCGACCTAAAAGGTTGGCTATGGGATTATGAGAACTTTCTTGCTCAATTAGCTCAAGCCAAGGAATCCTCCCGACAGCCTGTGGAGGGCAGATGAAGCTCCTTCAGCTCATCCACTCCGGTCAACCCTCCCTCTTCAGGGCGGCTGACCAGCAACCCCAACGAGCCGGCACACACAGCAGTGCTGTACCAACCATTCGGACAAAGCCAACACTCAGTATCTCACCCCGCTTTGTGTACAGCCCCCACCAGGCACCCGCAGAGCTCCCTGCTGAGCGAGGACCACGAAGCAGGCTGGCCAAGGCTGCCCACCGCCTCCCGTCACCACCTCCTTCCCATCAGGGAATCTTCGGTTATCACCTCCTTTTCTATCTCAGCTATCGACCCACTTCCTAACTTTATCAAGCCATCTGTGAGTGGAATTACTTTTTCCCTGAGGTCAGTCTTGGAGGTGAGTGTGTTTTGGAAGAGCAGTAACTTTGATAATGAAATACTTTGCAAGCTAGAGCATGCTCACTCCATGCTTTACCACCATATGGTTAAATTTTCCCCTCCATCAGATTTAATAAATAGTGTTTACAAATTCTTAGGCATGCCTCCCTAGTAAAATCCACTAAACCTACAACAAATATACTTATCATGGTATTAATTTGGTTAGAGATTTTCTCAGAGTATTGACAGCCATGTCTAATTTCTAAGGATTTATTTTTATTTCAAAATATATTAGATATATTTTTTCTTTACCCACTACAATTCCTTTATAATCGTGTTTCCTCTGAAGACATGGGGCAGCTGCTTTACAATCATTCACTGTTAGACTACATCACGTTAAAAATATTCTTCAATAATTAATATTTTATATTTATTCACAAGTAAGAACTTAAACTTTCCAATACAGATCTGCAAAGCCCTAAGTTCATTCTTCCTACAACTGAATGCTGACATTTCATGATTCAAACTCCACTCGCTGCTGGGAGATTATCTGGTACCATGTTCTAGATATTAATATCTGCAGTCTGTGAAGCAGGCTTTAATAATCTCAAATATAAATTTTAATATAAATTCTCTCACTCATACTTGTTCCTTCTTAAAAAAGAAACCAAGCAGACACCTAAAAAGCAGGGACTTCAGTTTACATTCAGTACCAGTTCTTGATGTATTTCCTTTCTCGGTCAATCAATTGGCCTCTGTTAACAACAAAATACCCAGACTAGCAGTGAACTAAGTGTCCTGCTGATAGATTCCAATATTTCTCTTGAAATATGGATGTTATCTACCACACATATGTGAGACTATCTTCCACCCCAGTAGTTTTAGCATATCAGTATAGACACATCAAGGCAAATGAATGTTAACATGGCAAAGACCTAACCCACTGCAAGTACCAGCACCTCTCCATGTTCCCTACTGACTTAGAGCCACAGATTCATCCTCACCTCTTTTTCTACAGAGAAACACTGCAGTAAAAGGCTGCAATCAGTGAGCAGCTGCTCAGTTCCACCATACAAACGCCCACGTCAGCAACAAGCAAAAGATTCCCACCGCATTTATCCTGCTAGAGAGCTCTGAGAGCCCAGGGAAGTGTGAAGTGTTTATGATAACGAGGGAACTCGGAACGGAGTTTCCTTCTGTTTGTATTTCTCTTGAAGGGACTTAGTTCCTCGGTTATGACAAACTCCACTCTGAAGATGTGTGAATGGTTACAATTGACTTAAAATGTGTGCAGCACTAAGCAGGAGAGAAATAACTACCTCAGAAAGCGAGCATCCTCCGACATCTGGTCTTATGCAAGGTGCTCTCGGGTTGCATTGTGCTTCCTGCATCAGACTCTGTTCTCGTCCCACAAATCCATAAACAAACTTTGCAGGAGTGGAGAGAGAATCTAATTCCCTGATTGCAATGGCAGACTCTATCAGATAAAACAAAGCAGCACCTGAATTCATCCCCACACACCCTTCACCCTCCTCTAACAGTATGACAGCCAACTGAGACCAATAGATCTTCCACTAACAAACATAACCACCTCTGTGGTAGGAATTTTCCTGAAAAGGAGGACAGAGGATTTATCTGAGCAAATGAGCAGTTCCTGGTCATCTGCTCAGTCCATTATCAGCCAGACCATGCTGCGTGTTAGCTGACCTAGGTGCATGCCTGGAATATTATCAAAAATTGATGCCTATCCAAAGGTGATGTCAAGCATTTCTCAGAATGGGGGGGAGTCTCGGCAGAAGAGCGTGAACAAAGAGTGGCTAATTATTCATACACTCCTCATGACAAAAACTACCTTTCTTCACTTCCCCAGTATTCAGTCATTACATTTCCAAGGTCAAATATCCAGGGCCAAAATTGCAGCTCACATGAAAGATCACTGCTGGATTGGTTTAGACCACTTCAAAATGATTAGGCCTGATTTTTCCAAAGTCATGCTGTCTTTCCAGTTGCTTTGGACAAGGGTTTCCCATAGAACCAGTGCTTCCCAGTGACAGAAAATTCTTTTGATGTGGTAAAAAAGCTTGACACTCCAAGTATGGTATTAACCAAACCACAGTGCAAACCGCAACCTCAAACAACTGCCATAACCTTTGCTTCTGTGTTTGCACAACGCCTAGCACTGCGGAGGCCTGGTCTGTGCCACAGCCCATGTGACATTCCTGAAATAATAATTAATAACAACAGCTCTGCAAACAACAAGTAGTAGCATACAAACAGTGGCACTCGGATCCTGGTGACAACATTCCTCTGAACACACCCAAAGCACAGCACAGCTACCCCACAGGCTCTGCTCTATAACCCACACTGTTTTGGTCTGCAAGGGGCCACTGATGGAAGGATTTCAATATTGTTCTGTATTTGGCTAATGCAATAATCAGTAAATGTGACGCATCCTTTGCTAATGTGCTCAGTGTTATGTCTGGAAAAGCAGAAGTCAGTGAAACATTCCAGATATAAACATGTGCTATCTTCCCAACCATGGAAATGTATTTTTCCCTTCCCTTATAGTCTCTCTGTGGCTCATCTATTGACATCTGCTAAATACAACATACCCTTGACTCGGTCCACAGCCTTAAAGCTTTTATGTGGCTTCTGCTCCACTCCAGGAATTTTGGAAATCAATTGCATTTGTTTGTTTTCAGATCATATACTTGGCTAAATGAAAAGGATCTAGCTCTTTATTTTCTCCCTGGCTGTTTGGGTTCCAGTAATTGTTTGCTGCTGTGTGTTTGCAGGAGATTAAGTGGACACGGGATGAGGGAGGAATGCACCCTGTTTCAGGTTCTACATGACCCATGCCTGTGGACTACACAGGCCTCTCAGACTGGGGAGAGGGAGGCTCTCTCCTCCAACACCACCTCCCCTGTGCATGTTGACACCTCCGCCTGGCTTCAGCCAAAGGAGAACTACACGTGCTCCCAGAGCAGCTGATCTGCCCTGCTTTTAGACAACCAACTTAGAAAAGGAAACGTGCTCATTGTTCTCTGCAGGCTCCAAAGGGAATTGGAACAGTACTTCACATGAAGATGACAACGTTGCAGTAATTTTGGACTGCTTAATTCTTTTTCCAGTATTTTACTTTACTATTTTAGTCTGTAGAAATAACAGGGAACTTACTTCTATCTGGTATATAGATAGCCATCCAGCCCAGAATCTCCAAAACTGGTACCGACTGGAGAGCCTATCAGAAAGGCACCCGGACCTTTCAGCTCATTTAAGAAAATCTATACCACAGATGCCCATTAATATCTTAAGCAAGTTTCTTCTTTATACCTCAGTTTACCCAACACAAAATGGGCATAAACATACTGAAACTGATGTCTAATTTAAAGATCTTGCACTCTGCAAGACCCCGCGGCTATTAGTAGTAGCAACATAATGGGCACAAGTAGCAGAATGAGATTTGAAATCAACGATTTCAGATGACTGATCTGAAGCTGTTGTTCAGACAGCAGATGAGAAAGAATGAGAGCTTCTAAAATATGAAAGCTCAGACCTCAGGACCTTTGAGGACAAAGATACTGCCTGATACAGAGAAGAAAGTAATGCGAAGAATAACCTTGTAAATAGCACTATCGTAATCAAAAAGATGTTTGTGAAAAGACACAGAACAAAACTGCTGGAGTAAATGCATATGGGCCACACTTGGTGACATGGGTATTTGCCTCTGTAACCCCGAGTCGTGCCAGGGTCAGGAAATAAAGCTCACGGTCTGAGCACATTCTGGTTGTATCACACCTTGATCACACACAGGGGAAACTGCTCCAGCAAGGAAGCACAGTGTTGTTTTATTCTATAGTAACTGTAACAGCACATCTCATAATTTCCCCCATGCTTTAGCAATGGAACTGGCTCCCTCCAGGTGAACAGCAGGGCAACAATTATTTTTAGTGGCTAAATAATTAATCTGATGCTCTCTTCTTGATGTCTTCCCATCTACCTCGGAGTTAGTCTCCATCAGAGCCACAACTTCTACTTCCCTGGAATATCTTTAGCATAAAGTAATTTCATTCTGACAGAAAGACACTGACCAGCAAGGTCCTTAAAATAGTATTTACTTTTATCATTAGGGTGACAAAATCAAGGAGACAGATAGCCCAAGCTTGGTAGAAGATGATGCTGCTACTTCATACCCACAATGTAACACTGCTACAATAGCAATAACATGTGTACATTATGGATTATCAACCCTGGAACAGCAGAACTGGCATCTCTCAATCAGCTGCTAAATTATTCTTAGCTAGTCCCTAAATTAAACATTTAAACAGACAACCCTATAGAAAATGCTTTAGAAGTGGTTTTATGAGATCTTAAGAGCCTGACGTGCACCGCTGTGGCAAGCCAAGGGTTTCTGCTTGGCTTTGACTAAGACTGGGCAGCTCGGCACTGCTGGAGGCTGAGCCAGGGCAGACACCTGAAAGGGTGCAGCTCCCCCGAGCTCCCCCATACAAGGCAGGTACTGCTCCTCGCCTCTGTAGGAGAGTGGGAGGGAAGGGAAGCAACTGCTGATCTGCTGGATGCCACTGGGAAACCTGACCCTTTTTGGATGTATGTGTTTAAAGCAGGGCTGGGAACTAATAAGGATGCTGGTCTGGAGATGTTCACTTAGCCACTTAACTTCATGACCTTGTGCAAATTGCCTGACTAAGCACCATCTATAGCTATAAAAGTGGACGCAAAACACAGCCTGGATGATATATTTGAAAGCGTTATGCATGATGGGTGTCTGAAAGCTGCTTCTAAGCCATTTCAATACAAAAGGAAGCCATACCGTATAAAAACCTGCTAGTGGCAGCCAGAGTAATTCTCTGCACCTAGAAGTTTCCAAAGGCACCTAATATTGACCTACAATGCACTGTTCTCCAAAAGAATAAACACACAGCCAAATAAGAAAAATGCACGTATACTGAGGTATATAAATCTCCTCTGGAGGATGCACTATAGTGACCTCTTACTGAACCACATGTAGATTAGCTCTGCTATATTACTCCGATGTCTTGAATGAATCCTTTTCTGCAAGATCATCGCATATAAACCAAATAAAAGCAGAGATATTTAGCTGTTGGAGTATTGCTTCACCTTTCCTGAAATTATTCTGTGCACATCTACATGTACCAGACTGTATTGAAAAGATATGAATTGATCTCACCTTATCCTTTTTTTGTTGCTGTCAAGGTATTTTTAATCACTTGTCTAGTATTATTAGTCTTTGTATTTTCTCTTGTAAGCCCCACTGAAAGTCAAGACTTCCTTGTGCTCCACATGTGTGAGTGAGCCAGCTCCCTCCTCAGCCACCCCTCAGGTTACCCTGACTGCATGGCACATCCACAGCTCACAGTCACTGCCTTCGCGGTCAGCAGGTCCTCGCCTTATTCAGGCTTGTGGGTCTTCCTCTGCAGTCACTGATATGCCTTGCAGGCTACCCTTGCCTTCCTGCTCCAACGTCTGCTGTTGTCCTACACCTCAGTCCTCCCTCTTCTCCTCCTTTTCTATTGGGCAGGACTTACAAAGTGCATCCCAAGGGGATATACATCGCTCTGAAGAGCTCGGTGTCTGGTTGGCCACTTCAGGCAATGCCTGAGAGAAAGGGATATTTCAACTGGGAAAACTGGGGCACAAGAGAGTTGACTCGCACTGGGTCAAACAGGAAGATGGAAAGTGAACCCAAATTTGAATCCTACCCAAGAAACCACAGCCACAGAAATATCCTTCTGTCTTACTGCATCTCTTTTGATCTGAATGCCATTGTCTTTACCTTTTTCTTCTCTTCTCTTTTCTTGCAGATTACAGTTGTAATTATTTTATAGTATTAAATATACTTTGAAATAAAAATTAAATAACAAATTACTAATATATTGCCTGCTTCTCTCCCTCCAGTGCACAGGAATTCCTAGTTTCACAGTGATCATGAAAATGCTGCATCTAGTGTCACAGACAATACCAAGTATTGTCGGTAAACACTTTAAAAGCAAAATGTGACTTCATAAAACCTTTGTACTATTGATACAAAAAAAGTTTTCCTTTTAAAAAAAAAAAAAGACTGACTCAATCCCCCTGTGCTCATTCACCTGTGGAGTGGAAAGTTTTCTGGATTGCTCTTGAGTGCCAGGAATTTTTTTTTTTTTCTTATATTTTGGTGCCTTTCATCTCAACTTTTTCTGAAGTTGATCATCCCTGTGGTGCCTAAATGAGAGATGACAGTGAACCCATGGGGAAAATAAGCCTGATGAAATGCAAAGTAGCGTCATTTATGCAGAGACTGTGTGCAAAGTGCATTTCAAACTTCCTTGATTTTTCAGTAATAACCAGTGTTGGGGGGGATGGGGCAAGCCAATATTTGCATTTGATATTTCTGAATATCTCATATTTTTCTTTCTCCCTTGGCTCAGTGAAGCACAGTTATAATTTTTTTTTTCCATTTGACTTGAAGATCTGAGCGATAACTAAAGCTCTGCAGGAATGTAACTAGCATCTTTGGGGTCCGCAGATGGGAGAGGAAAATTGGCAGGAGAGGGTGGGGTTGGGCAACCCTTCCTTTCAACCTACAGGAGATGAATGTCAGCTGCTCATTTTGAGGCATGTTGCTGTGGGAGCCTCACACTGATGCTGTCAGTGTTATATTTCTGTTCCCCACTGAAATGAATTACTTGACTTGGACGTGTTATCATAGTGGCTTCTCTTTAAACAAATACCCTGTCTTCCCAAACAAAAGACATCGGCTGTAAAGCGCTGTTCCAGGGTTGGCCAGCTCCAGGCAAGGCTGAGGAACAGCCAGCAAACCCTCTGCCATATGCCAAGTCCAGCATGCATTTGGGCAGGATTTTGACAGTAAAGAGCCAAATACTGATTCACCCAGAGCACCTACCATCCCTAGGACTTCACTGGCCTGAATCAGCACTATGTGAAAAAGTATCCAAAGGAGGTAGGATCAGAAAGATCGAGAGCTAAGTCAATATTTCACCTTGGAAGGACAACTGGAGGACCCATCTGATCTGTAATGCAAACCTAAACAGATCAAACCCTCTCTGATACAAATCTGTGACATCAGTGAAATGCATTGAGTCAGGCATGAAAGCACAAGCAAACCCTGTCCTGTTGATCAAATGACATTCTGCCTTTGCTCCTCATATTGCATGAATCAGGGGGGGCAGACTTCCTCCCACTCTTTGCATGAAGGGAGTCTTGCTAATTTTTCACATCTAGCATTACAAACACTGCAGTAAGAGAGAGGGTGAGACAGCCATCAGACACATACAATAACAGATTTGCAGCTCTCAGGCTCAAGGCTTCCCCACAGCGGTGGCTCCGTGCTTATGAACACTTGAAGTGCATCCCTAATGATCTCACCCAGCCATAGCAGAGAGTCAGGGGTTTGCTGCTGGTTATCAGACACGACGGTGAACTAGCTGCCCTGCTGTGCCACTGAGAATTGCCAGAAAATTGTGAATGGATCCTCTGTTTGGGATCTTCATTGTCTTCACCATGATTATGATACCTTTATATTAAGCAGAAAGAAAACCAAGGGACAGGTCTACAGCTCCTTCGCTCACGGGAGCGGAGAGGAATGAATCCAGTGTGTCCCCAGTGCTCCCATGGCTCCGTCTGCTCCCATTCAGGCTCCCTTATCCTCTGTTTAAGACCCTGCAGGTAACAGGATCCTCAAACACGCAGAAGTGGCAGAATGAACAGGCAATTCCAAATTTTGAAGGTAGCTCTGTCCCCGGAGCAATTTTTTTCTTGTTCCTAGTGGCATAGCAAAGGCATTTCTTTCCTCTCCCCAAGCTAGGCTAGGCAGCTCGTCCTCACTGAGATCTATTTCCATATTTATTCTGTTCATGTCACAGCCAGGCACTATAAGGATGCCCATATGAGCATGGTAGCTCCAGGCTCCCTGTTGTCTAGATACCCCCGAGACAGGCAAGCTGTATCAGCTGGCAGGGAAACTGAAGCCCAACAGTGGGAACAGGCCTAAATTCAAGCCCAATACTACAGGAATTATTGACACAACACCCCATGCTGTGTAGTGCAGACAACGACACTCAGATGCAGCCAAGAAAAGTAGTATAGCCATAGCCAAATTGTCATATTTGCATGAAGCTGAAAAAGTATGCTACATTAACATCCTGGTGCACTTTGCTGGTCTTAGTCCCATCCAAAATAAGGGCCCCAGTTTGCTTCCAACCATGCAGTCAACTATTTGCTTGCAATGCAAACTAAACAGATTCTGCTTTAACTTTCCAAATTAACAACTCATTGATCATCAACCAGCCATGAGAAATATCAGCTCAAACTGTAAATGCTCATGAAATTTATGGTCACAGAATGGTACAACGAAAGCCATATTGCAGCCTTCCCTTGAGGGCTCAGGTAACGCCTGCCGCCTCCAGCTGACTCCAGTAGTGCAGCACAGACCTCTGCTCCCCAGCTGAAAAGGCAGCCCTGTTCACCAGCAAGCAGCGTAGGCTCTTTTCTTCCACTGGAGCTGGCACTCAATGGGAACACCACACTTCCTCAGTTTGTTGCACTGACTTCCAAATACATAGCTGTAAAAACAAACTCTGGCCCTAAAGTTTTGCGTGAACGAACATAAATCATTACTTCAAGCATGCAAGCAGCAAACCTGCTTATAAGATTTATTATTTTCAAGCTGGGCAATTACAGCATGCAGTCAAGTTTGTGTTTTAATAAATGAAGCACCAAAGCTCTTGCCAAAGAAAGGGAAAAAAAGAATTAAGTCAAACTTCATCTGATCCAGACGGGCTGCACCAGGTTTTACTCAGCACAGCAGTGGTTTGATAAGAGCTGGGTCTTCCACCCAAAACTGGGAAAGGCTGCTCCCCTGCCCCAGGAAATAACACACTTTAGAATCCAACTGCAAGAAGATGCAACGGATTTTTAAATTACACAAATTAAAAATTAATTAGCTCTTTGGGTTTTTTGTTGTGTGATTGGTTTTGTGCTCAGGCGATTAACTGCCAGCAGGGTAGCGACCAGCAGAAATAAGCTCTGCCACAGCCCCACGAAATGGCAGGGGTGGGTAACAATACAGAAACAGCTGGTGGCGAGAGGCTCCAGCACAGCTCAAAGAAAGGTGAGAATAGCCTCCCTGACTTGCCTCATTTGTAAAAGAAAACCAGCAAGACCTTCTGCCAAAGTAACCGAACTGTGAGAGAGATACTATGTTCTGTACTCATTTTCCGTTTCAAACAAGTGCAAAAGAAATACAGTAAGCACCTTGATTCATCAGACACTGCCTACTGAGGGACACAGCTTCGTTTGCTTTATTTCAGTGTTTCTCTTCCATGGACATACATGGTCATATCCTGACAATAAGGTGCTGCTAACATGTTGTTTCAGTCCTTCACCTGCTCCCACAGATCTGGTATCTCCGCCTGCGACTGTGCTCTGCGTCACCCTTCCCCCAGTGATGAGACAGACTGCTGCTATCCAACTGGTCACACACCTAACAGCTTGAGTCCAGGTCAGAGATCCAGCATCTCGATTATTCAGCTCCTGCATTTGTTTTGCCTTTTTTGTGGTAAAAGGACGGTGTGGACTGAACCTGCCAGAAACACAGGTACGGTACAGTTCTGTCCCAGATTAACTCACTCTCTTGCACCTCAGTGTCTAATGAAGCAGTTCGTTCTTTCTCCTCTTCCTTCTGCCCTTCTTACTGAGAATGTTTCTCTCAAGGGCAGCAAGTCCCCTTTCTAATTTTCACACCCTGATCTCACTACCATAGCACTGCTAAAAAGACCAATGAGGGAGCTGGGACTCCCACACCATGACAAGGCAAGTCCGCTGCGTTGCACTTTGTGCTGGGCCAGAGAATGAGGACAAATCTGTATCTCAAAACTGGCAATTCTTCACCCATTATCACCAACGAAAATCTATTTTCTAAGAATCTAACAAACAGGTAAAGGATGTCCCTGACTTGGCAACTTCTGTCTATCATTGCCTTTTTTTTTTTTTTTCTTTTCTAAAGGGCCCCACATTCTGCCATCATTTTCTTGCCTTGCTAGTAGTCTCAGTGTTCAGGGTCAGAAGCAAATGAGACACATCTGTTTTCTATTTAAACCAGTGAGGAAATATTTATGCTGCAGGAGAACCTGTGGTTTTGCTTGCAGTGTCAGAGGAGGCCATTCAATGTACAGCAGGAGGCTCCAGGGCACCTGCAGATAGCTAGCTGGGCTAGATCAACCTCTTTGTATTTAAGTCGCTGGCAGTAAGCCACTAATTGTGCTGGAGTTTTTGCCTTCAGTAGGTGGTTTCACTCCACTGGAGCCCAGCATCATGGGGGGGGAGAGGGAAGGAAAACAGAAAGGCATCACCAGTGTATGCCCGGTGTTCTGACATGCTAGTTAATTTCTAAATTACGTTTTAATTACTTGGCATGATTTATTGAGACAGTGTCTCAAGGTCATAAAGCACCACAAAGTGACACAACTTGCCTGCCAGCTTGAATCTCTGCCACTGAAGTGCTCTCTTCTCTTCTGCTCTGTCATGCTCCTTGTGCATCCCCCCACGGTATCCAGCATCTCTGTGGCTGGATGGGATCAGACCTTACGCTTTAGGTACCTTTGGGGGCTAATTTGGCAGCTCTGAGCCAAGGCTGGAAAGGGAAAGGTTTGGGGATAGTAAAGCTGGACTGAAGGATTGCGTTCCACATTCCAAGGCATGTGTAGAACAGGTCTGCCAAAGGAGTAGTTAAAAAAAACAGTCCCATTGTTGACCCTGTGATAAAGAAACCTAGAAAGCGCTCGGTACGAGCAAAAAGGGGAGAAAAATCATGTTGTTGTAATGCCTCTCACGCAGCCAGTTCACGCAGCATGACACAGCCTGTCTGGGTGGATGAGAGAACAGACCTACAATCCACTGAACTTGTCCTCCACCAGCCTAAAATAAGCAAGAGGATGGGCCAGGCCCTGCCCAGTGCTATTTGGCACCTAATAGCTGTAAAGAAAGACTCACTGATCTTAAGTGCACAGCAGGAACTCCCTTGCTTTGCACCCAGTGCATAATGATGTGTTACTGCACTGCCAATTAAAGCTGTTAATGCTCCTCGTGCCTTTGGGAAGGAATTTGTGCCCTTCCTGTGGCAAAAGAGGGCAATGTGGCAAGGAAGAGACTGTGGAATCCAACCCTGATGCATTTTAAGGCTTCTATAAATAATTAAGGGAGGTCATTAATTAATAAAAAGAAAGTAGAATTGAAAAAGCAGGAGGAGAGGGGCAATGAATACCCACTGGGGGATAATAAGCATGTCCTAGACTGTAGCTTACACAGACTGAAGTCTTTTAGGGAGCGTTAAAGTGGCTTTGTGGTTTGAGCTAGAGAAACAAATCTTAGCTGGAAGGAAAACCTTCTGGGAATAACAAAGCTACTTCCTAAATCCAAGTTACACTTGGGAAGATTTTTCAAGATTTACACACTCATGTGAGAACAACATGGGATATATACAGATGTATCTGTGTATTTCTCAAATACATGCAGAAAAAAAGGATCTACCTGGTGCCTGAGGTTGACTTGCACCAACAAGTCTTTGGGGAAGAGATAAAATACAGCAAATGCAGAGAAAAACATCTTTCATTAATTAGATCATTATTAGTCTCCTCTTGCTCAAACGTGGGCAGCTTTGAAACCCTAGCTGCTATCAAAGAAAAGATTTACAGAAGTTCCACAAAGACAGAAAGAAACAATAAAGTCTGGTAATATCCCAGTGGGCTAAGAATTGGTAGAGTACACTGACTGCAAGTTACTAATTACAGCAGCTTTGAAATCAGAAGCTTAAATCTGTGCTAAACAGCAACACGGTGCTTTGGACCACAGTTGCAAGCACAGAGAAGAAACGTGCCACACACATGCACCCAGACACAGACAAGTCATTCCAAAAGGAAACCAGGAAATTGCAGGTGCAGCTGAATGGTTGCGAGTGCACAATTACCCAGTGAGTGTTTGCAACTGCACATCTCATACGTGCAATTACCTCTTTGCACCCCTGCCTGCATATTTCTGTATGCAATTTAAATGCCTATCTTTAAGAATATGACCTTGGTATCTGAAAATACAAAACCTGCCCGCAGTGCTGATCTGAATGTCTAGTAGGCATCAGGGTTTTAAACAGGTGAAAGGGCTGTTTTATCTCGTATTACTGACACACTGCCTGACATGAAATTGGTACTTTGCTGCTGATGACTTCTCATCTCCTGAATATTTCCCTTGGAAGTTTGGCATGCAGCTGGTGAGCCGTGCAGCACAAGTGAAAGGAGAGGAGATGTATGTCTACCCTACAGGAAGGAAATGCAGAGAAAAGCTATTAAATGAGGTTGAAGCCTGCGATCTTGCCAAATCAAGAAAATGGAAGGTAATACAGGTGGCTGTGCTGAAGGGCTATCTTTTGCTGTCAAGCAGCCTGACATTTGCTCTGGTTTCAAATACTTATAATCTCTTGTGAAATATCCTTTGGATTTTACTGTCAGCAGCTCTGTGGAGATGCTGGGTCTGTGGCTGGGCGGGCAGAAGGAGGATGTACCAGCACGTTCATCCTCTGCTGCCCACCCCACAGACCCTGCCCAGCGTGGCAGCTGGCCAGTGGGGTCCAGTACACAGTTTCCATGGGAAAGAAGCACCCTTATTTTGTCAAACTCTGCCATGAAACAAACACTACTTATGTTTGATGCAAAATGCATCTAAGTAGAGGGAAAATAAGTTCATAAGAAGACAATATCCTAAATAGAACCTACAACTTTAGAGCCTGCATGGCTCTGCATCATGACAGATGTTTAATAATACCCAGCAAGCTGTGTGCAAGTAGTATATAAATCTTTCCCAGTGCAGGGCCAGCACAACACTTCTTTCTAAGTTTTTCTCCCCCAGTGTAAAAGCCAGGGTAACTTTCAATTCTGATATACCATCAGGTTTCAGTGCTTTACCTCCACTGTACTGGCATCTTATGATCCCAGAAAATATGTGTCTGATGCAATGTCTGTAACTCAGATGTTGAGGGAAGGGGTTGGGGCTTATTTGTGCAATGTCACTTGTACTGCTAGCAGTCTGCCATGCCTTCCAAGAAAGAGCAAAAGAAGGGAACAGAACTTGAAGAAATCATGCTAAAGAATGTAACTATTCTGCAACTAATATTCATAGTTATTCATTACTATTCCATAGTAGTTTTAAAAAACTGCACAAATGTAAGAATTGATGGATGAAATAAAAAAAAAAAAGATATTGTCACCTGGTAGGGGAAAAAAGTCTCCATCCAAGGCTGCAATGATTTATTAATATAAGTAATCAATAGCAATAGCTCTGTATCAGTTTTACATCTAATTTAAACTTTCAGGTCTCAATGTACTCATTAAATAATATAATAGATTTACATATTTTAATTATATTTTATGGATTCTGAGCATAATGTAATTAAAAGGATTTTTCAGCACAGATGATTAATGAACAGGGCAGTCAGAAATTCTGTACAGCCATTGTGTGTGAAGGACTTTGGTGCAGTATGAGCTCAACTGCTGATCTGAGCAGCAGTAGATTCACCTACACGTATAACATGTGCATTGAACAACTGAAATGAGGCAACCAGAGGACACCGTGAAGGTGCAAACCCTTCTGGCTTTTAGCTCCTCCTTTTGCAACTAGTTACACCAGGACCACATCAAGTCATGGGTTTAGGAAGGCATAGCCCAGGGAGCATGTTTGCTGAGCCAGACTGTGTGAAATACAGAAAAGATATTTCAGGTCTTGTGTGAAGGACCAATCAAGGTGATATTCCTTACACCAAGCACCAGTCCCGCGCACGTTCAGCTGTGTTGCGTGTTTTACAAGTGGGAAACTGAGCCCTGGAAGAGGGGGAATGAACTTGACCCAGCTCCCAGAGCAGGCAGGGACAGAGAAAGGAGCAGGGACAGGGCTCCCTATGTCCAACCTTCTTATGAAGCCATTAGGCTGAAAGAATGATTTGAGAAAAGCTGGTGTGCCCAAAACTGCTTTTCTGACCACATCAGACCAGCTAATAAAAGATACTACATCTTTCTGCAAACCTTGCATCTCTCACATCCTTAAATAGTCACAACTATAACACTGTTGCCATTACTTCTACATTCAAGCATTACCTATCAGTAAAATGCAGCTCCCTTGAACCAAGGTCAAAACCTGCTGACCTACATCCCCAAGAGCTTCAGCAAACAAAGTGACTGCTGAAGACAGGAAGTAAAGAAGATCTGAAATAAAACTGAAATGAAAACACCGAGGAAAGGAGGTCAGTATTGCCAGCTCTCTTGACTCCACTAAAGGTCTTTGATACTTCACGTTTCCTCTACAGCGTCAGGATTTGGTCTTGTGAACAAAGAAATAAAGCTTCTAGTCCTCATGACTGTGGAGGAAAAGCTGAAAATGCAACTTCAGAGCAATCAAACAAGAAAACCTAGAAGGCAAAGACCCCAAAATTCATACTTAATGCAGCCTAAGGAGGTTCTAGTCTTAGTTGAAGCCTCCTGGGACTACTAAGGTATGAAATACTACTACAGTGCACAACAACAAAAGAGCAAGCAGTTGCTTGTCTTTTGATTTGTTGGCCCTTAGCATTTGAAAGTCTCTGTATGTCGATTTAGTAAGTCAATTCCCAATTACTTTCCAGCTTTCTTTTCTCCTTGTATAAAACCATTCTCTAGCATCTATACCAATAACACATCAACAGGGCCCTACAACCGCCATAAAATGCATGATGTGGGATATTACCCAGTTTTGAGATCCTTTCACTGATTTACAGAAATAATTCATTCTTCTCTCTTTCTTTATACTTCATTTAAAATAACTGTGCCCTCTGTGCCCTTCGCTGATGTGAACTGCACCATCTTCCTGCCTCAGTTACTCTTCCTTTCACATCAGCACACGCAGGCGCTGGCTCAAGAACAACTGACTGCAAGATCTGGGGAGGGCAAGGATAGCTGCAAGATTTGGGCAGGGCAAAAGTTGGGTCACAGGTAGAGTTTGATTTTTACATTGTGGGGAGAGAGCCCAGGCAGCCAAAGCATTTATCTGACTCTCAGCAGCACTTAGTAGACTGGTGAGGAGAGGGCAATGCTCCCTCAGCCCTCTTGCCATCCTGATCTCCAGTTACATATTCAGGGATTATTCAAAACACTTGCCGTTTCTTACAAGACAGATCCCATAAGTTCTCCTGTTCAGGGTCAAATCTGGATTTCCTGTTTTGTCATAATTTTCAGTGGTTTCCACATTTTTTTTTCCACTGTATTTTTTCCTTACTGTGAACTTTTGAGACTTCTGACATGCAGGTAGGGGAAAATTTTGGCTTGGCCTGGCAGAGGGGCAGACAGCAGCAGTAAAAACACCCCTGGTATTTCTGTTTTCACCTAAGCCTACTTCACCGTCTGGAATTTGATTCAGTTTTCTGGTGCAGGCTGGTCCAGGGAGACTCCCAGTATGTGTTATATCTTAACCCACAGACCTTTTCAAGCTGAAGCTGAGTTTAAACAAATCTGAGCTGGGCTTCAGACAACCCAGCTGGGACAACCAGGCAAACTACAAACTATGAACAGCATCTGCTGGCTGCTTTGGACTGTTTCATCGCAAACACTCTCATATAGTGAGAAATTTCCTATTATTATTCAAGTAGAATTAGACCTCACTCTGCAGAAAACATCACTGTAATAAGCTGTACAACATGAAGTTGGCAAATTTTGTAAATGTTTGCTCTAATTTTCACGTACTCTCAGTTCATCATACAGTATACTGGCCTTTTAGTCACAGAATGCTGTTTTGGGAGTAGCACCTAGTGATTTAATTAATCTCTGTTATCCTCTACCCTCATGAACTCTTTATCACATAACAAGTTTGTTTTCATGTTTAAATAATTCCTTGTTATTGGTCCTAATACCACTTCCCCTGAATATGCACACAGATGACATTTCAGTTTCTCTGATCTTCCTGAAAAAGTGGATTTTAAATGAAGTTTAAAATACAACTAAACCACAACAAGGCTAGGAATTCCCCCCAAAAATCAACCTGTGACAGCTGAAACAGATAGCCACTACGAGATGTTCTGAAAGGGGACACTTCCTAAGAGTGAACGGCACAAAATCTGCACAGATTTACATGGTGCTTGTATTCCAGTTCTCTGCTCAAGCAACCTCATTTCTACACAACATTCAGTACAAGAGAAAATATTAATGCCTTCTAATACACACATTAGTTAATCAAGGTCAGTCCTAGGGTTACAACTGTATCCACTAGCAGATCAGCCATGCTTAAACACTCTACAAGTTGAGACTGTGTCAGCCTTGACCTCTAGACAAGGTCTTTCGTCTTCTTGCTCAGCTCTACCTTCAAATCATAAAGCAAGTTTCATTATCTTCTCCGAGGAACCTGAATGCATCACTTTCCCATTATTGTCCATGCTGTTACCATCAGAAACTTGTCCCCAGGGTCTCATCTCTCAGATGGCATCCCCGTTCCCTTCAGCCTTGGCTCCAATTCCAGCTCTCACTGATGTTTCTGCATTTGCTCAGTAAACACACCATGTTCTGTATAATGTAAAACATGAGCATCTCATACACTGATAAAATTACTTCTGTGCTTACACAGCTACTTAATTTCATTTTGCCATTGATTTGTCATTTTAAAGTTAAATAATAACATGGATTGTAGCCAGGACACTGAGTGCTGCTTTCTCCCCCTCTAGTTTTTGATTTATGCGTTTGTTTATTTACTGATATATTTAAGTACTCCCTATTGCATTTCACACATAATCTGGCAAATCCTAAGGAATTACTTTCACAATTGATTAGAAAAGTCAATGTTTTACAGATAGGATTAAAACGGAAAATATCTAGAAGCCTTGATGAATCTACTTATGACAACTACCATTTCCAATAGGCTTTTCAGCCTTAAAAATCTGTGTTCTGTGTTGTCAAACATTGTGAAGATATAATCACTTCCTGCTACAGGTATTATGTCAATTAAAGAAACATACTTGCTCATTTGTCCATTTGTGGGAGCATCTTCTAGGCTTTTCATTTAATCAGCACACGGGGAAAGATCATTGTTTTCTATTTGCTGGTACTTCTCTTCAAAATTAAAAAAAATCAGACAGGCTAGTAGGCAATGCTGAGGCAAGCAGTGCATTTTCAATATTGTCACTTCAGTAATCTAACTTTAAAAATGCTAAAAATGTCATCATGTGACATTTTGATTTTTCCTCTTTTTTAGCTCTAAACCATGTATTACTTCTTTAGTTTTATTTATTTTTAAATCAGTGTTTAGAATTTTTTTAATGCTTTATGACAGGGCAAACTGTTTTTTAGCTTTTTGATTCTCTGTCAAATGGTGAACATGGCTTCCTTTTGATCCACTCTCACAGCCAAAAATAAATCAGTTATTCACACACAGCTCACTCCACAGTGGAATAATTTTCCAGATCATGAAATTTCAGTGCAGAGTGGTAAAAAGATTAGGCTGGTGTCAGAGAGTGGATTACAGTGCAGCCTGCAGAAAAGAATTAGATCTACTCCTAACCCCATTCTCCTGGGGCTCGGTTCCTCTTGCTGGCCTTCACTGGTGCTGCTAGATGGTAAAACTCAATTCTGCTGCACAGTGCCATCAGTGGTTTCAATTCATAAGACGGGCTTTGTTTTGCTGTTCTCAGTGAATTTAATGCCAAAATGTGGGGGGAAAGGAAGGAGATTGTGTACTGGGGCTGAGAAATTCCTAAAGAGAGTAAGGCATCGCTACATTATTAGCTGACCACTGGAATTTGTAGAATGTTACAGAAAGGTCAAGTGAGCAGACAGGGTAAGGTGATGGGGAAGCACTGTTTTTGTGTCTCAGTGCTAAAAAGTCATATAAAACCAGAGACAGACAACGCACAGAGACCCACACAAGTCTGAGGCACTGGAAAACACCCCAATTAAATGAAAATTACCATCCCCATTAAGTGGCAGCCATCATTGCTTAATTGCTATCCAGGGAGGCATCCTGATTAAGAGCAGATGAAGTTTAGCACATCTTACGCAGTGGGCTGTTGCTCAGATATGAAGGGAAGAAAAGGAAAACAAGAAATACAAGACTAAGCCACTTCAGTCCAAAGCTGGAGGTGTTCATTTTTGCTAGATAAAACCCGAGCAGGGCCGGGGAACCACTGAACTGGGGTGTCTTTCTCTCCTGGTGCACAATGCCACGATCTTGCGCGGACTGGGGCTGACACGTCCCCGCTTTGCCGTTTGTTTGCTCCCAAGTGGGAAAGGAGCAGGAGGCGAGTCCACCTGCTCCAGCCAGACACCTAACCCAGCCTGGGCTGGACTGCTGGCCCACGCAGTCAGGCTCTGGCTCTGCTTCCTCCGCGGAGCTCAGAGTAGCTCAAAAGCACCTTTTATTCAGCTAGGATCAGGCCCACTGTTCTCACTCTAAACCACTTGTCCTCAGTGAAGGGTATGGCTTTGTCAAGATAATGTGACCACTTTTTTTTTTTTTCCTAACCCAGCAATTCCTCTTTCTTTGGAAGAGCTTTGACCCTTAAATGAAGGTGCATTGCCAAGAAAAATCCAGAGCTTGTTATCAGGACAATCTGTGGCACAGGCTGTGTGGTAATGTCCTCCCGAGGTGATGAATCAGATCTATCAGTGTCTAGATACTAAGGCCTTTTTTATCCCTGCAAACTCAGGGCTTTCCAAATCTTTAAGCCTGATCAGAGACAGAGCACTACAAGAGCTTACTTAAATCTCAGCAAGCAGAAAAGAGGGCGAGGGGGAGAGAGCTCACATAAAATAAAGAACACCACTTTCTAAAGATAAAACATAACTCTAGGTACAATAAAAGCCTTTAGAGAACAGAAGAGATCTTTGTCAAGAATGTATCTCATTTAGTCCCATTGTTTCACTGCAGGCTTTTCAGAAAGCCAGCCATTTATCTTGCCTTTTTTTTTTTTCCCCAGTTTTTTTTTTTTTCCCTCCTTTCCTGATGCCAGCTTCCATTTCATTAGGAAATGAATCACTGATGAGGTGCTAGTCCTGTCTCCCTGCAAACAGACCTCAAAAACACGGTAGTCAGAAAAAGAAAATATACAGTCTTATGACCTAAAACCTGCATATTTTTACAGGTACAGTTTTATTTATGCTGTGCTGTGTTATGGATAGCTGTTGTTCGGTGTTTATGCACTGCAGGCTAATAATTTTGAATCAGAGTACCTATGGTTAGATACCTTCAAAATGTTTTGAGGCACCAAAGGAATAAATCTGCAAAGGGAAGAGCAAAGGGCAGAAGAATTCCTAAATTTCCACACAATTTCCCCTGTGGGTGCTGTGAGCCGAATCTTCCTGGTTCACAGCACATTGCTGGAATGCTGTACCCGTGTCCCTGAAAGCCTCAGAGGGATCTCTCATTTTCACAGTTGGTGTACTGTGCACACATTTGTTTGTGGAGTTATATGCCCAGACAAGGAGACAATCACATTTCTGTAGCTTGAGTACCCCTGTGATGAGGCACAACGCTGTTGTGGCTTTTGCACAGAGAAGCAAACTCCCAGAAAAGCCATGTCAGCTTGAGTCTGACCTTTCATTCAACAATGATGCAGATCAGGGTATTTTTCTATGCAATATGGCTGCACATTGAGCACACACAAGTTGTCAGATACAGTACAGTCTACACCCAAACATCCTTAAGCTGATGATCCCCAAAAAGCAAAGTCCTGACCCACACAGCAGTTCATTTTGGCTACTTCAGGTATTCCACAGAGAGAGAGGAAGGGAGGGGACACTGCTTTCCTACCCTCTGCATGAACTCTTCCAACACTCAGCCTGAATTGCTATGACACAGAAACTGCTGCCAGAAATGCCCATCTTGGAGATTGAAAAATGTGTTTTTCCCAGCAACATCAGCCTAACAAAATACATTTCTCCCTACCAACCTAGTCTCTTCCTTCTATATCCTCTGACAATACTCCTACACGATTACCATGATGCTGCATGAGTCGTCGCAGCTGCCAGCTACATTTTTGTTAAATTTCAGTTGGATAACCACAAAAGAAAACAAATGCATTTAGCATTTGCAGAATCTTATCCCTCAGCTCTATGAGGTTAAGACATACAATGCACACACTCATTTTATACAGCTTTAAAGTGACTTATCTAATGTGTCCTCCATTTAGAGGGCATGTAGCATTTTGCAAAAATGTATTGGATTGACCCACTTGTAAGATGTGCATGAGTAGGACACATCACTTTCACTCATGCCATCAAAAAGCTTTGAGAATCGTTGTACTGGGAGGTTGATCAAACTCCTCCACAGCAACAATTCCCACAAGGGCTTCTTATTTTGAAGATGTGGATTTACTAACCAGCCACCTGGTTTTCAGAAAAGCCAAAAATCCAGCAGCCTTCAGAGTCTCCCTTCCTCTTTTTTCCAAAAACAATGGATATGCTTCGTGACTGCTACTCATTCCTGCCTGCACAGAGTATGATGCCTAACTCCACCTGTTCCTACAAACTGCTTACAGTCTTAACAGAGAATACATAAATCGATCAGGAACAACTCTGAGAACCTGATAATTTCATAGATACAGAGTGAGCATCTCAGGTGCTTGCAGTCAAAGACATGAATTCAGGGATGACAACACCAGCAGTCAGAGGCTTGCTTAAGAACATGTGACCTGGAAGAATGAGCAAAGGACAACCACCATCAAATACAGAGCAGGGTAGCCTAGCAATGGTGAACATAGCCTTAAGTCTTTGACCAAATTGCTTCATTTCTCCCAGTGCCTCCTGTCAGATTTGTCTCATCACCCCTAGGAGAAAGCTTTCTTCACCTGATGTAGGTAAAAAGCCTGAGGTCATGGTGGAATCCTGATTATCTATAACCTATCTGCCCACAAAAGAAAATCCACCAAGTAATTCTTAAAACTAAACGCTATCCTACCTTCTACTTCTCCTGGAAAGTGCTTTAGCTTTGCAAATTGTGTTGCTTTCTTGTTTGTTCTACAGTGAAATGGTTTATATCTCAAACCTACTTGTAACTAAGTAAACCTATTATACTGATTTCAATGTTGCATTGTTTCTTTGCACTCTGTCTCTCTCCATCTTCCTGCTGCTCCTAGTTTTCTGTTCCGATTAAAGCATTTCCAGGTCATGTTGGGGTTTTTCTTCCCCTTCTGTGTTTTCTGCATTTCTGCATTTGTATAACTCATAGTGCACAGAGTTTTCAGTAATGAGTTTGAATGGTTTTCCTGATGGCCAGTTTTCTTTCCTCTGTTTCTGTTTTCTCTCCTTTATGCTGGAGCAAAGTAGGAAAACCTCAAATGAGCAGTGCATCAGCCCATTGATTAAGTGGAGTACCTTTCCATGCAGTAATTACTATTGCCTAAGCTATACCCAAGCACAGCAAATCATTTTTATTTGTGTATGCTCTGCAACTCGGAGAAAGAAGTCCTAGTCATAGACAGACAGCATATGAATTGCCAGAAAAATCCCAGGTTGTGTATAGATCATTTATAACCTAGCCAGCCCAGTATCTGCACAGGTTTTTGTCCACTAAACATCTCATAAATCATTGACTTCTTTTAAAAAGATAACAATAAATTCAATGAGGTAAGTGGGACTGGTCTGGATCATTATGTTCTCCCTCTAGGGCAGGGAGTTGAAAGTTTTAATTTTCTTTCATCAATCTAAGTCATCACCCAAGGCTGGAGAGTGATGTTTGACTTTCACTACTGGAAACCTTACATCAGATGAGATCCAAACACTCTCCACAGAGGTCTTGAGTGATGCTACTTGTGCTTGTTCAGAAATTTGTATCATAAAACGACTTCCTGTGAGCAGAGCATTATAACCCTGTGCCAAGCCCACTGTGGGATCAAGGCCTAAAGCCAGCCGCAGCAAAGACCGCTGTCTGTCTTCTTGTCGTGGGTTTACAAGTAAAAAGAAGGGAGCAGGGAGATGCCATGTTTGTGACCAGGACTTCCCAAACAAGTCTGTGTGCACAGACATTATCGAGTACAGTCACAGTGAGTTCAGCATGGTTTTGGTAGCACTGAATTCACTGCACATGTTCTGTAGAGATAATTTGTGCAGGGAACATATCTGGGGTTTCCATACGTCTGACAACCCAAGCTACTCCTCCAAAGTAGCTCACTGACATTCAGGAGCTTGAATCATTGTTCTAAATCCTATAAATCTAGGCAGGAAAGTAAAATACGGCCCCATAAACTCAGATGCACGGTACTTGGCGAGGGAGGGTTACTCCTCCACAACAGCAGCTGAAGGCTACACTTACTCTCCCACGACATGACATGTTTGTGGTGGTGTACAGCTGACTCCCCCATCAGTCCAGGACTGCATCCCTCTCTGCATCTGAATCCCACTTTCTGTTTGTTGTTTCCACTGTCTCTGGGGCAGCAGTGGGCTTTTTTGTTACATCTGTGTAACAGAGGACCCTGGAATCCTTGTTTACAGTTTACAGCTGATGCCTTGATGTGCCACCAGTTCCAGCCATGATAACCATAACAGAAACAAGTGAAGACCTTAGCTAAGCATTTTTTTTTCTGTTAATCTAGTGGTTTTTCTTCTTGCAAAAACCGTACATCCATTTAATATTTCCCAAAATGTGCTAATTACTTAAAATAATTTGCTGAATAATTTACATGACTAATTTTAAGCATGTGTATTGTTTCTTTGTTGCTTTTTATTGAGATCAACTTGGTTTTAGCCAGTTGTAACCATTCTTTGTATTCCTATCAAGAACAGAGGATCTTTCTGATAGGAGCTGTGCACAAAATGAGATACTGAACATCCCCTACAGACCATAACCATGTAAAAAATACAACAGAAGACTGAGACAAGCAGAAGGCAGTAAACAGAGAAGTTCATAAGGCACTGGTGGGAAAGAAAAGTATTACAGAGCTACTAGTGAGCACTGCTTGGTCATGGCTTACCTGGAGTTCCCGAGTGTTTTAGAGGAATCCTGGTGGGAAGAAGTGCAGCACAGTCACACACGTGGGATGCTCCAAGCCTGAAGCATGTCAGCTTGGAGCTTTCTCGCAGTATGCTTCACATCCTCAACCTGGAAAAGAAGATGCCATATTAATATACCAAGGACAAAACAACCCAGAGCAGACAATGTTAGAAACCTATTTACTAACAATTTGACATTCTGGAAACAGCTTGTTGATGGCACATTGTACCAGCTACGCAAAGAACTTCTTCTGCAGGCAAGAGGAAAATCTGGGCACCGAGTTCATTGCTTTCTTCATCCATCTACTGACACTGCCAAAAAAGAAAGTCCTGCTTTTAGTATCAGATTTAGGACGGTTTTCCAAACAACATACTTCTTGCGGGCCACAGAAGGCAACTGGAGTGATGGACTGCAGATGAGTGCAAGCAACGAGCAAATCAGTCAGGTCCAAATCACCTTTCCCAGCCTCGAAACAAGATCCACCTTTTCTGGATCCTTGCGGATACTGGATTCGCTGGCAACTGCCTGAGAATGCAAATACAGATCTGACAAAAGGAGACTTCTGCACTACAGAATCATGACCACGTACCAGCTACTGCAGGGGCGCAGCGCTTGGAGGCGGGACTGAACTGCAATGGACTCATCTTCCCCAGCTACTACTTAATTAAAATTTCCAACACTCTATTCAGGATACAGAACTGAGTTACAGTTCAATAGGAGTATCACGAAGTATTCAAACAAAATGTATTTCAATAAAAGGAAACTCAATCTAAAGAAGAGATTTTAAAAGGTACGGATGTATTTCTCAGAACCGTTGTTTCTACCCCTACAAACTGATGACGTGCTCTCTAAAACCTAATACCAACCTACAATGTTGTAAGAGCAGCATATTATATTTAGCTGCTTACCTAGATTTCCTTGTAAATTAAACTGAAGCCCTCAGCGATACTTATCTTGCTTTTATTCTTTCCTCTCTAATTATACTGTGGCACTAATTATCTTATGGGCAGAAACAGTCTATAGACTGCTGCTGCTTCCACAATTCAACCACTGCTCCTGCTACTCACTCATATCTTATGAATATTTTCATTCAGTCAAAAAAAACCAAACAAACAAACAAGGAAAAAAGCAAGACTCTGCCCCAATTTTTCTCCCTTTCTACAAATTCTCTGTCTCCCTGGTTTTTACCTGCTTGCTATCACTACTGATTCACAAAGTCTGATTCATATTTATCCTTGATCTACAGCACTTCTCTAGAGTATAAATGGTACCTGTGCTCTAAAAAGCATGACTGTTTCCTGAGTAACACGACTAAAATTGTTAGGATCTTTTCCTGTAGCCTTTATGTGGATGAATAGTCTACCTCTAGTGTAATCCCATCTGGAGCAATTTAACAGCAGCTGTCAATAGTGTAACTATGAATTTTTTCATCTGAGAAAATGATTGTAAAATTGGATCATCACAGAGCGCATTTCAGTGAAAACACCAGCATATTTTTTTTAAGGATAAGCTCAATAAATGATGCTTCTAATGTTAAATCACGCAATATTAACTTATTGCTAATGGCACAAACGTATGCTCACTTGACAAAATCTACCACATTAAGACCCTCTAAAGAGAGACAAAAAGGGATCTTAACAAATTTTTCAACTCATCAACTCACCATGGAGTCAACTTAAAGCATTGATTAATAGGACCCTTGCTATCCTAGCTGAACCTGTAAGTAGCTTAATAAGATATAAAATATTCAGCTCAGGATTTTTAGTTTAATACTCTCTTACTGATTTTTTACAAGAAAATACAATAACATTGTGCATATAAAGCAGTCTGTGCAAGGCCTTAATTTTGCGCAGGCACATCAAAAGTAACGTTCATTCATTTTGCATGTGTCACCAATCCGCATGACCTTTAAACTGTTATTCAGCAAGACAATTAAATATCTAGCAAAAAGCTTTGAAAGAACGATTCATTAGAGAGTACCTAATATGTGCTGCGCATTGCATCAAGTCACACACATACACACATCTAATGGGAAATTGTTTGACATCTGTAACGCCACTGGTGAACACGACAGCCTTTTTCGCCGTGCGGGGGTTATCCTGCTGCACATGCACAGGATGTAGTCAGACATTTATAAGCCTCATGAGAAAACAAAGCAGTCAAGTGGCTTCACCAAGGTCATCTACCTACACGGCATTCACAGCTGTAGGGTCTCCGTATTCTGTAGGGATTTCATTCCTTGTTTCCCCGCAGCCCTGTGTTACACAGAAGAGCCATCGCAGCTGCCACCCTCCCCAGGTCTCCTCTCTCAGATCACTCCAGATCCACTACATCATCTTCCCACCACCAGCCCTCTTTTCACCCCAAGGCAGTCTGAGACCCTCAACCTGTGCTTTAACCACAAGGCTTGCTTTTTTCTCTGCTAAGACCAGCCTCCTTGGAGCTCATTCTCCCAAACAGGCACAATGAAATAGCTGTGTGTTTTCCCCAGCTTGAATCAAAGTGGTCAAGTGCTTCTGTTTGCTTGATTTCTGCTGGCAAGGACAAACTGCTTCATTCACCTCAAAGCCATCAAACGCTCCCTACTACCCTCACAGCAAGTGGCTAGGAGTGTTTCTACCTCCATTTGTCATGGTGCCCACGCTATGTGGCTCTGAAGTCATTACACAGGGCAAGGGAGGCAGCTGCCTAGAGCACAGGACTGCTTAATGGGCAACCAGGTTATTTTGTTCTCCATTTCATCTCACTTTGTTTTTAAATGTTTTGCCCAGAGCAAAAGGCCTAGGGTCACCACCATTGGGAAGCCCCATCATCACATAGGGATCTTCTCCATGAGTCAGAGCATAAGGCAGCTTTCTGACACGCTTACAACACCCTGAACAAAACTGTCTTCCCCCTGTCCAACAGTGACCCCTTTGTGACATTGCTCAATAACAAGCACAGACTTTGGGGGGAGGGGGATTATAATCATTAAATTGTAAATCCCTTTAAATGCAAAGATCAAAGGGAAAGTTTCAATCCAATGACACATAATTAAAAATGCAGACGTGAACGGCTTTGATTCATGAATGCTTATGCACTTTTAAATTGTTGCCAGGGAGATCAGGGCATGAGAAAATTAAAAACCATTACGCTTCAAAAGGATAAATGATTTTCACAGCTTTCTAACATTATTTCCTGTTGCGCAGATTTTTGTGTGTTTTAACATTTCCCCCGCCCTGCCTGGGCAGATTAGTTCTGAAAAATGTTTTCCAGAAAATGTTCACGACTCAATGAGATTAAAAGGAGATTAGTGAACCTGTTGGATGGAGAGTTCCCATTGGTACTTAATTGTAAATGCTCGGTGAAGTTAAAGAGGAACACACACACACACACACACACATTTTACCCTTTTACCTCCTTTAAAGAGCTGTGACCTTTTAATTCATTATTCTTTTTCTAATTGAGCCAGTACAATAGAATGTGGTATAGGCCATAAGCCAAATCTCCCTGAACTTAAAGGAAATATTCCCGTGGCTGTAGTGGTTTCAATCTGTTTGTTTAACATTTCTCACTTGTAAAAGTCAAAGCACTTAATTGGAAGGAAAAGGCTGCTTCCTATTTCACAAATAAAAAACTTGAGACATACAAAGCAGACATGATTCTCAACCATCATATCACAGATGTTAGGCTAAATCTAGGGCTGTCAACTACAGCAAATGCTCCCACTTCTGATCCATGCCATCTCAGATTTGTCCTGCTTCAACACATAACTTTAACACTCCCAACTGGCACCTAAGACACTTAAGCGCTTTAAAATCATCCTAGTCTTACCAGAGACAAACAGTGTTGCTTCATATTTGCAAGTGCTTAGAAATTAATTTCTTGGGCATAAATGTATTGCTGAAATTCAGCTGTGAGTTGATGGTTTGCAATGAACTCATGGGTAGCATTGTCATTAGTGGCCTGAAAGTACATGTGAAAACAACAAGAAAATCTTTAGTGCTGAACTCACATTGCTTCTTAACCACTGATCACATGAACGGTGAGGATGACTAGATAAAATCTTGAAACCTGTATTGTACACGGATAGATATTAGCTGGCCACAGTCTTCTCCCTGTACTGTTGATGGAACACAGTGCAATCCATCTCTTCTGCAAACACCTACCTCTAACTTCAGAAGTCTTCGTATCATGTAGATGTTTCTGGTTTATATGTCTGTAGTTACATAGGATGAATCCCACTATTCAAAAGGTGCACCTTTGGGATGAAGGAGTAGATACAGCCCCAGAGGCACAGCAGCTCCAGATACACCACAAATTCCATTCTGTTTGCTTGCCTTGGAAACTCAGGGCTCTATTCTTTTTAATAAAGTAAGGTGCAGCTCAAGTACAACTGCAGTAGGCTGACTTGCTCCTCGCTTTACTGTGGCATTTTTCAGCTGCCAGTCAAGCCAGCCTTCACAAAACTTTCCCTGAGGCGGAAAAGCCAAAGACAAGTAGCAGCAGACTATCAGAGCACTGAACAGTTCAGCAGGCATTTGATGGTGAAAGCAAAAACCTTTTGCATTTACTTTTGAGCATATGAATCGGACATTGTTTCTGTTTGAGACTGGGCTACTTTTGAAAAGTGTCTCCACAGTGGCAGCCAGCCGAGATTCAGCATAAGGGGCCATCCCAAAAACCCACTGATGCCTGCCTTTGTTATCCACTAAATTTGGTGAGATAGTTCCGGGAATAAGATGCCCCATGTCAAGATATCCAAGATATTACATCTTTTTGTTATTTATTATTTCTAATATCTGAGTAGCAAATAAGACATAATGAATGTATCTGTCTTTCAGTTGGTGGCTGTTCAAGAACATGTCAATGTTATTCTTTGTTTACAGTTATTGGATCAATAATGTTGCTACATAATTCTTATTCTGCAGATTTCAGTCCAAAGGAGATTTTCTAGTCTCAGTTTCTTTGTGGCACAGACCATAACACTTAATCCATTTACTGCAAGGCTTAGATCAGTAACTTGCCCTTGACTGATGCAAAGGCATCTGGTGTTGACTTGAGGATTTCAAGCAGCAGAGAAGCAGCTTATTTTGGTTTTTTAGCAGCCTTCTTTTTTACATGAATTTGAGCCTTTCTTCACTAATGCTGATGTCCTCCTCAGCATCTTCTATGTGCAAAGCCAAAACCCTCCTCATGCTCCTCTTGTAAACCTGGCTGTTGAACACAACCTTCTTCCACATACATCCCTGCAGAATGACTGTGCTGTCTTAAGGGGGGAGCAGACCAACTCTTCTGCAGGTTTGAATGAGCTCTGATTCATAACTGTCATAAAATCACATCAACTGTTTAGCCCTAAACCTGGTGGTATTGTAAGAGCAGGCTGACAACTACTGGACAGTGGAGACTGTTTGAGCTGAGAGATGCCCCCCCATTCATGTGAATACTCGGGACTTCTCCAAACTCCCCCCACGGAAGGAGCTGATCATACTCCGTACCAGGAGGGTTGCGTGGCCCAGTTCAGGGCTCCTCTGAAGCTCCTGGACCCATACGCACTCAGTCTTTGGCTTACAGGAATTCACTTAGGCTAAGATGAGGCACCCAGTTTCATCACTCTTTCCTCAAACTTTTTGCCTTGTATTGTTCTGCTCTTCAAAAGCAACATGCTCTTTGTAAAATAAGGAACAAGAGCAAGTTTACTGCACCCCAGAGGTGCCTAAGGCAGTCCAAGAATCTCCTCTGTGGTTTTGTATGGTATTACAGCAGCACATTAAGCATAAGGTTTGTTCTCCTTGTAGTCAACCATCATGACACAGAGGGATTTGCTGCAATGATGTCCAATCTCATGTCTAGTTGGAACACTGCATAAACATCAAGACTTCCTCCCACTCTATTTCCTGCTGCAAAACCTGTGATTTTTCCCTGGGTATATTTGTCAGCTGCTCTATTACGAGATCAGGCCTGCTATTCGCTGCATTTCTTTATCCCACTTGTCAAAACAGAATCACTCTTTCAGTACCATGATGACACCTTAATATGCTGTAGATCAGGGCATGACTAACCTACAGATACAAAGAGGAGATGGAGTAAGAAACTCTATTCTGCATCAGTAGGGCACTGCCCTGAACCACGTAAATGCCATTTGACTCTCCTTCCTCTTGAGCGTGACGTACGCAAGGGAGAAGGCGAACAGCAAAGAATGGCCTTGTCCCTCAGCACGCATCTGAAGCTGGAAAAAGTGTGAAGGGAGGTAGAGGAGTTGCAGCAATCCCAATTTTCTCCAGCGTGGTACTCCTGCAATTCCAATTTCTGTTGATATCAGCTCTGAGCAGTAATGTACCAATAGCATGTGTGCTGTTTGCATATGGCCTTGCAAAACCAGGGAAAACAGGTTCTGATAAAACAGATGCAAAGGCAGTTTCCTACATTACGAATCTCTGCTCAGCCACCACGCCAATTCTGATTGCCAGCATGCTTGAAAGCAGGGGCAACAGGAAATCTCACAGCTGAACAAAATACTTTGCTGATTGTTTTTATTTGTGTTCTTTCATTTGTTCAGCCTGAAGAAGAGAAGGCTGAGAGGGGGAGAAGGCTGAGAGGGGACCTCAGAAATATCTCAAGGGTGGGTGTCAGGAGGATGAGGCCAAACTCTTTTCAGTGGTGCCCAGCGACAGGACAAGGGGCAACGGGCACAAACTGAAGCAGAGGAAGCTCCGTCTGGACATGAG
>Ga0065711_1026164_pt1 | contig 112080 bp, 61 predicted proteins | sample Hoacrofraction12_FD_59098 | JGI IMG/M metagenome (GOLD analysis project Ga0065711, IMG submission 59098) | Hoatzin crop microbial communities from Cojedes, Venezuela - Epithelial fraction 12 v2 (version 2) | ecosystem: Host-associated > Birds > Digestive system > Esophagus > Crop | place... | reverse complement strand
CCCCCCCCGAGTTTTTTATAGCTCTTTTTAAATTTACAATTACATTTTTCTTTTCCTCAGCTTTGTCCAGTGTAGTCTGCCTCTGGTGTCTCTTGCCTCAAAAATAAAACCTATCCATACCAAACCTGTATTCGGTGTGGTACTGGCACTGCCTGCGGCAGTGGAGGTGCTGCCTCCTTTGACCTGAACAGACTGTTGAGTTGATTCACTCTAAGAACGTTCCTCTTCTCTGCTGGATCCGTGTACGGGATCGCTCAGACGTTGCGGTTGGTTCCTTGCTAGGTGTTTTGGGATGAGGCTGGCACAATCGTGTTCACCTTGCGTAGTCATCTAGCAGCTGTCAGGCAGTAGTGACTTTTGGGTAATTATGAACAAACCTGGATGAAGGGATTCTCTCTCGTCTTTTTTCTGTTCCACTGGATGATGTTCTTTGGGCCTCCTTTCTCACACAATGGTAGTGGCAGGTACCTGCCGTGTGTGCCATAGGGAAGAACTGAGTGATAAGCTTTGAAAACCTGCTAGTCTACTCACAGCCTTGCACAAGTGTGTTTCTCTTTCATATGAAAGTAGAAACAAAAGTATTTTTTGGTCATTATGCTATTAGATATACATTTCACGTTCTGTGGCTTTTTTATAATGAAAAAATTTAGCTGTTCAGATATTTATGACCTTAAATGGAGAAACAACATGATAATGCAGGTTACAGAGATTTTGGAGATCTGCTTCACTTTTCTCTGCTTCATCTTAAGCACAAACAAAAGAGGAAAAATAACTTCATTTTTGCATGGCATTTTGTCACAATTAAAGTGGTGTTTAGTTTTTTAGATGAAACTGCTACTGATACCTATTTACTTAAAGCATACAAGTTCAATAATGAAAATGTTGTTTGCTTGTAAATCTTGGAAACCTGATTTACGGAAAAAGTTTGGTTGGTGATATCAGCTCTTATTCAGTGCACATGGGTTTATAAATTACTTAGAAGCTGGAATGTAAATTGCAATTAGATCTGCTCACATTCTAATTAAGCATTACACATAGATGCTGGAGTATATCAGTATATTGGGGGGGAGGCAAGGATTTACCCAAGTATTTAACTGTATTTTTCTGCCTTTTTTTTTTTTTTAAATAAAAAAAGAGAAAAGTTCTCTGGATCTAGCAAAATTTAACAATTTATTACCAGAGAAGAAGAATTTCAAATCAACTTCTGCTATGGATCCATTGTTGTATGTGTAGAGAGGCATTTGCTGCGAATAAATGTTTGCACATCTGCAGCGCTTCCCACATGAAATCCTTTTACCGCTCCACAAGCAGGAGCTAGATTTCTTCATGGAAACATATTTTTTAACACCAGAAAATAATAAACTGAGAAACAGCATCTGCAATTTACTGAAGTTCTTGCCATCATGACTAATTTTAGCATGATAGTTTCTAAGACAGTAAACAGGATATGATTCAGGTAAATTGCATGTTCTCTACATGCAGTGTTTGCATTAATATTCCAACATTTAAAATAGAGTGAAATGTATTTTTATACATACATGTATTTGAAATTTCTGTCACGGTACTGCCATCTACCTTTACTTTTTACATAGAAGTTTGAAGATGTCGTAATTAAGAGTCTTCTCTCAGAAAATGCTAAGAGATCCTTTTCACTTGGGATATTGACAGTAAAATAATCAGTCTTGGGGTTTTTTTGGTTTGGTGTTTTGTTTTGGTTGTTTGATTTTTTTTTGTGTGTGTTTTTTTTGTTCATTAGTGGGTGAGGAGCCTTTCTTGGTCAGGAGGGTTGAGGTAAAGCAATTTCCTTAAAGCAAGCTTTATTAGACTGATCAGATATTGGATGCATTTCTGTGGGCAGTTGTAACGTGTTTTGTCAACAGAAATAAATTCTAAATGGTCAACATGATAATGATGGCACTCTGCTTACCATGATAGTGCAGATATTTGACAGCTTCAGAACTAGTTTTGAGCTGAAGTTGATCAGTATGAACCATGATATTATATTATGTTTTCTGTTCCTGTTTACTGAAGCTGTATGCGTTCTTCTTTCTAATATCCTATAGGGGGGTTTTTGTACCAGGGCTTTTGAGAATGTGGAACAGTCAGTTGGCTTTACCTTGGCACAGCACCAAACCCAAATACATCCTTTTTTGTTGGTGTTGGCTTCATGGTGATTTATTGGTGTGCCCCTTCCAGGGAAATAATTGTCAAGCTACTTGTTTTTGAAATTACTTTTCTGGACAAGGATAAACATAGTGTCTTTCTAGAAACTGCAAAAGCACTGTTTTAGATACTGGTATGCTTTAGCTTTGGAGTTCAGCATATCAGATCCTTGACTACCTTGTCTGAAATTTGAAATGTGAATGCAATTCATGTGATATTATTACCAAACTGAAAACAAATAAAAGTTCCAGCTCAGAAAAAATGTGTTCAGATGTGAAGATGTACCTCAATGTTCTTCTGAATTGGTTTTAGTAGAGTATTTCAGTGTCAGAGAAGGTCTAATAGAAGATGTTGCTTTGATTGCATGTTGTATAAATCTCTCATTTAAATGTAATCATGTGCAGGCCTTCTCCTTCCTTTCAGTCACCTACTAGGGGATAATCACAGAAGGAAAAGAAGATTTACACAGACTGGATTAATAGGAAATACATATTCTGTCTATGAAATTCCATGAAAAATACCTCGCAAACTTGTAATGGTGCCAGATATACAAATGAGACCAATGGCAGAGAGTTAAGCCTAATGACAGGGAGAAGCTGACTGTGGAGACCTAGACTAGACTAAAAGCTGGAAAGGTCACACTGGTGTACAGAATGTAAAGTTCTGATCATATCCCGTGTGCAGAGACCCAACCCATGCACTTTCCACTGTGTATCTCAAAGGGTAATATAAAGAAGGGCCCTCAGCACTTACTTTGGAGCCTGCCTTCCCTTTGTGGTACCTGTCCTGTCTCTGCAGCTCTTCGGAGTGGGGACTTTCTATCCCATTTTTTTGCACCACCTAGCATAAAACGGTTCATTCTTGGTTGATTTCTCAATTAAAAAAATAAAATTGAAAATCAGTGATGATAAATTATTATGCCCCTACTGAGGTGCAGCCATTTACATATACCAACTGAAGATACAGTCCACTGCATTTAATGGCAAGGTGCCATTTAAAGTCATTATTAACAACCAAGTGTAGCTGTATGTGGAAAAAAATGTATTGCACATTAACATTTTTTAAATAGATACTAAGGTCAAATAAATGGTATTCTCTGCTCATTACTGTTAGATATGTTAACCAAGCATCGTTTCATTTTCATTATTAACTTTTAAAGGGAATGCTATGATCTTTTTTCACATGACTTCTCTAATTAATTTTCTTACAAATCTAATTCAAATGTAAATGCGTTCTGGGGCAAGAATGTGCAATCATTCCAGTAATTAATATTGACAAATACAACCAAAATGTGGCTTGCAGAAGGGAATTGGAGATTTCAGTAGACCTGACACAATATGCATTTTGACTCCTGTGGCTGCATACTTGAAACCTTGGTGAACAGAAACAGCAGTGCTAAATGGTGGGTTAGGTGATGCTGCCTATTGAATCTCTGTTCTGTGAGAACCAGTGTAGAACACACCCCCTAATTAAACATATCTATTGATCAGGTGTGTGAAGAGCGATAAGGATTTCCATTAAACATATTACAGGCAAAGGTTAAAATCATTGTATGTGTGCTGATACTTGTGTTCAGACATACAATGAAGTCTGAAATAAAACATCAATGCTTTTTATTTTTAAAATATTTTTACAAATATATTTATTGTGCTACAGCAGCAGGAAATTTTGCATTTTTACCTTATTAGTATGCCTCTTAGTTGCAGGATCAGAGTGCAACAGATACAGTCACACTTAGAATAAAAAGTAAATATTGTTAAATATGGGTGGGCTATTGTCTGTCTTTGTGATTTAAAAAATCAAGGAGCTGAGTGGCACAGATCATGCACTTTAAAAAGAGCTGAGGGTTTTCTTGCCACTTAAACATGGAAAATCAGAATACCTTTCGGGTTTTGTTCTTTGGAATTCTCTGTGTGTTGCCTGAAACTTGATTATCTCATTCCTTTGTAGTCATGAGACCCAGACAACCTGTTGGGATCATCCTAAAATGACTGATCTTTTCCAGTCCTTAGGTGAGTGCATTTCTTAAAATAAACCATTATCTGATGTTCATTCCATGAGAAAAGCTGAATTTGTGTGTTGACCAAGTCCAAGTTCCCATGAACTGTGTGTCACAGAGCATTTCTCACTTTGCGATGGGACACACTTTGCACAAAACCTTGTCTTGATCACATCTTGTGTATTGCCTTTCAGTAATATTAATTCTGAACAATATGCTATGACTCTATGCTTTAATGCAGTATCTAGTTTATTTCTTTTAAATCCATGAAGGATTTTCCAATGATGCAGGCTGTCTGGATATTTAAAGAAGGATGCCAGTCTGCAGGGAACTAATTTTTGTAATAAATCAGTGCAGGTACGCTTTCAGAAAAGGTTAGACCATATTATGGTACAACCAGTTCAACATGCCCTGCTAACACCTACATTTACTGTGAAATCTTCCTTTCTAAGGAGGAAAAGGGTAAAATACTGTTAAGTGAGGAAAAATGTTACTATACTCCTTAGTTTCTGAAATAAAGCTTATGGCTATCTGACTGTCCCTTTCAAAGCACTGTTTACAAAGTCATGGCATAGAAATTATGGCTTAGAAATCCATTTTTTCCTGTTACTGTGACCTTTGCTGCCTCCTTTTTCCTTTGTGTTGTCTAATGGAGTTGTAAGTTATTTGAGAAAAGTGCTAATCTGAGCACTTGTCTGAAAACTACTTTACACTGTATGTACAATATGTACATAAAACTCTATTATATGTGTATGTATATGTATATGTATTACATGTGCCAAGATAGTGTCCAGATTTCTGGTGTGCCAAACTCTGAAGGCCCTGAACAGTCAGAGTCAGGAGACTTTCCATGCAAGTGGATTGGACTGAGGTCACAACTTCTCAGTTAGTTTTATTAGTGCTGATATAACTTATTAGCTCATTGCAGAGAAGAAAAAGAATATCAGACTTCCAAAATGTGAAAACTTATATGTAAAGGAAACTTATGGACTCTTTTTTTAGGGCTGCTCATATTTCTGTTCTGCTTGTTTCAGCTGACTTGAACAACGTGCGCTTCTCTGCCTACCGTACGGCCATCAAAATACGAAGGCTGCAGAAAGCACTGTGCTGTGAGTTTGGCCTTTGAGACAGACTGCTTCTCTATAGTACTTGGGGAAGGGAAGGTCAGCTTAAGTCTATATCAACATTAGTGTTTAACAAGGGACCAGAGACATCCTTGACAGATTGTCAACCAACACAATGGCAGGATGAATTGCCAATAGTAGGTGTCATTATTGCAAATAAATAAAGCAAATTAATGTAAAAAGGGGTGCAGCAGGTAAGTTGAAATGGTATGGCCACTAAAAATGCTCTGAGAAGTGATAGGAAAATAAATGTTGGACCTCTTGACCGTTGCATACTGTTCCTGATACAAACCAATGTGAAATGATGTGAGCTAAAATCCTGACCTTTGACATAAACTCAGATATTTTATTATGTTTTAGAGAGTTCTGTTCCATTTTTCTAAGTGTTTATTGCTGCTAGACATAACTTTGAAAATATTCCTCCCTCAGAGAGAATATCTTGCTGTGTGAATTCCAGTTAAAGAGGAGTTCAGATTGTGCCAAGTGTGAGGGGAAAGGATACAGATCTGTGTAGTTGTTTATAGGTAGTTGGTATTGTTGTATATTTTAATCACAAAAAGCTACTAGGATGAAACAAACTATTATTAGCAATAAGAGTATGTGTATATATATTGGGAATGTGTGGGGAAGGGTCTTAGACAGGAAATATGAATGCATTGGATATTGTGCCCAGGCCTGTGTTAGCATTTGTCCCTGTTCTTAAGCAATCTAATAACTCAGCCACAGTCTACTCTGAAGAACACAAAGATCTAGTCAGCAGGAGAGGATAGCTCTCTACTGAGTAGGCTTAGCTGTCTAAGCTATTTCATTTCCAAAGTTCATGCTTGTAGGTCCAATTTTCTGTTCTATATTTGCTAGGTATTTAGAAAGCTTTTTGTATTACGTCACAGTTATGGTTTAATTCAGCAGCAAGTTGCGTGACTACCATGTTCAAAGTTTAGCAACCTCAGAAGTCATATATCAGGCCTTTTCCTGGCCTCTGGTCTTGGGACTTCTCTGAATCACAAAGCAAGTACCCCACTGGGCTCTTGCCTAAGTCGCCTGTGCAAAGCAACTTAAAATACTTTTTGGAGTCATCCTGCCACTGGTATTTCTGCATTGTCCTTGAGAATCAGGATAAGAAGAAGAAAGATGGTACTTTCTTGGAGGAGCTGAGCTAGCTTGTTACTGCTCGATGTTTATTTCAGAGAAATGGGATTGAACTAATAGTTTGATGTAATACAGAAATCGTTTACAATATAGACAGAGGCAAGACATGAAGGCAGGGAAGATAACTGAAAGCGCAAGATGCTTAGAAGGACGTGAGATTTTGTGAGAAGGCAGAGAAGAGAGGGTGTGTGGAAGAAAACTAGCTGAAGCATAGAAATGGGCACATTAAGGTGTACAAAAAGAAAGAAATGTAAAAAATCCTGTTGTAGACATAAGAATATGAAGTTTTAAAATTATGGGGACTATGAATGGAAAAGAAAATACATAAAAGCACACACCTACTGGAAAGAAAATAGGGTAAAGTAGAAAAAATATTGTGATGGTCCCAAATTTTAGACCTTTCAAAAGGTCTGACAACAACTACTATAACAATGTTGTACAACATTGCCAAATTTTCTTGTTTAAGCTAGGAGTCCTTGCTGTGGAATTACTTTTCAGCCCTGAAAGGTGTATAGTATTGCAGTCCGAGTAGGAACAGAAGAAGCGCAAAGCCATCCTAAAGATGCAAGCAAGGAAGGAGCTACACAAAGAAGGGTCGCTTCCCACCCTCCAGGTGCTTAGTTTTCCTTCCAGCCTAGGAGACGGCAATCTGGTTTTGGCAGTAGCTTGTCTTGGGTGGACTTCAGACATGCATTATACCAAGTGAAGCTGTGCCTCAGATGGTAGCTAGCTACTCCAGAAAGCTAGAGTTCATCTATGCAACAGCGCAGGCTCTCGGAAGTACCTCGTGCCACTTCTTCATATGCTATGCTGGCTTCTCATAGAATTTTCAAACCAAGCTCAAGATCTTGGTTTCGAGGTCTTACGTTTGGGAAAAAGCAGTACCTGTCCTTTGAAAGATTGTTTGATATTTGAGAATTGAAAGAAAAACTGTATTTCCTTGGCACAGCCTAGAGCTTCTCTGTGCAAGAGATACGGTCTCACCCAAGGCTGTAGTTTCATCTCCCAGCAAGACTAAAGAGCATTATTAGCTTTCTGCTTGTCAGTGTGCAGGGTGTAAAGTATGTATCTAAAAACCAAAAGCAAAGCAAGAAACCAGAAAGTGAAGTAGAATTCTCCTTGTGCATGCTGCTCTCCAGGAAAGAGTGAAAAAACTGACTGCACAAGATGGGTACTAATCATGGTGCCTATTCCTGACGGGCATATAGATTGTCTAGGAATCTGTGAAGAAGAAACTTCAATTTCATTACTTCTAATAAGCTTTGAGGAGGAACATGCTTCCTACTCTGGCTTTTACTACAAAATATATCCATTTCTGTAATAACGGCAATGGTTAGCTCTCCTCATTCACAGATTTCAAAAGTGCACTCCTATCAAAGTGAATATTGTCTCCAGTTGCACGGGAGGGAGGTGGAAGGAGGACAGAGGGAAGTAGTAAGAAGTGAAGAGAATATTCCTGTTTGAAAAAGCCAGGAGTAAAACTGTCATCTCTACATGTCCAAGCAGTCTTGTTATTTATGAAGCTATTTGCTTGCACCATCTCTCTGCCTCCTGGGAAGAGACAACAGCCCAAAAAAAATCTGTTACATGCACATATTTGACAAAAGATTGGTGTAATATATGAGAACACAATGTTGTGGGTTTTTAAGCAAGACGTTGCAGATTACGCATAAAGCTAAATGCTGCGAGAATTTTCTGTGTCTGAACAGGAACTCATTTTGGCACAATTTTAAGACCATCTTCAAAAATATAATCAGTGCTGTTCCTTTTGTTAATGTTTGCTTAGCTGGTTATTTCTTGCCAGGGAACAGGTCTAATTCCTTTTGACTGTGATGATTCTGGGCATGATTCTGTCCCTTGAATGGCTGCTGAGACAGCCAAAGCACAGCATGTCCTAGCACCTCCTCTCTGAGGAAGGGGAGAGTGGTCCAACCCTATCTAGAAATTCATTTCTTGACTCTTCCCCTACCTTAAAACCATTAACAAATAACAGTCATCTTCCGTGCCGCTGCCATTCATTCTCTGGTCTGACTTACTTTAGCCTTCCATTGTATTTTCTGTAATTTTAACTGTGGGTGGTTTTTAAAGGTGTTTGGATGCAGAATGCTTCAGAAAGGCTTATGTGCTAAGGCAAAGAATATGTAAAAAAAAAATTCACTATGAAGTCATCGTAAACTGTAAAATGAGACAAACTGCTGTCACAGCCACAGTGTGTGTATAACTGGAAAGGCCTTTTTAGTGAGAACTCCAAGGGCACAGTCTCCCTTGCACCTGATAGATTTTGACTTTGCAGTGAGGACTGGTAACGCAATATTAGTGCTATACGAGCAGGTTCAGGAGTGTGTAGTTTGAAAACTGCGCTTGGCAAAACTTTGCTGATGCCAAATATCAGTCTTCTGAATATTTGGTCTTGGTAGGTGTCAAAAAACCATGGCTCTGGGGAATTTATTTCTTCCCACTCCTCCCACCCTTCTTTAGAATTGGCAAAGTAGAGTCTTGTTTCGTCTTGTTCAATTTTTTTGGAAGGTAGATTCCTGCAGAGACTAATACCTACGTGTATTTATTTTGCAGGAAGCTGAGAAAAGTTGCAGGTTGGAAAGAACAAATTCCTGGCTTCTCTGTCTCAGATTCTGTGAGGCAGTCATTCTAAGAGCACTTTCCTACTGTAGCAGAAGAAGAATGGGGCCAGAGAGAGTATCCTGTGTTGCAGCTGTACTGGGCAGCTATGCAGTACTAGACTCTGACCTATAATATTTTATTCTCATGCAGCAAGCTTTACCTCATTTTCAAGAAATTATATTGCCCCAGATACTGAAGTGTATTACTCGAAGAGAAAAAGGGAACAAAACCACTATGTATATTCAGAATTCTGTCACTGAGCTCCTCTAGGTGATTTAAAATTTAAGAATGCCAATAGGAGTATCAACCACACAAGGCTAAGGAATGAACATTAAGGTACACCAGACTAAAAGCGAGAGCTGGGTAGACCTCCCTCAGCCATCCAGTCTTTTCCAGAAACTGCTATCATTCACAGAGTCTTCTAATACAGAAACCTTGTAGCAATGTTTGCCTATTTTCTGTGGGGTTACAGCAGCCTCAAATTTGCCATTAGCAGCTGCATGTCATTGCTTGCTCCTCAGTCAGTCAGTCACATCTGCTTGAACTGTGCTGAATGACGTGGTTTCTGTTTATAATTTTCCTTTGTGAAAGTCTCCTTGCTGCAGAAAGGAATGACCCTTGTTTCCATTTGTTGGTTAACAGCAGCACTGATAGTTCAGCACATTTGAGCAGATGCAAAATGGTACTGCAAAAATGCACTAATAGCTGCGTACAGTGGGCTTCATGCCAGCAGTGCCATGTGCGTCTCAGGTTAGCTTCTCCCCATCTGGATAAACACAGTTTATTTAAAAACTTTCAGTAATGGAAATGTAATGAGAAAATAATCCCTCATTACATCAGCCCAATCCAGGGGCGCTGCTAGTGGGCAGAGCTTACTGCGGCAGGATAACTGCCTGGACGCAAAGTTCGTTCAGCTGGGTGAGTGCTGAAGTAAGCAGGGATGGAAGTCATTTCCGCTGGTTGGTCTCCATGAAAGGTGTCATCCAAAAGTGTAAGTTTTGCTTAACTTGCATTAGTACAGCCACAGAGTTTCCTTTTTAGTGTGAAAATACTGAAAATACCTCTCCTGATTCCCTCTAGAATCCTTTGGCAGAAATGAGAATGTGAGATCTTAATGCCAGCAGATCAGGACGTGAAGTTAGCAGGCTTATTCCAGTGTCTGTGGAACTGCTGTTCTCAGTGCAAGCATGGTTATGTTAAGCCAAGCTCAAAGGCTACAACTTTCTGGCATTCCGAAGCATTTTGGGTTTTCACTGCGTTTAAAAAGGGCAGAGTTTGGGTGCTGTCAGTCTTATAGGAAGCTGCTTACCTGCTTTTAGCCAACTGTGAAGTACAGTACAAAAACAGGTTGAAAAAATACCACCACCAAACTGGTCGCAATAATTTTGAGGGTTCGCCCCCACCCCCGCCCCATAGGTCATGATGGAAAAGCAAGAAAATAAAAAAAAAACAAACCATAAACCCCCTGCAAGTCTGATGCTTTAGAGTTAGAACAGAATGTACAGATGTCACTGAAGGAGAGAAAATGAAGGACTGGGAGGTACTGTTCCTCACTTTACAGTGATGTTAGGAAGTGTAGATTGAGGAAATGGGAATGTAACCTTCTTTTGGCGTACAACCGTATCTTTTGGTAGATGCTCATTGAGTTCTTGACAGAATTTGTCATAGCAATTGGTGTTGTCTTGCTCCTGCTTTTTTCTGCTATGCTTTTTTTCCAGCCCAAGCTAGATTTGCCTGATTGGCACTGACTGCCCTTCTGGGGTCCTTATTTAACATTATTGGTGCAGAGCAATTTACAACACATCTGAGATTGTCATGATTCATTTCCTTTGTGAGATGACATTTACAGTGTAAAGGTGTTACTGGCTCTCCAGAAACAGGTCTGTATGAGCTCGGAATATGCTTCAACTTCATGTTGTGTACACTGTAGCAAGCATACTGATATATTGCAAGTATTATTTTTGCTGAAGTCCTTGCTTCTGTCAGAAAACATCACTGAGCATTATATCACCCTTTGACTTATGGTTCCTTCTTTTACACCAAATAAATTTCCTCCTTCCCACTTTGTTTGGCAAAAGGAATTAGAATATCTCATTGACAGCTTTTTATTTTCACCATGCAAACCCCAGATTTTCACAATCGCAATCACATTTCTTGTCACCTTTAGGATATCCGTAGCATCACCAGCTGCTTATAGAAAGCGGGCTGTCATAAAGGAGATCAAAATATTTTTCATGAAACTTCAGCATTTTGTGTTCTGGAAAGCTACAATAAAGTTCTTCCCTCTGTCCCTCCCTGCTTTCTTTTAAGCCTTAGTTTAGCAACTGCTGTTTAGTTAATCGGGCCTCAGTAGATTCCTACTGCATTTAAGAGTACATAGCTACCTAAGAATTTGCTTTGCTTTACATTTAATCAAAAGTGATAGTAATTTAATGAGTTTCTGCTTTATGGTAAATGCAAAGAATCCTCTAAGCCTGGTGAACTCCCAGTGTGCATACATCTGAAGTCAGGATCCTCTAATTACACAGAGTACTTCTGCGACTTTTAAAATGTTTTTCTGAGCTGTGCAGTGTCATTATGTTGTTCTTGTGGATTCTGTTTCTTAAATATATAGTACCAAAATGCTGTCGACTTCTCACAGAGAACAGTTTTTCACTACAATGTTACTAAATGAAAGCTATTTCTTGGCTGATTGTCTGCTATGTTCGCTACAATATGCTGGTAGGATCATAGAATGGTTTGGGTTGGAAGGGACCTTAGAGATCATTTAGTTCCACCCCCCCTGCCCTGAGCAGGAACATCTTCCACTAGACCAGGTTGCTCAGAGCTCCATCCAACCAAGTATTGTGAATGCTGTGCTCAGATATCTATATTCATGCCTTTCTTGTTGTTTTTTTTTTTTTGTTTCATTTTGTTTTAATCACCTGCTGTTAGTGGACCTGTTGGACCTGAACACAACAAGTGACGTTTTCAGACAGCACAAGCTGAGTCAAAATGACCAGCTGATTGGTGTCCAGGATGTGATCAGCTGTCTCGCTACCATCTACAGTGGACTTGAAGAGAAACACAAAGATATGGTGAATGTTCCCCTCTGTGTAGACATGTGTCTTAACTGGCTACTCAATGTATATGATAGGTAAGTAACAAGTCTTTATTCACAGTGTATATCCTGGGAATTTAATGTACTATTAACAAAGTATAAACCATGGAGACAGATGTGGTAATTTTTGCCCATGTGACTTTTCAAAAATGCTAGACTTATAGGACTGTTGTATATTTTTTTTGAGTTACTTTCTTGAGGAAGTGTCCATGATAATAGGAAAATGATAAAGCCTTAACTAGTTCTTTAATAAAAAGTTGTATCTCTTGATATTTTTGTGTCAGTAATGAAAGTGCAGTGACTTCCAATGAGATGTTATGCTATCCTGCTCAGATACACTGAACTAAAGTTACACTGCTTTCATACTGCTGCCAAAGAAACACTGAAAGGATTTCAAGAAATGTATATGTGAGTAGAGAACTGGATACGCTGCTTTGGAATCATAGAATAGTTCAGGTTGGAAGGGACCTTTAAAGCTCATCTAGTCCAACCCCCCTGAAATGAGCAGGGACATCTTCAACTAGATCGGGTTGCTCAGAGCCCCGTCACACCTGGCCTTGAATGTTTCCACGGATGGGGCATCTACCACCTCTCTGGACAACTCCTTCCAGTGTTTCACTACCCTCACTGTAAAAAAGTTCTTCCTGATATCTAGTCTAAATCTACCCTCTTTCAGTTTCAGACCATTACCTCTTGTCCTATCGCAACAGACCCTGCTAAAAAGTTTGTCCCCATAGCTGTGTTCCTGCTGTAAATGTTCCAAGTTGCCCAGATTGTTCGCCATTTGTACCAGATCCTATTTCTGCCACAGGTGGGGACAGTTTTGTTATTTAGTTTATGCTTAGTTACTCTCATGCCCTAATCCTGGCTGAGCTCCCTGTGCTGAATCCACTGTCGACTGATGATTATTCTGATCTCAGTGCCAAAGCCTGTCTGATTCTGGAGGATCAAGAATGTTTCAGGATGCTTACAGTAAGAACTTGTGGGTTTATTGAAATGTACTTCCACTATTTCCAGACAGAGCACTGAGTCTCAGGGGATGTGAAAAAGTCCGCTCCAGCAGACCCTTGTTGTTTTGGCCAGTGTTTTCTGAGCCCCCAGATGCTTCTTTCTTCTGCTAAATGTCGAACTCTGACCTCTCTGCATTGCCCTTGCACTATGTCAGGCGGCATGACCTACAATCAATATCTTTTTATTTAGTTATGCCTTTGAGTCATGAGTTTGTTGCTCATTTTTTTCTGGTGGTGTTTACTATTCTCATATCTCTTCTGTAGTAAAAACTGGAAAAAGATGTGGTTTCCATCAGTTCCTCCATTCCCTTACACTGCTTGAGCAAAGGCATTTCAGGACTCTTCTGGATCTGAGTAAAGACATAATAGTGCAATACATGGGGTGGTCACTTCAGTGTGTCTAATTGAATATATGCTTTAGTTCAGAGTTATACACAGAATTAAAAATCAGAATTTCTAAGCTGCATGAGGATGGTTAGAAAATTTCTTTCTTCCTCTTTGAAGATGGAAAGAGCAAATGTATTGCTTGAGTAACATTAGAAATTCTTACATCTGGCTTTGCAAAAGACAGGTGATACTTCTTGATATATGCATTGTCTTCACTATGTTCAATCATTTAATCAGTGTCAAATTCTAACAGTTCATAGCTTTTGATTCCCCCCCCCCCCCCGAAGATTACACGCTGGTATTCCTATACTTTGTGGATAATTTATTTTATTTCATTTTTATTTTAAATATTTTGGTAGAGGAAAGGGAAGGACGGAACAGAGTACATACAACCATTTATCATTTATGTGCTGACTGCCTATTATGCTTTGGCATTGTAATTTTGCTGTTTAATATTGTGACACTTCTGTTAGTTGAACTCCTCATCATTACTGCTGGAAAATTGGAGAGCCCCTCAAGTAATGACTGGGACTTCTTCCTGTAGTTATTTTTATTTTGTAGAGCTCTGCATTGTGGGTGAATAAACATATCACTTGCAAACAGAGCAGATCATCAAGTGTGTTGTGTGGCTTAAATGTTATTGGTTATTTAGAATATAAGACTTTATAATGTCAGATAATTTTTTGTAGTTACTGATCGGTGTTTTTTCAGATTGATCACAAATCCGTTATATTTTCTTTACCTTACCTTTGCTTCCTGACTTCAGGTAGAAGTCAGTTCTTTAATCTGTTTATAATTAAAATGCATGTAGCAAGCAAAAAACCTTTCTTTCAGTAACGTTTCCTGTTGCTCCCATTTCCACTTTATTATGTTGAAAGCATTGGTGTAGATAATTCTTCAAGCTGATGAAAGACTTTAATCTTCAGTCAAACTTTGAAAAATGGAGGATGAAGGTTTTCTGAGATAAAATTACCTTTTACAGTAGGTTTCTTTGCTCCTCTTTCACATCCACTTGAGAAAAAAACATATCTGAAAGAACAGGCACCAATTTTGAGCTGCCTTTTTTTTTTTTTAATTGGCCTTTAGGAAACAACTAATTTGTGTCTTGGCATTTCTGTTGTTTATTGCACTGGTGTTACATATATACAGTGTTTCAAACCGTTAAACTGCCTACAAAAAGCATCTGTTAGTTGCATGCTATTAACCTGAGATTTAATTACCAATTCACAGAACGATGACAAACTAAGTAGCTCTTCAGACTTACCTACAGACGTCTTTGGCCCTTTAAATGAACCAATTTATTTTTAGAAATAGTAGGCAAGTCTGTTGTGTTCTGGTGTGTTCTGACACATCAGGGATGATTCATTCTTCAAGCTGAGTAGAGGAGAGGAACATTAAATTTACTTGGTGACTTTTACTTATTCAAGGACTCAAAGGCAGTTCCAGGCAGCAACATCTGCCCTGTAAACATTTTCCAAAGTTAAATTTCCTTGTTTTTATTAGTCCAGAGAGTTGTGGGTTTTTTAAACGAAATTATAGATAAATGCATTTCATTTTACAATGAGAGCTGTGAAGGAAATTGTTTGCTCTATGAAATCATTTGGCCAGGCCTGTGTTTAAGTCATCCAACAGAAGTATCTGGTGGTTATTGTTCTGGACTATATACTGTCAAATTTGCTATAATTTCCAAAAGTCATTTATATGAATTGGACTGATAGCTTCCAGTAATAATGGAATAACTCAACACCCCTTTAAAATTTTATTTATTTTTGTGATGTTATGATACTTTTGATAATGCATTCTTTTAAATTTAATTTCTTTGGTGCATTGGTCTAGGAAGGGTAACTATGGTGTGGCATGTGTGCTGACCTTTTCCATAGGACCAAAGCTGTCATTCATGATCATTCTCTGTGGCCCAGATTTCCACTGAAGAATTACAACTTTGTTATTTGTTGTTGCCCTTTCTACACCTGGCAAATTCTAACACCAAGTTATTATCTTAGGCCTTATCAGCATGTTAAGTTCAGCAAAATCTGAACTTCTGAGGAACGAGAAGGATAAGAGACCTGCTCAGTCTGCCTTAACTTTATGCCCTGGTTTTGATGGTAGCTGATGGCAATTTTCCACGTGCACTCCAGTTGCATTCCCTGTGTTGATGACCGCTGTCTTAATTCACAGAGAGCTCTGTGGGAGAAGCTTGGCTGTCTTGTGATAGGAGTAAGCAGCACTCTAGGAAGGACATGGCCCACCGTAGGGCAGGAAAATGAGCTCCTTTGACTCCTTTGTGGTTGATCCAGGGGAGGCATCTGTGGGGACCTTCAGAATCTACCAGGCTGCTTCCTGTTGCTGGGTTATGTAGATAATTGATAGCTGCCATCCCTGGTGGTCCTTAACTGTAGTGTCAACATTGACCAGGCTTGAGAGCTCTTTGACAGATACCATAACTGAAGGGGGCTTGTCTTCTTACTTCTCCAGTTTTCCTTGCTAGTGCCTGATGTTTTTATGTTGTTGTCCCCCACACTCAGGGCACATAGGGTTCCTCTGGCCTTGATATTGCTTATCTTGTTTTCTCTTGATTTGCCAGTTGTCCTGATTGTGTATTCCTGTTTGCGGTCTCTTGTATTTAATCTTGTCCTCTGTCTGGAAACTTTTTGTTATCTGGCTAACTCCTGTGTATAGCTGTGCCCATCACTGTTTGCCCCTTTGGTGTTCACATACTTAGGTGAAATGCTTATGTATTATGTCTGGCTATGCCACTGTGATACTATAGCATACTTGCATACCATTGTTGTTAACAAGAGTTTTATGCGCTTATACTCAACAATGTAATATTGATTATATCCTGATTTATACATTTATAATTTGCAGGTATCACAGGCGTCTGTTTTAACTATGGTGTTGCCTGTGTTTGCCTGTCAAAGGAATTTGGGGTCCTAACTCTCTATTAGGATGTTACTCAGAGAAAGGGATAAGGTTTGTGTATGATGGTTGCATGATGATGGAACATTTTTGAAAAGTTTGCTAAACCTATTTTCCTGGAAAGACACCTTCAGATAATGTTAACCCTGCTTTAATGTCTGTCATTGAATTTCCTAGATATTTTGAGCAGAAAGAGAAATGTTACTTTTAGGATTTAGCATGCTGTTTTGCAGGGGAGATGTTCCTGTGGCCAAGTGGTGCAAAACTATACTATGTGATTCCACACAGCTTGTGCCTGATGTGGTGAGGTTGGGATCATAGTTGTTGCATTTGTTTGGAGTTCAGTTGTTACACAAGGCATGGCTCATGTCTACTGTCCCTGTTATCTCTGTGTTACCTTTTCTTCTCCCCCCCCTCCTCTTCTGCATCCTCTATCCTCTATCCTCCTGTATAGGATAAAAGATACAGGATGAAAGTCTTTTCCCTTTCTCTTCTGATACTACAACTACTTCTAGCTTACCCTTTTCTTTCTCATTTACTTATGTTATTGTACAGTAGTGACAGTGATCAGTTTTTATGTAAAGTACCTTTTTGATATTCTCTGCATCTGTGTTGGATCTGTGAAACAGTTGAATGGTTGCTCTTTGCTTGGGTGGAGAGTCCAAACTATACAACAACGTTGTATGTGCTTCAGTCCCAAATCAGCCTCTCCACCCAGGCAGCATGGTACCCTTCCATGCCCTTCGCTAATGATCTAGTTAGCCAGTTCCCCACTAAACTAGTCCTTGCTGTAGTATATGCTTTCAACACCCTCTCCACGCCCAGAAATGATGTGTACCCTTTTTTTAATGCCTATTTTGGCAGGTTTAAAAGTTGAACTACTTCTGGGTTCTGTGCCACCTCCTGAGTGGCAGTGGATGAAGGTGCAACAGGAGGATCACACTTGAGGCAGATAGGCCAGAGCCTGCCTGGTGCATATGTAGAGACAACGGAATCACCTACAAAACCAAGGACTGCTTAATTTCCTCCTTCCCTGCAGCTCTCTTTCCTCTCCCCTTCCCCACTAAAATAATGAAATTAAAGTTCATTTGGGGAAGGAGAAGAATGTCAGTATCACACTATAAGGGCAATGAATCCTTAGACTTTGTATTGCCAGAGGAAAGTGGGGTCAGAGATATCCAGAGGGACAAATGGACTTTAGTAAACAAGGCAAGCTCTTCTGACAAGCAGCTATAATGATTTTACCATTTTTCACTTGAAGATAGGTCAGGAGTCAATAATGTGCCATTTTTTCTAATACCTTTCACTGTTGTATTGACGGAGAATGGACAACTTTGCTCTAAACCGGTTAATAAAGGTATAATGGTTCAGACTTCCCTTCATCAGGATCAAAGCAAAAAGTGTTTGAGCTGCTTAAAGTGGTCTTATCAACTGTTTTTTTGTAATGACAAGCATGTTTGTATTGCTGTAGTGAATCTCAATAGTGTGCTGACACTTAATTCTAAATATTTGACCCCTAAATTTTGTAGCTGTTTCCAAGAAAAATGCTAGGGGGAAAATATGTTGCTCTTCAGAAAAATGTCATATGGCATGCTTTATAATTCTTTATAATTTATTGAGGAAATGCTTTTTGTGCAAAGGAAGTTTTTCACAATCTCTTTAACAGTCTACTGAAATCTGAAGAAGTTTGAAATCTCTGTATATGTGCCCTGACCTTTTAGCTGCAAAGATTTTCGGAGTTTTCACCTTTAATAAACAAATGTTTTAGTCAGTCCTGAGTTAAATCAAACCCAAATGAATGTTCTGCTTTGTTTTTCTGTTGAATACAAAGTTAAAACACAGATAACCCTACACAGGAAAGAATAGGGAAAGAACTTTATCAAGGTTGCAAAATGAGCCATTTACACATTAAGGTATGCCAGAATGATGTAATGTCTGTGATTGAAAGAGGTAATTTGAAGCTAAGCCTGAATGTATAAAATACGTTGCACATTTATAACGTTCTGGGAAATTGGGTCCTGATTTTCAAACTAGGTAGTAAAAGTAATAGGTGTTTTTGATTAATTTAGCAATAATTTTTGTGTACCTCTGTTCCAGCTTGTGGAATGGAGAAGATAATGCTGTCTAGTCTCACTAGATTGGGTGATGGTTGTGAAGACAAATGCATTAATATTTGTAAGGTGCTTGGCTAATTTAGTGAGAGCCCAGAAGTAAATTAAGAATTTTGTATTCAGCACAACATTTGTGAAGTAAATCAGACAGCAGACCATATGTTGAATGTGGATAGGAAAGAAAGAGATATCTAATAACCACTCCAGAAGTAATTAAAGGATATATCACTTTCTGTGTGACAGAAAGGACCAAAGTAATATTTGGGGTGATATTAATTTTAGTATTATCTTACTTGCTGGTGAGGGACCCAACTAACCTTAAATGCAGGGGGTTATGTATAATATGTACAGTTTAACTACTAGTCTCCTGGTTTTTTTTGCAATGTGTCATCTAAAAAGAAATTGCGTTGTGATTTTTGGTCTTTGAAAGAAGAAATCATCTGATCTTTTACGAATATGTTTCTGCAACGAACTTTTGAACTTTAAAATTGTCCTTTTCCCTGTACCCCAGGTTTATTGCTTTAGTATCTTTTTGAACAGTGTTTTTCTTGCAGGTTTAAAATCATTTGCTTTGATACCCACTTATCTGCTCTCAAACTGCTTAAGGTTTGATGTACAGTTTTGGGGGATTGGGCATATTTTTTTTTTTTCATGTTGAAGAAGATAAGCCTGAAGTCACGTTGCTTAAAAAGAATGACAGCTCCACAGCATGTAATTATTGCATTCAGTTGGCTATTTATGTCCTGATACAGGTGTATACCAGAGCATTTTAAACATAAAAGGAAAAAATGAAGAGAAAAATTGAATGAATTACTCTGATATGAAAACTTGGTTTTATTTTGCAGTCCTTATGTTTCACACTGAGTAACAGGCTTTCCTGCTTTGTGCTGATGTATTTTTTTCTTTGTATATCACACTATTAAATCGTGCTGAGAGCTTTACAGAGCTAAACGTCTGCCCTTTTGGAGTAATACAAACTGTTTTGACATGTAAACCACTTAGAAGGTGAGCTGAGCTTTTATAAGGGAAGAATTCTTAATGTGATTTATAGTGTTAATTTGAGATTTGAAGTGTATTTGAAGTAGATTTCACCAATACCTTTGCATTTGTAAATAGACAGGAATAAAATTAAACTGTATTAAATAGTCTTATCTTTATAATTTCAGTGGCCGAACTGGAAAAATTCGAGTGCAGTCCCTGAAAATTGGCTTGATGTCTCTTTCTAAGGGCCTTCTGGAAGAGAAGTACAGATGTAAGCAAGAATGTATTTTATAAAATGCTTAGTTTATATAATGAAATATGTACAATAACAATACACTTTTTAGCAAAATTTGTAGTAAAACCTTTCTCATGCCTGTAGCAAGACAGTTTTCTTGTAAGTGAAATAGAAGTGTTGTTTCCATTATCATTAGTGATAACGGAGAACGTAGGATTTATATCCTGACTGGAAACTATTGATCTCAATTGTGCTTCATCATAATGCACAGTATTGTGCTCCCTGAAAGCAAAGGAGAATGTAGCCGTGTGAAAGCTAGAGAAGTATTCTGTTTGACTGATGGTGTCCCCTGTGTGTGTGTATGTTTGTTTTAGGGAAAAAAAAAATCAAGCAAGTCAGTGTTGACTGGAACAGATTGATATGTCTGATAAAGCAAGGAAATACATCAAAATCCAGCAACTGTATTTTATGGTCTATGAAAAAGATGATCTGAACTCTGAAAATAGTTTTCCGGTATCTGTGCTTCCTGCCAGAATTGTACAATGAAAGTTTAAATTATGCTGATTTAAGTAATCTCACAAGCTTGAGAAATATATATAAAGTATAAAAATATTTCACAAAAATATTTGCAGGAGCAGAAGGGAATTGATTAACTGTTGCAAACCCCCCTGACAAATACAGAACAGGAGATTCAGCACTATATAAGAGCATTGTAGGTGATGGACAGTTATATGTTATGCACGTCATCTTAAAATTGCTATTCTTTGCAGTAGTTCCTTGACACATTTCAGAAACACATTCCAAGTGTATAGAGGTGGTGTTTGCTGTGTACGATTGGAGGTCTGCAACAATTTCTGCTTTCCTTAGAAGCATTTGTAGGTAATCTTCTAATCTGGGTTATTAACATTGAGGAAAAGTACAGCTTGCTTATGCAATGGGGCATATTTTGGCATCTGAACTTGAGCTCATGCTAAGACTTTTGTTTTTTTAGTTTCCTCATGTCATTTGACATATCTGTAAATTAGTCCATAACTAAAAGAGCTTGGCAGGCATACCTTTGTTCAGTAATGATGATTCAGGAGGTAATCTGCCATTTGATGTGAAATAAAAGGCTTTCATAAATTACAAGAGTTAGGCTGTGGATAACAGAATGATAACTCTACCAAAACATGGTTTAAAAAAGCCTAAAATCTAGGAATAAACTCACATTGAATTGCTATCAGTAATACAGGTGCCAAATACAGACACTGAAGCAGAATGAGAAAATGACTAGATCATATTCATTTTTATGTTGTTGCTTTGTGTCTAGTAGTAAAGTAAAAATGGCAGCTGACGGCAGCGCCAGATTTTCATAATCTATGTGAACAGAGTGGGCTTTTTCCTGCAGATTGGTGTGAAAAGTCCTAAAAAATTAGTGCAGAAAAAGTCTTATGAAATTTTCATACCAAGAGATCAGAACTTCAACCTGAAATACATGTGAAATTGAAATAGTTGCTCGGCTTCTCAAAGCAGAGAATTAATAGTCGGATAACTCAACCTTGTTGCTGTTGTTGTTCGTCTTCGGATCAGTGGGCCAGGCTTTGATATCTTTACTGTCAGCTTTATTGTCTTTATGAACCATAAAATTGTCACAAATCAAAATTCTTAAGTCTGAAAGAAATTTTGAGGAAGAAGGCAGGCAGTAACGGTGTCAGGTACTGATTGTTGGCCTGCAGTGGTAGTGCAACCAGCGTTCTGGGGTCCTCTGTCACCAGCTGTGTCACAGACTGACCTTTGGTGCAAGCTCTCTTGCTTGTTTTAATTTTGTCACACCCTCCTAATCACCTACTGTTGAGAGAAATGTTGTCATATCCATTGAGCTTTCAGATCCTGAGGTGAAAACCATACTGGAAATGTTAAGTATTTTCAAGAAAATGAGTCGCTTGGAAGGAAGAGCAGTATCCCCAAACATGGGTGCTTAATATGAATTGCCTGCCTTCTGATTTTTTCCCTTTCTCAGACCAGCTCCTGACATTTGATTCTCCTTTTGGCTATATTTCTTCTAAGCATTTCTGAAGCAGAGGCAGTCGTCCTGCAGTTGCAGTTGGAGCCCTTAGCAGGGCATAGACCATGCCTTAGATGTTGTAGTCTTAGAGAGGCAAATCCTTCTCAGAGTAGCTGGTAGTAAAATAAGCAAGTTTTTAGTTTTAGAACCTTTTTGATAAGCCCTTCAATCTTTTGTAAAATGCTTAACCAGACTGTCTGCGCAAGTGTTTTCTACCTCAGCCTTCCCAGAGACTATCCTTTCAGGGATTAATTTGAAGAAACATAACTTCTGGGCTGCTGAGACATTGGGTTCATGAAATAATACAGTAAACTGACAGGGGATAATAATTTCAGCTTACCAGAACAGTGAAGTTCTTTTATTTCTTTACTGTGAAGCTTTTGTGTGTGTATGTGTAACCGTACATTCACTTCCAGTATAGGCAGGATTTCTCTTTTCTCTTCATACATTTTTTTTAAAGAAGTTTAGCCAGAGAAATTTCTGTGATTTTTTTTTTTTTTCTTTAATATGATTAGGCTTCTTTTTAAGATGTTAGGCTTCCGGGTTGACATGAGAATGAATCTTTAATTTTGAAAAGGTCCCAATTACTTTACAAGAAACATTGGAGCCTCAATTAAAGAATGCCTATTCTTGAAAATGTTTAAAGACGTGCTTAACTTCAAGCACACGCCTGGATGTTCCTGTGAATAAAAATGGACCTGCAAATGTACTTGAGTTGCTGTGAGCTGGTTACATCTATGCTGGTGGGGAAAATAGTCTAGGGCCTGCTTTTGCTGGGGAGGCCAATGACCTGGTCTGGCTGTATCTGTGTTATGCTCTCCGTTCTCCCCAAAACATGGTGGGCACATGTGAGCCACCTGTTGGAAATCATCCCTAACCCTACCTAACTCTTACACCATTCCTGGCTATTTTGGGGGTGAAAGTTAGTCAACTTTGATCAAAAACATGACGGATACACTTTTAGCAGCTTAATGATAAGTTGACAGCATCTCGGTGCTTGGACTTAGACTCTGATGTGCTGCTCAGTTTGCGGGTGTAGAAGGAGCCTTAAAAAATGGAAAAGGAAATGCAAAAAGACATGCATGACAAAAGATAGTAGTAGCTTAGTTCCGAAATACTCAGAGAACAATAGGCAAGACACTGCTCCTTTTTGCCACTAGTTGTTCATACGTTGTTACAGGATTTCTGAATACTGTGCAAAAACGGAACAATATAACCATTCAATTTTAGTGTCCCAAATGTTCTTGGAAGGTAAATTTCAGACATATCAGCAGGTGTTTGCAAGAGTAAAAATTTCAATTTGCATGTGTGATTATTCACAGCAGGTTTTATGCCTGGTGATGTAACCAGGAGACAAACGATATCTCAGAGGTATAGATTTCCTGAGGGTCAACAGGAATTTTGTCTTCCCTCGCTTTTCTTCAGTTTTAGAGGTTGAGAAAAGTCATAGCACTATATAATAACTGGGAGCATATTTCTGTGCATTTTGGTCTTACCTGGGCTCATTTTGAACACAGAAAGCCTAGACTTGCAGCCAAAGCAGAAAATGTGCATGGAGTTTTATTTAGTGTGTAGAGTTGTAGGTTTTGGGACATTTTATGCATGAAAACTGTAGGATTTACAGTGAAAAAGAAGGGCTACTTGAAAAATTTCAACTGTGAAGCAGTTCAGATTTGAAGTGGTGTAGAACATCCCTGGAATGTGATTTTTTTTTTTTTTTAATGTTATGTTTATGTTGTTCATTTTCAAACCATTTGGAACTAGCACTGATACTTCAAAAAAGGAAAGGCAGAAAAAAGAACATGCATCCTGTTTGTAACAATGCACATCAACAGATAATGGCACATTTTCCATTTTGCATATTTTTAATTATATTTCAGTACAGCTGTGTAGTCTGTATCACTAGATTCCTTGGAGCTGCTTGGATGGCTCAGGTCTGAAACTGCTAGGTTTGTGATTTGATGTCTTGGGAACTTCGGCAAAAGACATAAAATGTGTGTCATGGACATCATACTACTAACTATCTTATTACCGTTTTGGTAGGAAATTAATAAAATCTTCAACACTTGCAGATATCCCCTTCTACACCAGCCAGTAAGTACCTTTTTTCAGGTTGTTCAGTTAAGTTGCAGTTTGAGTCCCGCTGACTGTCACCTGCAAAATACAAGTGTAAGACTGAATTGAATTTAAGATTAACTGATTTTTTTTTTCTTGTTTCTGGGTTTTTTTTTCTTTTTTCCGCTATGGCTCAGATATGAATAATCTTTTATTTTGCTTCCCCAGTCTTTCTTCTCATACTTTTGGTAGAGTCCCTTATACACTTTAGTCTTTATATCAATGTATTTTATGTATAAACTCATATAATATGTACGTACATATTAACAAACTCTATTTACAAGACTTTGTAACTTCCGACATTGTTGGTGGGTGACATACAGGGTCCCTTTTCCAACTGGCGAGTATGGTGCACCCTGTCAGAGCTAAACCAAGCTCTCCTCCTGTATGTCAGCCACTTGAGAGCTGCTATCGCCATTCCTCTGATAAGGAATGGTTTGTAAGTTATTTTAAGGAGGGTAGGCCAGACAGCAAGAACATTTTGGCTTTCCATGCCCTTAGTTGAGGAGCTTCCCCTCCTGTGTGTGACATCGCAGGCATTGAGGGTTTTGGGAAAAGAGGGTACCGTCCATGAACTCTCTTGCACTTGGACACTCATCAGTTATGGCGCAGCTGCCAGTGTGAAGTTTTATTTGTTTTTTAAGTGTTTTGGAGGAGTTTGAGCTCTTCCAAGGTATTTGCTGATTTCCTACTTGGATCAGCCCTAGCTGATCACTCTCACTATTCCCTCTCCTGCCACATCATTTTTCCTTGATTTGCTAGCTCCCCAGTCAACTGAAGCTTTAGGGCTTGGGAAGTTACTTCACCTTCCTCTCAGCTACAGCAGTTAATTGTACTTTCTTTAGTGCCTGTTCCCACTGTAGACTGAAGCAAACAGAATAAAACAGGCATTCTTTTTTTTTTTAATTCCACCAGTTTTTTTAAACAGACTCTTAGAAACTGGAAAATTACCCCAACCACAGTTGCAGAAGCTAGCCAGGATCTGAGATTGCCAAGATGAGCCTGCAACCATGCAGTACTAGTTCTGTCACCGCTGTTGTCCGAGGGGGGGAGGTTCTCAGCACTCAGCACTGAAGCTGTTGCAGCATTTGTTTGACTAGGCAAGAAATGGGCAAGAAAAATACAGGAAACTCTAAAAATTAACTCAGTCATCTGGATTTCTATTTCGTGAAAATCCTTTCTTCTGCCTCAGCCCCCTTTGTCAAGAAAAGATGTATGATCAGACTTTCAGAAGCACGCTGACAGAGCTTGACGGTTGCTCCAGATGAAGGGCAAAACAATATACAGAATGTAATAAAAGAGTTTCTCTTGAGTGTTTCTGAACATAGCTTGTCTGTTTCTCAATCAGAAGCGCAGTCAGAAAGAATTTTCAAATTTCATTTATTTCTAGTCTATTAACGGTTGTTCTGGTGGGAAACATGAAAAGTAGAGGAACAGTATAAACGGATTTTTTTTTTTAATTTATTTTATTTTTTTACAATTACTTGGAGTTTTAATCCAAGTCAGCCACTGAGTGCAAAAGGAGAATGTAAAAGCCAACTGGAACAAACACAAAGAATTCACTTCCATTTCTTCTGTAATTTATATCAATCACAGAATTTAAAAATATTTCTGAGGTGAACTCAGCATCTAAGATTTTTTCAGGAGTGATTCATCCTGTGACTAAATATTAATGTACACAGCTACAGAGTTCATAAATGAGGATTGTTGGCAGAAACATCTTAAAAATTTTAGCTGAAACTTATAACAATTATAAATGTCCAATCAAAGAAATTAAGAAAGCTTTTAAGAAATATTATCTGTACTGCAGACAGGCGTATTAATTCAGTGCTTTACTGTGACTCTTAAGTAGATACAAGCAATATCTTTCTTCCCAGTAAGTGTCTCTATGTGGAACAATTTTCTTGATCCCTTTCAGCCTCAATTTTTTCTGTCATTACAGTCATCCCAAAACACCCACTAGTACTGTAGGGCTTGACACCTACCTTAGGAAAAGGGAATCAGTATAGGGGAAATAAGTGGAAGCAGACATGGTTATCGAGGAAGCAATTGTGATTAATGTTAAGTTTGAGTTGTCTGGCTGGCTGCTGCTCTTGCTTTAAGCTATTTCACATGGCCAGCTGTGACTTGTGCTAATTTCTTGTCTCAGTTCAGAGCAATCGTGCTTCTGTCCCTGACCAGCTGAAGGATGGCATAAACTTTAGCATAAGATACGGATTTCTGAAATATTATTTCCTTCTTCCCTAGTGATAGTGTAGAAAATTTAGTAAATATCAGGGGAGCAATGTGGTAATGATGGACTAGAACAAAAAGTTTTTTTAATTTTGTGATGTCTCTTTTGTTTTGTGATACAGCTGCTCCTAGGTGAAATAGGAGATGCAATGTACCGTTTTATCAAGAGATGCCACAAGAAGCTGTACAGTTTCATTCATTTAGCCTTACTTTTCTCATTTGTATGGTTATGGATCAAGAAAATGTAGTTAAAGTAATCAAGATTAGATGAGGATAAACTATTGTGAGACAGTGGCCATCTGTAACCATGACTGGACTACCAAAATTGTAAAGCTCGAGCTGCAGCGTTGTTGAGAAAGATCACTTTCTGAATAAAAGGGAGCGTACATGGAAATGAAATGAGGCACTGCCTCTTGTCGGTGTTGCAGATCTCTTCAAGGAGGTGGCGGGCCCCACAGAAATGTGTGACCAGAGGCAGCTGGGCCTGCTGCTTCACGACGCTATCCAGATCCCACGGCAGCTTGGGGAAGTGGCAGCCTTTGGTGGCAGCAACATTGAACCCAGTGTGCGCAGCTGCTTCCAACAGGTAAGATCACAAAGACCTTCATGTGAAAAAAACCCTCTCTCTGAAGTCTTAAGATTCACGTTTACATGGTGTAAAAAAAAAAAGAGAGGAATTTAAAAATATCCAATGAGTTTTTGAAAATGAATATGCTTCTGCAACTAAATGCGGGAAGTTATTGTGAAAATGCAGCTGTAAAAGATAGTTTGTGGTTTAGGAGAGGATCAAACAAATCACTTTTTAGCAAAAGAATATATAATTCTTTGTGGTTTTGACAATATTGTCTGCTGTAAAAGCTGCTAAAAAATTTTGTAGCAGCCAATTATCCTGCTTTGCATTGTTCAAAGCAACCTGATAGGTGAGAACAAAGTGCTTTTCCCTGCTGGAACAAGATGTGATCTCAACAGAACAGGAGAATGATGTTGATAGTAATTTTTGACCTTGTGCATTAGGAAATTATTTAGCATTATTTTACTGACAAAAGAGCTTGCAGTTGCACAAAACTTCAAGCATGGTCATTTATATATCGTGAGCCTTTATGCAGCAGATCAGAACAAGGAATAAAGCTGTCTTACAGCCTGCTGTTCAGCTCCACACTACATGCAGGGGGTTAATGAGGCTGCAAGGAGTGTCTGTCTGTTTAAAGAAGATGAGAATTAAAAAGAGGATGTCGTAATGGAACACAACCTAACTCGGACTTTGTCAAGGATGCCTAAGGCTCTGCCTGTTTGCTAGTGATAACTATGCCGCTCAAGTGTATTATTTCTGTGAAAGTGGCTGCCTTGAGCATTGTCAGAAATTATATATGGATTAAAAATTCACTATAGCATATATAAAACTGACTTTAGTATTTCTGATTTTATGGAGTCCAACATTAAATGTCATAGTGAACTTTTAGAGCATTATTTTCTTTGCCTTTCTTCCATAGACACTGTTACACTTTCACCCAGTGCTTTGACACATTGTTGAGCTAGTTTTTTCAGAACTATTAGATTCATTTCTGGGCTCTGAGGTGATTGGAATTGGAAGAGTGCTTGTCCACAGTGTGAATAATTTGCATATAGATGTTGGTTTGACCAATTAACCATGTAAAACTTCCTCTGAGGTTTTAATGTTGCTCCTTCAGACAACAAGGATGGTGCTTGACATTTCTATCACTGACCTCAAGTGGTTCAAGTCATACTGAAATAAAAAATTCATTTGTTAGTGGCAAACTTTTGCTGTCACAGAGGAATCATCTTTATGTCCTTCAAGGATCTGCCCCATCTCCCAGGGGTACTAGCAAGGTAGTGTTTAAATACTTGATGTGATATTGTGATTATACTGATGATGGGGTTGCGTCCCTTGTCTCGCATGAGTAGCTCAAGTTCAGTCCATGGTCATTAAGAGAGCATAAAGTGTGCAGCTGCATGACAGAGTTATCTGAGCCCAGTGAAAACAAGTAGTTTTCCTGGTGAGGAAAGCACGTTATTCTATTTTTTTCATGCTGCTCCCTCTTACTGGCAAAAATCGACTTGGACTATGATTAAGTTAAGAAGCCTAGTGTTGCTCCTCATCATGTGTTACCATTTAAGAATAACTTTGATTTTATATTGTGTTCTGTTACTTCCAGTGAGCTCAGAAAGATGACCTTTGGTCTTATTGCTGACAAAGCTGATGAATATAGTACCTTTACAGCTAGGCTTCTCTGGTGGTTACAGCTTAGACAATGTGGAAGCATGGTTGTTTGCTTCTTACAATCATCATACTGATACTTTAGCTCTGCTATATTCTTGCAGTGATTGCCTAGAAGTGACAGATTTCTTCTCTCTCATTATTTATTTATTTAACTGTTTATTTATTTCTGTGTTTGTTTAATGTGCTAACTTTAAAGTATACCATGGTGTTAGAAAAAAAAAAACCCTGCATGAGTCTCATGGCAATTAATAGACACACACAAGCACTACCAACTTTTAGCAGTCTGGCAGCCATGTCTTCAGCGTGTCTGAACTGCAGAACATGCTTCCTTTTCATGCTCACTCACATCTTTCTCAAGGTCTTTCAGTTCAAAGATGGCTTTACTATGACTCCATTACTCCTTTACTATGTACTCCATCTCTGTTACCATCTATGGTGTACTATCTATACATTTACTATGTACTCCATCCTCTATCATAGCTGTTAAGTCCTATGTATTTTTACTGACTAACTAGCTTGCTTTATTTGCGCTTTGATCAAGCTTGTTTTTTGTATCCTGTAACTGGTTATACATTAACTTGGCATGGAAAGGATTGATACAGGTTGCTTTTTTTTAATTGAATTCTAGGAAAATCTGCTTGTGTGTGTGGTTTTTTTTTTTTTTAATTTGCATGTGGGGTTTTCTTCTCTCCACAGAACCACAATAAGCCAGAAATAACTGTAAAGCAATTTATAGATTGGATGCGCTTAGAGCCGCAGTCTATGGTATGGCTACCAGTTCTACACCGTGTGGCAGCTGCAGAAACGGCAAAACATCAGGCCAAGTGCAACATCTGTAAAGAGTGTCCAATTGTTGGCTTTAGGTAAGAGGAGGGGGAGTTGGATGCAATGTTTCTCTGAAAACATCCACCCTTGTACATCTTCCAACAAGTACAGTTCTTTCTGTTTGTTTTTCCACCATTTTCCTGCTTTAAGATGGGATCTGTTGCCCATGGTGAGGCCACAGTGTGGCCTGAGCCAGTGCGTTTCTGGCTCCTGCAGTACTGCTGCTAGACATCCAGTGGGCCTGTGACGGACAGGTGTGCCGGGTGGGCTGTCATCAGGTGGATCCAATAGGTAGCAAATGAAGTATAAATGCATCCCATGTGTTCTCTAAGCACAAGACCAAAAGGAGCTGATCGGCAAGAAGAAATGTAGGCTGTCTGTCTGCTCTCCTCCATGGGAAAGTAACCCATGCCAGGCAATATTAAACACCCTTCAACAGCGGTCTTTCCTTGCTGAGCACAAACATTGATACATTAATGTGATGAGACTTGCAAAGTTCCTGCCTAAATCATTGAATATAATCTAACTTTCTTCTATTCAAAGGAAGCTGTGAATTCTAAAAGAAAAAATGACACCAGGGATATTGTCCATATTATCCTCCTAAACAGTATGATTTTACTATGAGTTATCATCATGGGGCATGAAGTAGTTGGTAGCCTTAGTGAGTACTGTTACAACTAGCATGCATTTGTGAATGGATTGCTCCAATGTATAAAATGATAAAAAAAAGTAGAAACTAGAGCTAAGCATAACTGGCTTTTTTCTCTGCTGTGGTCATGAAGTCGAGTGTATTATTTTGGAATGATATAAAGTGGTCTTTCTTGTAAGTGATTCTATGACTTTTCTCTAGGTGTCTAGGCAGATGAATAATTTTTGTTCCCTGTGCTTCCTGTTTTTCCTTCTTTTTGTTATTTTAAAGGATAATATCAATCCTGTGGTCAGATTCGTCTCACCTAGCTTTAGGCATGCTGGCTTTAATCAGTTTTATAAGATTGAGATAGCAACCCTCTTCTTTTACTACGAATATATGAGTACTTCCAAAAGTAATTAAGCTGATCAAACTTCGTTGCCTGTCTTAAGACAAGATGAAATTCCTCTAAATGTTCCTATTTTTCTTTATTAATGCTTGAGGGAGTATAGGGTGACAAAGCTCCAGTTCAGATATCTTTTAGATGCCTATGTTGGGCCTGGTGAGTCTTGTCTGTACTGAAATATTTTGTGTGGAGAAGGAGGGCATAGAGATAGAAAAGAAGAGAAAAGAAGACAGAAGAATGACTCATTGTGAATAATTTCTACAGTGAAGTTAGAGATCTGCAACAAGAAAAGTGTCTAACATCTTAGCAGAATGTGGATGTGGCGATTTAGTACATAGGCTCTGAGTAAAGCTTATAAACAGTTGCATCAGCATCCTTAAAAGTGAACCTTTACAATAGACACATATTGTCTTGCAAAACAAAACATAAAACTCAGCAGGGGAAAAATGTGGATTGGTACTGAAAACTGCTCTCAGGAAGCAATTTAATTTAAACTTTAACTATTCAGTAGCTATTCGGTTTGGTTCAATTAGCTCATTTTAGTTCCATACAAAAGATATAACCTCAGCCAGTCAGAACAACCATACTGCAAAAAACAGTGGGTGGAATCTGGAATTGAATTGTTGCTTTAGTCAGCTTTAGTTAAAAAAAAAAAAAAAGCTCCTGGTGGCTACATTTTATATGAGGGATACTGTATAAGTTTGTTACTTTGTGTATACAAGCTCTTAAAAATCAAAAGTAAATAAATCAACAAAACATTAACTTAATTTGATATTATTTTATAATTCATGAACTCTCAAAGTGTTTTAGGTTCTGAAACATGAGTTTAGAATCTCTGAGCATCAGAATGATGTAAAAACGCGCTAACTCATAAATGTAAAAACATATAAAAGTAAACCAGTCTGGTTTATAAACTTTTTTCTGAGATACCAGCTGAACACTGAAGAGAGGAAAAGAAAAACTAAAGTAATACAGTTTTAAGTCCATTTGAACTTTAGAATTATAAACTCTTTGCACTCCATCTATGGAGCTGATGCCTGTAAGATTTTCTGCTTCAGAGCAACTTGGGAAACAGATGATTGACATCGGCCCTCTACATGGCTATAGGAGGCTGGAATTTCTTTTAAATATGCAGCGAGGTGACCTGTGTAGTGTAGGAAGGTTGTGTGAATCGGACTAAGAGAGCAGCGAGTTTCCTGTGTCCTGTCCGGCTGCTGCAGTTGGCACCGTTGCCCCTGGGTCCACTGCTGAGCTGAGCGCTTGCCCTGCCGTGTCCCGGTCGCCTGCAGCCGCACACTTCAAGGTGCTTGCTAAGCTAACCCCGACAAACGCACTACATCCTTGTGTGGCTGCTGCGGAAAAGCAGGTGACACCGTTTCAGAGAGTAACTTGCCTCGTGAGGCTTAGTAAAAAGTAAATATTAGAACTAAACCTAGGAAGCTCTAATCTCTTTGTTTAATGTCCCGATAGGTACCGGAGCTTAAAACATTTCAACTATGACGTCTGTCAGAGCTGTTTCTTTTCTGGCCGTACAGCAAAGGGCCATAAATTGCATTACCCAATGGTGGAGTACTGTATACCTGTGAGTACCAATTTAATGACCATTCCTAAGGGATTAGCTTTGCATTATTTGAGGTCTAAATTTGTTTCATAGTCTTTTGTCACCTAGATATTCTGCCAGGATTTCTTTTTCACATGTTTAGTAGGGCCTGTCTTCCTGCCTTTCCCTTTGGACATCATCAGGGACTGTGCTAATTAGTGAAGTTAATTTTATGTGGGCGGTGTTTGGATTCTGTAGAAATGAGTAGAAGTATCCACCTCTGGAACAACTTGATCTTCACTTTCATTTTGTAAAAACAAAGCCAAAATATTAAATACAGTAGCAGTACCTGTATACTTACACATGCTCACACACTTTAAGGGTGAGAACATGTCAGAGGAAAGAGACTTAATTCACTATTGCTGTACCATAGTGAAGAATATATAATATTCTCATAATGCACTTCAGTATTTTTAAAGGTGCATGATCTTTGCTTTCAGGTCCAATATTTTTCTTGCTTCATGAAAATGTGGTTGGAAATAGTTTGTGTTTTATTCCCCTGAGTAATTACTGTTTAGTGGGATATGGGATATTTAAAAATTGTTGTGTAGCTGGGGGGGGTGGAAAAAAAGATTCGACAGTTTCTAACAAAAAATGGTGTGAGAGATTTTCGTGCAATAGGTAACAAAGATTAATTTTACAACACAATATTTTCCGAATGAAATTTCAAACACAATTTTTCTAAGGAAGTTTCTAGGAGACTTTCTTAAGTGGAGGGGTGGGTAAGTTTCTTCATACAAATACCATTTTCACTTTTTTTTATCTGATAGTTGTTTACATCCTTAAGAATTTTAACTCAGTGACAAATAAATTAATAGGATAATCGGTATGTAATTTAAACAACAATGGCAAAAGGTCTGTATGCTCAGAAAAACAAATTCAGACCAAAACGTAACTGCAGCTGATTTCTAGTAGTATTACAAGGTTCTATGGATCCTTTTATTACCAAAAAAATCATTGAGTTGTGTCACTGTCTTTTACTGTAGTAGTTGGGCTTATTACCTGTGTTTTCCCACTCTTTTTCATGCAATATGTCTCCCATAACAGAATTCAGATTCTAGTAAGTAGTGTTTTCACTTCATCATGATCAGAAGAAAACATGAGTTATGATAATTTATTTTCATTAATTCTATAACTTAATGTTAGGATTTGATTGATAAAATGGCATGCCAGGCTACACTCTGAAGAAATTTTATGAAGTAGATTTGTTGGTTTCCAGCCAGTTCTAATGTTTGTGATATTCTGTCACCGGTTTTCTTTTTTTGCCTCCTCTTCTGCCTTCTCACCTTTTTAAGACAGTTTTGGCTGTTTAAGGGCTATGTTTTGAAATTACAGCAGATGTTTAGAGGGAGGAAAATATTTCATGTGCATACATAATTTTACGTAACAGAGAAGAAAGTGTTGAATATAGAAACAGTCTATAATATTTCTCTACAATACAGATTCTTTATCTGATTTAGCTACAGGTTTGATATGTTTCTTGACATATAATCTAATATTTTCTTATTGCATCTGAAGATGTACAAAAAGATATTAAATCTGTACCGCTGCCTCAACATAGGTATGTCCTTGGCATAATTCAGAGTATTGCCTGGCATGTAACTTTATTTATACAACAGGATCTTTTTTTATCATAAGAAATATTCTGTTTTAATTTCTGTGGCTTTCTGTAGTTTTGATTTCTTCTTTTTGAAATTATTTCATTGGTAGTAAAGTTTTTTTGGAAATTAAGTGACTGAAACCACAATTTTGCAATTTCATTGACCCTTAACCTGAGGATATCTATCTACAGCAGACTATATAGAAGGTGCTCATTTTGCCTAAAAAAAATTAACTTTATTGTTTCACAAATGCATGCCTGATTTTCAGGTCTGTCACGAGTATTAAGAAAAAGAAAACTAAAATCAACCAGTCTTTAATAATCACAGTTTTTTAATAGTTGCCGCTGGGGAGGCTATATAAAACAGATATCATGTCAGGATTTAGGCCAGACTCTGAAGGTCAGGGATCTGGACAAGATTACATGTCAGATTTCTGTCTGGGCATGATTAGATGTCAGATTTCAAGATATGGCAAAGCCTATGCTAACATTTTATATTCTTATTTGCACCAGACTATGAAAGTAATAAGAAGTCTAATTACATTAGCAGCTGTGGCATTCATTTATAAAAGTACCTGATAAGAAAAAGTTACGTGTTTTCCTGAATCCTAATGTTTATTCTTAGAATCTGTAATGTTTAAAATTTTTTTTGGTTGAAGTTTAATTCCATTTAAAAATATTTTTTTCACACAGCTAGGTAATTTTCTGGTTTTATTTTATACTGTTTTCATGGTATGACATAGGCCCAGTTTTGTCCAGATTTGCATGACTGTTCTGACCCTCAGGATCTGGAGGTCTACAGTGTTTCCTTCCTTTATTTAGACATCGTTAAAAATACAATGATGCTGATTGTTTCCTTGCCTCCTTAGCCAAGGTAACCCAAACAATCTGAACATGTTTGAGATGTATTTTTCTCAGATTCACTGTTTCCCACCCCTTATAAAGTTTCTCTCAAACCTCATCTTTAGCTTATATCATGATTATGGAACAGAAATGTTGTTTGTTAATGCCTATAATGTACAGAAAATTCAGAAATGAAGGTGTAAGGCGTGTCAAAATAGATAATGCTGCTGGTCCACACAATAAGATACCCTTCCACTTGCATTAGACAAATACATATTGGGAAGTATAAGAGGAAAGAAACAGATTACATCTAGTGTGGGGCATGGTACTGCCCCTACAACAGGATGGTATATTTCTGATGACTTCTGGGTTTTTTCCGAGGCAGCAGATTTGATATCTGAGAGAAATTTTCAGTTCTTGTTAAACATATTCACATTATGTAAGTGTGAGCCATTTCATTTACAAGTGAAGACTGTTGTACAGAAAAGTATATTCTGGAAAGGGTTCGAATCCCTGCTGTCTCTGGGAGTAGGGATATCTTGTATTACGATTAAGATTTCTGTTCCCGCTGCAAAAAGTATATACTTTTAAGGCAATATTAAGTGCAAAATAAGGTAACCTAAGTCAAGAGTCCCTTCTTGCCACAAAATATGGGAGGAATAAGGTGAATCCACTATGGGATAGTAAGGGGAATAAGATGACATCCTTGATTAAAGCGAGTGAAGGCACGCAAACGTAAAGGACGTAAAGGAAGGAAACTGGGGCAATTTAGAGCAGAATAAAAGCGATGGCATATAATTTAGGTGATGCATAAAATTAGAGGTCCAGCACTGGACCTCCGTTAATTTGGAAGCTGAATATGGGAGTTGGAATTTTTCTTGGGTCCTGCTGTAAGTGCACTCCGCTAACTCCATTTCTGTAAAAAGAAATGACCCATTGTATGAACAGACTTCTTATGTGCCTGTTTGACGTCCATAATCAGTACCTACATGCAATCCACTTTAACTGATCTCATCTGAATTAGGTCAGGAATAAAGAATTGATTTCACAAAAAGAATCCAGTGTTATTTATTCTTGCTGTTTGTAATAATGCACAATGGTTGGTGTGCTAATTTGTTGCTAAACCTCTCTGTGTATTGAACTCATTTAATGCAATATACAATAGTCAAGAATTGCAAAAATCTTTGCAGTAAGTTAGTAGAACAGCTTATATGTTTAAATGGAATAATGCCCACAAAATAGCATAGACTTGGGTCTGTGAAATAAAAATTAAAAAGAAGGTACCAAAGGCCAATGAATTGTTCCTTAGAATCTATTATATTATATTATATTATATTATGGTGCAGACACCCTGAATAAGAAGAGTGCATCTACTCTACCTTTTCAACCAAATGCAAAGGCTGTTAATGTTAAAATGTTGCTTTTGTGGCTGATGTTGCAAAGCAGAGTACAAATACATGTACTCATCAAACTGTATTAATAAAATCTAGCTTCTCTTTCTTACTGTTATAAGTGTATTAATACATTAATATCAAGAATACTAGCAATAGTTATGAAGAAAAAATTATTCACTTGTTAATAAAGCTGGCATTTAGAACTGGAGCTTAGTCACAGATGGAAGGAAGACCTTTTAACTGTCTCCAGGCAAGCAGTTCAGTCTAGGGCATGAGGGGATTTCTAAGAAGTTCAGTTTCTTCTACTTAAATTTAAAATTATTTGGAGAATGGCTTAAGGAATCTGTTTTTTAAATTAAATTTGGAAAGAGACGATTCTCCATTTTAATGAGTTTTGTGGTATTTGCATCAGATGAGAGTTTCTTCATAGTTTCAGAATAGGGCTATTTACACCAGATAGTTATGTGTAGTTATTGCATCCTGAGCTGTAATGCTATTTAGTGTTCATCCTAACTTGCAGTTTAGTTTTCTTGATTCTGGAAATGCAAGAATTTTGTTTTGGTTATGTCTTTTTTTCTTTCATTCAGGATTTAGAGATGGATGGGGTAAGGAACGGAAAACGTTACCTTCTATAAGTAATAGAAATACAAAGTTATTGTAGTTGTTTTTTCATCTTTAGTCTTTGAAAAGATGGAGAAACATGATTTTTAATGTAAAATTTTACAGAGATGTGTAAAAATTTTGTAAGATTTTCTTAGCATCTAATTCAGGAATACTCTTAGATAAGTACCTACGTGATTTATGGATTTCTGTTTAGAATGGAAATTCTCTCAGTAGTGGTACTTGTGTTATATTAATGTGGCTTTCTGTACCAGCGGGTCCTTTGAATTTGAGATGGGAAACTTACTGCTCCAGTTTTCGTTTTCCAAGCCGTTTCCACTTCACAGCTCCTATATTCCACAGTAAAATCTTAAAAGCAGCTTTGCTGATGTAATGTACAAATACCAGATCAGCAGTTCTGCAAAATTTCTCATTGTGAGTAGTCTTACTTCCTGACCTTAATGAAAGTATATTGAATTTTGTACTTCTGTGCCTCTACGCTCACCTGGCACAGCCCCTTGTTTTGGGAACAGTTTTTTTTTGTAGCCTTTCTATACCAAACAATGGCAGCAAGGGTTAACCCCTTCCAGATGACCAGAATTTTATTTCCCTGAAAGAGCGCACAACATGATAGGTAAGACATCAGAAATTATTGGTTGAATGATAGCTCACTCTAGACTGAAATTTTTTCCAGGCCCAGTAAAGCTTATCCGCAGTAGTGCATGTTAAGACTTCTCCTCTAGGTCAGTCATCTGAAAATTTAATTGCTACTGACACCCAGAGAAGACGGATACATTCCTGAACAATAAACAGCCTCAGTGGTTTCAGCTTTACATGCTTATCAATGCACTAAGCACGACGCTTCGCTGTTATAAAAATGGGATTGTTCTGTGGGGAAGACGAGAGAAAGCAGCAAGACTGGTTGAATCTGGCTGTTTCACGTGCAGAACATCACTGCCAGCTGTGGAGTTCAGAGATTACTCTTTGTCTTGAGAAGAATGCCTATCTGGTCAGAGAAGTCTTTGACATCTAACAGCAGGGCAATGTGCTTTCCTCTAGGTCTCACTCTCACAGTTGCTCAGATAGCTGGCTTATGTCATCTGCTACCCTTGTGTGACTTAATTTGTTAAATTCTGTTACATTCTGCCATAAATTAGTTACTCTTGCAATTACAGCTTGATTTCAGTGGAGTAAACTAAAATACACATACATTTTATAATCAATCTCTCCTCTTTGTGAGAAATCGTTGTGAAATACCCCTATTTGAAAGTGGTCACAGAAGGGTAATTTTCACAATGTTAAGCAGTGCAAACATTGCTGATGTGGCAGTGACACCCATAAATTCAGTTACTATATCTTTAATAACCTTATTTTTGTGGTATTCTATCTTGTGCCTCTATCAAGGGATGTGAGATGCTTTTTAAAAGTGTTAGTGCTTTGTTGAATGGGAATGAATGTATGCACTTAAACATGTGTTTCAGTTGTTGGTGAATTGCATTCTTAAGTGTCAATTTAAAAAAAAATAATTAGAGGAATGAAGTACCTGTCACTTTACCTCACCTCCTGCATTGGGGAGTTTCCCAGCCTCCCAGCAGTACCAAGCTGATGGCTACTTTGAGATGCAGTCATCATACCTGCACATATCATAGCTGTTACCATAAGCAGGTCCAATAATTTTGTTTTCCATCAAGAATAGTCAGGCTCATTGTACAGATTCTACCAAATGTTACGGATAAATAAAACATCAAGAAATAAGAATATGGAGATGTAAAAAAGTTTTTGGTTTTTTGTTGTTTTTGGTTTTTTTTTTTTAAACCACAAACCCTAAAATTTACTAAAGCATTTGAAGAGTATCAAATGGTATCAAATCCAGGTATCTGTACTAGGGCTTCTATTAAAGAATAAAGTCCTTTTAAAAGATATAGATGTTATTTTAAACTGTAAATTTTGCATTACTGAGCGTGTTGTCTTATACAAAATATATTTTCTTTGAACTTGCTTGATAATTGTGTGTATTGAATGTCTGTGTAAATTTCTCTCCAGCGTCCTCGTAACCCATCAATGTCTGACTGAGGATAATAACCGCATTCATTAGTGAGGTTCACTTGTTTTGTGTTAGACATAGTACACAAAGTGTAGTTAAGAGAATGATGACTTAGGTGCAGGCAAGTCATTTTACATAGGTAGGTACAGTGAAAGGAATGGGAAACTGGGCTTTCATTATCACTTTATTATATTTTCATTGAAAAAAGAGAATAGTGAGAAATAAAGATGACTAAATATGCCTATATTATAAATATTATATATTATTTAGTAATATATGTTTTATATATTTATGTTTGTTTATTATAATTATTATTTAACTTAGAGCTCTCCAAATGGTTTATTATTTTCTTGGTAATACTTTTTTCCAGCAAAGACTTATTCTATTTCTAATACATTTGAAGTATGTACCAACTGGGTTTTTTTAACCTATATATGAAAGACATGTCTCAGCATATTCTATTTTTTCCACTGCTCTCCATGTAAATCTCAGTTTCTTAATATGTGTTGGTTTACAAGCAATTTTATCTGGCTTTAGTTTGTGGCTTATGACTCCATTTATTCCTGGCTGGTACATTGAAGAGTTCTAATGTCAGTTTGTCAGTTGTTACAGGTTTTCTCTTTGAGACTTCCACTACAGATGTTTTTTTAGTTATTTATGTGTACCAGCCATGGATCTGAGTCATTCCTTCCTGAAATACTTCTTGTTCTAAGAACTGAGATCTTAAATTGAGTTTGAAAGCATGGTGTTTTGGCTGAATTTTTCTGTGAAGGAAAGGATTTTTTCCTTCACCTTCGAAGTAGTTCTGTAACTATGACGGTATTTGTGCTGTTGACTTGTGTGGAAATAGTCAAGATGTCATGATGTAAGGAAGTATACAAGCTACCTGTTGGAATTAATTTAATAGATGAATTCTACACAACAGGGCCTGGCTATGTTTTTTCGAAAGTAAAATGTTGTAGCACATAACTTTTGGCATGATTTTGGATTGGATTGTGTAGTGTGGTTATATGCAAAAAATATAGAAGAAATACTTGTAAGAGTTGCATCTTAGTTGCATGTGAACTAAAATAGTTCTTCCAAATCTGCTCAAATTTTACTGGTTGATATTTATTGTCGTCAGTCTGTACACAGTCATCTTAGTCTTTCCAAGGAACTGGGTTAAGCTGTCATACCAAATAAAGAACACACCAGAGAAAAAGTTTGGCAGCTCAGTAGACATTAATTTCTGCAATGTGTAGTTACTAAAACTTTCATTCCTTGGCCTTGGGACAGAGTTCTGTCTGCTGGAGTTACTGTTGCATGAGAAAAAGCAGCCCTTTGGGCTGCCTCACGTTCCTATTTTGAATGATGCGGTGACTGAAGCAGATGCTTTCTGAGAATGGTTTTTGTGAGCCCTCCCTGAATTTACCTGTATTAAAGTTCGGACGTTCAAACATCTCTTAATCCCAAATTTGCTCGGTTTGTTGTTACTGTTCAAGCCACATGTGAGAAACTCTTACCAACATCAGTTTGATTATTTACAAGTTCTGTTGCTTGTCTGATCTGCATTACAGAGTTTGTAACTGCATATATTATACATACATTAAAATACATAGGTGAATAGGGAAGTATTTTTATGTTTTGACAATAGAGAATAAAATCAGAGAATAGCTTGCCTGACCTGCTTCTAGGCCTCTTTTTAGTAAGTAATGGAAAAAATTTACATAACTGAAAAAACTTTCACCCTGTTTTCACGATGAATATCCATCTGCTTTGGCATCCTTTTATGTTAACAGACTTCCAGTGCAGAAGGTACAGAAATACAGTCTGTAGTTTGTTACAGGGTTTGGGCTGGAAATTGGTAGAAGCTGTTGCGAATCTTCAGCTAAAGCGGGAGGTGAATGGCCACTTTTTTACTGCAGTTGCCAGAGAAAATGCTTAACAGTAACTGCTACATGTGATGGGGACCGTTCTGTTTAAGTACTCAGTACAGTCTATAAGCACATATACTTTAAAGGCATACTGTATACTATTGTTACTTCCTGCAGATATCTTTATTGCTATTTTCATCTTGTATTTTATGGCTGCATATTTTGCTTATATCCCCGCTTTTGTAGCAGAAGTTTACTGAATAATATTACCAAAGCAGTGCTGCCATTATGGCTGCAATTATTTCCAGTTAAATTGATTTTCAGAAGCAGATGCATCAATTTTAATTCTGTTCTAAAGAGCACAATTAATTTCATGTGGGTGTGAGGGGTGAGCCTAAGCACTTGTCAGTTTTGGAAGAGGCTGCATCAGTGGGGACCACAGAAAAAGCTGCTGGGGAGCGTAGAAGTTGCTGATTATAACTTCTAAACTTAGATTTGCAGAATCTTGTGGCTAATTTTTGTACTCGTCTTACCCTGCGGTAGTAAGGAGGTGACTGAATCAGTCTATGAGTTTGTTACTTCAGGCACTGACTGTTCTTATCTAACTGTGCCCTTGAATGGTGCCTGTACAATGGCTGTCTCTTCATCTGTGGGCAATTTTTGACTCTGGAATGATACAGAGAGTGGCAGAGACCTGTAGGAAGAGATCTGGTAACGTGTGAAAATGCTCATGAAAAACTTGGCTACTGCAGCAGAGAATGATTCAGCACGTACCGCTCCCATCTCATGATAAAGTTTTCCAGTTGAAGTGTGAAATAGGAGGCAGTGAGTGTTTTGTGGCACTTTGTGAATATAGAGGGCTGTGTTAGTGGGTTTTGGTTTGCCTTTTTTTTTCTTTTAAACAAAGCTATTATTGTTAGCTCTGTGTTTCAGCAGAGCCATTACAAGGTTTTTCTGTCAGTGGGGTGAGTCACAAGCTTCATGTGTATGCATATGTTGTCAACATTGCTTTCAATGGCAAAGAGTATCCTTTTATATCTGGCAAACTGTTTTGCCTTTTCTTTTTTTCTGAAAAATCAAATTTTTGTGTTTTGTAAGACTAGTTATAATTCCTTGGCTTAAGACTTGAACCTGTTTTGATTTTTCTCTAATTTATAAAGTAATTGGTAAATCCAGTGTGTTTATTGCTGGGAATTTGAAGCTTCGCTGTTTTTTCCAATAGAAGAGTATTTGTCGATGCATTATTGTTATTATTGTACCATATTTCAGGACACAAAAAAGGCATTTTTAACATCATTAACATTTTGAAGTTCTTTCTTGTATCCTTTTGACAGGACAGTAGCAGCGATGATATCGCAATGTTGTTTAGCAATGTTCAATTTAATTTCTTTTAACTTTTAAGACAACATCTGGCGAAGATGTACGGGATTTCACAAAGGTGCTGAAGAATAAGTTCCGGTCAAAGAAGTATTTTGCAAAGCATCCTCGACTTGGCTACCTACCTGTTCAAACAGTATTAGAGGGTGACAACCTGGAGACGTAAGCTCGATTATAGAGTAATTGCTCCTGGGCCTATTCCATTAAAAACAAAAAAGTGAAACCCAAGAAATAATCAACAGCAGTTGTAGACCCTTGTGCTGTATTAATTTCTATGAATTGTATTGCATTATTTGCAGATCTTGCCTGTTTTTCAAAAAGTAGCATATTTTATACGTTGTTTTTTGTAAGCGTTTTATCATAAAGCCGCAGACTTTAGCAGGTGATGATGGAGGTGCCTGAATGGCTGTTTTAGGGAGAACACTTTTATAGCTTTGGGGAGACTGGGCTTTTGGAACTATGCTGCTTATTCAGTTATCTCAAAGTCCATGGATTTAAAAATCTCTGAGCTGATGAGGTTCCTACAAGTTTCAGAAATGTAGGTGGCCTAATAGAGTACCACTGTCTCCACAGTATTGTTTATGGTGCTGGCAGAAATGTTCCACTTTATTTACTTACTTGGTAGTTGTGAGCAAAGGATACTCTTAAAAGAGCAAAATTAAGATGTGTTGACAGGGTGCTAGAAGTAGTTACATGGGCTGACTCTCCTTGACATCCTGGAGTTTGCAGTACTACTGTACTGTCTGAACACAGCACTGCTTAGCCAGCTACAGCAAGTGTGAAGCTTCAGCACATATGCTCTGCTTGGATGCAACAATCTAGTGCCATTGTCCATGCTGTGTTTTCATGACTGGAGGACAGTCCATTTTATTTACAAGAAATAAATAAAACCTGTTCATTAGCAGTTTAAGAAACAGGAGGAAGTAATCTGAAAACTGGTATTATTGATAGCCTGGCTTCTAACAAGCAACACACATTCAAATGTTAAAATGTTAAAATATTACTCCCTGGTGCAGTCTTCAGCTGGTCTGTATCTAAAAACAAAAAACCCCGTATCATCAACACAGGAAAGCAAAGCTGCTTTTATGTGAGGAAAGTTTGCCAATGGTGCCAGAAATTGGAATGTCAAAACTGCAATACTGTTGGTATTAGTTCTATTCCCTGCAGGTGGCAAAACTCAGTAATACGTTCCTTTAACTAAATAAAAAATGAATAATAACAAAAAAAAAAATCCGATTAGTTACCCAATTGTCAGAATACAATACAATTCTTATTTACTTTTGATGATTTTATTTAGGGAAATTAGCATTGATAACTTTGATTATTGAGGGTTTTTTGTTGGTGATTGTGGTTTTTTTCCCCCTGATATGTTTTTGTAAGTATATTTTCGAGTTAGTTTAAAAGGAAAGTCCAGTACTTGAGCAGAATTTAAATGAACTGACTATGGTTTATGAACTGCAGTTCAATCAATAGCACTAATTTGATATTTTGTGAAAAACTGATTTTTATTTAACAAAATTAAGTATTTAAGTCAGTCATCTATCACTCCATGATACATGGTAGTATCTGTTGCTGTCCCTTTTCTACATCAGTAGTTGCTGATTCAAACAATCTGGGTGGGTTGCTGGTTAGAATATTTTGTGTTTCTCCAGCTTTCTCTTGCTTACATGGCACTAAAGTTTTTGTTTCATAGTTTCTTTCTTTCTTTCTCTCTTTCATTTTTTTTGTCTTCCTTACAGTCCTATCACTCTCATCAGTATGTGGCCAGAGCAATATGAGTGAGTATGCAGAACCCCCTTGTCTGAAAAGCTTAATATACCAGTAGTTTTCTTTTAGCTCAGTTGCTGCTAACCTGATGTGCATGAGCTACAGGGCATGGTTGACCCAAAGCAATAACCCCCTGAGCAATATTGTGAATTAATTTTTTTGTCATCGGTCTGATTTACTTGAAAAATAATGTCGTCTATATCATGAATTGCTTTAGACACCACTAATCTCTTTATATTCTTTTTTTTTAACTAGTCCTTCCCAGTCTCCACAGCTGTTTCATGATGACACACACTCCAGGATAGAGCAGTATGCTACTAGGTAAGAGATGCACAGTTTCTCACCAGTACACTGCATTTTGTGATTGATCCTGCAGATTTTAATATACTCTACTGGCTGGACATTATTTATTAAAGCGATATAATTCTTTGCACTCAGAAGTAAGTCAAATGTTTTTAAATCATTGGCTTCTGCATACAGTCGTATTAAATGTAAAATAGATGCATTAAATCTATCGTCTATCATACAGAATGGAAACTGTTGCAGAATTACCATGTGTTATTTCTAAAATGTGCGGTTTTCCTTTTGTTTCTTCATTTTTAGCCTTTCAAATAAACTGAATTTGTTGGATATAGCATTTTTCCCTGTAGGATTTTAGACCCAGGTTTTCATTTTCTGCTATGATAGGTCGACACTATTCATTACCATTGACGTTTAGCAGAGCATATAATAATTACAGATTTTTTTATGTTCTGGCTTTTATGGGTCACCCTAGTCTTTTAATGATAAAAAGTCTGTTATGCCAAGTCCATCTCAGTGCTTCTGTGTTTTGTTGAACTCTTTCCTCTACATTCGTAGCTGGTAATGGTTGAGTGCTAACCAGAGGTACCCTCTCTAAGTAACATCATCCAACATTCAGGCAACAAAGAAAATGATCTGTAATACCATGGGGACTGACGTGGTTTTGCTTTGGGTGTTTTTATTGTTGTATCTGATCTCCAAAACTAATAAACAATGTTAATTTTTTCAGATTTTTGAATAAAAATTCAGAGCTTATGTTTAAGTTAATGGAGTTCTTATTTATGGGCACCATAACAAAGCTTCAAAGCAGTTTGTTAAATACCTAGGATACCCAACACATTATCTTTGCAGCAAGGGAAAAATAGGGCAGAAGCTAATGCTGAACGGCTACCTACTGTCAGCATCAACAGTTTTATGTTTTCTTCCAGCAGTTAATATTTCCATCTTTCATTAGTGGCATAGTACATTGTCAATGGCAAAGTTGTAGTGCTTTTCCATTATTTGGAACACTCATGTAAATTTGGTCACTGATGTAAATCACCCAACATTTCTTTGAATATACAACTTAGGCCATACTGTAATCAATTAAAATCCACAGAGCAAATAAATTAGACCTCTGTAGAAAGATGCGAGAATTTTCTGTCTCCCTATGTCCTCTTTTCAGCCTGTAGTGCCACAAGACTGTAGCTTTCTATGCCCAGATGAGGCTCAAATTCTGGACTCACATGAAGGATCAAAGGAGATCCTAGGTGTAATACCTGCTTTCCCTCTCCTCCCCCTCAGCTCTTACCAGTTCTGCTCTGGGTTAGACTTGCTGGAGGTGGACCATGCACTGCTCAGGGCTCTTTCAGGATGCAAAGCTAAATCTGTACCTGCTATGTGCAGACATTGGCTAGCAAAAATCACAAACTTAAAAAACACCAATTCCGTGGAAGTAAGCTGTCTAAAACTATTCAAGATATTTTTTTCTCCAGTAATAAAATCTAAAAAATGGAGACATAATTCTGTATCTTTCATATAATTTTTATTGTGTGCTTTCTAGTTGGTTCTGTTATGCATATTTCACATATAGACTAATAAATATTTTTTATTGTCCTGATCTTTTCAGCTATGCTTCTTTTAAGAAATATTATCAGGGTTTCCTTAATAAGACTGTGACTAGCAGAAACAGTCTATTAGGGCTTAAAACCTTTATTGTCACTGACTGAAGAACGTTAAACTGTTTTCTGTTAACTAAGTCCCCTATGTGCAATCAACTACTGTCTCTCCATTCTGTAGTGATGTGTCACCTCTGAGTTGCTTATAATTCCCTTTCTCAGCTTTCAGTTTGTATCCTGCCTTCAAGGCTTTTTGCAACTCCAAAGTCCTTTCCCTGTCTCCCTGTGCTCCCTAATCAGGGTTCTTTCCTGGTTCCACGTGCTATTCCAAGCATATCCTCACTAAATGATGCAGATTGAAAACATGATGGTAGTGGTAGAATCTGCATTTGTGAGCTGGGATATCTACTACTCGCTAAGAGATTCAGGGTGGGCTCTCCTCTCTGACAAATACTGGGGTTTGTTCTATTACCCTATATGACAGAGGGGCTATGAAGATTAATTTCAAAAATTATGTTTCGTCAAAGATTTAAAGATGCTGAGCTAAGCAGCATTATAAAGGTGACTTGTAAGCACGTTATTCACCTTGAACTAGGTCTCTCTGAGATGCCCCAGAGCAGAGACAATTCGAATATCTCTACTCACTTAGGAGCTCGTCCTTCTCTTCAGGGGAGGTGTTGGAGCACAACGTCCCACCCCAGCCATGGTGGGACGAGGCAATCAAGACAATTTCACCCTGTGTGTGCTTTTGTTTATCCTCCTCCAACCCTGAGGAATATTAACAAATGTACAGATGGGCAAGCTTGCTCCATGCTGTAAGACGACACCAGGGTCCCCATTTATTTAGGGCCTTGCACACTGCTTTAAAAGAGATATTTTAAGATGTCTATAATAATGCATAACACACATGCAAAAGTATGAGTGAGATTAAGATATCTTTATAGTAAAGGAAATAGCTGTATTTGGTGCAGTCTAATATATCTACACAGCGTTGCGCTTTCCTAGATTTTTAAGTATGTCTTATGTACGTATGTTATATCTTAGAAAATGGAATAGACAGAAAACATCTGCTGTGATTATAAAGAGCTGTATGACCTTATATATACAGTATAATAATCAAGTCCTTTTAGATTAATTCCTTCCAAAACAAGGAGCCATAGGAAAAGTCTCCCTGTAATTACACTGGTTTTTGTGTTGTTTTCCAGGACTTGTCTGTCCACAGTGTGATGTTATTTGCCAAACATAATTTCAGATGTTGCATGTGCTATATTTAAAAAGTATTCATCCTCTTTTGTTAGTCTAGCTTTATAAAATTCAAAAAGAAAACCATCTGTGAAAACATCTCTTTAACTAATTTTACCATGAGAGTTGTGGTGATGCTAATGATAATTATACTAGAGAGAAAATATACTTGTTCTTTGTTGTTTGGCAAGTAGAATTAGTTAATCATAGCACAAGTTTCTCATAAAAGTCCTCTGGATTATAGGTTTTTGTCACAGTCTTAGGAGTTTACTCCTATTCATGTATACCAAGATTGCCAGATCTGAGCTGTTTCATAGTAGAATTGATCTTCTCGGTGCCTCTGTTCAAACTGTGCAGCACGTTCTCTGAAAGGTGTGGTCTTCCCCTGCATTTCAGGCTCGCGCAGATGGAAAGGACCAATGGCTCCTTCCTCACAGACAGCAGCTCCACCACAGGAAGCGTGTAAGTAACTCGTGCTCCTTAAGGCTGCTAGGAACTTTGGTTATAGGTGCATGGAATTACCTTTGTAAGTTATAAAGCAGGATTTAGTCCCAGTGAAAGTAGTCACTAAGAGTGATGCCAAGGATGTCTGCATAAATTTAGTTATTCCAAGCACAAATTTTAGAAATTGGTGATGTTCACCTGGTGATATAAAGGGACACTATGTTTGTCAGCCATTCCGCTTCAAAAATGAGGATATTTCATATGACTGGAAAAAACCTGCATCTCTATAGGTTCTAGTTTGTATTGATTTTCTGCTTTTATCATAATCTAAAAGAAAATAAATCCTTCTATGACAAAGTGGACAATGGAGTGGGTCAGTATCTTGTGCTAACTCCCAGGACATTTTTCTTCATGGGGAAAAAAAAAAATCTATACAGCGGGTTATGCAGGGCCAGAACAGGGTTGATACTACTTTCTTAGACTTCAGTTTACTGGCTGCTGATCCATCTGTATGTAGTTAGGGATATAAACAGAGTCCCACATTAAATTTATCAATACCATTTTCTTTTTTGAATGATGTGTTGCTTTTATCCTGAGAGCCTTCATTAAAATGTATTGATGAACATGGAAAGCACAGATCCCCTTGAATTCCTGATTAATTAAATATTAAATTTTTTCAATGTAAGAATATATGAATATTTGCATCTCACTGTATCATCAGTTCTATTAATTAAATCTGTGTAGTAGGACTCTGACTTTTTAAAGTTATGAATGAATGTCATTGGCTTTTTATAAGAGGAAACAGAAAATGTTCTTGTTCAGCTCCAGTTAGAAAGTGCTATTGTTCACACTAATGCTTTCACTTACTGTTTTAAAGTCTAATCATGAAATTATTCTACCTATGAATGTACTAACATTTTGAGATTTAAAATATTTTGCTTCAGAGAAGCACTTGTGATCACCTTTAAATTTTTCCTCCTTCCTGCTTAATTAATTGTTTACATATAACAAATGAAACTTTTCTTTATGTGTAACTGTTTTCATGTGTTTCTGTCATTGGTAGGCTCACCAATGACAGAAATGCAGCCAAACTATTCCCTTTTGATTTCCCTTCAAAAAACAAACAAACAACCAAACAAAAAAATAGAAAAAAAAACCAAACACACTGCCACTTGGCAGGGAAAGCTGACAACTTGAAAGCAGCTAAATGCTTATACACGTGATCGAGTCTACTCATATACAAAGATCAAACAACCATCTGTCCCAATGGTAAAAGAGAGTGTATACATTTAATTTTTACTGGCAAATTAGCTGTTAATTTTAAGGCAATTTTCCTGTTAACCTATAAAAATACCTGTATTTTAAGAAAAAGAATGAACATGATGGACTTCTATACCAATGTGTGAGAGGGACCTTTGAATTTGGGTCTTAGTACTGTTGTCAAAGGGGGACTGTTACACAAACAAAATAGGCAGAGATCTTGAAGCTAGGGAAGACAAGTAAGTAACTTTTGTACCAAATGGCACCTTCTGGGTTTTTTTCTGATAATCATGCTTCCATTAAGGTAAATACTGAAGTACTCACAAAATTCTGAAGAACTGGTTTGAAGTTTGAAGTGAAGCTATTTCAGGGATCTACACAGCTGTGAAGTCTGGATCCCAGTTTAGATCATAAGTTGCCAACAGTTGGAACATCGGGAGTTGAAGATCATAGTTCAGCTCTACTCTTATTGTTTAAATGCAGTTTGACATAGAAATGAGCGTGATTTCATCATTCTTTAGAGACTGAATGTGAAGGAGCAGTTCGAAATCTGGATGCACACTGTTTCAGCTTAGATGCCCCTGCTGTAAACCTATCTGAGCAAAATCTCATTTTCCTATGGTATTCTTTCAAACCTTCAGGAGATAATTGCTGGTTTGGAAATCAAGATCTGTGCTTCTCATAACTGGAGTTCTGTTCTAAGGTCTTGTTTTTATCAGTCCTCAAGAGTGCCAGGTTAACGTGTTAACCAACAGTACTTTCAACACTCTTCAAGCTCCAGAGAGTATGTGTAAGAAGTCTTCCACATTTGAATGACACTAAGAGAACTTCTGGCAACGGGTAAACGTCATGAGGTTTTTTTTGCAGAAATGTTCTGCAATATGCCATTTGGTTAAGAAAACGTTCATCAAAGACATTTCTTGGGTTTTAACTAACCGGTTGTCTGGAACGTCATTGTGACTTCTTCTGTCTCCCTAAGGTTTTCTAACCCTGCCCTGGTCCAAGGGTATATGAAGTCCATTTAAAAATGCATTTTCCTCAATTGGAAAAATATTTGTAGATAACAAAAAAAGTCATAGTCTCTATTGTAGTATGTCCATCTTCTTAGCAAACATTCTAATGCTCTCATGCATGAGTTTTCTCATATAAATACATTGAATAAAAATTTCCCTTCATGTCATCTTCTCCATACATTAGGGAGTTCTAAAAGTTTAGGGTAGACTGTTGTGATGAATTTTCTTTTTCTTTAATTCATGTGAAAACATCTACATCTCAAGAGCAGACTGGCCTCTTCACAAGTGAAGATGACCATAAGGAAAAAATGCAGACTTTGCAACAAAGAATGACAGTTAGCATCCCTGACAGAAAGCTGTGCCTCACAGTTTCACAGATCATGTTGTTTTCGAATGAAAAGACATTCGTAGGAAAATAGGACAAGAATGTAACCCTCTTATTCCTGTAATGTGCAAACTATCTTATCTAGCCAACACTGAAGTTAATTGCACTGGACGTATTATAAGTAATTTTTGTATAAATGTGAATATTTAATAGCTATTTTCTGATTAATGCCTTTACTACTGGTTATCTTTGTCTGCAGCAGTGTTGATGACACTTCACACTCAGCTGAAGGCAGAGTTGGAACATCTCTGAAATTTTATTTGTGTTTATTTTAGGGAGCTGTGCGCTCAGGGGTAGGAACAAGCAGTGAAGGCCAGTGGTACTTTTAGCTGGCACTGGCACTCAATGTGTCGTAAATCAAACTGGAGCCGCAGTATGTAGTATCTGAATACTTTGACATAATGTAAGTGGTCAAAAGACATCTTGTCACAATGACAAAGTAGTTCCACATGATGACAAAATCAGGAGAAAAACACATAAACTAAAAGACAAAGAGTGTCTTGGAGTACCTTCTTGAATCTTATTCTAATATTTCTCATAGCATCAGTAGGTCAAGGTACACCTTATATGGACTAGAATGCATGGCACTGTAGTATGAGAGCCACAGGAAAAATGAAAAGGATCAATGAAGGAAGATCACAAATACCCACCTCTTAGTATCTAAAATCTAATTTAACAGTCAGTTTTCTTAATCAGATAAAGTAACACACTGATGAAAAGTGACTGTCCGGAAATCTGAGTTTTTCTTTCCACAGCTTAGTCTTGATGCAAGATGAGTTACATCCAGCATTATATACCTCTTGCTTCCTCCATGCATAATGCATGTTTTGGGATAGACCTCTTGAAAATATATATCCACAAAGAGAATAGGAGATTTCAAAGGCCATTTTGCCTGGGTTTCCTTGTTAAGTTGTTCTTTTCCTTTGAGATGGACTTCTTTCAAGTCTGACCTCCTGGGATGTCATTTTTACTGCTTTCTACTGTGGTGAAATGCTGAAAAGGAACTGCAGTCTCTGCTGTTGAAGGAGTTTGTGTACTTCTACCTTTTTCTCAAAGTACGCAGAGTCTTCAGGAAAACCACCAGGAAAGGATGAGGAGATTATTTTGATGTTGTGGTTTTATTTTGGTTGCTGATTGCCATCTCCAACCAATTCTGCAGAAGAGAGTCCCAGATTCTCAAAATGAAAGCATTTGCGTGGCACGGAGCATGTGTCACTCCCTTGTGTTGTAGCTCATTGTAAAGCCCTGACCTGGGACTCCTGTTCTGCTAATGAATTTGTCTTAACTACAGTCATGAGGTTTGTTGGTGCAGGTTTGAGATGCTGTTTCTTTGAACTAGTCATTTTGCGAGACAGTCCAGGGGCGGAACACGTGGTAAAAATACACTTTTCCTTCAGAAGACTTTTATCAGGCACTTCCTCCAGCACGTGAAAAAGCCTGCTGTCAGCTGCAAGGAGGGATGCCTAAAAAAAGACTGGTCAATATTCAGTCTGTCCTGTGCAGACTCCTAGAGTCTGAACCAGTGGGAGAGGAGGGAAATGAGATTTTCTCTGGACTGAGTAACTGTGAGTCCGAAATATAAAATTATCGATATCACCTACTAGACCACAAAACAGTCAAAAGTATTTAAGCATTTACTCTGTAAGCTCCGTCTTTAAGGGATTTATAAGTTTCATTAAAAAATGAGGTTACTTCATCCAAAATCGTGACTGAATCTCAGATTTAATAAATTCAAGGAAATATAATAAATCCAGATTTACAGAGCCCTATTAAAAAAAAAAGACATTTCAGATGACCTACATAGTTATTTTTAAAATAATTTGTCATCTTAAAGTGTAGACTGCAGCCTTTTGATGCCTAATTAAAATAACCAAACGACTTGATCATGTGACTCTTTCCTGACAACATCAACAAAAGAAGGCCGTATGTGTAGCTACACTGTATCATTTAAATTAATATGTAAACAGTATTTTGAAACCTGGATGATAAAACTGTGTTCTCTGCTTGAACGCTCTGTTTCTGTGCTTGCTGAAGATGCGACACTGAATCACCAGCTCTTACCAGCTTAGTGCAGCAGTTCCGGTCGCAGTGAGGGGATCCTGCAAGTTTTGCAGGGCTGTAGAAGCCCTGCTATAGACCACAGAGTTTAGGGGTTATATCACTTTGTAAAAATTTAGTTATATAAGGATGGGGGGTTTTATCAAGATGGTTAAAGGGTGGAGAAATACCATAAAGTCTTCATTATCACATCAAGACCTGATCCAAACTTCATTAACTGCACTAGCGTTTGCTTTAGCTTTAACTACACGAATGCAAAATAACGAAGGAAGTGATGATGAGTTTCCCTGATATCCCTTGCTCAAGTAGTGGAGAGGAGAAAGCAGTTAGAGGCTTTTTTTCTGTAGGTAAGAAAAAAAAGGAGCACTGTTATGTTTCTTATTCAGCTAACACTGTCAGATATCCCCTATATTTCTGAGGTACTTAAATGCACATACAACCCCAATTATATCATAATGATATAGGTGTATTGAATGAAAAATTTGTTACATTTATTCATTTGCATGGAAGGTCAATATTGTTGTTTCTTCTCATGAGTATAGTACTAACTACAGCCAAGACGGAGAAGAAATAAGTGAATGTATATTATTTCCTTTAAACTTTCAACTCATTGTTAAAAGTGGAAGAGCTCACTAATTAGGTTCCTTTTTCAACTTTACATGTAAAATTTCTTCAAACCAGTAGTTAATCCCAAAAGATAGGATGAAGGAAAGTGATATTCAACCAGGGCTCTGTGGAAGGAGCTCTTCATACCTAGCTGTTTTTAACCTTTATATCATAAATGAACTTATGTGGAATTGAATGCCATGAGCTTTTAAAGTAGATGGAACTGTCACAGGCTATAAATTTTTTTTGTTTGGGTTGGGTTTTTTGTGTATAACGTTACTTAACACACATTTGTTTGATTGTAATAGTCTAGGTTTTCAAATCTCATTGACAAGTCAGGGATTGGAACACCACATGATAGCTTTGGGTAGATAGTGAATAGTTATCCCTGAGAAGAAACAGTTCAGTGTTGCTCTACCGTAGGATTAATCTTCAGTATAAAGGTTATCTTAAGCAGTACTACAAAGAACCAAATCACTTTGCTGCATGATAGAAATGCTTTTTTTAAGAGAGAGACACCAGGAATTAGTTTTTATTAAATATGTGGTTATTTTGGCTTGCTCCTGATGCAGATGGTGCTTTTAAAAGGGCATTGATGTACTCGACTACAAAAAATCTTGGTTCAGCAGGAGAATATAGGGTCTTCCATGACACAAACAGTATGTTTGCAACTCTCTTTTTTTCCTGTCACATGCATTTGCTCCCTTTATCCCAAAAGGTTGAATTTATTTCTGATAAAAACCCCAATCCATGTGCATGGCCTGTAAAACACCTGATGGGTTTTACTTGTACGTGCATTTATTTATAGATTATTTGTCACCACAGAAATAACTTTGGTTTCTTCCAGGGTATATGTTTCTAAATAACTGGTTTTACTGTTCGTTCAGTGAATTCAACGACTGTACATTTGGATCTTTTGTGATGAAAGACGTTAAACTGACTGACAGGAAATTCTGAAAAGCCTCTTGAAAAGCTCCGTTACACTTTTACTTGGAAAACAAATAATTTGCATATAATGAGCTTCCTATTTTTTGTATGTGCTTTCAAAGGCAGTCCTTGAGGATATTTTTCATTATCTCAGACCATAATCAGTTAATAGCAGAATTCACTGCTACTTCGTTCCAGCAATTGTAGGAACAAGATCAGCACAAGAAATATTTTTAATATGATAAAGTATCTTTTCTAAATGCTGTCTGAATAGGCATATATATACTGCTTGTGGTTTTCTCTCTGTTGCTGACCATACTTTAACTGTAGAAGATCTTTAGGATCAAGTTTGTGGAGACAGTACTTCACAGTATCGTAAGGCATGCAGTCTCTGCTTTGTAGTCAAACAAAGAAGAGAATTTAAGGAGAGTTTTCTTCAGCAGTCATACAGCACTTTCTCTCTTAAAAACATGAATAGTATATGCTTTTCTGCTGCTGATTTATCCTTCTTGAATAAGTAAGCAAACAAACTATTTTTAGGACATTGTATCCTTCACTTTCTATCCATCTGATTTTACTATGGAGAGAAGTCAGCAGTGGGGGAGGAAAGGGACACCTACACAGAAGCAAACTCATTTGGACATTATAGCATAACTGAAAGTGTCAGGACTTCTGCATCTCCTTACTAGAAGGTAATTTCTATGTGAGCCAGGAAGAGGACAGCATTATAATTTATTCCTATCCCTGAATCTGTAAGGAGGAGGAGATCTGTTACCCTTGGAGACTTTCAAGGTATCACATCTGCATATCAAAATGGAAAAAAAAATCTGGAAATGTAATGCTAATTCAAAACCTATAGAATTATTTTTGCAGCATTGTCAGTTCATTTGTGCAGTGCACAGTGTTAGCTAGAGACTTGATGATTCATTGCTCTGTGACTTCCTGGAGAATTCCATGGGTTTTTTTTCTCTGTAACTTTATTAGCTGAATTGAGCACACCAAAATTATCTCCTAAAGAATGTTAAAAAATGCCAGCTATTTATATCCAAGAAAGAAGTAGTAAATACCAGATACCTTCTTTGGTTTTATTTATTTTTAAGGCATTTTAAATTAGTCATTTTTGGTTTATAATATCTCAGATTCTTGTTTTCACTGTTTCTTTTCAAACCACCAGCAGCATTTTTTCTTTATGCGTTCATTAAACTGGTGTTTTATGCCACTACAGATGAATCTTCTTTTTTCTGTGCATATTATGTTTATATTTTTTTAAGTATATTTTTTAGAAAGAACTCATAACAATTTTATTACAATTTGCTGAGACCCACATCTGACACTTAGATACTAGATTCTTACTTAGTCCTTTTTCATAAACAAACAAAACCCCTCAGCTTGACAAAGATGTTTGCTCACACAATAAATGCGTTACTGCTCGGTCTTTATCTGTGTTGTTTTATTGCTCTAGAGAGGATGAGCACGCCCTTATCCAGCAGTATTGTCAGACGCTGGGAGGAGAGTCGCCTGCGAGTCAGCCACAGAGTCCTGCTCAGATACTCAAGTCCGTGGAAAAGGAAGAGCGAGGAGAGTTGGAGCGCATCATTGCTGACCTTGAGGAAGAGCAAAGGTCCCATGATCATCCTACCTGGTGTCTGAATTGTCATCTCATTGTTTGAGCCATGCATGTACCATGTATAGTTGTTGGAGATGAGAAGAGATGCACCTAGGAGTCAGGATTTTAGCAAAAAAAAAAAATCAGTCAAGGCATATGTCATGCATAGCCTGGCTCAGGTAGAAGAGGGTGGGTCTGTGATAAAATAGCTTAGTTTCACCTGTATTTTATTGCTTTATGTTTTTTTTCCCATAAACCAGAAGTCAAGACATTGTCTTTCTGTGAGCTACTTGTGTTCTTAATTGGAGGTGATGATAACATCATTTGATCTGAGGAAGTTTTCTATTTTAATTCACTCGATTAAGTCATTCTCCTCCTCTTTTCAATATACCAGGAGTCTGCAGCTAGAATACGAGCAACTAAAGGAGCAACATCTTCGGAGAGGAATAAACCCTCTTGCATCACCTCCTGACTCCATTGTGTCACCTCAGCATACTTCTGAAGATGCTGAGCTCATTGCTGAAGCTAAACTCCTGAGGCAACATAAAGGTCGCCTGGAAGCAAGGATGCAAATCTTGGAAGATCACAATAAACAATTGGAGTCTCAGCTTCACCGGCTACGGCAGCTACTTGAGCAGGTGGATGGTGCACTGTTTTCTTTCCCCCATGTTGTTTCTGCATGATGGATGGTTTCTTGGTGGAACAAAGGTGCTGGAACGTTACTGCAGATATTTTCACCACTCAAGCTTGGTCTGTTGCACTCAGTCATTTCTAGGGTGAAGAGATAGCTTTTCCTACCCTGTAGTATAAAGCATGGTGAAAGTCAAATGAGCACAAGCTGATTAGAAATGCTGGACAGATCATGTTAACTTATGAAACACTGAGAATAACACAAACAAGTGCAATAGATTTTCATGAATGAAAAAGCAGGGGGAAGAAAATGTATACCCTATTCCAAGTAGTGGTTCCAGTCACACCCTGTATTTGACTTCGGTTTTCCAATCTTTCCTTAAATAATTTGCTTATTTGTTGTCACAGTCACTGAAACATTTCTTAGCATGCCAAAGATACATCTAAAATGCCAAGGAGCAATTCATTCCACTAAAAATTCAGTTCCTCTTGAGTAGCATATTTAGACCAACAAGCTACAGTAAAATGGTCTGGGCACAAGTAAATGCTGAAGGCACAACTGTTTTAACAAATGTCAGTATCTAGAGATTTAGAGATTTTAGGGTTTATTTGTTGGGAGGAAGAGGTGTTTGTTTTTGAAGTCAGCATACACACATCTAGACTATAAAAATAACAGGAGCACCATCTACAAGGTCTTGTTAGTGGTTAGTTTGTACTACATCGTGTGTGGAAGCTTGAACAATGAAGAGAAATTTGTATTAATGTTTTCTTCTGACTAATCATTACACTCGGGTCAGAGTACAGTAAGGCAAATGATTCCTTCCTCCCATGAGTTAGGTGGCTGGCGGTGCATAGTAAAGGATTTAACTAAGCCAAGAAATAGACTGCATAAACCAGGTATCAAAGTAGCGTAAGTTCCTGCTATAGAAGATGCTTTCATCACAGTAATAAAGATTATTTTTTGTTTGTTTCACTCTCTGACTTCTAATTTTTCTAGGCAGTTTTGGCTGAATAGCGTTAAGATGCATCTATTCTGATGGCTTCCCTACCTCTCTAACAGAGTATTTTGGTTGTTTTTACTGTCATTCTAGCATCTTTAATCAGTATTTGGGTGGCTTAAATATTTAGCAGGGAAGATAACTGGTGCAACTGTTAACAACCATTCGTGAAGTGAGTATCTTGAGAACGATGACCAATACTAGGTGTTTCAGAGAAGGGTTTAAAATCTGCAAGGAAACAGCTGTAGAGTTGAAACACAGAAGTTCTGCCAAACCCATGGTCACTTTCAGCTTAGTGCTTAAAGCAGGAACATGTTCACCCTTTAAAACTTTATTTTTTTCTAATGTAGCTGTGGATAATCTTATGATTCTGTGTTCTTTTCAGTATCCTTATAACATTCTTAGCTAGACATTTAGGGTATGCATGTGTGTTGTGCTAAAGTCAGCCGACGGAGGGTCAGTAGTTTCTTCTTATCAGTTCTGACTTTGGATTTTTCTGGGCATTCTGCAGCTTGTGGTTGCTGATAGGGTAAAGCAGAACAGAGCTGACCTTTTTCAATATTTCTCATTACGTACACCTCATTTACTATATGTTGTTGCTCTTTCACTTCCTGTCAAAAATCTCCTGTCTCTGTGGGAGTCATGCCATGCTTCTGATGGTTCCAAGGGCCATTTCCTAAGCTGTTCCTGTTTCTCCTCTGTCTTTTGATGAAGCAACTGGTATGAAGTCAACTATATGAGAAGGTCTTCATTATTGCATTTATAATATATCTGCGACTTTTCGATATGCCTTTGTAAATACATCCTTACTTTATTTACTGGGGTTTTTTTGACTGCCCTAAGCAGAGTTTTTGCAAGCTGTCTCCTACTATGCTGAAGTTACTCCCCTGAAGGGCTTCAGAATTGTAAATAGTTTAGCTTTTTAGTATATGTTCTTTGAAACTTCTTTCTTTTGACATTAATACAATTATGAAGCAGCACTAAATCACACTACTGCCCCCTTAACTTTCTGCAAAAATGACCACTCCTCAGCATATTTGTTTTTCTGTCACTTAGGCCATTCACTATCTGTGGAAGTCTTTATCTCTCTCACTGGTTGGTGAAGGACTTTATCAGAAGCCAGCTGAGGATCTGAGTATATGTATTTGTTTCTTTTGCTTTTATTGGCTGTCCCAGTTATTTTTTTTTGCGGATATAAGGAATACCTTTTCCCATTAATGAGATGGAAGATTTGTATGGAAGATTCTCGTAAGCCCCAATGTCAAAATATGTAACAACTCTGCAACTCCTGTAATAATAATTACTAGTATTAAAGGGCACAACTGTCTTACAGCAATTTCTTTGCCATGACTGACATTTCATATCATCTCTGTTTCTCTCTACTGTCAACAGCAAGTCTCTCCATTTCTCTTCTCCAGTCAGCCTCCTGACTGTTTTTTGGGTTAATAACATGAATCTAAAATTATTAATTTATTAATTAATTAGAATTATTAAATAACTTAATCTAAAATACTGCAACTTTTTTCCTCTAAAAGATATGGAATGAGTCTGTCTACATACAGACATTTGGGCAGAGAATTAATGAACCTTAGAAGCCTTCTTGTAGTAACCATTTAATCTAGATGAGCTCATTCTAGGACATTCTTTAGAGAGCACCTTGAGCAGAAATACGCATGCATTCTCACTGCACGTTTGCTTACTTCAGGTCACAATACTGAGGCTACTATACTATTTTTATTTTAGCAAGCCCAAAGGATTGGTAGCTGTCATATGATGTTGTCATTTTTGTCTGCCTGATTGATTATAGTGCCAAAGAGGAAGGTGAAACAGAACCAGCGTTTGACAACTTTGATGCCAACATGTTAATCATATAGAGAAAAAATAAAGAATCCATTTTCACTTTTCTTCCTCCAGCCCTTTTAGATACTGCATGTGCAAAGTAGAATTAAGACCTGTTATGAAGGACATTTAAAGTCTGTTTGGGTTTTTCGTTGCTTGTCTGAGATACTGAATAGAGAGTTCTTATTGGATGTAATATTGAAGTTAATGGGAGCTAAAATAATCTGTCACTGGCTACATGATCTGATTGTGAGAGTAAATAGGGACTGCAGCTCCCTCTCCAACTGAAAGGAGAGGAGCTTGAGCAGAAGAGACTTTTTTCTTGTGTGACTGGGAGAGTAAGTCTGGAACAAGAAGAAACATCTGTAATGGATATGGAAAAGGAATTGGCCTTTTTGAGGTTTTCTGTGATGTGGAGGGGATGCTTTTTGTTTTTTTTTTACCAAAAGCAACAGAAGTCAGGGGAAGAAAGGGTATGTCTTATCTATCCACTAAGCCACAGAACACTTCAGGCTCTGCTTTGGGAAAGACACCAGCAGAAGGCACAGTGAAATAAGGCACTGTAGATCAAAATTGGTTAAAATAAATATCTCCCTTGAAATGGTTTAAAAACTGCTGTAATACAGAAAAATCCCTCAATTTCAGAGTTTTTTGGAGAAGAACTTATCTGTCCCTTCATATCTTTATATGGTTTTGCATAAAAAGAAGTCTGAAAACTCCCAGAAACTGGAGATGGAAACTTCCACCTCACCCCTGTAGAGGTGTGCTTGGTCTCTCTGCTTCAATTTATTCAGGAAGAAGCAGCAAGCATATAGTAAAGTCTAGTGCTATTTTCTTATATTTTCTGGCTTAAGGGTTGTCTGCTGGATTGTTTTGAATAAGAATGCATGAACTTCATGATGCCTAAAGGGGGTTGATGATGGAAGTGGCCAGATTTTGTAAGTGTTACGCAACTAGGGTCAAGTAGAACATGATTTTCTACAGTTTTTTCTCAGGTTCTCTCCCAGTAAATCTGTTAAATCATGTAAATACATGCAGTTATACCCTCAACTGTTTTGCATTTAACATTTTTCAGTATCTGATTATTATATTAAGACATTGATGCCACTACCAGGACCCTTTCTGCTCCAAACCCCACTCTTCATCTGCTCAACTGTATTACCGTGATGACAGAAGAAGAGGATTTTGGTTTGTTTTGGCTTTTTTTGTTATTGTAGTCACTGACACCAAGTAGTGTAACATCAGTATATTTAAATGAAAATGAAATCATCAGACATTGTCTTCTGATTAGAAGGTGATGTGTTTGTTGTTTTTTTTAATCCAGCTGCAATATTTCATTCTGACTGCTGCAGCAATATGTAGTACATCAATGTACAGAGTATTCCAAGTATGTTTTGTTTGCTCTCAGCTTATCCACTGTGTTAGTCCTTGTGCTCTGCAGGGTTTTTTTGTCATTTGCAACACCACTCCTAAGCGGTACTAAATAACCTTCACTACCAACCCATCATTTAAGTTCGTAGGCATCTCCTTTCTGTCCTAATTAATCTTGACTTTGCAGTGCCTCGCAGTCCTTGTTCTAGCCTATGTGTTGCTGTACTTCAGTTTTGTATCAAGTTCAGCACTGATCTTCCTTCTTCGGCCATCTCAGCACCATTTGTCCACAGTTATTGCTTGAAGAGGGACAGAGATCCAGTCCAGGTGCAAGTTGGCATTTTGGATGATTCAAATTATCTCTGTCCATCTATTGGTGCGGTGGGCAAGCAGCCACTCTGCCACTGGAGTTAGCCTTGTTCTGCACTGCAGTACCTCTTAACCCTTGGACGATTTAATTCATCTCTTTACCATTGTAGCTCTAACATCTTCTTTAACAGAGGTTCCTGGCTACACAGAATTGCATGGGGTTAGTTACCCCGGGCTTGGCCTATTTTAAATCACCACACTCATTTTACCTAGGCCCTGTAACTGGGTTGAAGCCTGATACTGAATAGCAAATTACTTAACTACTTGATAGGCATTCACTGTTCATAGGAGTGTCTTGACGGTAAAGTCTTTGGCTGACTTGAAAACATTTCCATTTTTCTTTGTCTTCTAAATGCAGAGCAATATTTCTTGATTTATTCTTTTATTCAAAGCTGGATGTTGGTATTGTCATGCTGGAAGAGTGATGAGATTTGGAGGAGAGAAAGACTTGCTGAGTGCTCATGGAAACATTTGCTCCTATTTCTCACCACTGAGTATGCAACAAAAAGTATCTTTCATTGTTCAACAGTCTTCAGTTTTGTTGAATTTTTTTGTGGTTTTTTTTTTTTTTTTTAAATGGAAGGTATCTCAAAATATTGAAAGTTGTGCTTAAGGCTGTCAGCTGCAAAGGACCAAACTTGTGCACAAATTAACTGCTGTTCTGCTTATTACCTCATTGCATCGAGTCTCATAGCAGTTCTAGGTACTTGTTCAGTCTCAATTTCAAAAGATCTTAAAAGCAATGAGTTTTTTTGTAATTACTTCTATATCTGCTTTTGACAGATTTACTTCAATAATCTGTTCTTTAAACTGTTTGGAAGTAATTTGATGATTTCCAGTCAAAGAGATAAATGATAGGGGCAACCACTTCAGCTGAGATTCTGTAACTGCCTCAGATGTAAATGCTGTTTCATGTGCTTCTGTTTTTTCAGAACAATGACTTCTGGAGGTCAAATACTGTATAACTACCCTCTTCCTCAAAGAATTTCTTACAAGAATGAAGGAAAAGACGGGAAAAAAAAGTGCCTGAACAAGATCCCTCCCAGTATTTCTGAGTTGTTATAGTGAAGAAGTCTTACGGTCTTTTCGTATTTGTAACCTTATATGTATACTTTTACATAATCTCAAACACATATGTGGTTACAACTAAATGTAATATAGAACTTACATGTTTGATTCTTCAAGTGAATTTAAGAGTCCAGAAAGGGTTGCCTACAAGTGTATGGGTTCCTTCTCATAATTTTCTGGAGATTATATAGTACATAGTTTTTTCTGCAAATTTGGTGTCCTCCAGACCATTAAGAAGCAGCATCAGCAGGAGTGATGGCTAGCTACCACTTTTTAGATTTAACAAAGTTATCTTGAATCTTATGTCTTCACTCAGCTTGATTGGGAAGGAATTTTGCAAAATTTTTTATGATTGAAGAGTTTTTTCTAAGCATGGTCAGCCATCCTAGTAAAGGTTTTTAGGGGACCTTAGCTGAATGCCTTCTGTGTATCTATGTGTATGTATATATCAATACATATGCATACAACCTCAATAATACCATTGTGTAGTCTTTCTGCACAGCTAGACAGAGAGCCTCGGCAGACACTTTGGAATGTACCTAACTTTATGTTTCTATGGTGCATGCTCACAGCAGAACATTGTTTATAACAAGACCAACTGGAGTCTCATAAGAATTACACTTCAGTCTAAATTTTCTTTTAACAGGTTGTTGGTTTGTTTTTTCCCACCGTAACAGTTGTATAGACCTAAGCCAACATTCAATAGTTTGGAGACCAAACAAGAAAGAGTACATAAAAAAAAAAGGACTGGGATGACTGCGTTCAAGCCCACACTTAAATTCTGTAGATACAATTTATCTAAATTAGGGTATTATTGTCTTTAATATAGCCAGAGTCAGACTCCCGGGTTAATGGCGCCTCCCCCTGTGCTTCACCCCAGCACTCTGCCCTTGGCTACCTGCTTGAGCAAGAGACAAGCTCGCAGTTTCATCAGACAGGTAAGTGTGTTGATCAGATAATGTGCTGCGTGGCTCTAAAGGTGACAACCGAATAGGTTTGTTGGCATGTTTCTGAAGAGATCTACAAATAAAAAGGAACTGATCTTTGTGATGCTACTGGCAGCAACACTTACTGCAGCTGGAGCGGTTGCTTCCCCAGACAGGCAAACAGCTGCAGTATCGCAAGAATCCAGATGACTCTAAATTACGGGTTTCTGTCAATAGGCCACTTGGTCTCCTCCATTTCGAGCAAGGGATTTTACTGGGCAAATCCATCCTCACTGAAGGGGAAACCAGATTTCATTGGACTGAAATGGTCAACAGCTGTTTGTCCTACGGTATACGCATGCACCCAAGTACTTTGTCAGATACAGGAACAAAAGTCCAAAACATGTAATCAAATCTTCCTGATAGCTGTTTTAAAAATTCTTGTGTATCCTCTGCTTGTCCTGGTATTCTGATAACCCCACACCTCAAAGACTTCACATCTTCAGGAACTACTGAGTATTTAGGTATACAGCCTCTGCAAGTGAGGGGATTTCTCTCTTGAAAGTTTACTTTAAATTCTCCAATTATCTTAAGTGCAATTTCCTCCTTGTTTTTGTTTTTAAGCCTTTGTGTTATAGATTAAAAAATTATTTTATTTCTGTAGAAAACAGAAAAAATATTCCGTTGCATACTGAAAAGTTTTCACCCAGCATTAACATGTGGGTTTGCTTTAATTTGTCTAGAAAAACATGGAAAGTCTTCGAGTCTGATTTAATGCAACGTTAGATTTATGAGAGATGCTGTCTAATAACACTACCAGGAACAGAGCCAGTTGTATTCACTAACCATTTGTTTGGCTTAATTTTAAGCAGCATTTAAAAAAAAAAAATGTCAAGGAGGACTTTAACACTAGTGAAATTGCTGGTGCATATTGAATAAAGACCATCTAAAAGATAAGTGGGTTTTTTTCAGAAAAAGAATGGTGTGTTCATTCTGGATGTTACATGACAAATCATCTGAAAATGGAACAGAATATTAATTGAGCAACTAGCAAGTATAATTCCCTCGTCTTGTAAACCTTTTACTTATTTTAACTGTAAAATCTTATATATTGCTTCTTGCTGGCAATTTCTTCTAGTTTAAATCTTGGGTGCAATGCTTAAGCTTTAATAAAAAAGAAATGAGTTCTGCTGCAAATCAATAATGTAACTTTCACCTCCTCTGCCAAGGCTGGCAATTATCGATGACAGTTCCTACACATTAAGTTACAAAGGCTTTAGGTAGTGGTTTCCCTTAAAATCTAAAGGAGTATTTAACTGGTGGGTTGGATGAGAATGCCTTTCAGAATGTTGTTGTCTTTTTTCTTTTTTCTTTTTTACTCCTTGCGTTACTAAATTCAATGCTTTTTTTTGTTGCCATATTTGCAGATGACTTCTTAGTTCCACCTCACGATACCAACACAGATCTAACAGATGTTATGGAGCAAATCAACAGTACATTTCCAGCTTGCTGCTGTAAGTGTAACCAAATATGTCTCTGAGAATAGTATTGAAATTGAGGTGGTTTTTTCAAGAAAAAAAGTCGTTGTGGTATTGACTAAGAAAAAATCTTCTCTCTGATGAGTTTTCTTGTCAAGATGTGCAAGCTACATAATCCTATTCCTTACACCTATTCAATATACACTGTTTGTGAAGGAAAATAAACAAATATTCTCATGTTTTACATTGAAGTGATTCCCTATAAAAAAATCCTGTAGCTCCATATGGAATTTTCATTTGTGTCCACATAAGGGAAAAGAGACCTGGAATCCCACTTGCAGCTGATGTAAACCCTAGATAGAACTTAACTGAGTGTAGATTCAGAAATTCTGAATGCTGTTGCTCTAATAAAAGTTGAAAAAAGTCCTTAGGCCACAGGAGGGACAATAGCCCAATCGCGAGTGCCTGAACTAATTATTTGAACTAGTTATTTAATTAATTGACCAGAGGAAATAACCGTTAACATAGCACATAACACCTTTCCCTGCTTATATGCATTGAAAGTTGATATTTTATTCAGTGTCTATTAAAGAGAGATCAAAAGGAAATTCAATTAGTTTCATATGCATGGCTTGTATCAGCTGACATATGATCCTCTTCTTATCACAGCATCCTTCCTGATCATAGCTTCCACTGATTCTCTTCCTTCCAGTGTGTCATTGCACTTATGGGAATGAGGACCTATCTCTCTGGTTCCAGCAGTATTTCATACAGATTGCTGGTTTTGGCAGGGAGGGTGAAGTGGCAACTTTGCTATTTCATGTACTTTGGTTTTTTTTAAATACATGCATACATATATATCTTCACTTTCAGCTCTTTTGCCTTAGAAAAACAGTAGCGAAAACTTTGATATATTAAACTTTCAACAGCTCTTTCAAATGAGATGTAATAATGATGGCTAGTTTTAAAAGGAACAAGTGGGAGGGAGGGTGTTTATGCCCAGTCCTTTTGGAAGCGTCGAGACTGAACTCTATTCTGTTTCGTAAACTCAGTGAACCCTGTTAAAATACCGCTTTTATCTTTTGTACATACATTGCTTGGCTGTGAAGAACTGCATCACGGAAGATGCACTTTGCACATTTCGAGAAAGCAAATCAGGATCTAGCAAAAAAGGTTTTGTTTCAGCTGTCCTTGATGTTCAGAGCCCATTGCTTTGCAAATTAAGGATTTGATTTTAAGGAGCATCTCTGCTTAAAGTCAGAAGCTAGTGGAGCTGTTCAGCACAACTCAAGTGTGTGTATTAGACAAATCAGTAGAAAATTGAAGTCAAGTATCAATCCTTGTTTTTTGCAAATTCCTGTCTTGCATGTAGAAACAGTACAGCAACTCCTGGACATTGGACCCAAATGAATTTACAGCAAATTTGCAGAAATACTTCCTTGCGTTCCTGTGGGAGGGCAAGCTTGATAATGATGTCTGCTCTCCACTACCAGGAAAAATGGAAAAAAAAAAATCTAATATCCATAAAACAATATCCTAAATGAGGCAGGAGGAACTGAAAGTGAAAACTGTGGCCTCGCATCCTTTCATATTGTGAAGTGTTTCTGAGCATTTAAGGTTAAAAGAAGTCACAGTTCCAAATTTCATGTGATTTTTCCCTTTGCTACTGACATGCTGCTGCAGAAATGAAACCAAACCAGCATGCTCCAATTAGTAGGTACTAGTGGTTTGCTCTTCTTCAGTCATTCTGGAATATCTCTTACTGGGGAGATTTACTAGGAGTGTATTTTTTTAACCATGTAAGATTTATATACTGTCTTAGAAGCCTGGAAAGAGGATCATTAGTCTGGCCTTCTCAACAGAGTGCGTTAAACTGAGTTTTGCTAGAGAACACCGTGACAGCCCATCTAGTCAATCATATTCTCCTGTGGCTGTCTGAGCTGGATCTGTCTTTCTGGACAGACAATTGTCTGGCCTGTTCTGTAAGACAGCCAATGACGCAGACTCCATGGACTCCCTAGGCAATCAGTTTTAAGGGCATCCCTGTATTCCTAATCTTAAAAAATAATATCCCTGCCCTTTTCTAATTATGCCCAAGCTAAATTTGTTAAAACAACCATCATGTTCAGCATATCATGTCCATTTAAAACAAACAAACGAAAGGTATTTTCTCACCACATCATTGGTACTGGTCTCTCCTTCCTTGGCCACGGCTTCCATTAGGGAGAGTTACTAGCATCTGACCCTCATGTAGATTATTTTTTTGCCATCTTGACTGTAAAATAAAGCCAGTCTTCTTGTTTGTTATGTTTGTTTTTACAGATTTCAAGTTATAATTAATCTTGAAATCAGTATTTTTACTTACTCCAAATTTCCCTCATGAAGCAAGTATTCATATAGTAAGGCCAGCACTGTGCTTAATGGGGTTTTTTTTTTGATCCTCAGATCCTCTGATAATGAATATTATGCCTCTTGTCCTTCCTTATTTATGAGGTTGGTCCTCAGAACTAGGCAGTTGTGCAACAATGGGCAGAATTCTTGCCTTTGCATCCACATGAGTTCCAGAACAGTGCATTTTGAACAGATGGTATTATAATACAGCACTCATAGATCTACATGGTCACAAGTGGTGAAAAAGGAACAACTTACATCGTCTATGTATTCATAATGCTATGAATTTGTTACAAGAAAAATAAATTCATGAAGAAAGTTATATAGAGACCATTACGACACACTTCAGTTAAATGTTTATTTTTTTTAAGATGGGGTCTTTCTGTTCTTCTAAAGTACGTATTTTCCTGACACTGACTTTGTTTTAAAACTGCCAAGATGCATAATCATGTAAATTTCTAACTTTCTTTTGTTTTTTTTTCTGTTGCAGCAAGTTTCACTGGCAGACCACAGGTATGAGACAGGTTTACATACTTGCATAGTCATTGGAACCAAATTAAAGCAAGTGGAAAAGTTCCACTTAAAGCAAAGTGGCTGGGGTTTTTTCTGTATTTTTCTCTAGAGGTCTATTTGGAAGCTAGACTGATGTAACAGGAAGGCTAGATTCTGGAATATCCCAGTTAACAGAAAATTTCTGCTAGTTCAGGCATTACCAAAGGTACTATGGCGCACAGTTCTGAGATGCTAACCAGATGGAATCAGTTCGAATCTACTGGGGCCAAGTAGTTTCAGCCAGCATCAGCTCTGCAAGATCAAAGCTGGTTCTTGCAAAGACATCCATATGTCCTTGTGACCTGGTGCCCATGACACCACTTCCAGGAGGTATGAACACCAGGGCACAAGGATCAAGAGCCACACAGCATCTCAGGCATTGGATTAAGTTGCCTTCTCCCAGTAGGCAACCACTTTACAAACCCAAAGCAGAAATTTGACTGCTTTCAGGGTTCACAAAAATGTAAAGAACAATCTGATATTTAGATACTTGTTCTTGAAAATCTAACTGGTATAAATGATCAGTTACATTTCTGTTATAAGTAACAGAAATAGGAAAAACACTTGCTACAGGTTTAGGTTCATATTGGAGTGCACATATGACAAGTAAGGAACATCATAATCTTGTGTCATTGCAGACTTCCTTGAAAGATCCATTGTTAAGTTAGTTTTAAAGACTACCACAAATTGCTGTGTGAGACTTAATAAGAATTAAGTGGTATGGAAAGAGGCTATTTACTCCCCCAAATTGCTTCACTTTGTCCATTAATCCACAGTTTGCAAGGTCGGACCTCCCCAAAATGAATACCTAAGAATTCAGAAATACTGTTCTGCAGACACCTCCTTGGATTGCAATATCTGGGATAGTAGGATAGTCCTCCCAAACAGGAATTTCTAAAGAGAATGAGATGAATCATGCCCTCATTAACTCAGACTCTGTGTTTCAGTCTCTTGATAAGTTAGTGAATTAAACTAGCATTTTTCCGAAATCCTTCCTCTAAGCAGGCACAGAGATAGCTTTCAGTGTTATCAGTGAATAATACTAATCTTCCTGAAAAAATATTTGGTTTTTTGTTTCAGATACAGGGTGATTCCCAAATGGTCTCACTGCAAATCTACCCTTCCAGAACCACTAGAGAAGGCATTTTTCTGTTTAGAAGCAGAATCCTGAAACAGGAGCCTGGAAATAAGCTTCACATTTGAAAGGGTCAAGTCCAGATCCAGACTCTGTGCGCTCTCCATTTTTATCACTCAGGCTTCAGATAGGACAGTAGTTTGCCTAAACTTTTTTCTGTAGAATGTGGAGAATCTATAAGTTATATTTATTGCTCTGTAGACTATCATCCTTTGGGCCTTACTCAACAAGAATTTTAAACACTACAGTATAGTAAAATGAGGTTTCCTTAACTATGTGCCTCTCTGATTTGCTCAGACTTTGGCAAATACATCTAAATTTTTAAAATACGGAGGTTTTGTAAAATCACATTAAAGTCCTTAACTGAACTGAGCTTGGAGTATTTAGAGCTTTCTGTGCATATTAATGTGGTACTGATGTGGTTATTTCTCACCGTGACAGGCAATGTGAAGTGTTCATTTGGACGCCGACCAGTGCATCCTGACGTGCAGTACAGCCCTTTTCTACAAACCACCGATCGTGAGTTCCACTTCATCAGAAGGCTGCATGGGACCCTGTTCGCTCTGACTGCGTGTTCTACTTGAAATAGTAAAACACTGAATACCCAAAGATGAGGATGTTTTTATAGTATTGGGTTTTTTTCTTCTTCTTCCCTTTCTATGCAACTGTAAATTAATGAGCAGTGGAGTATTTGTCACTGATTTGTATAAATATACAGCCGCGGGAAAAGGGGCAGGGGCTTTATATACATTCTTTTTGATAATCGTAAAGAGAACTGCATAAGGAGTTTGGAGCAAAATGTTACATTTATACATTCCTTTCGGCTCTTTGCTTTACATTGTAAAATACCCTTAGTTATATTCTCACACATTTAATATTCTGTACTGATTATTTATATGCTAACCATCTGACCACACAGATATCAGATTACCCTTGAATTGTTTCCAGGATTGGCATATGAAGTTCCCATAATCTGCATTATTGTTACTGGTTAACAAAAATTGCCTTTGAGTGCAAGCTACAGTATTTTAACTCCATTAAACAAAGTAAACTGTCATTTTGAGCCATAATCATCATCACAAACCAACATGATATTTTTAACTTTCTTTTAATTATTTCCAGTCAACACACTCCATTTGGAGGATTTTTTTTTTTTTAAGCCTTACTTTATTTTGAATCAGGAGATAGCTAAAAAGAGGACTTAGATGATAGCTGAAGTTGTTTTTAGTAAGGTCTAAGTTAGTGTAATCTTTCCCAACTTTGTTCAGAGCAAAGCTTTGCTGTTCCCTTCTGTGCCAAACTTGCTTCAGGTTTTGGAATTTATAATCTGTGAAGTAAAGCTCATTTCCGTGAGATCCCCTTCCGATGATCTAAACACACCACTCTTTTGTCTGGCTCTTGGAAATGAAGAGACAATTAGAAAGCCCTTTCCAATACTATTAGCGATGGAATCTTTTCGTCCAATCTGCAAGGCACTTAGGTAGTATCGTTTGGCACTGTAATCTTGCAACTCCTCTTTATCTTTGAAATCATTTATTTATGTACTTCAAGTAGGGATAATTGCGGGAAAGTTATGTCGCTGATCTCTAGTTTTAAAATGAGCGTAAGAGATTTTAATGCCTTCACAGAGTTTACAATGCTGCATGGACATTTGCTTTAATTTCAGGACATACCTTTAATTGGTAAAACTGCATGCAATATATTTCACTTGTAGTGGAGAAAAACTAAACTGTGTTGTTCTTAATTATTACTGAAGAAAAAAAAAATCTCAAAATGGTATTTTGAGATTAAAAAAATCTCAAAATTGAACAGTTGTAAATTCTCTACTGCTACTGAAAAATGCTAGAGGACGTTAAGACAGCAGGTCAGGGATTTCTAGTGTTTTTGTGAAGTGGTGCCAGCTAGACTGTCCTGCACCCACAGTATTCACTCCTGGACTGGTGCTGCTCAAGGAGTGATGCATTGACTGCATTCTAGCACTGGCTCTGGTGCCAGCTCTTTCTGAACCCTTTGGCAAATTGTTTAACCACTCTGCCTCTGTTTTCCCATCTGTAAAATGGGGATTATAGTACTTACCTCTCAAAGGTCTTGTAGGGCTTGCTTAGTTAGTGTCCAAAAAGCTCTAGATAAATGCTAAGTATTACTCCTGAGTGGAGCAAAATTGTCAAGGTGGGAAGAGAAGATGCTGGCTCCTATAAATGCTTCATCTATTAAAAAAAGTAGTGTAGTTATTTTGAGAAGAAAAAACCCCACATTTTACAGAAGAGGAAAGCCATGACCACCTTTCTACCTCAGACCTATCTTCATAAGTAGTATTGGAAATAGCTTTGTATTCTGTTCTCTGCAAAGTGCTTTTATCAAGCTACACCGTTCTCTAGGCAAAGAATCTTTAAAGATACCACCTCTACATAAGATAAAAGGTCTCAGCAGTGAATCGGGTGGCTTTTATTTTTGTTCTGAATATGAGGTTATGTATAAAGTTGTTTTTCTGCCTGTGTTTGTATGCATCCTTTGTCCTCTGCTGTCAAGTAAATGCTACTTCAAACACTACATTGTAACATTCTTCCTCTGAGACAATAATAAATAAAAGGAATATATTGCAGTAACATGAGAAAAAGTATGGGGTTCTTTCAAGTTTTGTGGTCTTCAAGGATGGCACTTATTGCCAAATGCTGAAAAACTCATTATGAAGAAGATTAATTTTAACACTGGAGTGCTGTGATAGTCCATTTCTATATGCTACCATTTTTGGAGCGTAGTTTGCATTTATATAAATGAGATTAAGCAGTATTTTCTCCCTGTAAATCTGTGCACATTTTTTTCAGTCTTCTGTCTTTAGTGGTTTAGTCTAGAATCCTTCTCAATTTTGTGATAGATTTTAAATTTGATCACTGAGAAGCAGACGGCTTTTATTTAAAAAATGCTATATATACATATTACAAAACAGCAATAATGCATGAAGCTGTGTCAGATATTGGAACTGTAAATTAGACTTCAAGTTTTGATGGTGTTTGATCAACATGCTAAGCTGAAACACAGCATTAGCTTTTTGGTCAGGAAATATGTACTTTCTAGCCCTACCGTGTGCTGATTTTAGGTATTTGCATTAAGCTAATGCAAATTGTGTTAATGATTGTGTTAGAACTACTGTGCTTAGAGGAGAAAAAATGTCCACAACCCTAACAATTCTGTTTCCTTATAATAATAGCGATTTCATGTGTAATATTTGTTAAAATATTATTTTTCTTCAAACTCTAACAGATGTAAAATGTGTCAAAATAATGGCATTTTCCTTCAGTTTGTAAAAGGCTGCTTAATAATAAGTTGTAAGGAAAAATCAAGGGGTTTTTTACATGGCATTTCAATGATTCAGCAGTTAACAAGGAATTTAATTATCAAAATAGCAATATGTTGAGTCAAATTACGTTCTGCTTCTAGAACAATAAAAGTGTCAGAGAAGAAGACTGATAGGTTAAAGAATCTATTAAAACACAAAATCTTTCTTTAAAGAAGTTACGACTTTTAATTAAATGTTTGTAGAGTTGAAGGCAGCAGAAGAGGGGTGTGGATCAGTACCAGGGCCTGACACTGAGAACAGTTTATCAAAGTGCTAAAAGCTACAGCTTACACCGTCTGTACCCCGATTGCTAAGGTAGGAGGTGCCTGAGCTCTGTAACACTGCCATGTGTGAGGAAGGTTCTCCCAACTTAAAATCACGCTTCAGTACCATGCCATGAAGGTCCTGGCTCTGGTCGGGGAGAACAGAGTGGCACCCACTTCTCCACAGCTTGCTGTGGGGGTTGGGGAAGGCCAGTGGCAGGGCACAGCAACCTCTGGTCCTCAGTGAGCAGTGCAATGGTAAGCACTCCCTCGCTTCTCTGCACAACCCTCTCCCCTGAGCACCAACCAGCCTCTTGCGCTGTTACTTTGTCAGGCAAAAACAAGCCAGCGTGGTACTTTTCAGGAGAATAATTAGGTTCCCGCACTGAAGAGCTCTCAGTCCAAGATGCATGCCTATCCATCTAACCGGGAGAGACACCCTCCTGCACAGCCCAGAATGGATGGGGTGATTGATAGCATATTTGTTTAAATTGCTATTACAAAGCACCCTTGAGCTGAAATGTTGCCATCGGATCAGTTCATTTTCTCAGAGAAGATGTGAGATTGATGCATCTAATTAAAATCAGAGTGCAGAAGTTTGTCTGCTATATGGACTCCATCTTCAGGAGGGCTTCCACTACAAAACAGCTCTTCTTATGTGGTGATGGTATTATTTCTTTTTGGACCAAGGTAAGGCTCTTCAGATGTTCAAATCTCGATATGTAAGACAGTTAAATTATGAGAGTCCAGCCCCACTAGGTGAGAGATACTGGGCCCAGATACCAGCTGTCAGTATGCACATGACAATTCCTATCACCTGAATGTGATTCAGGTCAGGGGTTCTGGTCTCTCTTCTGTTATTTCTACAGTTGAAAAATGAGAAGGGAAAATAACAACTGAATTCAGCCTGATTAAATATGTATTAGTGTAATGGGCAAGCTTTGGATTTATACAAGAGACCAAAATATTCTTTTAAACACTTACAGTACAAATAGCCCTTTGGAAAGAGTTTGCTCATTACATGTAATTTTTGTTCTCTAGTACAGAGTTGCCTGATGAAAAACCATCCTGAAGGTAAACGTTAACACCACTTCAAATCCAAGTAATAGATACTGTCCACTGTCATGCAGAAATGAAGGTGTCCTGCAATATGGCTGAGAATTCTGCTCCCACCACAGCAACAAAATCAGTCTTACAAATCCAGCCGAGGTGTAAATTAATAACAGTGGGGTGTGGGGAAAAAAAAACAAACTTGTAGTGGAAAAAAAAATACCCATGAGCACGAAGAGATCTCTTCCATCTTACAAGCAAAAAAGCTCTCAGTAATCATCAGCTATATGCTACTTTCCTCACAAAATGTTGTTCCTCTGGCCAGCAAAGGTGAAATCTTCCTTGGCTCCTGTGTCTTTGGGAGACACTAAAAGCAGACTATCTTCTGCCTTTAGTACCACTTAAATATTCATGATGTGCCAGCAAAAATTACACTCTCTGAAACTTAAACCTATGCATGAGAAAGAACAGCTGCCTTCAGAAGGGGAAGGTTGTGTTTTCATCACCTGCTTTTCCAAGCAGCTCCCTGAGATGCCAGTAGAGAGCTGCCAGGGGTGGGCTGATCCAGCTCGTTTTCCCAGGCATCCCAGCGCTGCAGCAAGCTGTTGCAGCCAACACGAAGGGATCTTAAATTGAAAACTGCTCAATATTAGTATGCATAGTAAAAATGATTGCTAAAGCAGGAGAGCCAAATAGAATTCCTAGGTACCATTCCGAAAGATAAGCGCATAAACAGAAACAAGAAAAAAACCTGAAAATAAAATGTAGACACTGCGCTATCTCACTGTCATCTCTAAAACACAGTATTCACAGATGAACCATTCATGCTTTTGCTAGTCACTCTTTTTGCACAATCAGATAAGCATTTCAAAAATGTCTAGTTTTCTCACCTCTAATAACTAATCTTTAGCTGGGAGATACTATGCTTTAGAAATATATATTTCCTGCAGATGGAAGGAGAGTCTAGGGTAATAGCTCAAAGGAAGAAGTCTGCAGCTTCCAAATTCAATTCTGGGCATAGATCCCACCTTGGTATTAAGGAAAGAAATGGAGAAAATAAAGAAAAAAATTTTCGTTAGGTATTTTTACAGATAGAAAAATTCACCTAGTTATTAAAATAAATAAATAAATAAATTGGAAAACCGTATAGCAACATGGCAGCCACACTTCACCTGCACATATGATAGACTTCATTTTTCCCCCACAGCAACTGATACCTCTTTGACTATGATTTAAAGTCTTTGGAAAATGAGAACAAGATGGAAGAAGGGACAACATCCCTTACCAACAGTTTGAGAGTCTCATAAGCTAGATTTAATGAAGTTCAGAACAAAGCCCCATAAATGAAAGACTGTGGTGATTCACCTGAATTTTATATGGAAGCAGGCAACCATTTTATTGAATACAGTCACCTTTCTGAATCCCAGCCCAGGTGAAGTGGAAGCGCCGCAGAGATCTCATATGACTGCAAGGCGGAATAGTCAGAGTATAACCCCTGCCTCTGTAAAAACAGGTAGCAAAACTATACATTTTTCTTCACTCGAGATGGCATTTTGCATGCTGAAGGATTATTTTTATCATGAGCGATTCAGGACCATTTTGCTTCTCTGTATGTGTTTGCCATGTGTGACTGGTGCCTAACCCACAAATAAAGTTTCGTGCATTAATAAATAAGAGGACAGAAGATACAATAGTAACTGATAATCCACATCCCTGATTTGAATACAAACAAGAGGAAGGAAAGTTAAGGGTTACCCAGATCCTCCTTCTTGAATTTTGGAGTGTCATGTACTTCCTTCCAGTCCTCAGGATCCTCCTCTGGTTCCTATGACCTTCCAAAGATAGTCGGGAATGGCCTTGCACCTTGCCTCTGGCTTCAGGGACCTGGGCTTCCTGAAGGCCAGTCTTACCAGTAAGGACAGAGTTGAAGGAGTTCAGTACCTTGGACGTTTCTGTGTCCTTTGTCACCAGGTCCTCTTCAGCAGTGGGCTTAACTTTTCCCCAGTCTTCCTTTTGCTGTTGATGTACTTGTTGAAGCCCTTCTAGTCATCTTTCGTATTCCTCACCAGGCTTTGGCCTTCGTAACCCTATCCCTGCACAACTGGGCACTATCTCTGTATTCTTCCTGGTCCCTGAACAGGCCAGACTCTGCTCTCCTGCAGCCAAGGGATATGATCCAGTTTTTTTGCCTTGCTCCCTTCCTCTTGAGATCTTGAGCTCTACCATCTCGTGGACACTGCAGCCATGGCAGCCCCCAACCTTCACATCCCTTACCCGTTCTTCCTGCTTTGAGAGTAGGAGATTCATCAGGGTCTCTCCCGTTACCAGCTCCTCGATCACCTATGTTAGGAAATTGCCATCAGTGCACCCCAAGAAATTTTCCCTTGAGAGTTAGCACAGCATAGAGCAGCGACTGTCTCGCACGGCGCTGTGAAAAAATCTTTTGTCAAGATAAATATGACAGAGGAGTAGGGAAGGACCTTTTAAACACAGATGCTTTGGCTGATTTTTTGATTCTGGAAGTATTTTGGTGAGCAGTTGTGAGGAGTCTAATGAAAGGCTGGGACACACAGACAGGCATGCAGGAAGAAAAACTGTCCAGATGTATTTCTGCCTCTCCAGTCCCAGCAGCCCCTCTGGCATGGAAAGCGTACCTCTGACCTACTTGCTTTCAGCAGGCTGCAATTACAGCGCCTATCAATTTTCTATAAAAATACAGATGTGAACAAATGGAAAACCTGAATGGCTCAAACATGACCAGAATATGAATGTTACTTTATCCCCTAAATCTCAGTTCCTGTAAAGATGATGCTTGCAAGCTGAGAAGCAAAACTAGCTGAAATGGCAGTAAAACATCAAAATAACAGTTGACTTTATTATGAAATATGAGCCGGGCTTTGTACACAAACAAGATATACCACAGTATCCATCTGTCTACTGCCTACAGTTGCATTTTTTCCTCCCCAAAATGTCTGCTTGCTTGCTAAGGAAGGAAAATTAATGGTAGCCTTTGCAAAAGAGAATTATTTTTGGTTTTGAACTCTCATTTGGTTTCTCACAATACAGCTTTTGCTACCCAGTTGATGACAAGGGGCTGAGCCACGTGTCCAAAACTGGACACAACACCCCAGCCCCAGTCTCCCCAAATAAAAGGGAATAGCCACTCCCTTTGACCTGCTGGTTACAGTTCTGCTAGGACACCCTCTCCCCCTTACCACCAGAGCACGCTGCCTCAGAGTGACACATGAGCCTCTGCCAAAAAGGCAGTGGATGATGGATGAGACCACAAACTTCCAGGTTAACCCTCTTTATATAGACCTTGGTAGCATTTGGCAAAGACATCCTTCTGATAACTATTCACATTCTTGTTATTGCAGACACTTTGTTTCTCCTTTCCTACGAATCACAGTACTTGTAACATTGTTTAGAAAAATGGGATTTAGGAGATAAGTATTGCCTAAAACGCTGCTGTTATTTACCTGCTTCTCTGCTAGACTTGCTTTCCCAGGCATAGACTCGCACGTGGTTTTGGTTGGCTTCTTCCATTCACATGTTCAGAGATCATCAGCATTTGAACAGAAAAATCCCCAAACTACACCTACGATTTTAATTAAAATTTTGTAAGCTTGTTGGTGTTGTTGCTTACATTATTATTATGACATCTCCTATGTCTTAGAAATTACTACCAAGTGGATAAAACTGATACACTTTCCATTCTTTGCACAAAGCAATGGTCCCATTGAAGGCTTCTTGGAAACTTTGACTTAAAATAGCAACTTTATGAATAGTACAATGTTATTATACACAACTAAGTTACATTTCCTAAGGGCTAATTACACACACTCTCAAATGAGATCGCTTCATGACACTGTTGATTTTAGGGCTCTTTATGGTTCAATATAAACCACACCAGGAAGGAACAAACACACCTTTCAAACCTATTTGAAAAATACATTAGCATACAGACTGCAGCTTAAGCCTGTCAGCTTTGTCTGCAGTCGCTACATTTACTTGTTCGTTTTTAACCCAATTGCAAAAGAAAGATAAGTGAAAAGCTAAGATTATAGCACATCTGTTTCCACAGAGATCGGATAAAACATGGCAGTTTAGTTAATGCAGTGAATAAATGGTGAGAGATGTTTTTTCTAAATATATTTTGCTTGAATAGCTGATATAGACAGATGCTTAAGAAAATGAGTCATTTTTTTTTCTACTTTCTAGTAGTAGCACTTATACCTTTCTCAAACAGTATGCACCTAGCAACATAACTAGATTAAGTGATGTGATTAAAATGAAGATATTCCACACCCATCTATCCTCTCCTCCTAGACTGGCAGAAGTGACAGGGCAAAACCATAAATATAAGTACTATGATGAAGCACATCTACAAGTTCAGTCCTGCACGCTCACCTTCCAGTAAGAGGTGCCTCATGAAGCAATATAGATGATGATACGGCCTTATTTCAGTTATTTGATATGTATACTGCAGACAACTAGGTATAACAGGACAGGGTTACACCAACAATAATTTAACAAACGTTTATCTATGATAAAATAAAATAAAAATTAAAAATTAAAAAAAAGTCACAGTTGGCTCCTGAGCCAGCTGCCTTGGCATCTGCATGGAGCTTGCTCCCCGTGGTGGCCAGTCTCCCCTCACAGGCAAGGCCCCACCAGCCCCTCAAGGCTCCCACCCCTCAGCCGCTTGCAGGCCTTCTCCTCCCCACTAAGGGGCAAGGCAGGGCATAGGGACAGCCCAGTTTGGGCTCCCACCAGCCCAGGACCACTCAATATTCTTGTTCAACAACACTTAAAAAGGAAAGCTGTGTTTATCTGGTGGGTATTAGCAGCATAATGTAGGTAATTAAGTAATAATTACCTTTGAAATGTGCCCTTATCTTAGAGCAGGGTAAAGAACAGAAGCTGAAATTTGGGGCAATTATCTTGTCCTTTAGCTCCAGGGAAGTCAGTAAATAATTTGGCCAATTACCTTTTCCCACATCCCCATTGAGGTTTCTTGATTGAAGATTGCAAACTTTTATGTTCAGCCTTCAGCTTAGTACTTAGAGTGCCATATAGGAACCGGCTCTGCATTAAAAATTTATCCGTGAGTTACTGCTTAACGTCAATAGAATCTGTTGTCACGACTCAGTGAGTGGGGACGTGTAACACTGTTTTTCTGTCATCAAAAACCATCTTTTGTACATATAAACTCAGGGTCTGTCATGGACTGAATTTCCCTTTCAGTTCCCAAAATCTCTTGATTTGACAGGGTTGGGTAGGCAAATTTAATATATGTGTTAGTACAGCATCCCGATAAACTACTCACTTTGGAAACAGAGCAAGGAGATTCAAAATGCACTAAAGTGTTTTTTGCTAGAAGTTTCTGTACTCCTATCCTCCTGCTCCCCCAAGAAGCCCTAGAAGTGTTCTCGGAATGGGCGAGCATCTCTCCCCACCTCCTCACTCCCGCTGTGCACAGGAGGCAGAACGCAGCCGCTCTGCCAGTCTGAGCGCATGTCTGGAAAGACTCCCTCCTTCCCCCTGGTATTTCAACAGCACTGCATTATACTGCTCATACTTTAATAATAGTCAAGGAATAGATTCGCAAACCCCCTCTCTGCCTATGACATACTCAGCAAACTTAAGCTGATTTAAAACTCATGTAACTGTGAAAGGTTCAGTGAAAGACAAATTTCAAGAAAATTAGTTGCCAGTGAGTAACTAAGGACATTCTAGGTCAGATTTTTGCCTTTATTGTTGGCAGCACACTAGAAAATATTATAATCTCTAAATTCAGTCTGATTTTTTTTTTATGTAAAACAAACACTTTTGATATGGCATCAGAAGGACAGACTTATCAGAGGCGTTCTTTTTACAAGGACTCTAAAAAGCAGAGCTACGCTCTGGCTGTGGGTCCTGGCTATTCACTTGCAGGCATGAAGAACTTGCCATCTGTGGCTGCCAATTTCCTATAACCCCCTGACCTAAGGGCACTGGAGCTCATAATGATGAATTAATTTCTGAGGTATTTGCTTCTCAACTACAAACCTTTACATAAAAGTATTTTAAAAAACACCACCAAGAACTATACTGACAAGGTTACTTCATCAGTACTGTAGGGCCCAGAGTCTAAAATTCTGGTTTTCAGAGACTCTACCTACAGCAGAAGGCAGCCAACACCTAGAAATTAAGATTCATTACAAAGTTTTCCACATGCTTTGATTTCTGCCTTTGGGCCTAGGCAAGAGTTTCTCACAATAGCCACGAATAGGCAGAAATCTCATATTCGGACTTGCATTGGCCAACATGCATTCCTCTGTTCGTCTCATTTATAGGTCAGACTCCATAAGCACCTGAAGAGCCTTGCCATCACATTCGAACCTTCACAAAAACTCCTTCCTTCGTGGCACAGGCACATCTAACTCCAGACAGCCAACAGGAGCTAAAGGCAACATGGCCTTTTTGTTTGGTTTCTGAAGCAATTCAGGTACTGAAGCTCTCTGAAAGGCAACAGCTCAGGTTTTACTTCATTTTCCTTCCAGAGTTGTTAATCCCACATGTATTTCATACATGTCTTTCACAGCCATGGTATATTTTCCTCGACAGGACTCCATATGACGATTCCATCATGTTTGTGTAAGGGGAGGGGAGGGGGGGAAATCAGAAGAGCCTAAACCATGTAATACTGATCCTGGTTCTGTTACACCTTAGCCCTCCAGCTTTTTACACACTTTACCCTATCTTTAGTAGAAACACTGTACTGTGTCTGTGAATGATTATACCTGTTAATGATTCCCTTCCACTCATTGGCAGTACGTGGTGCATACCTGCAACTCTTGGTGTTCTCCCTGAGATTGGTGGTACTTAAAAGATTCTCTGTTACGAAATTAATCTCAGAGGCTTTGTATTTCCAGTTTTTCCTTTTGTGCTGCAAATACTGAAGGATGGAAGTATGACAGAAATTATGACTTCTGTTTGGGAGATATTTTCAGTCTTATCACAATGACATCCTGCAGTCCAGGGCTAGCAATCTATGTCAAAGTATTTGCAGGAAATTTCATGGGTAAGCACTTAATCACTCTGCAAGCAATTAGGTGGAGGCTTTACCAGGTAATTTAAAGAAATGAATGACAAAAGTTTAAGACAGACTTGATTTAACTTAGCACAATTTTCTACTAGCTGTATGGCCCATTTTAACAAACTCCCTTGTGCCACTAAATATATATATCTCAATACAAACTACGTTTAAATGACACAACAATCCTCCCTGTAAACATCAACAGCTGTCAGGGATTCTCGCCTAACAGACTCAACTGCTGGGAAGAAAAAATTCAGTTTATTTCATTTAGAAAACAAGACCTTAAAAAAAATATGTCAGGTGTGTACAGTGAAGAGTCCAGGAATTCCATAGAAATAATTTCATCTTATTTCAGCCAAGAGTCTGCTACTATCCATAAAGCAGTCACTTCTTGTCTACATCTATTTAATGCTTCTGCATTAAAAGCAGAAGCTCTCTTTCCTAATCTGTCTTATTTTAAACTAATTGCTCACTAGTTTGTATATCTTATGTACACAATCTGAATCAGAGGCATGGGTTTCTATCCATGCTAGCTTTTATAACTGTGGACTAACAAGGAACACCAAGATGATTATGGGACTGGAACATCCCTCATGTGAGGAAAAGCAGAGAGAGCTGGGAATTTTCAGCCTGGAGAAGAGGGGGCTGAATGTCCATAAATATCTGAAAGGAGGGTGCAAACAAGATGGAGCCAGGCTCTTCTCAGTGGTGCTCAACAACAAGACAAGAGGCAATGGGATAAACTGAAACACAGGAGGTTCCTCTGAACATCAGGAAATATTTTTTTTACTGTGGGGATGACTAAGCACTGGCACAGACTGCCCAGAGGTGTTGTGGAATCTCCATCCATGGAGATATTTAAAAGCTGTATGGGCACAGTCCTGGGTGACTGGCTCTGGGTGGCCCTGCCCGAGCAGGGAAGGTTGGATGAGAAGACATCCAGAGGTCCAACCTCAACCCCTACGTGAGCCTGTGGAAGTATCTTAAGAATAAAAAGCTTCCTATTTAGACTATTGGAAGGCTTTGTGCTACAAATAAGACTTTGTACAGTTAAAAAGTAATGAAGTATGAAATCACATTGTTCAATGAAGTGCTTCCCAGAAACAGAGGCAGCCTTTTCTCCAGTTATGTGAATCTTTGCACAACTTTCTAATGCATATCCTTTACTTCACCCATCCAGCTTCGTAATGCAGGAAACACAGCAACATTTCAGCCCTGCTTTTCCTTGCGCTTTAGTCATGGAACATCTTTGCCTTCCTCTTCACCAGAGAGGAAGATCCTGAACATCAATATATGGCAGGGTGGCATAACCCAAGATTGCTGGTTGCCAAAGTTACAAAATTGCTGGTATAATGTTCATATACCCATTCATATTTGGTGTGGAGCACCTCACTCAGATTTATTTTTACCTTAGTACTTGAGAGCTGCACTGCTAAGCAAACAGAGGCATGCTGTGTCACACATCTGTAATTTCACCATTAACGATAGTGAGGCAGGCTCTTCCACCTGCCTGTCCCTCAGCCATTTTAGAGGCAGTAATGGCACTTCTGTAAGTGAACCCAGTCACTGCTCTGGAAATGATTCAGGAGTATGTAAGAGGGACATATATAAAAATATAAAAAAAGTGAAAATGATTTCAGATGTTGAGAAAATCTTTATAAGCAGGATAATAAAATTATAAAAACAGAATAAACAGCCCACTTCCTACTACAAACTGTAAATTACCATTTTTGGGTCTCAGTATTAAATTGGCTGACATAAACTTTGCTAATATGGAATCAAAGAAAGATTATTTTTCAATCCAGCACCTACCTCAGGCAGTTTAGCTTTCAGAAAGCTCAATTATGGTCATGTGTACACTACTATAAGGGAGAGAGGCAAGCAAAAGCTAGGGGTGAGGCAACCGATACACCCTTCTGCAGCTCTCCTGATACTGGTCCAAAGCAGTAGGCAAAAGCCTAGGGAAGCCAACTGCGTTGCACAATGGCCAGCTGCACAAATCTTGTAAGTCAAATCGGTAAGTCTGAGGGTCTCTGTTTCATCTGGGTCCCGCAGCATCAAACAACTGTTAAGCTGGAAAACTTCCTTTGCAAATGCCCTTCTGGGCCCTGCCAGAACTTAACACCCAACATCCAACTTGTGGCCAAGATGCAGCTTGAAATATCTTCCACTGAAAGAGTCAGGGGAAAATAACAGCAACATGCACCCAGAGATGATATTTTGCAGAGGTATTACAAATTAAATTACTCCATTTTAAGCCACAAGCATCCCTACAGTTCTTCCTACTCTCCTCCCTGGTTGCTCAACAGCAAGCCAAGCCTTTCAAGTCCACTCAGCAAAAAATTGCTGACAAAAGGTTCATCAGATTGCACTTCTGTTTCGCTCTTGGAAAACTCAATATCAGATTATCAGATTCACCATTTGTGACCTGCAGCTTTTATTTAAATAGAGAAAGGTACCAAAGTTATAAAAGAGTCGACAGAAAAGACAGCTCCCCATTCACTTTAGTGCAAACTGAGAAATTTCACTGAAGTATCTGTACTGCAAATATCCACATTTAAAACACAAAAAGGAGCCAAAAACCAGAACTCTTTGACTGTCAGGGGAGCTTTAAGAGAGATCAGACCCAATTGCTACAGTACTGTAGGTTAGATTCAGAGACAGTCTTCTGGCTTTCACACCACCAAAAGTTCACACCTATGAGTACTTCCAGGTAGCTTTAGTTTCAAGAACATCAGACTCAGAGAAGGAGAGTGTCCTGGGTTCAGCTGGGATAGACTTAATTTTCACAAGAAGCTGGTTGGGCTCACCCAAACCAGCCAATCAAATGGGATATTCTATAGCATGTGATGGCATGCTCATTATTAAAGTGGGGAGCTGGCTAAAGGAGGGGAATTTTACTACTCGGGAGCAAAATGGCTGTTGGGTGGTAAGAACATTACATGCTGTATATTCTTTTTATCAGTATTGTTAATTGTTGTTGTCTTTTCCCTTTGCCATTATGTTAAACTGTTCTCATCCCAACCCACGAGTTTTACCTTTTCCTTCTGATTCTCCTCCCCATCCCACCAGGGAGGCGGAAGGAGTGAGAGAGCAACTGCATGGTTATTTGTTGTTATTTGAGGCCAAACCACAACAGTTTCTGGTGCCCAGTGTGGGGCCCAATACAACAGCGGTTTTGTAATTAATGTTCTTATATATTTTGCTGAGTTTGGGAACATGTGGAGACAGATAATGGCTTTGTGCTTTGTCCTGGCATTGACAGCCTTACTGTGCTGTGGAAGCTATCTTGTAGTGAGGATTGAGGGAATACATCTCCCTCTCCCTACCTGGGATTTATGTGGATGGATTTATTAGGCAGGCTCCCAAGGTCCTAGTTCACCCTTATGTGAGCTGTTTAATATTACTAATTAATAATGTCACCATATTATGGGTTTTATGGAATGTGGTCTCGTCCTCGTGTAAGAGATAGCAGATACTGGGTGAGGCAATACTGAAATGTGCCCTGAAACAGCCAGTCCCTGGATGGCAGGGTGTGTGGAAGGATCTGGGCAGGTTCCTAGGATGGTTATCATCTCCCATAGTCAAGAGATGTACCACCTGATAGAAAGGTGCCTTGTTTACCCCAAGGAAAACTAGCAGCTTCTAGCACTGTACTGGGGCCTGACCTGTGCCTATTGAGCCCCAGTTCAGTACTCTCAGAAGACTGTGGCTGAGGCAGGGACCCAGACTGTGTCTGAGGACAATATAGTTGAGGTAGGGACTCAAATAACAACAACTACAACTACAGTAATTGCCCCATCAGTAAAAAACAAAAATCAATGGACAAGGAGAGGAACGGGTCCATATTCTTGAGTAGTAAGAACGAAAGAAGAAAAGGAAAGATTTGATTAAGAAGCTGGTCCTTCGACAAGGGAATTGGAGGAAGAAGTGAGAGAGCTCAAAGAGGAAGAGGATATTACCTGGTTGCCAATTGAGGCTAAACCACAACAGGGAGCTATTCTTACTAACTCCATATTTCAAGCCAGAGGTTGTTTTTGGAGAAAAATGTAATATTTCTTAAACACATGATTTATTATCTAATCCCAATCCCCACCTATAAATCCAACATGGTGTGATTTTAGTATAGTCTATTTTGTCTCTATTACTGATAAAGCTTGAAAGGAATCAATTTTTGCCCTGCTTCTGTAGATAATCTCTGGAGGTCCCAAGGGTGTATCGTCTACTGCTGTAACTTTATTTTGTAAGAAACCAGGCAGCTGCCAAAACCAGAGCCCTCTTGTATATTGGCGAGCCTTACAAATCATTAGTGCTGGTACCTGAAGCTACAAAGTACCCAAACTCAGAATGACAAACAACATGAATTTACTGCAGTTGGAGATTATTATTTTCAGCTTTGACTGTAGTCTTTTAGATAAGAGGCATATCAGCAGACACTGCTTCCTCATCTTCTCTGTCTGGAGATAAGGAGGAGAATCATTGCCACACAGAGACAACTAATCCTCAAGCCATCTTACTCCCCTCCCAATCCCCTTCCCCTTCCAGACTGAGCTGCTCCCCTCTGCTTTCCCCAGCCCCAGGACTACCATCCTTCCCACTCCACAGCAAGGCACTGACCCATTTTACCACCACTGCCATCAACCCCATCCCCACAGAAAGTTGCTTGCACACAGACCAGAGTGAACCTCAGAGTGAAGAAAAAGCCAAATGAGCCAGTGAAGGGCTGATTGATTGCTGCTTAGTCAGGCACAGCTGGGAGGTGGCCAAGCCCTTGTAGCTGAGGCCCAGGCCAGCTGTCCCCACTCTAGGACAGCACCGTGCAGGGCTTGCAGGAATGATGACAGCTCTTGTCTGCTTACAGTACCTGTCTTGTCATTGCTCATCCCTACCAAATTTTTGTCTCCTATGTGTTCCTTGCACAACTTTGCTATTTTCTGGGGGAAGTGAGAGGCTGGTGGTGAAGCTGCAGAGCAAAGCTGGTCCCCTGCAGTGACTAAAGCAGATGGGAGGTGTATGATGCAGCCCTGTTTTGATGTCTGGGAAAGCTTATCTTGGTTCATAACTCACATTAGAGCATGCCTCAGAGAAAGCAAGCCTGCTCCTTTCTCAGCAAATGTCAGATGATTCTTCCACCAAGCTGGCATTGCAAAGTCCCTGAGCTGTATGTCAAGGGTGCCTGACCGGTGATGCTCATCATAACACTGCTTCAGCCAGTCAGAGCTGACCCTTAGATCTGGGAAGTTTGGTGCTGGGTTTGATTATCTTGTATTTTAGCTGTGATCTTTATTCCCTGGGGGTTGCTAAAACAGGCTTCTGATGACGAGGGTAAAAGATAGCACTGAAGATAAAGAGATTGTCCCTCAGGGACTATAAAGTTAATTCAGCAAGTCTAAATTCCACTGATCTAGGTTCACTGAATGTAGTCTAATCAAGTCAAAATTGTTATCTTGGGAGTATGAATGATACATGCATAACATAAAGATAACATTTCATTTTTCAATTGAATTCTATAAATGTAAATTGTATATTTATGTTTGTGAAGAGATGAATAAAAATTATAGAGATAATCTGAAATAAGTTCCAAGAAAATGTCACGCCTATTATTGTGTAAATTATATATGATTTACCTTGCGGAAAAATATTGGATTATGGTATTTTCACATCCACTTCTAGGGACTGTTTAGCGTTTTTTTTCACTCTTCTGTGAGTGAGAGCATCAGGTCAGCAGGGCCTCAAATGTGTCAAAATTGTTACAGAAGTGTCCTGAGCGGAGAAATGCTGATCTGATGTGCCATTCTAGAGCTGGAATAAAGTGCTAGTTTTGTATTTTTAAAAGCTCTGAGATGAGTTTGTTTGCTGCCAGCTGTAACATGTTGTGCAGATGCTCGGGAGCCAGAAGCGTGTGAGCTGGATCAAACAAGGCCCATCAGACTCCACTGATCTGAGTGGTCACTGGACCACTGAACCTGAAGCATGCTATTCAGGTCACTCCAGAGTTGAAAGTATGTACTAGAGCTTGGAAGAAAGCAATTTTTCTTTTTGCAAGGCAGTAGATAAATACTGGCATTGGAGATACATCACACTGCTAGCTATAAGCAGCTGTTCCATGCTAAGAAGTTGCCCTGCTGTATAAATGAATGGGAACAGACTTTGTGTAATACTTTTTTTCTTCAAAAGCAATAAAGCAAAGTTTAGAAAGGAGTACCACTCTGTGTGCTCCACTCTGTAAGTAAAAACTTCTAATTTTCTATGAAGTCTTTTCTCCTTAACTTCAAAAAATTAAAAACATATGTCTGGGATTGTTGTTCTGCATCAATGATATGCTTTTGGAGGACAGATACAGGTAAGGTTAGGTCAGCTTCTTTACTTACAATCCTTGTTTTTCAAGGATTTCTGACATGGGTATATTAGATATTTGTGCTAGATATTGTATTAGATACTGTGCTGAAATTTGGGTAGAACAGCTCAGCTGGAAGATATTTTTTGCTGAGTTAAAAGAGAACAAATAAAAAGAAAGACATCCTTCCAAGTTGTATTTCATGGACATTCATTACCTTCTGCTCTCTTGGTTGTTCACTGTGCATGAGCAATGTGTTCCTACCCATGTTTCTCTCTAAACTCTTGAATCTAGGAACCTGTTGATCCCTAAAGTGTTCTGGTTTAGAAATACTACATTTAGCAAGTGGGTGGGACAAAGAATTCCACATAAGTTTTGTAGTTAAAATGAGAAATTCTGGAGTGGTGAGTCTGGGTAGGCAATCTGCACAAGAGCAGAGAGCAAGGAAACCAGTTGTGTGCTTAGAAGGAGCTTACTTCTTCCTTGCTCAGAGCAGGGCTATGCTTGGAGCTTCAGCATTCAGTACAGCTGTGGGCGCATGCAGCCATGGTTCATGCCACAAGGTCTACATCCCCAAGCCTGTACCCAGCAGGCCAGAGCAGGGTTGGTCTGACGAAAGCAGAAAACCAGAGCTGTAATGCAAGAATCTGGCAATGGGAAAGGAGACTGGACATGTGCCCAGCAGGCACTGACACCTCAGGAGTCAAAAGCAAACTGCAAAGGACCAAGGTATGGTAGAGGCTATGCAAGGGAGGACCTCGGAGACTTGTTACAGCCAGTTCTGCAGTGCAAGTATTACCAGGAACAGCAGTAGCCCACCGGCAGTAGAGCAATGGTCTATTAGTTAGACATATTCTGGTTAGATGGTCTTGGAGGTCCCAGCATCACTGCTTCTTGCTTTCACAGTGCCTGCTGTGCCAGACAGCCACAATACTTTGTGAGGCTCTGTGAGTGAAGTGGAAGGAAGGTCACCTCTTGCATTCCCTTAATTCAGTGCAAAAATGCCAGAGAGCAGTGATTAGTCACACTGTTGGCAGAAGTCAGCTGGGCTTCAATACTTAATGCATTACATTTTTAATTTTTTGGATTTTTTTACTGCTATGAGTGCAGGCAAGAGTCCCATGTTGACTTTAAAAATTAATTTGAAGTCTGCAAGCCTTGTGCACCCCCTTCAGCATAGCTTTGCCCTGCTAGGAGCTGTCAGAAAATGGCACACAACCACATTAAAGAAATAGGTAAAGCATTAGCTGCATGTTAGCCAGACCCTCAGGTGCTCCTGTTGTATTGCTAACATTGCCTCCACCAGGAAGTCAGATGTGAAACTTTCTTATGCAACCCAAACACTAGCTAGACATCATAGGATTTTCATATGGTTTCATGATATATATACATACAAATGTGAAAACATAGTTTGGGGCAAAGTTCTTGTTTTGACTGCCTAGTTAGTGCTGGCTCTACTTAGTAACAGAAGTCCCAAGACCACTGGTAGTGCTGAAAGTCTTGCTTGCTAAGTGAGTGTCAGAGCTAAGCCAATATCTTGCCTGGAGAAGGTATGTTTTCATTTGGCACATACTCTGCTTACCCGAGATGCTTGCTGACCTCTGTCAATAAGCTGTCATAAATAGGGTGAGAGTATTGCTGTTTCTGCGTTGAAATGACTAACACAGTAGCTGCATTTTGGAACAGATATTTATCTGCAATGGCTATAGACAGAAGGCTCTCATTACTCCTGGTTTTTGGTTTATGGATACTGCGGCTGGGTAGTAGAGAGTTTTTAGCTCTTCTTTGGAAACCATTTTGCCATTCCCTAGGAACTCTTTGCTCTGAAGCTGTACAAATATTTATGAAGTATCAGTAATAGCTCTTCTGATGCTAACAGGATTGCTAGAGAGCTGTTGTTCATGGTAGTCACTTGCCTCTTCTATATATTTTTATACTGATCATAGAATCATAGAATGGTTTGGGTTGGAAGGCACCTTAAAGATCATCTAGTTCCAACCCCCGTGCCACAGGCAGGGACACCTTCTTCTAGACCAGGTTGCTCAAAGCCCCATCCAACCTGGCCTTGAACACTTCCAGGGAAGTGGTAGCCACAGCTTCTCTGGGCAACCTGTTCCAGTGCTTCACTACCCTCACAGCAAAGAATTTCTTCCTAATCTAAATCTACTCTCTACTAGTTTGAAGTCATTACCCCTTGTCTTATCACTACCTGCCCTTTTAAAAAGTCCCTCTCCTGGAAGGATGCTATACAGGTCTCCCCGGAGCCTTCTCTTCTCCAGGCTGAACAGCCCCAACTCTCTCAGCCTTTCCTCATAGGAGAGGTGTTCCATCCCTTTGATCATTTTTGTGGCCCTCTGGACTTGCTAAAACAGAGTTGTCTGTGCTGAGCGCTCCAGAGTTGTATGCAGGACTCCAGGTGGGGTGTCACCAGAGCAGAGGGGCTGAATCACCGCCCTCAGTGTGCTGGCCATGCTGCTTTTGATGCAGCCCAGGATACAGTTCACCTTCTGGGCTGCGAGTGCACACTGCAGGGTCATGTTGACCTTCTTGTCAACCAACAACCCCAAGACCTTCTCAGGGCTGCTCTCAATCCATTCTCTGCCCAGCCTGCATTTGTGCTTGGGATTGCCCCAACCCATGTGCAGGACCTTGCATGTGTCTTTGTTGAACTTCTTGAGCTTTGCACAGGCCCATCTCTCAAGCCTGTCAAGGTCGCTCTGGATGGCATCCCTTCCCTCCAGTGTGTTGACTGCACCACACAGCTTGGTGTTGTTGGAAAATTTGCCGAGGGTGTACTCAATTCCACTCTCCATGTTGCTGACAAAGATGTTAAATAATGCTGGTCTCAAAACTGGCCCCTGAGGAAAGCAGCTCGTCACTGATCTCCACTTGGGTATCGAGCAGTTGACCACAACTCCCTGAGTTGCCCTGATGGGAGGGCAAAATGTGGTGCAAGTAAACAATGTCTCTCTTTGGCTGGCCCAATCAATGACACTGCCTACACAGAATGACTTGTGAGAAAATACCTTTAAAACAGATATAACTGAAAGTTATCTTGATTGTCAATTATGTAATTTAAGGTTCTGTGGGAGTCGCTGTTATGTGTAAGGGCAATAGCCATGGGGAGTAGCACAAAGGAGCAGAACGTGAGCTACAAATATTAGTAAGCTGCTCAAGTTACCGTTGTTGCTCTGTCAGGTAAAGTGAAGCAGTAAAGAGCGTGATAATCCACAGAGTTGATGCAAATGAACATTTGGGTATGATAAGGCTCTGACTTCTATGTTTTCTAAAACAGACTGCAAATTAGATTTACATGTTGATATAACTATGATGTTTCTTCTTTAAATAGTGCTCTCAGATTATTTTGATTGAATGTGATAGCTAAAGGGAGACTTGTATAATTATCATAAATAGTAAAAAAAGTAATTGTTTTTAAAGCAAGTCAAACTTGTGAAATATATTCAACGTAAGCTTAAATTCAGACAATTTTGTTCCAATTACTGGTAAGTATTTAGAAAATATCTCCTCAAATTAGAATTGCTTTAGCCTTCCAGTTCAACTCTAAAACATTTCCATGATAGCTTCTCTTCATATTTTAATTGATTGGTAAATTAACGCAAGCTGTAACTGAGATAATGGTGCAAAGCAATGAAATCAGGAGAATTAAAATTTTAGAGCAAATATGCTTCTATTTTGAAGCTTATCTTCTTACTTTTATCTTGTCTGGTATCAAAGATTGACCTGTCCACATCTCGTGGAGGGTTTTAGGAACAGACCTGAGGCAGGGTCCCCGGGGCTCTGTCATGGAGCACATCTAAATCTGCAGTGCAGGGGTGTGGTGTGGGCCACATTGAACTGTGTCCCCATGAGTGTGCCACAACCACTTGTGGGGTTAAAAGGGTTAAATGAGTCTAAGTGACACGAGGAAAGCGCTTCTGTTGTGTCACAAGGTTCAGAGCTGAATTTCATTGCTTTCTAAACTCTGCTCAGAGAGGAGTCTAGGTGTGGCTGATGTCACTCCTAGTCCCAGACTTGGTCAACAGTTTATGTCTAAGGGGTTAAGTATGTAGCCATTTATCAGATTCAACGTTTGCCTGTCAGAGCCCTTCCAAGGACTTTCACTGAGACAGTTTTGCAAAGTTGAAACAGTAGGTAATTAATTCAAGTGACAGGTATCCCAGATTAGGGATTGCTGTTGATAAATGCACTGTCTACAAAAGTTGAGATCAAGGTAATAGTTTAGAGCTTTGGTTAACATTGTGTTCCTGGGGAGATGTCTGACAAAGTCAGAGGCGTCACTCTTACCAAAAAGGCGTCCCTTCTTGGGGAGGAAGAGAGGTTCAGGCCTGTTGACCTGTCTGTCAGGTAAGGTTTTTGCTTGGCTCCTACTCCAAAGAGGGTTTTCAAAAGTCAATTTTTATACTATTGAAGTCTTTGGTGAGGTGGGACAAAGTCAATTATTATGTGTCAATTGGCTTTCCAGTGTGGTATGGTGTGTCCTCAGAGGCAGGACTCAGCAGTTGAGCAGGGGCGGGCTTCTGTTTTTGTCTGAAGCAACATCTGGCTGTGCGGCCTTCATCATACCCCAGGGTTCATTAAGTTTACAGTGGTGGGCCATCACACCTTACTTCTGTTTGATAAGCAAAGCTCATTGTTCAAGTTGAACTGCTCCCTTTTTTAACTCCTCAGTTCTTGATGCATGAGTCTGAGCAAGTCTTTCTTCTGCATTGACAAGTCCAGCAAGGCCACCGACCCACACCACTCGCAGGTGGACACAAGAAGTGTGACTTGGTGACAGCCCACCAGCACGCACCAGCTGCTCCTGTGTGCCACCGGTCTGTGCTGCCACTTGCAATGCACAGCTGGTGGTGGGGAGCCAGGGAGAGGCACATGGACAGCTGGGGCTGCTGCAAGGCAGTGGGCAGGAGCCCAGCAGGGCACCAAGGCTTCTCATGCCCCCTCTGCTTTCTGCCTGGAGAGATGCTGTCTGGAGGAGAGCAGCTGGGGCAACGGGGACTTCTCTCTTGTTCACGTGGGATATTCAGGTTCTTTCAGTTGCTTGGGTTTTTATTTATTTGGCAAAATGAATCACATTCAGGAATGTTATGATATGCCTGTTAATTTTCTTCTGAACATGGAGAGGGAGCAGGTCTCCAAAGTATGAAGAAGATACTTACTTGACAGAAAGAGGTTAAGTTAGAGATTTGGAATAGACAGTTTGCTGGATAGCACTGCACTGTGTACTGCTGTACCTTACTGAGAAACTCAATGAAAAGCAGACAGGATTGTTTTCATTTTTTTGCTGTAGTTTCTTGTGTATTATTGAAGTTCATATGGACTGGTACAGTTTTGTGTTAGTTCTTATTAGTAGTACCTTCACGTTATTGATTATTTCTGCAACTTGCAGATAATTGCACTTCCTACCACAGTATGATCTTCCTTCACCAATAGACATGTTGGATATGAAATTTCTAAAAGTTGTTTTTAGTTTTTGTTCACTTGACATTACATGTGTCGGAGGTCTCTGGGAAGTAGCTCACACCTTTTGCTCCATATAGGAACATTGTTGCTACCATGACACTGGGGAAGAAGTCCAAGTTCAGGGTCTTGCTCTGGTTCCACATTTTAATAAAGCCAATCCTAGCTGCAAATCCCCTCCGCCTTTCTTACCTCTGTAAATGGGATTTAGTCAATAATGAAATTTAAGCTGTATTACCTCTTCAAAGGCACAGACTAAATGAGACAGGCTCCTTTCCACAAAGTTGATGTGTCATTAACTTCGGTTTGGATGCTCTAGATTTTGCAGCTGCACTGAGCAATGATAGTGATGATTAAACACATAAATATCAGTGCAGCAAGTCATGTTCCTTAGTTACAGCTACACATCAAAACTGTCTCACCTGTAAACCTGGTTTGTAACCTGCTTGACTGTGGAAGGACTACAGAAGGTGCCCCTATATGTCTTGGTATCAGCAGTAATGCTCTGCTGGGTTTTGTTTACTAGAAACAAGACAATCATCAGAGTGAAGTCTTGGAGAGACAGTTAAGCTTGGATTGTATTCCCAGAGGCTAGTTACCATAGAGGCTTTTTTACCATGCTACTGTTTCCTGAACAACAAAAGGAAATCCAAGCCTCAGCCCTAAATCCTGCGTTTACTTTCTTTCCGTTTTGTCTTGAAAGAAGCAGAAACAAATGCATGCCCATTTGTTGGTTTGGTTTTGACAGGATCTTGACTGACTAGCTCCCAAACTCGCACAGAACAGACCATGCCTTTGTCTCGAGGTATAATCCACCTACCCAATTCCAGAAAGTCATTTATGGAGTAAGGTAAAAAATACAACTAGAAGAAGCTAGAGGAAAAAAACCCCCAAAACTTACAAACTCAGTGAGGAAGTGCTTAATGCAACATGCAGAGAAGTGATTCCTTAGCCAGCTGTCTGTACAAGGAAAGAGAACAGGATGGAGCTCTGGCTTGGTAGGAACTGGTTGCCTCTATTGGAAAGGCCCCTGGAAGAGGAAGACTTCAGGGCCAGGCCTGCTGCTGGTGAATATCCTTGGCAAACGCCAGTGCTTGCCTCACCTGTAGAGCCCCAGTACACAACCATGAGCTGCCTCTCAGTAGCACGATGTCAGCGATGGTGAGAAGAGCAGGGGGACCTGGGGTGCTTGTACACTCAGTACCAAGTGACTTACTGGTGCTTGCCTCCGAGTGAAAAATGCACATCTAGTGTGAGACCTTTTCAAAATTGAAACATAGAATCCTTTTGCTTTCCAAAGGCACATTTAGTGCAATGGGGGAGAGGACTTCCTTGTATGTACTTGGGGTGTTAATGTAGGCAGCCATTTGAATGAGAAACAGACATCTTTTAATGCCAACAGCGAGAACTGTCAATCTCCAGTGAGACGGGGGAACATATGATTCTGTCAATCCTGTTTTGCAATGCAGCCAGCTTCTTCCCACACCACAATCTCGCTGCACTGCCAGCACACAGGGTGTCTGAAATATTGCAGTCGGGTATCAGGAGTCAAAATGGACCATTAGTAATACAGAACATTCTTAGAAGAGACCTAATCCACTGCATTGATGGGAGGGAATGAAATGTGGGAATGCAGATCTAAGGCAATCAAATATCCTTGGATCTTTACAGCAAGGATACTGTGATGAGGGGGGAAAATTAAAATTTGTTGTAACCAGAATAGGCACTGCAAATATTTACAGTAAATTATTCATGTTCACATATCACTGCTTGGTCTCACAACAGTTTTTCGAGCAGGCATCTTTTCCCATTGCTCTGTTAATGGACCAGATTTCTAAAAGGCTGCAGTTATGAATTGCTCTGAATTACCTGAAGTGACAGCTCTTTCCTTAGCTTATGAATTCATTCTGATCACCAACTCAGTTTATAACCTCTAACTTCTGATACACCTTCTTTTTCTGCAATTCATTCCCCACAGTGATCGTCTGTAAACTTACTTTATAAGTGACTTGGAACAAGTATAATTTAGAGATGAATTTGGGACTCAACAGCTGTGATAAAATAATAATTTTGTTTTATTTGAAGTGTGATTTTTTTTTTTTTATTTATATAATAGGTCTTTAATGAGTACACTAAAAAGTATTCCTGAATCCAGTAGCGTTACAACAACTGATATCTCTATTTACAGTAATTACCCAGAAAAGCAAAGCTTTTCATCACCACCCGTCGACCTGGCTACCATTAGTGGCTCTGCCGCATGCAGAGTCTCACCAGAGATTTGTCTCGGTGTTTTTCAGATTGACCTGAATTTTCATATCCATAAATAACTGCAAGCACAAACTTGTTAATATGAAGGAGTCGGAGCACTTTTTATTCAGTTCAGATCTCTAATTGCTAGGCTTACAACTGAGACTTTTATTGTTAGGAATACTTATGGGTTGTATAGAATATGTTCAGTTAACAGTTGTTTGTTCCAGAAAGTTGATGCGAAACTGGTACACTACTCTTAAATTCCCCCAACTCTAGACCTGATTTCATTTCTCTAATTACTCTGAAGATCTTTCCAAACACTGAAAATACCTGCTATAAAGGTAAAGGTTGCAGTAAAATTATTTTGTAGCTATCAAGTTAGCTTTATGTGTACTATCTGTTCAGAGGGAGTACTATTTTCCTCTTAAAAATGTTCTATCACTCTTCAAACCCTAAGAATTTTCTTTTTTTAGTGTATTATTTAGTATAACAGTATCTAAACAGTGTTAAGCCATATTGAAATACTTTCACAACTGTGTGTCACAAAGCATATACGGTGTGGCACAACTTTCCTGAAGTGGTTCTTTGTTACCTGTGTTGAGCCTAGAATGGGCTGCAAGCAGTGAAAATTGAACCTGTTTTTATCAGAAGACATGATTAGCCACTGAAATAAGAAAACAAAGAATCTGATGTTGTTGTCTAAGTGCTCAGATGAAAACTGATAATATATATGCAACAGGGTTAGATCATCTAATGGCCCTTCCTCATATTGAGTGGCAGCCTCTCTGTGGTGGCTCTATCCTGTTTATCCTTTGGGGTATGCTAAAAGCGAAGCACTGTTTGATCTCCCAGTTGACTTTTGTTTTTCTGAGGAGATTAGCAGTCAGCAAACCATGACTTATATGCTGCGAAACCTACAAAAAAAATCTGAGTGCAGACGTGTGAATTCTGTGTAATACCTGACTTCAAATTAAACACACAGCAATGCTTGGAAAGCATAAAATTAATTCAGGCTCAGAGTACAAGTGGAGATATTTCAGGTGAGTTTAAAAAGTCATTTGAACTAATGCTGTTGGTAATTGATCTAAATTACCACTAGTGATTTACTGTTATTCTACTCTGACTAGAACCAATTTTTGCTGCAAAAATTTATGGAATGAATAAGCTTTTTGATTCTGCTTCACTGCTGAAGGAAGCTTTTCTGCAGAATAGATGGAGCCTTTTCTAAACCCCACCTCTCCTTGTCTTTTTCAGTCCACTCATCAACACATTTAAGAATTCTGGATTTTGCTTTTTGCTAATGGGGTGTCTAGGGAGGCTAGCTTGATAGCAGTATGAAGCTGCTGACTGTTAACTAAGAGATCATTAGCACAGGGATTCATGGTATCTTGACTACTTTAGCGGAGTCCCTGCTGTATCCTGGACAAACAGCACCTCTCAGCTTCTTTCTTGGAAGACAGTAGAGGAAATTCCTACGCAGCTCTGACTAAACTTACATTTTGCTCTGGTGCCTGGAGTGTTTGTGTTTGATCATGGATGCGATACCAATAAAGCCAGAGGAAAGTTGTTGATGGAAATGCTGACAGATGTTTACAGCAGATCCTAGTGTTTCATCCTAGATTAGCAGAAAATCTTGTCACATTGATGTTTAAGTCTTTTTTTCATGAATGTTTCATCACTAGCAGGAATAAGCCTTTGTATATCAATAATTTTCTACATGTTCCCTCTGAATTTTTTTCCAAATTAAGTCATATTTGGACTTCCACTATCACCTAAATGTCAGATGAACAATGTCATTTAGGCATATCTGTGCTGACTGTCATGCCACCAGCTTTTAAGGCACTCCAGTTTTGAGGCAGAACTCATGAACAGGGGCCAGGCAAATTGGCTCCAGCAGAGATGGGTAGGCATGCAGGGAGGAAGTCCACGGCAGCTGGTGTGATGGGCATAGTGGATGCCCAAGCAACTTGGCAGAGCAGATGTAGAAGAGGCACATGTGGCTGAAGCTCTGCTGGGCTGCCTGGCTCACAGTGGGTACCCACGTGAGCCTGGTGTCCAGAGCTCAGATCTCTTTCCCCCTGGAAGCTGACACCCTCTTTTTGGCTGCAGGCAATTGCCTCACCCTTTTTCTTGTACAGCTGAACTATGTGCTGGGGTGCAGCAAGGGCCAGCTGCTCCCAAAGGGCAGATGGGACAGGAACTGAGGTAACTGATACTTGTGACACTGGCCCAAGTGGTGAGGTGCTAGGGTTGTCCTCACATGATGAGGAATCAAGCCCATGTCAACACTCACCTAGAGGCACTGTCTGCACCTCTCCTGGCTGAGAGCTTACAGTTCACAGTGGAGGAGACAGAGACCGTGCCTCTGCTCCAGTGAAGCTCCTAGTTATCTGTCATGCTCCAGCAAGTCACTGGTGGAACGCACAGTGTGTAAGGGGACTGGAGCTCCACCTGCCTTAAAGGCACTTCTAAGGTTTTTCGCTGACTTTAAAATAGGGCTCCTTTGCCCCTGGCAGCACCACTTCTGTACCAGGGAAGGGGAGCCTCTCTCCATGCAGTTACTGTGTTGTTCTCCATGGCAGTGCACGCAGCTTAAGGTAGTAGACCCAGTGAATGGAAGAACTGCAGCTGGGTCCCTAACCAGACATGAAAGACACAGGGTGTTAAAGATGTTGATGAAGACCAAAGATTAAAACAAATCATAATGCCACCTAGAGTAATTTTTTTTTTCTGGTGATTTCAAATCAAATTTTGCAATTTAGCTCTTGAACCTTCAGCTTAGGTGAGCATCGCAGCTTCCATTTGCTAGGAGGACACCTTTTGGGTCCTCAAAAGTGAGGATGAAAAGTTTGAGACCTCAAATGCCAAAGCACACTTCTTACTACCTTTGACAGAAAAAATATATTTCAAATTATTTGTAGACTCTTCATACGACCTTGTACAGAGACGTAGGTGCAGGAAGTGGTTTCTGAATGTTTAAAATGCCATTAATTACTTGTATATCCCATACTTGTGGAAGTCCAGCTGGTAAAACAAGAGACAATAAATGAGGAAGTGTTTAGCCTGAAGACTGAAACTTGTCATGGGACTCAGTATGTGAACCAGAGCAGCAGCAAATATGTCAGCATAGTTTCAACACAGTTTGGGCTTTCTAAGTCAAATTTAAAAGAAACCTTTCAAAAATGTGTGTCTTTATAGCATATGGAACTTTTAATTAAAAGCTTCTGTTGTCCCTGAGTGTTAATCATTCTTTTTTTTTTTCAGCATTGTAGTTTTCTCAACTCTCCCCCAGGTTCTCAAAAGGAATCTTATTTTTCAGATAGCATCCACTCTGATGTAACTAAGCTATCCTGTAGCTACAGGTCACCTTGTGAATTTGTTAGGGATAAGTCAATTAAATGTATCTTTGGGGGGAAAACTGGCATAGAAATTAGGTAAGAGAGTAGACAGCTGTAGTGGTGAATACCATACTAGAGATATCTGTTCTCTCTCCTCCTCCACAGAGTTCCCATGTAAGCTGGCAAAGTGTGTGTCAGACTGCCCATAGATGAGTATACCTCTATTCCTCAGGCTGATATAGAAGTGAAAAATATGATGATAAAATGCTAAGTTGCAGTAACTTGCAGCTACTATGAAGACTGTGGATGAGAGCCGTAAATTAGCCTTCACCATGCAGCCCTGCTCACACTGCCTCAGTTTGTACATCACTGACCATGGTACACTTTTGTACCAAGTCCTCATGTGGAACATGCACCCCTGGTGCTCTGCCCTGACTGGCCAGGCTACAGCCCATCCCTGTGGAGTAAGAGACCTGCTCCAGCTCAGGCTGTTGAGAGCTGAGCAGGGGTCTTCCTGAAGTTCTCTGCCTCCTGGCTGTTGCTGGTAGGAAAATACCCTTTATGCATGCAAGGCACCCAGTAGCTAACCAAGCACATAGGGAGGAAGAAGCTGCCATTCAGAGTAATGCAAAAACGGAGGGGAAAACCAGGAATGATTTGGAGAGCCTGAAAGGAAAGGGCGGCAGGTTCCTGCCAGAAGGACAGCAGGTGGGGTGGGAGTGAGGATGAGGGAAACAGTGAAGAAGTGAGAAGCAGCATGGTGACCCACTCGGGGATCACCACTGCTAGTTACACTCCACAAGCCCTATGTAAAAAGCAGTATATGATCCTATGTTCTCTCAGCTTATTATACACAGGCCACTAGGCAGCCCTAATTAAGATATTTATCAATTCATCATAGCCTGATCATCATAACCAAACTGGAGCTATGAAAATCCAACCTATTATTTTCTGTAAGAAGAGGTTTAAATATAGGTACACTTATTTTCTCACGAGTAGTCCTTGGTCCGGTAATGACTCTGTCGAGATGTGTTACACAGCATTTCCTTAATATAACTTAATATTACATTAGGAATGAAAGTGATCTTGTATAATTACAGACACAAGTAAGAAACATAGACATGTGATTTTTACCTTCCTTTGAGTCCTACTGGTACATGAACTGTTCCCAGTATCTCTCTTCATTCAAAATGACCTACTTATCTGTAGATAGCTTTGGCAGAAATGGCTCTGATAAAATCAGATGAATTTTATTACTGACTTAAAACAATTTTTTATAAAATTTGATGGACTTTAAAGAAAGAATGTTTATATGATTCTGTACTTTTGGACTTCTGGAAAATAAATAAATGTTGACAAAATTATGTTTCTATAAAATTCTGTATCTGTAGTCTAGATCCAGACTGAATAAAGGTATGCAAACAATCTTGATCTTAAGTCCATCTGTATGATTTTTCCAGGCAAAAGTCATCAGAGATAAGCATTGGGGATATTATCTCCAAAGAAAAAAAGAAAATAATTTATATGTATTTTAAATCAAGAAGTAGAAGAGTTTAATTGCTGCAAGATTCATTCCAGGGGTTGGGACCGTATTTCCACACTTTTTGTTCCTAAGCTGTCAAAATAAAATTCTGTCAAAAGTGTCAAAGTTCTAATGGGTGGAGAAGAATTTTTCCATTTTGTTATACTTTCCTTTGTTATCCTTTTCTGTTTAATAACTTACTGTGGGTGAAGCAACAGTCTTCATTTAAAAAATAAAAAGCTTTTTGTGTCACTTTTGTGATGCCTCAGGCTACCGCTGTTTGTGTGATTCTTATGTCACTGTCACAGGGATGCACCTGATTTCACTTTGGTGTTTCGCAGAGCCCGGAGGCAATATTGTTCATGAAAAAAATAGCAGATGGGAAGGACCACTGAGGATAGTTTACCTGCTCTAATCTGTGGCTGGAAAAGTGTGAAGAGGCTGGTCCTCATGCCACTTGGACAAGTTCTACACTGGCATACTTTCTTCTATTCAGAGGTGTTTTGTTCAATTGGTCTTAGGTCGTAAAACCCGGAGTGAGCCTTGTTAACTCTGTGAGGGTTGTGAAGTCACCCAGCAACTTAGCCATCTTATGGTGCCCAGAAGTTGCCTCTAAATGACTTCTGTGGGATTGGAAGTGGGGAAAATGAAAAAGAACATGATGTGAAATGTCAGAAGAGAGAGTATACTATCAGTTGCCTTGGTGAACAAATATTGCTTCAACAGTGTCCTCTGTCATGTATATAGATGTCTCATAATTTTAGCAAATGTGGATCTTGAATCAAAACTAGATGGCTCAGGAATGATCTTCACTCTGGCAAGTGAGACCTCGTAATTTCCTTCAAGGTCAGGACCCTGCCAGTGAGTGCAGTTTGTGGTGGGTCTACAACAGCCAGCTGGGGAGGGGTGGTGGTCTTCCCATTGGCTGTACTAGGAGTGGTCAAAGGCCTTGGATCTCCAATCAGTTTTCTCCAAAATCATAGTCTTTCATCATAAAGACTCTGATTCTGTATGCTTTCGTTTTACAAAACGCATCTGTGAGACTGCAGAACTAATATTTATGAAGAAGTGGGAAAAGCAGTTACATAGGTTTTTGTCTTTTTCAACTTGAAAACTTGTTTAGTGTTTGTTACCGAACAGGTATAACTGAAATTATGAGGAACTCACTTGTGCAGTGCCACAATGATCAGCTAGTTACCTTTAAAATTGTAATGAGATTTTCTCGAGCATTTTAATTACTGAAGCCAAGGGAGCGCTCATGTTCCAAGAGAAAATTACAGTAAAAGTCACATTATTTGCACAGCTTACCCTCAGATTCTAAAATGCAATGGAAAAACTTTTCCTCAAGTTTAGTTTATTCTGCTCAAGATACAGGATACAGTCCCTCTGCTACATGGTTGATATTGTAACAACTCTCTGCATTGATCAGAAGTTAAAACTGCCTCAGGGAATTCAGAGCAAGCACTGGACTGACCCATCCAAAGCATGACAGAGTGATGCTGTGAACCTGTTGATGCATAAAAATTCTTCCGTTACTGTCCAAGTTTTCTTTTGCAATAAATGATGTTTCTTTATTTGTGAAAACCTGGGTCGTTCAAAATACGTGTTTTCTACTCCAGTTCCCAGCACTTAATTCTCAGTCTACCACCTGACTGTGTCTCATGGAAACCAGGAGTCCTTTGACATTAGAACCATATTGAAAATGGGGGTAATGACTCCTCCATCTGATCCAGTCAGAGGCATTTAATATAATGGTTTACTTTGCAAAAGCAACAGTGAATGTGAACACCTGCCTCATAGCTCCCAACGGACTCTTTTCAAAATAAACCTTCCTAATAGTTGAGATTATCTCAGAGAATATATTAATATCTTTCAAAAATCGCTCTTGAAAGATTACAAAGACCTTTGCAAAGCTTTCTGTTCTATCTCTCCCTTGAACAATGTCCTCTCAGTGGGATTCTACCAGAGAGACTGCTGTAAATGCTGTCCGCTCCCACATCAGCCCAGGGTTCTCATATCGGTCCACAAACCTGACAAACAGGAACACAGGGGTCTGGTGAACATCTTTGCAAAAATCTTTTAGCAAAAATTAACCTACAAATGTAGTCAATGCATATGTCTAAAATGCTACAAATCACCTCCTCACTCTGTTAGGTAACAGCCACTGATGCCCGTTCTGTGTCCCTAGTTCTCATAAAACCGGTGGGCTGAGTAAGATCTTCAGAGGTGCCCAATGCTCCATTACGTATGCTAATAATTTTTAAGTGTCTAGGTATGCCCAGTGTGAACTAGAGGCTTCTGAAGAAGTGCATTTTCAATAGAATGTTTTGATATTTAAGCCAAATGCAGTGTGTTACATCAATAGATCTTGCAACTGTTTGCAAAGAGATAGAGTTATTGTTCTTACTTTAAACGTGGCAAGTGAAGTGATTTTCTCAACGTCACCCAGAAGAAAAAGTGGACAATAGGATGCTTTTGTCTTGATCTTAAAACTAGTACTTGTAATATGCTGCCTCCAAGTGCTCTGTTGTTTGGGTTTTTTTCCCCACAAATACCTGCAAACTCAAAGGCAGAACATCACTGTTACATTTTAAGCCCGTTTGCTACTGTATGTGTGGGCAGGTTGTGTAGAGTTGGTCAGAATTTTTTATAAAGTAAATTTCAGGAAGAGCCAATTTCTTGTAACTGGAAATCTTCTGTCAAAATCTGTTTTGACAAATCTTTTATTGGAAATGCTTAATGTCCAGATGGAATTTGACAAATCTAAACACAGATCTCCTATACTTTAAACAGAGACACGGAACTCACAGTGAATCATAAAAACTATTTGGCTTTGCTTTTGTGCTTTTTCTGGCTTAACGAAAGCACAACAAAACACGTTTGCTTCATTTATATACCAGACTGAAAAAAATTCTGACATCATCTTAACAGAACATAATAGCTTTAATATCCCATCCATCTGAAGAACCTTCATTTGCATAGTGCTTACTGTTATTGTGATGGGATTACTTGATCTCATTAACGTCAGGACAATGAGGAGAGCTACTGTGGGTTATACTGCTTCTGTGGAAGTGCAGTGTTAGCTTGTAGGGTGTCAGGAAAGACCCCACTTGGGAATATATACTATTTTAAGATATCTTTTATCATACAGAATCGTGGACTTATAGAATAGATTGGGTTGGAAGGGACCTTTAAAGGTCATCTAGCCCAACCGCCCTGCAGCGAGCAGGGACATCTTCAACTAGACCAGGTTGCTCAGAGCCCTGTCCCGCCCGACCTTGAAAGTTTCCAGGGATGGGGCATCTACCACCTCTCTGAGCAGCCTGTTCCAATGTTTGACCACCTTCATTGTATAAAAGTTCTTCCGTATATCCAGTCTGAATCTACCCTCTTTTACTTTGAAACCATTACTTCTTGTTCTCTCGCTACAGGCTGTACTAAAAGTCTGTCCTCATGTTTCTTATAAGCCCCCTTTAAATATTGAATGGCTGCTATAAGGTCTCCTTGCAGCATTCTCTTTTCCAGGCTGAACAAGCCCAACTCTCTCAGCCTGTCCTCATAAGAGAGGTGCTCCAGCTCTCTGATAATTTTTGTGGTCCTCCTCTGGACCTGCTCCAACAGGTCCATGTCTTTCCTCTGCTGAGGGCTCCAGAGCTGGACGCAGTACTCCAGGGGGGCTCTCATCAGAGCAGAGCAGAGGGGCAGAATCACCTCCCTCGACCTGCTGGCCATGCTGCTTTTTATGCAGCCCAGTATGTGGTTGGCTTTCTGGGCTGTGAGCGCACATTGCTGGGTCACGTTGAGCTTTTCATCAGTCAGCATCCCCAAGTCCTCAGCAAGGCTGATCTCAAATCACTTCATCCCCCAGTGTGTATTGATATTGGGGATTGCCCTGACCCGGGTGCAGGATCTTGCACTTGGGCTTGTTGAACCTCATGAAGTTCACATGAGCCCACTTCTCGAGGTTTTCCAGGTTGCTCTGGACGGCATCCTGTCCCTCAGAGGTGTCAGCCTCACCACTCAGCTTGATGTCATCTGCAAATTTGCTGAGGGTATATGCAATCCTACAGTCTGTGTGGTTGATGAATATACTAAATAGTACTGGTCCCAGTACAGACCCCTGAAGGACAGCACTCATCACTGATCTCTGTCTGGACATAGAGAATAGAGTTATGAGACAATACTACAACATTTAAATGTTTGATACTTTGTAAATATTCTGATGTTTTCACCATTCAATTAAGGTAGTTTTGAGATTCTTTGGATTAGAGGAAGGGTGTAGTTCTACCATTGAGGAGCTCTGATAAATATCATTAAGATTAAAGAGATTTAGTCATTTTTTGAGACAAAACAAATCTACTTATGATGTCATAACCTGACCAAAAAAATTAATTAATTACACCAAGTGGGAAGTCTATGTGACTTCTGACAATTTTAAGGTGTCAGGATAGCTATTAAAACATGAAAGGCTTTGCAGCCCTCTGAGTGGGAAGCCATTCAGCTAGAGACATGTTTTTGATCCTGTATATGTGCACACTGACACCCAGTTCCTTTGGACTTGTTTTCATCTTTCTTGGAAAGTCTGTAACAGAGATCTGTCATGAGTTTGGAGACTCCTGCTTGCATGAACTTGTGGGAGCTCCCAAAAGCAGTGTGGAAGCAGCAGTGGGTGCAGGGTTGTGAGGAATGCTCTGTGGACATATTCTTCTTCTGGGTATCAGCAGACTACTAAAACCCAGGGTGAAATCCTAGATCTGTGGATGTCAATGGCAGAACTCCATTGATGCGAGTTCGGCTGGGTTCCCACTTCTCTCGGCTTGCGCTGACTTTGGCCCTGTTTGCTCCCCACAGGCAGCCTGACCCTGTTTGGAGACCAGCTTCGAGGAATGAAGGGTGCCACAAGCATGGTGCTGGGGCACCATGAGGGCTGGCTGCTGCTGGAGGCCAGGCCAGCCAAGGTGACCCCAGCACAGGCCACCATGCCCCTGGCCACTGGGCTTGGGGGGAAGAGCCGGGGGAGACTGGGCAGGGCCTGTGGGGGCTGGTAGTGCCCTCGGGGCCCTGACAAGCAGAATGAAAGCAAGTTATGGATAGGCAAAGCCAGGAAATATAATTTAAATCATGCTTCCTGATGACCTCTCTCGCAATGCTATGCAAGATTATGTCTTTTTCAAAAAATATTTTAAATCCCATCTAGTTTGTCTTTTGCATATGAAATAACATAGTGTCTAGCCGTGGCTCCTTCTCCTGCCGCCTTCTTCACCTGGGAATAATCCCGTTTCTGTCTTTATGTTACCTCAGAGGAGATGCTAGCCTGTGATGAAGTTCCCTCCTGAGTGGTTTATATAGTTATGCAGATCTACCTTCTTTCCTCCTGTGCTTTTACCTGGTGTGAAATTATTTCTTGGCCTTTCAATTCTGTGTAATTTTTCATATTTTTCTTGAATTACAAATCTTAAAATTGCCCACAGAAGTCATCAGTCTAAGCCACAGTGGAGCCATTGTTGCTAAGGATAATGAACCTCCTACTGTTCAGGATGGTTTTGAAATTTCTGTATTATCTAGGATTTCTGTATTATATAGGATTTGCAAAAATTGAGCTAAAAATCTCATGAGACTTTTTCTTTCTGTATTTTATAGCAGTTCTCTTATTTCGATGTGGAAGTTCTGTGAGGACACCCTGGTCTGTTCTGGCTATATCAATTTCATTAAATTGCCAAATGCTTTTCCCAGAATTATATATTTCTCATCTGTGTTTCCCTGGCTTCATTAGAGCTAGGATATTACTCCCCATCTTGGAAGCAAACACTAACTTTCACATAGATTTATTTATTATTATTAACACTAGATTTTACCCCTATACTTACATTTATGCACTAGAATTGTTGGGTTCTGCAACAGATACCAGTGCTAGAGAAATGATGGTCTAATATCGTACATCTGTCTCTCTATAAAAATGGTTCTGATTGCAAGCGAAAATATGCTCTGCTGTGTTAATGGAGGTTGCGTGAGCAGAAAGTTAAACACAGAACTCCTACTTAAAGCCTATAGAGATTGTGACTATGGCTGAAATGTCGCTTCCCTTATTTCTGAGAACAAAAGGCTTATCTAGGTGATAGGAGTTTAAAAATAATTGCAATAACTTCATTTTTAAAGTTACAAGTTTCTGAAATTTCCCATGAATTAGAAACCTTTTGTTTTAGTCAATTCTATCTTGCAAAGTTGTATGAATTTTCTAGGCCAAAGTAAATGATGGTAAATACTTATTTATGTTTTCATTCTAGTAAGATGACCTGTCTGGAGGGTATATTCTGTGTAAGCAAAAGACATATTTTAAGACCCTTTACTAACCTTATCAAAATTTTAATATAGTATTTTGAAAAGGCCTGTGTTAATATCAAAAGAGTTTCAAATGTGTCTTTTTGGTTAATTCTGAAAGAATGTCTGAAGAATACCTACCAAAAATGAACTGAACTGTTTAGCAATTTTTGGAAGATAAGACTTATTAATGATATACATAAAACTTAGAAAAAGCATCTGCTATATACTTCATTTAAACATAAGTCTGTAAGATTTTAAGTCAATTACTTTGAACTATAATGTTGGTATTTTATTTAATAAATGAAAAAGTCTCTGATAAAAAAATCTGCAGACATATATGGATATTAAACTATCCACTGGAAAGACCCTATATTGTTCTCTAATGCAATGAGAATTGTAAGAATAATACAAATTCGTAAATGTGAAGGCCATAGAACTGGGGTTATTGTCTTTTTATATCTGTAGTGACTTTACAAAAATTTTGAATGGAAATTCATATGATTCATATTCTTTGTGTATGATAGAATAAAAGGCCATGTATAACAATTGATTTAAAAGGCAAAAGATTTTTATTTGCAAAGAATATTCACTATACCACAGTAACAAAAAAAACCAAGAAGAGTTCCTCCATTTAAAGATTGAACAAAGAACTTTATTGTTTCAGTATGTCTATAGTTTTCTCTCCCTTTTTCCTTAAAAAAAGTGAATAGAAGAATCATAAAAGCATTTCCTTTTCACATTTCTACCTTACCAGGTTTCCTTAATTTTGGTAAAATTATACAAAAGAAAAAAAATATTTTTTAAAATTTGAAAATAAATAATCTCAAAAGAATCTTCAATTTTATCTTGTTACAAAAATCCAGGAAAAGAATTTAAAAACAAAACTTCAAAATATTAAAAAATTATTTTATATCGCAAAAATACTTAAAAAAATGAATTGGAGAGGCATAGAGAACTCTGAACAAACTCAGTAATTTAAATTACTGCAGCCACCTGCTTTTTCCATTTTTAGGAATGGAGAAACTGTCTTTGTCTAACTGCTTTTCTTTTTGCTCAGCCTTTTCTTTTTCCTTTTAAATAAGCAAAAATGACTCTCAAGAACCTTCACTTCCCTTTTCTCCCTTCTCTACTTTTGCCTCCTTAATCACTTTCACCCCTCTAATTATTCCTCTTCTGGAGCACGTAAGAAGATTCCCACAGGCCTTTAAGGAAGGCTCTGCCTTCCATCGGAGAGATGTTTTACAGGATGCTACAATAACAGCAATTGGAGGAATGGCTTGTAGGTTGTTTTTCCAAACTTTCAGGTCAAGAGATAATGATTTCAGAACATTCATTAATTTTAAAATGTTTTGGGGTATGTATTTAGGGCCTGTTGAAAGCCAGAGTCTGGCAGCTCTGGAGAGAGAAATAGTTATTATGAAAAGCATAATATATGTTTCAAAGACTGCTAACCAACACACCCAACACACCCCCCCAAAAAAACCCAAAACAAAAACAGCCAAGAGAAAAATGGCTTCATGAACCATGATTTTGGAGAGACTACTACTCTCAGTCTAGGCTAGTTAAAGTCTATGACATTTCTGCTGAGAATAGCAATGTAGTTCTCAGCTACAAAGGCAGATATTTGTTAATGGTGGGCAAAAAGACAAAAATTTTTGTATGATTGACTGTTTTTCACAGAATACAAAACATGTTATGGGTGTGTACTCGATGTTAATATATGTAAATACTGTATCTGTAACCTTAGTCTGGGACAAAAGAAGGTAACTATCTCAGCCTACTAGTATTATCTTTGTCATTCAAGCAAAATTAATCTGTCTCATTTGTGTTTACTCCTTGTACAATCTGGCACTGAAAATACAGGAAACACTGCATTTCTAAATTGGTTGCTGATTACTAAATTGGATGATAGTTGCAAATATGACCTTAGTTAAATACTGCTTAGACACGAAAATTAATTCAATTAATGTATTCACTATGAAAACAATTTAGCTGCGCTCCAGATGCAGACATCTTGCTGATTGACTAAGGTCCATTAATACAGGCTTCTTATCTCACTTGTACTAGTGTTGAATAAGATCCCTCAAAGGAGTTCCTCTGATGTAAAATCAAGTGAAAACATGGCAGATCAAGACATGTTGCATGTTGGTTCATCTGGAATTGCTGATGTCTGCTGTAATGTACATGGTGCAAGCAATTTGCAAAATTTCATTTGCTAAACTGAAGTTAAAAATGTTTCCTTGCACTTTGTCTTTCATGGAAAGCACAGTACTCTTTCTCTAGCTTCCACAGTGAGAGAACAGCATCATAAAAGCACTTAGAACATTGGGAGAAATGCAATATTCATTAAAATTCACAATGTATTTACTAATAGTATGATTTTTTGGAAACTGGGAAAGTATTGCTCTGATCCCTTCTTAACCTCATGCCTGTCAGCTATCTGATAGATTGAGATTAGAGAAGGTTTCTTTTATGTCTGATAGTTTTATTAGATTTAAAATTGAGTAGTTGTACTAAGGTTATTCCAAGAAGTCACATGTGTACTTAGGCAGAAATCAAGAGCCAGAGTTAGTGTTCTTGGTTAATTCAAAGAAGTGTTTGTAAAAAAAGAAATTGCCAGTAATTTGTTATCCTTTTTATGTTTGTACTTGTCTTGGCAGAAGATGGTCAACAGATGTAAAACATACAGCTATTTTGGAGAAAGTGCTAGAGAACTGTTACAGGTTTACATGGCAAGATTTTGGCAGTGGGGGGGCTATAGGGGTGGCTTTTGTGAGAAGCTGTGAGAAGCTTTGCCCATATCTGATAAAGCCAGTGCCAGCCAGCTTGAAGATGGACCTGTTGCTGGCCAAGGCCAAGCCAGTCAGCAACAGTGGTAGCGCCTTCCTGATAACATATTTAAGAACAGGAGAAAAACTGTGGTGAAATGGCAGTCGGGAGAGAGGAGTGAGAGGAACAACTCTGCAGACACCAAGGTCAGTGAAGAAGGAGGGGGAGGAGGTGCTCGAGATGCCGGAGCAGTTTTCCCTTGCAGCTCATGATGAAGACCATGGTGAGGCAGGCTGTGCCCCTGACATCGATGGAGGTCCACGGTGGAGCAGATATCCACCTGCAGCCCATGGTAGGGACCCCACGCAGGAACAGGTGGATGCCTGAAGGAGGCTGTGACCCCGTGGGGAGCCCGCGATGGAGCAGGCACCTGCCAGGACCTGCGGACCCGTGGAGAGAGGAGCCTACGCCGGAGCAGGTTTGCTGGCAGGGCTTGTGACCCCATGGGGGACCCTCGCTGGAGCAGCCTGTTCCTGAAGGACTGCAGCCCGTGGGTAGGACCCACGCTGGGGCAGTTCATGGAGAGCAGCAGCCTGTGGGAAGTACTTCCCACAGTACTCATGTTGGAGAAGTTTGTGGAGAACTGTCTCCCGTCAGAGGGACCTCACGCTGGAGCAGGGGCAGAGCGTGAGGAGGCCTCCCCCTGAGGAGCAGAGACAACGTGTGATGAACTGACCATAACCCTCATTCCCTGTCCCCCTGTGCCCCTCGGAGGGGAAGAAGGTAGAGAAATAGGATTGAAGTTGAGCCCAGGAAGAAGGGAGAGGTGAGGGGAAGATGTTTTAAGGTCTGGTTTTATTTCTCGCTCTCCTTCTCTAATTTTATTGGTGATAAATTAAACTCCCTTTTTTCTCCTGAAGTTCAGTCTGTTTTGTCCGTGACAATAATTGGTGAGTGATCTCTCCCTGTCCTTATCTCAACACATGAGCCTTTCATCAAATTTCTTCTCATTGTCCAGTTGAGGAGGGGGAGTGATAGAGTAGTTTTGGTGGGCACTTGGCATTTATCCAGCCCAAACCAAAACAAGAACTTAGAATCATAGAATAACTCAAGGTGAAAGGAACCCACAAGGATTATTGAGTCCAACTCCCTTCTCCTCACAGGATGACTAAAAGTAAACCGTATGACTAAGAGTGTCACCCAGACACTCCTTGAACTCTGATGGGCTTGATGCCGCAGCTCCTTCCCTTGGGAGCCTCTTGCAGTGACCAACCACCTGCTCAGAGGTGGTTTTTTTCCTAACAACCAGTCTGAACTTCCCCAGATGCAGCTTCATTCCATTTCATGTGCTCACCAAAGAGAGGAGATCGGCAATTACCAGACCTCCTCAAGAGATCAGGATTATGTTCCAGTCAGCCCTCAAAGACATCTAGTAAAATTTTTAATTGACACAGCAACTCAAGTTTCAATAATTTCAAGTCTGGATTTTCAAATAAATAATGTTAAGCCTTTATGAAAGGGCAGTTACATACCTTCTCAAGCAGGTATCCCTTTTCCATACAAATTATTGTGATAAGCTGCTAAACCTTCTGGGATGCATTTTTTTTCTTTTTCTAATTGATAGTAAATTTTTCATTATGTAGTATAAAAAAATTTAAGAAAAAACCAGCATGCAGATGGTGAAACACACCTTTTCTCAGTGTGCATACAGCGTATCTGGAGGTACTTTGTTCAAGCTTTGGACTACATGAGACAGCGATCTCAACTTGTGCAGATGATTGGAAGAAAACTCCCTACTCTTGATGACTGCTGACATTGCTGTTACCACACAGTGCTGAAAACATTATTCTTCTGATTTACAAATTAGTATTATAACACACTCCCACCAACTGATGTAAAGTGTTTCCAAACAATGTTTCCATACATTTGATATTTATTTGCTGCAATGACACTCAGGAATGAAGACGAGCTTTGGATTTTAAACACAAGTTGCTCCTTGTGAGAGGGTACGTGACAGTAGCCATGAATCCTTCAGGAAATTTATTGCTGATGCACAGAAGCATAAACATGTTCTTGTTAAGATCAAAGAAGGGAATGTCTTTAAAGTTATCCCTGGGTTGATAAGATCCAACTCTATCTCCTCCTGGAGTGAAACATTAATTTCAAAGATTAGCGAGGAGCCCTGATTGTTTTCTGTCCTGTTCTTTTTTAGAGGTGTGAGGGTTTTTTCCTCTACACTTTTAAAATTTGTCAGCTATTTTCCAGTAAAAAAAATAGGGATTTTGAGAGCTGTGAGTGGCATGATCCAGTAACAAGGCAGGCAAGTGCGGCACGAAGATTGCCACTGCATATGCCACTCACAGTAGTATGCTACAAACTTGCAAGCATCCACTTTTTCAACGCTTCAGCTCACTGGAGTCTCATTATCTACAAAGGTTATCTACAAAATGGGAAAATCGAACACATTCTCCCTTGTACTTTTGCAATCAAGTGACTTTAGTTTTGGGAGAAGCCAAGGTCTGATCTCCTCCTGTGTACAGTTTGCTTTTTCAGCTTTTTCAGGTAGTCTCAGTTCTTTTACTTTTCAGTCCTTCAAAATATGTAATCTAAAAATAAAACCAAAAAAGTAGAAGTTTTTAAGGCTTCACATATTAACCATTTATGCCTAACTAGGGTCTGCTAATGAGGGACAAAGACTGGTTTCTGCCTAGAACTACTTTTGAGACCAATGGCTAAGAGACAACGTGTTTCGCCCAACAGAGCCTTCCAGATGTATAACTGCTTGAATATGTACACCTGAGAAAACAGCATCAAAGGCACATCCAATGCAATACTATTGATGCACAGCCCCAGCTGGCAGAAGCTGCTGGACAGCCATGGTACACATTCTGGTATTTATAATTTTTGCAGCCCTCTGTTTAATTTTCTGCATTGTTTGTCCTTCTTAATTGTCAGTATAGTCTACAAAATAAACCAGTCTGTCCAGAGTGGTCTCAGTGTCTGTAGAGTGTCAACCAGACCTTACAGATGACTATTTTTAAAACACAAGAGAAATAAATAAAAGGTAACTTCTGAAATTACTTCAGAATATGGTTCAAGCTTTATGAAAATAAAAGTGCATTCCACTGACTGGAGACTAAACTTGACCAGAGTAAATTCTGAAGCATTTGAAAGCATTACTGAAAGAGGAAAACCTGTGTTAACTTTGGGCACTACTAATATTCATGTTACAATGGAAACACAGCCACATACTGGAGCATATGCTGATGGGAACTCCAGCTAGCACAATTAAAATATTGATCATGTTCTGTAGAAATGATAATAAAAAGCAGACTAAGTAGCTTATTTAATGCAAGTAATGTCTGTGGGTTCATATACTCTCATGTAGAGTCTGTTGTTAGTTTCTGAGTTGCCTTTAACACAAAGAATCAGTAAAGAAAGGCAAGCAGGAATGGAAGTTTCTAACACTATTTCCAATAAAAGATTTTGTGCAATGCATTGAGGGAGTAACTTCAGGTGTTAAAGTTATAGGCTAAGAAGTGAAGTATGGCCATCTTGTTAATGTGGGCTTTTGTTGCACAGTAAACCTGAAGACAAAATGAGAAATGGCATGAAAGGCATCTATAATGTTGTGCATGTTAATAATGGTGAGTTTTTTCAGGCACTTTATAAACAGTAGTTTGTTAGTCTTGATTGTTAATGGCTTGTAGGCAAATAGATCAGTTTACCAGTGAAAAAAAACAAAGGCTACAGAATCATTAACTTTGCAGCTAAGTATACTTGTATTTCTTTATGTTAATGCTCTTGCCAAAGGCAGTAAGTCTGAACATCAACAGACGGGTATGTCAAACACAGAAATTGAATTGGGGTCTAAGTAATCTGACCTCAATATTTTCCTGATAGAATACTCAATTCCTTTTTACTTATGGTTGTTCACTTATGTTCTGATGTTGAATGTTGTTTGCATAGTCATCTTCACTTCTGTAAAGTGCAAGGATGGATAATAGCATAGGGAGGAGAATTTTTTCCTCCCACCCTAAGTAGCAGCACCCAAAATGGCAGAACTTCCCAGATGTTTGACAGCGCAGTGCCACAGACCTTTTCTTCCCTCTCCTCCACAAGCTACTTCAGGCACAAAGGCAGGCAAAATCCTGCCAAACCATAATCCTGCATGCATTCATGGTGTTTTTAGTATTCCAGTCAGAATGCACAGACATAAATGACTACTAAAGTGCAGGGCAGCAGTGAATTAGACAGTAGCTGTTTGGTGGAAGAGAGGATGCCAGCAGAAATGATGCAAAATGTCTGCCCAGGGATGCAGGTGTTGCCTACCAGAACAGCATTTTTACTTGTGCGAAAAATGACCATGGAAAAGAGACAATGGAGAGCAACTGGAAAAACATGGAACTGTGGGCTTTCTGTCTTCTCAGATTTTTTTTTTTTTTTTTTGACAGTGCTCTGAATTCACTGAAATTCAAGGAGAAACACATCTGACATTATTCGCAGATTAGAAGTTTTGGATGGACAACAATGTTAATCTAGTTAGTACATTCTACACTGTAACAGATGACCTATGCCTCAAGCCATTATTCTTTTTCTGGTTTTGATTTCTCATCCTCTAACCATTTTATGCGGAGAGAGACTGCAATTTCACAGAATCACAGAATCACAGAATAGTAGGGGTTGGAAGGGACCTCTGTGGGTCATCTAGTCCAACCCTCCTGCTGAAGCAGGGTCACCTACAGCAGGCTACACAGGACCTTGTCCAGGCGGG